>Ga0209490_10000143_pt1 | contig 77181 bp, 77 predicted proteins | sample MAT06_FD_187209 | JGI IMG/M metagenome (GOLD analysis project Ga0209490, IMG submission 187209) | Freshwater microbial communities from Lake Fryxell liftoff mats and glacier meltwater in Antarctica - MAT-06 (SPAdes) (version 2) | ecosystem: Environmental > Aquatic > Freshwater > Ice > Liftoff...
ACATCAGACACAAGACATCAGACACAAGACATCAGACACAAGACATCAGACACAAGACATCAGACACAAGACACAAGACATCAGACACAAGACATCAGACGGCAGACACAAGACGGCAGACACAAGACATCAGACACAAGACATCAGACACAAGACATCAGACACAAGACATCAGACGGTAGACACAAGACGGCAGACACAAGACGGCAGACACAAGACGGCAGACACAAGACACAAGACACAAGACATCAGACACAAGACATCATACGGCAGACACAAGACAGCAGATGTGCCAAAACACCAAAATACCAAAACACTAAAACACTAAAACACTAAAACTAATCAATACATTAACCCTACTCGGCACCGGTACTTCACAAGGCGTTCCGGTTATTGGTTGCCAATGCGAAGTATGTACTTCCGGTGATCCACAGGATAATCGCCTGCGTTCCTCGGCGCTCATCACTTCCGGGCCGCTAAATCTGTTAATTGATGCCGGCCCTGATTTGCGGCAGCAAATGCTGCGGGCGCACGTTCAGCATTTGGATGCCATTTTGCTTACCCATGAACACAATGACCATGTTATAGGGCTGGATGATGTGCGACCATTTAATTATAGCAGTGGCAAGTTTATGGCTGTTTTTGCACAGTCCAGGGTTCTTCAGGAAATATATCGGCGATTTGATTATGTTTTTGGCGACCCAATACCCGGATTGCCAAAAATTACGTTAAATCCCATTGATGCAGAAAAGGCAATTTCTTTTGGAGCGTTTTTGGTTCAGCCGATTCAGGTTTTACATGGGCAGTTACCCATATTGGGATTTAGAATGGGCAACCTGACCTACCTGACCGACGTAAAAACAATTTTGCCAGCGGAAAAAGAAAAAATTAAACACACAAAATACCTGATCGTTAATGCTTTGCATCACAGGTATCATCCAACGCACATGAACTTGGAAGAAGCACTCGATTTTATTGCGGAAATGGCACCCGAAAAAGCCTGGCTTACCCATATTAGTCATCAGATGGGTAAAGCGGCAACAATAGCGCCTTTGCTGCCTTCTAACGTGGCATTGGGGTATGACGGGTTAGAAATTCAATTCTGAGATGGAGCGAGATTTTGGCCGCACAGTCGCAGCGTTGCGGAACCGCAGTGTTTTAGTTATTTTGGTGTAACCTACGGTCAATTCATAACTCATAACCTACTTGCACGGAAATGAGTTAATTAGATACCGACTATTTATATAATAATAATATTTTAATCGTGTTTTTTCATTTTCGTACTCATAATTCATAATTCATAATTCCTATGTGGTGGAAAACCCTATCTGTTTTGCTCCTGCTTTATTCCATAATTGCCGGATTTTTAGTTCCCCTCAAGCCAGGTATTACTTACGTAGCGCCGGCTGCTACCCAAACTGGCCAGGAGGTAACCGCCAGGTTTCATGGCTACAATACTTTTTACACGCACGGCGCTCCATCCGATATCAGGGTTTGGTTGCAGGAAGACTCGCTAAATGCTATTGCCGGCAACAGTTTACGGATTTTGGATGATACTACCTTGGAATGCACTTTTGTGGTGCCTCGCACCCTTCCGGGAGGGAAAAAAGTAACATTCCTAAATGCTATTGTGGATCATCCTGCGGATGGGGTTTCCTTATTGCCAGATGCCATGGAAGTAGCACAGGACACTGCTTATCGCGGCGCGGAACTGTCTTGGTCGGCCAGTCCAATCAATCATTTACACGTAAAATCAGATTTCTCCTTTCCCTACCGCAATGTAATTTATGAATCTATCAGGAATACGTATTTCCATGTACCCATGTGGTTTGCGCTGATGTTTTTATTTGTAGCATCGGTAGTATACAGTATTCGGTATCTTTCCAATCCCACAGAAGAAAACGACCGTCGGGCCGTTGCTTATGCAGAATCCGGGTTGCTTTTTGGTATTTTGGGGTTAATAACCGGAATGCTTTGGGCGCAATATGCGTGGGGAGCAGCGTGGAGCAATGATATTAAACAACTGATGACTGCGGTGGCTTTATTGGTGTATTTGGCCTATTTTATTTTGCGAAAATCCTTCGACGAACCCGAAAAAGGTGCGCGATTGGCAGCCGTTTACAATATTTTTGCTTTTGCCTCCCTCATTCCATTATTATATATCGTTCCCCGTATGTTTGCCAGTCTGCACCCCGGTGCTACTGGTAACCCTGCTTTTGGTAGTCAGGATTTGGATAATACCATGAGAATGGTTTTTTACCCTGCCATCATCGGCTGGTCTTTATTAGGTTTTTGGATGGCCGAATTGCGCTTTCGATTTCAGCGATTAGAAGATCGGATAACAGGAATTTCCGATTGACGTTTTTGGTAAAGCTGTTTTTAAAAATGCCAAAGAAAATATTTATATAGAGTTTCTGATAAACAGCGATTTTGTCTGCCCCTCTATATAGCACATTTGGTTATATTTTAGGTACGTTTTTCAAAATTGAGACAAAAAATAACTTTTTTATAAGAATAAAAGATGAAATTTTTAAAAATGAAAAAAATATTTGCTTTCGTTTTGTTTTTGCACTTATCTTTGTGCCGGGTTTGGGCGTATGGCAGTGGCGATTTTATGCGGGAGACCGGCAAAATCAACGTCGTAGCTGGCGTACTTTTGCTTATTTTCGCAGGAATTGTCGTGTATTTAGTACGTTTAGACCGAAGGTTAACCAAGTTAGAGCATCACACAAAAGAAAGTAAACATGAGTAGTGGGAACATCAGTTTCTTTAACAGCGTAGAAAACTACGTGGATCGGGCTGCCGCCTTTACCGATATTCCGAAAGGATTGGTAGAGCAAATAAAAGCCTGTAATTTAGTCCTCCAAATTCGCTTCCCTGTTCGGGTAGGCAATGATTATCAGGTCATTGAAGCCTATCGCGTGCAGCACAGCCACCACCGACTTCCCACCAAAGGAGGTATTCGTTATGCCGAATCGGTGGATCAGGATGAAGTGATGGCACTTGCAGCCCTTATGACCTATAAGTGCGCTTTAGTAGATGTGCCCTTTGGTGGCGCAAAAGGCGGCATTAAAATCAATCCTGCCAATTTTACGGTAGAACAGCTGCAGAGTATTACGCGCCGATACACAACCGAACTGATCAAGAAAAATTTTATTGGCCCCGGCATTGATGTGCCAGCCCCTGATTACGGTACCGGCCCTCGTGAAATGGCGTGGATTTTGGATACCTACGTCGCTTTCAGACATGGAGAAATTGACTCTATCGGGTGCGTTACCGGCAAGCCCGTTACGCAAAATGGCATTCGTGGTCGGGCCGAAGCCACTGGTCGTGGCGTGTATTATGGTCTTAGGGAATGCCTTTCCCACGCGGACGATATGAAAAAAATTGGCCTTACGACAGGTACCGCCGGAAAAACAATGGTAGTGCAGGGCCTTGGTAATGTAGGCAGCAATACGGCGCTCATTAGTCAGCAGGAAGGTGACGTAAAAATTATCGGCGTAGCAGAACGAGAAGGCTCCATCTATTGCGAAAAGGGTATTGATGTCGAAAAATTGTTGGCCTTCCGAAAAGAAACCGGCTCCATTATGGGTTATCCGGGCAGTACCGCATTGCCCGATAAATTATCTGCATTAGAATTAGAGTGTGATATTTTGGTGCCGGCAGCTTTGGAAAACCAAATCACGATGGCAAATGCCCATAAAATAAAAGCAAAAATCATAGCGGAAGCCGCAAATGGCCCTGTCACAGCGGATGCAGATATAGTGCTCCAAAAGAAAAATATTATGATTTTGCCCGACTTTTACATCAACGCAGGCGGTGTAACGGTTTCCTATTTTGAATGGCTTAAAAACCTTTCACACCACCGTTTCGGACGTTTAGAGAATCGTTTCCATCACAATGCGTTTGAAGGCATACTGGCGAAAGTACAGGAAATGACTGGCCGAACCATCAGCGATAAAGAACGGGAATTCCTGACACGGGGCGGTACCGAAATAGAGTTGGTCAATTCCGGATTAGAGGATACAATGAGCATTGCTTATAATCAAATCCGTGAAACCCTGTTGTTTAATGGCCAAATTCCGGATGTCAGAACTGCTGCGTTTGTCTGCTCTCTGAAAAAAATTGCCGGAGACTATATTTCTATGGGCATTTTTCCATAACGATAGAACTCCATTATACGTGATCTGGTCGGGCATGGATGCCCCGACCAGCATTTACTCAGCCCTTACCACAGGTTGAATGAACAGGTTTATTCGGTTATTTTTCCGACCAAACCGTTTATTCAGCCTTTTTGTTTTTAGGAACGGGTAAATGATAACTTATTATTCTAAACGCTATTCAACTAATTCTGTACTCAAAATATTTTGCTCATGTTCCATCGCCTGTTACTTTCTCTTTTAGGGTTGTTTTGCTTCACTTTCGCCATTTTTTCTCAAAATTTGCCCATTGAAATGCGGTTGAGTACTGACGGCAGGCAACTATTAACTGGTGGCCGTGTGACAACTGGTTTTTATGATGAGTCGGTTATTCGAGAGGTTAACTTCCAGTTTGCACAACCGGATTATTGGACACTGCTGACGAATAATTACAAAGCTAAAATACCTATTTTAGCAACTATGACGGTTGATGGAGAGATTTTTGACAGTGTAGGGATCCGTTTTAAGGGCCAAACTTCTTATATGGGTGTATCTTCACAAAAAAAATCGTTTGCGGTTGAATTAGATTTTGTAAAAAGCAAACAAGACGTGATGGGTTATGAAACCCTAAATTTTAATAATTGCTTTTTAGACCCTTCCTTTATTCGGGAGGTACTGTATTCTTACACACGGTCTTATGTGGAAGTGGTTAACAATACCCCTGCCCGTACCGTCGTGTATGCACCAAAAGGGGCCGAACACGATGTTTTTATCTATCGTGTGCAACCCGACCTGAATAGTGCAGCGGAAGTAGTTATCAACGAAATAATGGCTTCCAATTCGGTGACAGCGGCAGACCCCAATGGAGAATTTGACGACTGGATTGAACTGTTCAATAAGGGCAATCAAGCGGCTGATATGGGTGGTTGGTCGCTGAGCGATGACCCGCTAAAGCCGGAAAAATGGAAATTTCCTGCTGGTACCACCTTGCCGGCGGGAGGCTACCTGATTGTTTGGTGCGACGAGAATGGGATGCAGCCCGGCCTCCACGCCAATTTTAAATTATCTGGTTCCGGGGAAACTATTTGGCTCAGAAACCCTGCCGGAACGGTGATTCAGGAAATCGTTTTTGGTCAGCAAACCACTGATAAAGGATTTGCAAGAGTACCCAACGGAACCGGCAATTTTGTGATTCAAAACCCGTCATTTAACGCCAATAACAATACCGTGGGTACAGAGGATGCTTTGGACAACACAGCAGTGTGGGAGATTTTTCCAAACCCGACTACCGGACAAATTACGGTTAAAACAAATACACAATGTGCGGAAAATTTAGCGATTTTTGCGTTAACCGGGATCAAAATCTGGGAAGGAAAGGTCTTAGGACGATCGGTTATTGATTTAAGCGATTTACCAGCGGGTGTATATTTTGTAAAAATGAGGGGAGGGACACAACGGCTGGTAATTCTATAAATAATTCAGTGGAGTGACCCGTGCCTTGTTGACAGATAACCCACATTTCGACTATTGATTTTCAATTATTTATAACAAATAGTCGAAATGTGGGTAATAAAGCTGATAAATTTCAAAAAAAATCCGTTGCTTTGCGTCCTCAAACTTTAATCACATCATAACCCAATCATCAAGCATCATTTTATCGCCATAGAAGGTAATATTGGGGCCGGTAAAACCACCCTTTGCCAAATGCTTTCCGCAAAACTTGGCGGCGAACTAATTTTGGAACAATTTACCGACAACCCTTTTTTGCCGTATTTCTACGAGCAACCGGAGCGGTATGGCTTCCCGGTAGAATTGTTTTTTATGACCGAACGGCATAAACAGTTGCAGGAACATTTTTCGCACCCCGATATGTTTCGCTCTTTGACAGTAGCCGATTATTTTTTTGTAAAAACCTCCATTTTTGCCAAAAACAACCTTAATGAAGAAGAATTCCGCTTGTTTCAACGGTTGTTTTCCGTGCTGAATGCCACGTACACCAAGCCGGACCTGTTGCTGTATTTACATCGTCCGGTAGAAGCGCTTTTGCGGCAAATAAAAAAACGCGGCAGAGATATTGAAAAAAAAATTTCGCCCCAATACTTAGAGGAGTTGCAAAATGCTTATTTTGAATACCTGAAAACAGAAAACGAAACACCCGTGGTGGTATTGGAATTAGGCGACTTAGATTTTCAGGAGCATATATCCAATTTTAATAAAATTGTAGCGTTATTGGAGCATGATTATCCCAAAGGTATGACGATCATCGCGCTATAGTTAGTAGTGCCGGGTCATCCGTTTATAGTATTGAACATTAGAAAACTTGTATAAAAACTGCTTGACCGGGTAACTGTTAGGTACATCAATGAACCATCGAAATAGTGAATTTTGATTTAATCCATTTTAGCATTGATAAGCAATTTCATGAAAATAATTAACTGCAATAAAAATATATAAATAATTTATTTTTAATTATTTATATATTTGTAGTACACTAAAATCAATCATCAGCACCACTTATCATGACTCGATTTGTATTTTTTTTCCTTTTAATCCACACCGTGCTCCGCGCACAAGTACCATCGGTTCTACCAACAATTATCTGTGGTAATGAAGTATTTGAACACCTCGTAAAAGAACGTTATCCCGATTTAGACGCGGCGTTTCACCAGACTTTTGAACAAACAGCGAATGTTGCCCGGCAGGGTGGGGTAGTGGATCGCTCGACCATGACGGTCAATGTAGTGGTACATATAGTGTGGAAAAACGCCGCTGAAAACCTCGCTGACAGTATTATTAAGAATCAAATCGCCATTTTAAACCGCGATTTTAATCGGGAAAACCCTGATTCGATTAACACCCGACCGCTCTTCAAGTCAGTGGCCGGCAATGCCGGAATTCGCTTCAACCTCGCGGGCATTGTACGCAAACAAACCACTAAAGATTTTGCTATCAACCTGCTGGGGGGCAGTTTAGTGCCTGAATTAAAAAATTCGGCAAAAGGCGGCAGCGATCCCTGGCCGGTACAGCAATACCTCAATATTTGGGTTTGTAATCTTAAACCATCTACCATTCTTGGCATTCCGTTGGCACAAATTTTGGGTTTCGCCTTTCCACCCAATGGCCTCGCGCATTGGCCGGCCAACACTGCTGCACCAACACCCATTGAAGATGGTGTCGTGGTAGATTATCGGGTATTTGGCGGTAACAACCCCAATCCGATTGTCGTGCCGGGCGGAAACAGCAATTTGACTGTACGCGGCCGCACTGCGGTACATGAATTAGGGCATTACTTAGGTTTACGCCATATTTGGGGCGACGGCGGACTGCTGGGTGCCAATGATTGCAAGCAGAGTGACGGAGCAGATGATACGCCGTTTGCTAATGCGCAATCTAATTTTGATTGTAATAAAACCCGCAACACCTGTCCGACCGTTGAAAAATTCTATAATGCAGATGTGCCGGACATGACTGAAAACTACATGGATTACTCCCGCGAAGATTGCATGAATATGTTCACTAAAGGGCAGGTGGCGCTCATGCGGGCTACCTTAGCGGGACCTCGTTCGGGTTTGTTACAGTCCGTCAACACCGAATCAGCTGCCGAAAACCTATCGCTTCAGTTATATCCCAACCCTGTTTCGGGCTATACTGCGCTGACGTTTGTTTTGTTGCGCACTTCGGAAATATCTGTTCGGATTTTTGATGCAAATGGCCGTTTAGTACAAAATAGCCCTGCTGAAAATCGCCTGGCCGGTCGGCAAACTTGGATATTGAATACCGAATCATTATCCGCTGGTATTTATGCGGTACAGGTTCAAACGGATAGCCGGGTAGCCATTCAAAAGATGCTCGTGAAAAGATAGCAGTCAACGCATTTTTTCCCCCACAGCACCTCCGCCTACCCATAAGCAGGCGGGTTTCTATTAATGATCACAGTAAGTATATTGGCTGGCAGGCGTGGCAAGAAATCGCTGCGTCTATCGGTGATATCCTTTTCGTAGGTATCAATAAGTAGATTAATAGAAATAATCGTGGTTTTGAATTTTATTAATTACCTTATTATCAAGGGTTTGTGAGACTGTGGACTGCCGACTATTGACTGTGGACTACTTTAAAAGTACTTTCCTAAATAAACCAAACCTGTCGGGGATATCATTTTCTATTGGCTTTTCGAACACCCCAAATAATCAGTGCGCTAAATACGAGTAAGCCGCCAAAAAGGATTTCATAACGAATCTGGCTTTTAAACACTGCTAAAAAAATGATTGCAGTCATCAAAATGGTTGGGACTTCATTTAAAGCGCGATAATAAATGTGCGAATGGGCGGTCTCACCTTTTTCTAAACGCCGGATTTGTCCCTTACAAAAATGGGTATAGCCGGTTAAAAGGATAATAAAACCCAATTTAGTGTGCATCCATCCTTGTTGCATCCATCCAGGATTCAGACATAGCAGCACCACGCCAAAGCTCCAAGTAATGATCACGGCAGGCTGAAGAATGATTTTGTAAACCTTCCAGGCCATCAGAGAGTATTGCCGGCATAATACAGATCGGTCTGGTTCGGAAGCTTGTAAAGCAGTAGCGTGATACACCATAATACGCACCAAATAAAAAAGGCCAGCCATCCATGCTACCATGCCAATGAGGTGTAATGCTTTTGAAATACTGTACCAAGGTTCAATCATAATATAATTCAACAGTTGGTAGTCAAAACAGTTCACAGTCGGCAGTCATGTCCATTGCCCTATTACAGCTTATTCCATGTATCCGCTTTCCAGTCATAAGCCTCCAAGCCCTCAAAATTCAATTTATAATCAAAAGAAGACGGCACATCATACACGTATCCGTGATAATAATACAGACAACCGAGCTCCAGTGCTTTTTCTATTTCTAAAAGCATGGTGTAAATACCCGGACTGTAGCGATTATATCGGGCTTCCGGCTCAAAACAACAGTAGGTAGCAGAGAAGGCTTCCTTTCCAATATGACAAAAACTATATGCAAATGGAAGCGTTTCTCCATCAAATAATCTGCATTGTAATCCTTTAACGGGTATTTTATTTGGCCGATCGGATAAAAAAAGCCTGAGGCGGCTGGGGGGATTTTCAGCGAACCTGACCGTGTGGCGCTTAAAAAGAGCTCTGTGGTGATTTGTCAGAGAAATGGGGTCAAATTGTATTTGCAGGTGCGCATTTTGCTTTATGATTTTCAAGTGACGCTTAGCGTAATTGAATTCACTAAGACGGATTCGAAGCGGAATGGCCCGGCAGATTAATTTGTTGTATACAGAAAAACTATGCCGCATGAAACAATCACCCATGGAACGCCACCCCTGAGCCATCATCCGATCAAATTCTTCTGGTGACACTATACGCATTACCTGCGTCTCATCTATAATATCTTCTAAATAATACACAGAGAAGGATCGTTAAATAATATTTTCAATTTCATAAATGGAGTTTATTTTACCGGAAAAAAGGCAATAAAAATTTGGTTGATGATGTAGCTTCGAGATTTCAGTAGGCCGCCCGTCATCAATATGATTGGCTTTTAATTTTGTTTTGATGGTGAAATACGAAAAAAGGTGCGTCATTTGTACCTGATCGTCGAAATACCGCTGCATTTGACGTATCATTTTAGGTGCATTACTTTCCGGCCGGCGAATACAATCTGTGCAAATACCCGGTGCTTCCGGTTTACATTCCGGCGCTTCCGGTGATTGACAGTCAAAATGTGGCAGCTGTTCATAAGAAATTTTATGGTGCGTGTAAATCACAGAGGAAAGCGATAATATACCGCTTTTACCATAAGGCATAATAGAGCCAAAAGGACCATCCATTACAGTAAGTCCTTTATCTCGAAAAGCCGGTGCATCCACGTAAGCCATTTCCGAAATTTCGTGGGTTAAATCTAACGTATTCAGCCCAAATACCTGATTAATAGCATTAATAGCAGAATAGGTAGCATTGATAACCGTTTCTGCCTGCAAAATTAATACATTTTTAGAAAACGAATCAATAAATAGTGGTTTTTTTACCGTTAACGCTAAAGCAGTGCTGGGATTAACTTCCAGACGCCATTTGTTGCCCTCCTGAATGGCTTTTGAAATCTCGCTATTTTTTATCACCGTTATTCCAACGGTATTTTCTACTTTTTGGGTATAGTATGCTCGAAGCATTACGGGGTCAAACGTGTATTCTTCTGTGCGGTAAAGGCACTCAATCCGATCAAAATTAAACAAAGGGTGTTCCTTTACACTTTCACATCGGATATTCAGGTATGCGCAAAAACGTTCAAACTGCAGGGGAGTGGTAAAAGAGCCAAACCGGTCAATGGCATAATATTGTTCAAAAGAAAAATGTATAAAATCCCGGTGTTCTTCCGTGAAACGGGCTTTGTGCGCATCGCTCAAAGCTGCGGTGGCAATACTTCTGGGATAATGATATCCGCTGTGCAACCGAGCCTGATTCACTAAAGATGCTTTTTGGAAAAGCTGCTGTTCTTTTTCCACGATGCATACTTTTGCGCCCCGCCCTGCTAAATACAGCGCAGCATAACAACCAAAAATACCGCCTCCCACAATCACATAATCAAAATGATGAGTGGCAGACGGTGAAAGGTGCATAGTAAGGAATGGAGAATGAATAGTGAGTTTTGATTGGGGCTACTTACTGAATGGGGTGTTTTATTGCCGCGCCACTAAATCGCCGGGTCTGGTGGCGTATTTTGGTTGTTGTCGCGTTCTACCTGAGGATAAGGATAGAAATTTCTACTGCGCTCCGCGCCAGCATCATTGGGGCCGGGGCGACCAAAACGGCGGCTGTCTTCCAATTTCATGCCGCTAAGATACAACTCGATGCAGCGCTGGCGATAAATATCCAATAAAATGGCATCTTTATCCTGTACCCCGGCGTATGCTGTGGTTTTAGCGGTCACCCCAAACCCATCGGTGGCTTTGGTTCGCACAGCATCCAGCGCAATAACAGCATCCGGCAGATTGCCTAACCGTGCATAACATTCCGCTTTAATTAGTGACATTTCTCCCGGTAAATAAACGGGAATGGGGTCGGCATCTGCTTTAAAAAAGCCCTGTACTTTTACCGGTGCGGCGTTGGCGCCGAGGTAAAAAGTAACGCGACCATCGTTTGCATCGGGCAATAAGGGCGCAGGAAGACCAAAATTCGGCAAGCCGTTGTGTACATTGTTGGTGACAAATGATACGCGGAAAAGTGGATTTTGACTCACATTATCGTATTTAAATACCGATTTGGAGGCCACATCCACCTTCCCTGCTGCGGCCAGCGCTTCATTATATTTTCCGAGCATTAGGCTATACCGCGCTAATAAAGCATTTACGGTATTTTTCAGGTTAATATCAGTTCCTACTTTAACGTTGAAAAAGGTAGAGGGGGCTACTTCAGCCAAAGGTGCTGCCGCATTTAATAAATCTACCGCCTCCTGAAGCGCTTCGATACGTGGTTTGAAACTCGGGCGTTTGCCGTTTAGGAAGTCACCACTGGTAATTACTTCAGTTGGTACCTGCTCCCAAAACTGCGCCATAGTAGCCAGCGCAATGGCTTTAAACAAATGACCGTACACACGAATAGGTTCGGTAGTACCTGGCTCGCGGACATTATCAGCGTTATCAATCAAAATTTGAGCATTGGCCTTCAGTAGATTGCTGCTACTCCATATATTACGGATGAAGGAATTACTGGCACCTACAGTACCTTTGCCATTTTCCAAAGCAGTTAATTCACCGTTTCCGGTGTTGATTACATACAATTCTTTGGTAGTTAGTCCGTTGGCGCTCACTACATTGTAAATGGTGCCAATGGCGCTAAAGGAGTATTCGCGCTTGAGGCCGACAATCAGCGCGGCAAGACCTTCAGAACTTGTGATTACCTGACTGCCATCGGCAGCATTGGGGTTGGTGTATTCTTTTTGGCAACCGGCGAACGCTAAAAAAGCCGGTACCAACAAATATGCAATAAATTTTTTCATTGTTGTTAATATTTAAATGGTTGAGATGTTTAGAGGTTGAGGTTGTTGATGGGTTGAGAGGTTTAGAGGTTGAGGTTGTTGATGGGTTGAGAGGTTGAGGCTAAAACCGACCGCCGATACGCAGCATAAAGGTGCGTGGAATCGGTGAAGCGCCAAAATCATCTCCCCGAACACGGTCATTTTGGCCCGCAGAGTTAGTTTCCGGGTCAAAGCCCTGATAGTCGTCAAACGACAATAAGTTACGTCCCATGATACCAATGCTCAGGTTCTCAAAACGTTTGCCAATTTTGCCAAAATTGTAATTCAGGCCAATTTCGCGCAATTTGATATAAGAAGCATCTTCCACGTGTTCTTCCTGAATACGAGACCCGGTGACACCACCCGCTACGGAACCGACATATCCACGCGGCAATTCACCTTTCAATTCCCTCTCCGCCAATGCACCAAAGCCTACATTGTTGGAAGTAATGCGATTCCAGTTGTAAATTTCACCACCCATTACCGCGTCAAACTGGAAATTGAAGGACAGTTTTTTCAAAGAGAGCGTAGAAGTGAAAGAGGCGACCCAGTCAGGAATTGGACTGCCCAATACTTTGCGCAATTCCTGGGTTCCGGTCGTTAGCGGCTGACCGTTGGCATCGCGCATCGGCACGTAAACACTGCCGCCATATTCATAAATTCTGTCTTTTTGCGCACCATCGGGCAGCGCACTTTCATTGTATTTTTCTTTTACAATGACTAAACCCCGTTCCGTGTTGGCCAACCCCTGTGGTGTCACCAGCAACGTACCATCAGCATTGCGCGCATAATAGCGGCCAAAAAAAGTGCCAAAGGCTTCACCATTGAGGGCGGATTGTGTGCCGTCGCTGCCGCGCAGCGATAAGACTCCGATAATATCAGACACTTTGTTCTTGTTGGTAGAGAAATTGAGGCTCAAATCCCAGGAAAATGTATTACTCCTTATCGGTTGTGCCAATAGCAGTATTTCTACGCCATGATTGCGCATTTTACCCACGTTCGTAACAATTTCATTGCCACCAACGGAAGGTGGTAACGGGCGACCAAAAGCGAGATTATCCACGTTTTGGCTATAATAGGTGAAACTTAAACCCAATCGGCTTTTGAAAAAAGCCAAATCGGCACCCACTTCTGTTTCCGTCATCAATTCCGGTTTTACATCCGGGTTATTCAGCGTACGTGGAGGGATGTAGGCCGGCAAGCCTACCAGATTAGTACCCGAATAATTATTGAAGCGGTCAAAAGCGCCTATACCGTTCAGATTGCCCGCCTGCCCATACGAAGCACGTAATTTCAAAGTGCTGATGGTTTGGGCCAATGGTTTCCCTTTAAATAGTTCGGAAGCCACCCAGCTCAAACCTGCCTTTGGATAGAAATTGTTTTGGTTGTTATCAGAAAAATAAGAAGAACCATCTACTCGACCTGCCAAGGTCAGGAATAACTGGTCACTATAGCCAAATGTTTGTTGAAGGAAATATCCGTTAAGATTAAAACGGGTTTTAGCTTGCTGCGGCAAGGCAAAAATGTTAGAGGCAGCGGCAATAGTAGTAATCAATGGGGCCAGGTCGCGTCCTTCCTGTGCAGAAAAATCAGATTGCCCGTATTGATACTGATAACCACCACTGGTCACAGACGTTACCTTAGTGCCTAATGTCGCTTCGTAAGTCAGCAATAAGTCACTGTTAAATTGTCTAACATTGGAAGTAGCAACACTCACATAACCATCCGGGTAAAAATCGGCAGAAACGCCGGCGTAGGGCAAACGCGGACGATATTCATTGCCCAGCAACCCGGAATTGTCCACCCCTAAGGTATAATCTACGCGAAAACCTTTAAAAGGGAACAACTTAATCCCAATATCTCCGATGACCCGATTGGTTTGCTGGCGAATGTCAAAACCCTCAATCGTAGAAAGTGGGTTAACTCGCACCAACTCTACCTGTTTCAAATTGCCGTCAGCACTGCGTTCGTTGATGTCCCAAACGTTGTCAATGATAAATATCGTACTGATCGGGTTAAAGAAGTTATTACCATTGGGCATATCCTTACTTTTACTCAAGGTGTAATTGATTCCGGTAGTCATGGTCGCCCACTTTGAAAGTGTTTGATTCAGGCGTACCCGGCCCGTGTTTTTAGTAAAATTGGTGTTTTTTAGAATGCCATCATTGGAAGCATAACCAAAGGAGGCAAAATAATTTGATTGATCGTTTCCTCCCCGCACAGATACATGATTGTCGGTGCCCATGGCATCCTCAAAAATCAAATCCTGATAGTCATATCGTTTTACGTCATATTTATCCGTAATCAGCAGACGATTGGCAGAACCCGCTTTGGTGTAATTTACACCCTGCGACATCAGTTGCGCTTCGGTGAGACCCACTGTCAGCAGAAGAGAGAGGCGATCTTGCGCGGTCTCTAAGCGGGCATTGCCTTTTTTGCCAAAACGCTGGCCCACTTGCGTGAAAAACACTTTTTGGCGCAGTTGACTCAGGCTGGCGCTGGTACTAAATTCTGTAACGGGTTTTCCGGCTTTGCCCCGTTTGGTAAATATTTGTACCACACCGTTGGATGCACGGGAACCATATTGCGCAGCAGCAGAAGCACCATTTAATACTTCAATATGGTCTATATCATTGGGGTTAATATCCACCAAACGATTCTGCCCAGCCTGAAAACTGGTTGTCATGGCATCACCCCGCAGGTTGATCACGTTGGAAGAGCTATTGTCCACAATAACACCATCTACAATATATAAAGGATCGGAGTTGCCTTTGATAGAGTTTAGACCGCGCAATTGGATCGAAAAACCACCTGCGGGGTCGCCGGAGTTTTGAGAAACGACCGCTCCGGGTACTTTCCCCGCCAAAGCGCCCAGCGGATTAATCGTGCCGGATTTTTCTATGGCACGGCTGTCCACCACTCCAACAGCGTTGCCCAATTGTTTGCGGGTAGCCGTGGGCGAATTACCCGTCACAATGATTTCATCCAAGTTCAGGATATCACTTTTCATGGTAACATCCTGTACATAATTGGATTGTGTCCGGGTAATAGAGACGATGGAGCGTTGAATACCAAATCCGAAATATTTGTAGTCAATGTTGTAAGTACCTTCCGAAACAGTACCTGTCAGGGTATACTCACCCCGGCCGTTGGTGTAAGTACCCAGCCTGGTTTCTGTCAAAATGACGGAGACCCCGGCCAAGGGGATACCCGAATCATCTAAAACGGTGCCTTTTATGCTAAAACTAACCCCTTGCGCGGTTACTATTAGCGGCAATAACAGAAACAGGGCAGCATAAAGCTGCTTGAAAAACAAAATTTTCTTCATACAATGAGAGATTAAGTGATATTAATATAACGCTCTTTCGAATAAGAACATTAACGACTTGGCAAAGGTATGCAAGGATTTCATTTAAAGAAAGATTTTTGTGCAAATTCTATAACTTTTTTGTCAAATGCTGTCAATTTATTTGTACCTTTGCGCGCTTGTTGGGTAAACAAGATAAAAAAGACTAAATTTCTTTTACAAACACGCGAATGAATAGCGACCGTATTATTTCCATAAACATTGAAGACGAATTAAAAACAGCGTATATTGACTATTCTATGTCTGTCATAGTCAGTCGTGCGTTGCCGGATGTTAGAGATGGTTTAAAACCCGTACACCGGCGTGTATTGTATGGAATGCTCGATTTAGGCCTTAACTACAATAAAACCTATAAAAAATCTGCCCGTATTGTCGGCGAGGTTTTGGGTAAATATCACCCGCATGGGGATAGTTCCGTATATGACACCATGGTGCGTTTGGCGCAGGAATGGAGCCTTCGGTATCCATTGGTGGATGGACAGGGCAATTTTGGTTCTATGGACGGCGATTCTCCCGCTGCCATGCGTTATACGGAAGCTCGTATGCGCCGCCTGACCGATGAAATGGTCAATGACATTGATAAAGACACCGTTGATTTTCAATTGAATTTTGACGACTCTTTGGAAGAGCCAACCGTATTACCCACCAAGTTTCCGAATCTTTTGATCAATGGTGCCAGTGGTATCGCCGTCGGTATGGCTACCAACATGATGCCACATAACCTCTCAGAGGTTTGCGCAGCAGTGATGGCCGCAGTAGACAACCCGGAAATTACCATTGAAGAATTGATGGAGTACGTAAAAGCGCCTGATTTTCCTACCGGGGGTATTATTTATGGCCTTTCTGGTGTACGCGAGGGTTTTCTTACGGGACGCGGAAGGGTAGTGGTACGATCCAAAACAGAAATAGAAGTAGACAGCAAAGGCAGGGAATACATCATCGTTACAGAGATACCGTATCAGGTTAACAAAGCAACCTTGGTGGAAAAAATTGCCGAGTTAATTAATGAGAAAAAAGTAGGGGCTTCGGATGTAAGGGATGAATCCAACAAAGAAGGCGTGCGGGTAGTGATTGAGATACGCCGCGATTCCGCAGCCAATGTAGTATTGAGCCATTTGTTCAAACTGACTCCCCTGCAAACCAGTTATGGCATCAATAATATTGCGCTGGTAAATGGTCGCCCTCGCCTGCTCAACCTGTTAGATTTGGTTACCGAATTTGTCAAATTCAGGTTAAATGTCGTTGTTCGCCGAACGCAGTTTGAGCTGCGAAAAGCCGAAGAGCGCGCCCACATCTTAGAAGGACTATTAATTGCGCTCGACCATTTAGATCAGGTAATTGCGCTCATACGAGGATCGAAAGACGGTGAAGAAGCACGGGAAGGATTGATCGCTAAATTTGGTTTGTCAGAGATTCAGGCAAGGGCCATTCTCGCTATGCGCCTGCAACAACTCACCGGTCTTGAGCGTGATAAATTGCGGGCTGAATACGATGAGTTACAGCGTAAAATTGCCGATCTAAAAGCAATTCTGGCAGATGAAACCCTCCAACGCACCATTATTAAAGAAGAGATCACAGACATCAATACCCGCTTTGGGGACAAACGTCGCACTGCTATCGAAATAGACGAAGCAGAAATTAACATGGAAGACCTCATCGCCAACGATGAAGTGGTCATTACCATCAGCCATGCAGGTTACATCAAGCGCACCCTGATTTCAGAATATCGGGCACAAGGGCGCGGCGGGCGCGGCTCAAAAGGCGTGCGTACCCGCGAAGAGGATTTTGTAGAACACATGTTCACCGCGACCAATCACCAAACCTTACTCTTGTTTACCGAAAGCGGCCGCTGCTTTTGGTTAAAAGTATATGAAATTCCGGAAGGCGCAAAAACAACTGGCGGGCGGGTGATCCAAAACCTCCTGAATATTCCCAAAGAAGACCGTGTAAGGGCTTTCATCATTGTCCGCAACTTGCAGGATGAGGAGTTTATCAATAATAATTATATCACCTTTTGTACCCGTCGCGGGCAAATTAAGAAAACGCTTCTAGAAGAATATTCCCGTCCGCGCCAGGGCGGTATCAATGCCATTGGTATCAATGATGGCGATGCCTTGATAGAAGCAAAATTGACCAATGGCAAAAATGAAATCATTTTGGCCGTGAGAAGCGGCAAAGCCATTCGTTTCAATGAAGAAGATGTGCGCCCGATGGGAAGAACCGCTGCGGGTGTTCGGGGTATTTCTGTAAATGAGAAGGCGGGCGACATGGTCGTAGGTATGGTATGCGTAGACCCTAATGACACCACCACCAGCATCTTAGCTATTTCAGCAAAAGGAATGGGTAAACGTTCTGCTCTGGAAGATTATAGAACCCAAGGACGCGGTGGTAAAGGCGTCAAAACCATCAATATCACCGCAAAAACTGGTGATTTGGTTGCTGTCAAATCCGTAACTGATCAGGATGATTTGATGATAACCACTACTTCCGGTATCACCATTCGCACGGCTGCAGTTGAATTACGCGTAATGGGGCGCGCCACACAAGGCGTAAAAATAATTCGTTTAGAAGAAGGCGATAATATTGCTGACGTCACAGTAGTGGCTTCAGCACCCGAAGAACAATTGCAGATTCAGGATGTTAATGAAGAATCCACCGCAGATGGCACCGTCGGTATTTCTGGAATTGCTACTGAAGGTGCCAATATAGAAAATGAAGTGCCGACTACAGAAGAATAAGCAACACAGTGGTCGCGTTATTCTTTTGTTAAAAACTCCAACTCAATTCAGGCGACCTGTTACCTTTTTGGGTAATCTCGTCAAAAATTCGATTTTTTTAACAATTTAAAACATTTCTTGGTAACAATGAAAAAAATGTTCCTCGCCCTCGTGGCTTTATTCTTATCCCTCGGTACTGCCCAGGCTCAGGAAGACGGTGCTAAATTAGCAAAGAGCGCGGGCAAAGCGTATGCTTCCTACAACCTTGACCCCGCTGGAAACAGCGAGAAGTTGGGTGAGGCAAAACAAAAAATTGAACAGGCTTTGAAAACATCCGAAGGGCAGGCCATGGCATCTGCCTGGCAAACTAAAGGCGATATATACAGTTCTATTGTTGAAAAGGAAATGTTTAAACGCACTTTAGATCCAAAATCACCCATTTCAGGTGATAATGATGCATTGGAAGCTTATAGCGCTTACGTCAAAGCGTTGGAATTGAGCGTGAAAAAATACGAGAAAAGCGATGCCCTTAAAGGCATTACAGGGGTACAAACCAACCTGAATAACCTGGGTGCTGTCAAATATGAACTAAAAGAGTACGAAAAGGCTTATCAATCTTTCAATGCTTATCTCGAAAGCCATGAAATTTTGAAAGCCAACAATGTCAAGAGTAATTTGGACGAAACAAAAATAGACGAGCAAATCTACTTCACAGGATTGTGCGCACTGTTGGCTAAGAAGAACCCGGAAGCAGTGGCTGCATTAGACATACTGCACAAAAAAGGCACTGCAAAGGAAGAAGTTTATGAGGCGCTTTTGCAAGCTAAAACGGACATGGGCGATGAAGCCGGTGCCGCAGCCATCCTTTTAGAAGGTCGTAAGAAATACCCGGCCAATACCGGTATGCTGTTTGCAGAGATCAATAATTTTATCAAAGCCGGCAGATTGGAGGAACTGACCGATCGCCTCCAACAAGCCATCAACCGCGAACCCAACAATGCCAGCTTGTACATCAACCTCGGTCGCGTATATGATGACTTGCAGAATCGCGAACTAAAGGCTGGCAATACAGCAAAAGCAGGCGAATATTTCGAACTGGCAAAACAAAATTATATCTTGTCTTCTGAAAAAGACACGAAAGCCAGCGACGGGCATTATCAGGCGGGTCAGTTGTATTATAACCGCGCCGTATTGGTCAGTCAGGAAATGAATAAGTTGGGCAATACTTCCGATGATATGAAGAAGTACAAGACCCTGAACACGGATATGCTCCAATACTTTGACGCGGCATTGCCCTACTTCCAAAAAGCAGAAAGTATTGAAGCCAATGACATCAATACGTTAGTGGCACTGACCGAAATCTACGCCCGCAAGGAAGATGAGTTGTCCTTAGAGTTCAAAAAACGGGTAAATGTCCTAAGAGAAGGCGGTAAAAACGCAGAATCATACTTTAAAAAATAGCGTAAACCGGGTCATACCACACGCAAACCTGGTCTTTAGACTCGGATGTCCTAGTGGCTGGTCGCCCCTTTGTCTTCTGTTGGAGGCAAGGGGGCGACTGTTTTAAAATATGTTTCAAAAATATTTGAAACATTTGAACAAAGATATATCAATCCTGTTTTATCCCTATTGATACCATAATAAATTTAAAAAATGACAACCCACACTGCATCCAATCTTGATCTGCTGCTAAAGGATCGGGCATTAAGCGCCGAAAAGCGATCAATCGCCCGGAAAGTGGCGGATGGACAACGTATTACCACGGAGGAGGGCGTTTTTTTGTTTGAGCAGGGCGAACCGGCATATCTCGGTGCTTTAGCCAATTTTGTGCGGGAGCGCAAAAACGGCGACAATACTTATTTTAATCGCAATTTTCACATTGAGCCAACCAATCTATGCGTGTACGACTGCAAATTTTGCTCTTATTCACGCCTCATCAAACAACGTGATGATGCTTCTGCATGGGCATATACCATGGAAGAGATGATGGATATTGTGCGGCGGTATGATGGACAACCCGTGACAGAAGTACACATAGTCGGAGGCGTATTACCGCAATATGATGTGCCATTTTACGCAGAGATGTTTCGACAGATCAAAAAACATCGCCCGGAATTGCACGTGAAAGCCCTCACACCAGTCGAATATCATTATATTTTTAAAAAAGCCAAAATGAGTTATGAGGACGGGATGAAACTCATGAAGGAATCGGGTTTGGACAGTTTGCCCGGTGGCGGTGCGGAAATATTTCACCCGGAAATACGGGAACAAATAGCGGCAGATAAATGCGATGCCGGTCAATGGCTCCGCATTCATGAGATATGGCACGAACTTGGCGGACGCTCCAACGCTACCATGCTCTATGGTCACATTGAAAAATTCTGGCACCGAATTGACCATCTGGAGCGACTGCGCGATTTGCAGGATAAAACTGGGGGATTCCAGACCTTTATCCCGCTTAAATTCCGCAATCAGGGTAATCAAATGAGCCATATAACAGAAAGTACACCGATTGAAGACCTTCGCAATTATGCCATCAGTCGGATATACCTCGACAATTTTGACCACGTAAAAGCCTATTGGCCCATGATCGGGCGCAATATTGCCCAAATGTCGCTGGCTTTTGGCGTAGATGACATTGACGGCACCATTGATGATACCACAAAAATTTATTCTATGGCGGGTAGTGAAGAACAACACCCTTCGCTGAATACACAACAATTGGTGGACTTGATTCGCAGAGTAGGCAGAAGAGCCATCGAACGCGACACCTTATATAATATACTCGAAGATTTTACTGATACCGTTTTTGAAGAAGACAAGCAGTATCGGGGTTATATTGAATTGCCCGTTATTTCCAACTAAGAAAATTGAACTAATCTAATGACTATTTTTATCCTTCGGCATGGCCAAACAGAATTTAACCGCTTAGGCGTTGTGCAAGGCAGCGGCGTAGATTCCGACCTGAATGAAACGGGCAGGGGGCAGGCGCGTGCTTTCTACGAATATTATCAGGATATTGATTTCCAAATGGTTGTCACGTCTAAATTGCGCCGTACCCATCAAACGGCTGCTCACTTTATTGACTCGGGTATTCGTTGGCATCAAGATGCTGACATTAATGAAATTTCGTGGGGCGACCACGAAGGATTATCTACCACACCCGAACGCATGGAAGTTTATGAAGCCGTGGTAGCAGCCTGGCAGAGCGATGATTTGGATGCTAATTTGCCCAATGGAGAAACAGCCCGGCAGTTGGGCGCACGGTTAGAGCGATTCATTGAATGGCTGCGCACTCGACCCGCAGACCGCCTGCTGGTTTGTACCCACGGGCGCACCATGCGGGCTTTGATTACCCTCCTGAAAGGAATGCCACTTAAAAAAATGGAAGGAACCCCACACTACAATACCGGCTGTTATATTGTGCGCCTTGAAAAAGATCACTTTCATTTTATGGAAGAAAACTCGCTGCGACACCTCCCGACGGAGCAAATTAGTTAAATCAACCAACACAACCAACCATTCATGTACCGTATCAGCGCTGTTAGTTACTTAAATACCAAACCTTTTATTTATGGTATTTTTCGCAGTTCGCTGTCCGAACAAATCGAGCTGACTTTGGATATCCCATCGGTATGTGCTCAAAAATTGGCCGATGGACGGGCTGATTTGGCATTGGCCCCGGTGGCAGTAATTCCTGAATTGACAACTGTAAATTTGATAGCGGATTATTGTATTGGTGCCAACGGCCCCGTACGGACAGTGTGTCTTTTTTCAGAAGTACCGCTGGAAGAAATTACCCATATTTATTTAGATTTTCACTCCCGCACCTCCGTAGCATTGATTCAGGTACTTTGCCGGGAGTATTGGCACATTCACCCGGTTTTTTTGTCGGCAAAAGCAGGTTTTGAGCAATATATCAGTGGGTCAACTGCGGGATTAATCATTGGCGACCGTGCATTTGGGTACCACGACCACTTTCCCTTTGCTTATGATTTATCGGAAGCATGGACCGTCTGGACGGGCCAACCTTTTGTGTTTGCTGCGTGGATGAGTACCCGCAAGTTGCCGGAAGATTTTATTCGATCATTCAATACCGCACTCGCGGAAGGCATCGCCCACATACCTGAATTGATAAAAATATTGCCCGATATGCCTCCGGGGGTGGATTTGCAAGCGTATTTTCAACAAAATATCGTCTACGAATTTAAGTCCCCTCAAAAAATGGCTTTGAATCATTTTTTGCAGCATATCAGTCCTGAAAAAACACTTCTTTCTGCCAATAGCAACCTAACACTCCAATCTGTGTAATACAGGACTGTAAACTGCCTGATTGTGGACTATATAGACTGTGGACTGCCCGACTGTGGACTGTATAGACTGTGGACTGTATAGACTTTATACACGCCGTTCTACCACCGCTACCGTCAGCCTACTCACGCAGGTGAGGTCTCCTTTCCCATCCCGCAATTCAATTTGCCAGACATGAATTTGACGACCTACTCGAATCGGGCGGCAGGTACCCGTGACCATTCCGCCTTTAGCAACCGGCTTTAGGTGATTGGCATTCACTTCTACCCCAACGGCCACTTGCGTTTTTAAGTTTTCTATACATAAAGTACTGGCTACGCTGCCCAAAGTTTCGGCCAACACCACACTGGCTCCACCGTGCAGAATGCCATAGGGTTGTATGGTTTTTTCGTTGACGGGCATAGTACCTTTTATATAATCGGTACCAATTTCGGTGATTTGGATGCCCAAAAAAGCGGGGATGGTATGCTCGTTGCGGAGGTTGAGCGATTCAATGGTTTCGTGTTGTTTCCAGATAATATCAGTCATTGATGCGTAAAATATAAAAAAATGTCTATGATTTTAAAATGAAACGCAAAAATACAACAGAACCTGCTATTTTTGCGCCCCGTTTGAAACAAAGTGCAAATTACCGCGTTTGAACGTTCCTTAACAATTCAGCACACTGAATTTTCAACTATTTTTTATTTTCCTTACAAAATGTCGAATTTTAAATCGGATGTAGAGGCGATTGATGCACTCGCCCAGGCTTACAAAGATTTGTCCTCTGAAATTGGCAAAGTAATTGTTGGCCAGGATGAAGTGGTTCGTGCCGTCATCATTTCTCTTTTTTCTAATGGGCACTCACTCTTAGTAGGGGTACCCGGTCTTGCAAAAACCCTTTTGGTTAGTACTATTGCTGAAGTACTTGATTTAGATTTTAAACGCATTCAGTTTACGCCTGACCTGATGCCTTCGGATATCACCGGCTCAGAAATTTTGGATGAAGACCGCCATTTCCGTTTCGTGCATGGCCCCGTATTCTCTAATATCGTATTAGCCGACGAAATCAACCGTACCCCCCCTAAAACACAGGCCGCTCTTTTGGAGGCTATGCAGGAGCGCTCGGTGACTGTCAGCGGAAAACGACATTTGTTGCCATCTCCATTTTTTGTTTTGGCCACTCAAAACCCAATTGAACAGGAGGGCACTTATCCGCTTCCGGAAGCGCAGTTAGACCGCTTTATGTTCAATATTCCGCTCACTTATCCAACTTATGAGCAAGAAGTACAGGTAGTGAAAAACACCACCTCTCTCACTAATGCTACGCTCAACCACATCCTTTCTTCCGCCCAGATATTGGGTTTTCAGCAAGTTATTCGCAAAATACCAGTAGCTGATAATGTATTGGAATACGCAGTAGGGTTGGTCTCTAAAACACGTCCGGGTACATCCCGCGCCACTAAAGAAGCCAATAATTACCTTGCTTGGGGAGCAGGTCCACGTGCCAGTCAATACCTGATTCTCGGCGCTAAATGTTTTGGCGCTTTGCGCGGAAAGTATTCGCCGGATATTGATGATGTAAAAGCCATTGCTAATTTGGTGCTGCGTCATCGCATTGTGCGCAACTACAAAGCAGAAGCAGAAGGAATTACCGAGGAGAATATCATTGAAGCAATGATGTAATGCGGGTTGATTCAAAACTTCCACGGGTTGGCACCACCATTTTTACGGTGATGTCTGCGCTGGCTGCTGAACATGATGCGATCAACCTCTCCCAGGGTTTTCCCAATTTCGAGCCTTCAGAACGGTTGCAGCAGTTGGTGTTTGAAGCCATGCGCAATGGTTTGAATCAATATGCCCCCATGCCCGGTTTGCTGGCGTTGCGGCAACAGATTGCTGAAAAAATAGCGTTGCTTTATGGCGTTTCGGTTGACCCTGTTCAGGAAGTTACCATTACCGCTGGAGGTACTCAGGCTATTTTTTCGGCAATTGTCGCTTTTGTCCGACCCGGCGATGAAGTCATTCTCCTCGAACCCTGCTATGATTCTTATCGCCCTTCGGTAGAGGCCGTTGGAGGCATTCCGGTCATCTATACCCTTATTGCCCCCGATTTTAAAATAAACTGGCAGGAAGTGATGCACTTAATCGGGCCGAAAACCCGCATGATTTGCATTAATACGCCCGTTAATCCTACCGGAGCGGTATTGAGTGATGCAGATATGCGGGCGCTGGAAACCCTGTTAAACGGTACTGACGTATTGGTCATGAGTGATGAAGTATATGAACACCTGATCTACGACGGAGTGGAACACGCCTCCGCTCTTAGGTATCCCGGTCTGCGTGTCCGTACCTTAGCCGTCTATTCTTTCGGGAAAACCTATCATTGCACCGGATGGAAAGTAGGTTATTGCGTAGCTCCGCCTGCTTTAACTGCCGAATTCAGAAAAATACACCAGTTCAATGTATTTAGCGTGAACCATCCGGTACAAGCTGCTTTTGCCGAGTTTATGAAAGAGCCGACGGAGTACACCAATTTGCCGCAGTTTTATCAGCGCAAACGCGATTTTTTTGCAGACTGCATGGCGCAAACACGATTGAAGCCTTTGCCGTCGTATGGCACGTACTTCCAATTGTACGATTATGGGCATTTGAGCAACGAACCGGATATTGATTTTTGCAAACGACTTACTACCGCATTTGGTGTAGCCGCTATCCCGGTTTCTGTATTTTATAGTGACGGACGCGATCAAAAAATTATCCGGCTTTGTTTTGCCAAAACCGAGGATTTGCTGACAGCGGCAGGTGAACGACTGAGGAAGTTGTGAAGGAGAGCGGAGAGCGGAGAGATAAGAGATAAGAGAGGAGTAATGTAGATTACACCAACAAACGCATCAATAACCTGACCGTGTTTAATTGCTGTTTTTGATGTATCGCGCGCCTAAACGCCTAAACCCATATAAACAAACCCCTCAACCTTGTTTAATTGACGATTGATGATTCCATGATTGTTGATTTTTGATGTATGCACGCGTATGCTAAAACACTCTAAACCACTAAACACTCTAAACCCCTAAACACTAAAATGACCATTCACTTACTAACCATTGGCGATGAAATTCTCATCGGCCAGATTAATGACACCAACTCGTCCTGGATGGGTCGAGAACTGAATCTGAGCGGTATGTGGGTCGTTTCAAAAAGCAGTGTCGGAGATACCCGGCAGGCAATTTTAGACGGTATAGAGCACGCAGCAAAGCAGGCTCAGGTGGTCATTATGACAGGAGGATTAGGCCCCACCAAAGATGATATTACAAAAAATACACTGGCGGAGATGTTTAACTCTCCGATGTCCCTGCATCAGGAGACGATGGACCGTATAGCCGGTTATTTTCAAAAAATAGGCCGGGTACTGCCACCTGCTATGGTGCAACAAGCTACCCTGCCAGATGTGGCAACGATATTGCCCAATAAAGTAGGTACTGCACCCGGTATGTGGTTTGAGCGAGATGAAACCGTTTTTATTTCACTTCCCGGGATTCCATTTGAGATGGAATACCTGATGACAGCGGAGGTAATGCCGCGATTGCAGCAGCGTTTTGAGGCCAGACCCATTGTGCATCGCACTATACTCACGGCGGGTGAAGGGGAAAGTAATATCGCCCGCAGAATAGAGCAGTTTGAGGAAATTTTGCCGGAACACATTAAATTGGCTTACCTGCCGGCTCTGGGACAAGTTCGCTTGCGGCTTACTGGTATTTGGCCCGGTGATCTACTGCCCAATGCACAGACCTTGCTGGAAACCGAATTAGATGGTTTTAAGGAAAAATTAGTGGCGCTTATCCCGGATTTGATTTACGGCTATGAAAAAGAAAGCCTGCAAATCGTAATAGGGCGACTGCTAAGATCACAAGGTAAAACAATGGGTACGGCAGAGAGCTGTACCGGCGGCTATCTTGCACACTTGATCACGGGCGTACCCGGCGCTTCCGATTATTTTTCCGGAAGTATCGTATCATATTCCAATGATTTGAAAATTAAATTGTTAAATGTTTCGGGCGAAACGATACAACAATATGGTGCGGTAAGCGAGGAAACCGCACTCGCCATGGCACGTGGCGCTTTGGATACTTTAGCCGTAGACATTGCACTGTCGGTAACCGGGATTGCCGGGCCAGGTGGCGGCACCCCTGAAAAGCCGGCAGGAACGGTGTGGGTAGCTATCGCAGATCAACACCGCACAGAGGCCACCAAATTTCTTTTTGGAAGAGACCGCGAAAAAAATATTCAATTGACCGGGACGTTTGCCCTGAATTTATTATTCAAATTTTTGTCAAATAAAAATCTCCCCGCATAAAGGCAGCGTTTAATGCAGGTGTAGCATCTTTTGTCAGATGTTAAAGTGGGGGGTATAGTGAAATACCGATTACTACTTTCGCGTTTTTGAATTTTGCCAAAAAAAACTTCGCAGATTATAAAAAAACTTCTACCTTCGCGCTTGCTTTGATACACGTAAAAACAAATTTATTCTTTAGGGTTGATTTGGTCATTGAAGCAACGAGGGCATATTTCGTCATATTTTCGCAACACTATTTCGTCCTTTTTTCTGGTTTTTTATGAAAAAATTACCTTTACTCCTTTGGATAATGTGCAGTGTAGTTTTACCGGCAGCACTGAAAGCACAAGACATCCATTTCTCGCAGTTCTACATGAGTCCGCTCAATCTCAACCCGGCAATGACGGGTGTCATGAACTGTAATCACCGTGTAACGGCCAATTACCGCAACCAGTGGTCGTCCGTCCTGAAAAGTAATGCTTATAACACTTATTCTGCTTCGTACGATCAGAAAATACCAACTGGTCGTTACGACTACTTTGGTTTAGGCGGCACACTATGGGGCGATAAAGCAGGTTCTTCGGAATTTGCAACCGTACAAGCGCGTATGTCGGGTTCTTATGCAAAAAAAATGGGCGGTTATCGCAAAAAAGCCCACTTTTTGGTGGTCGGTGCCGATGTCGGTGCCAGCAATCGCAGCATCAATTCCGCCAATCTACAGTGGCCTTCACAAACGCAAAATGGCGTTTATGATCCAACTGTAGGAAACCCGGAAATTATCAATGACCCTAGTTTTTGGTTTGTTGACCTCTCCGCTGGAGCGCTGTGGTACAGCGTGTTCGACAAAGATAATAACATATATTTTGGCGGCGCTTTTAGTCATCTCAATCGCGCCAATCAATCTTTCTTGAACCAAAATATTCCTTTGTACAGCAAATTTACGGTTCATGCAGGTGGCGACTTTTTAGTGGCTCCCCGTTTCGGGCTGGTTCCAGGAATAGTTTCCTTCTTTCAGGGACCATCCTGGCAGGTAAATGTAGGTAACTCGTTCAAGTTTTTATTGGGCGAAAGCCGCCGTTACAATCAGACTTTCCAGTTTGGCACTTGGGTTCGTTTGGCCAATCGCCTGAACAACGGCAAATTGATGGATGCTTTTATTCTTAGCACGCGCTTTGATTATGAGCAATTTACGCTTGGCTTTAGCTATGACGTAAATACTTCCAGTTTGTCTTCCGCCACCAATGGCAATGGTTCATTTGAATTTTCTATTTTGTATAAAATATGCGGCCCTGAACGTCGCGGTGTTTATTGCCCGAATTTCTAAACGGCACGGCAGTGAATTAATGTAATGTTCTTTATCCGATTTTTTTGCAAAAAAATCGGATAAAGAACATTACATTAATTCATTTACAGAAAACCAATTCACTACCCAAAAACCAGTTTTAATCACACTCACTATGTTTGGAAGTACTAAAAACACGGAAGATTTAAAACCAACGTTGCCCTCCGGCAGCACACTAAATGCTTTTGTAAAAGGCACAACAGTAGAGGGTACTGTACGCTGCGAAAGTGACCTCAGAATTGACGGCACCATTAAAGGTAAATTGTCTTGTACCTCTAAAGTTATTATTGGCCCTACTGGTGTCGTGGAAGGCGAAATTCGTTGCCAGAATGCGGTGATTGAAGGCCGTTTTAAAGGTACTATGCACGTTAGCGAACTACTTCATGTAAAGGAAACTGCCGAACTTGATGGCGACATCACCACTGTTAAACTATTGGTTCAAAGTGGTGCTAAATTTAATGCTGTTTGTAAAATGGATACTGGTGGCAATGGCACGGTAAAATTAGCAGATGGAAAAATTCAAAACAATACCGCAGATGCAGCTGCCAGAGTCGCCGGAGGAAAAGCGGAAGTCCGCAATTAAAGCAACGGCTCGTTACAGCGGCATGGTTTTCCAGTTGTTAGGAGCCTGCCTGCTGGGCGTGTTTTTGGGTCGTTGGTTGGATGCGAAATTCAAGTTGGAACGCCCTGCTTTTGCCGTATTTCTTACCGTTATTTTTATGATGGTCTCCCTGTTTCATTTAACAAGGCAATTATTGCGGGATAAATGAGCAGTGGCGCACACAGATAAAACGCGTACTAATTTTTTATTACTGCAAAAAAACGGAGGCGTGATTCCCTTTCCGGGCCAGTCATTATTATGGTGTAGCGTTTGTTTGTATTGGTTTGTCATACTCTCCCCAGAAATCTTATTTCCCCGGCCGCATTACGCCATATTTCATGCGCCATCCATCCTTATCTCTCCTTCGAGTGCCTGTTCCAGTTTTTTTTAAATCTTTATCTATTTTGACCCTGTTGTCAGGTGTCTTGCTTTTTGTGCTGCACAGATTAATTCCTGCTGCTCATGTGCACGGGTATTTTGCTGTGTCCTCTTTGCTGTTATTTGTGTGTATCTGTATAGGATTGTATTTTGCCGGAGTACAGGCAAGGCAAAGTTCTAACCAATTTGCGTTCTCCAACCTCATTTCCGTATCTGTTTTTGGCAAAATGGTCATATCATTGGGGTTTTTATTGGTATACAAACAATTGATGCATCCCGCAAACCAATGGTTTGTTGGTATTTTTTTGGTATGTTACGTTATTTATACCAGCTTTGAGGTGTGGTTTATGACAAAATTAGGGAAATGACAAGTGGTACTACTTTACTAATTATCAAATTGTTTTTAACATGAATATAAATGACAAAGTTGCCCCCGGACTTTATCGTGCCAATGAAAAACGATACGAGCGTATGCCTTTCCGTCGTTGTGGACGAAGTGGGCTGCAATTGCCACTGATTTCCATTGGATTGTGGCATAATTTTGGCCATACCGATGATCTGGAAACTTCCAGAAATATCCTGCGTACTGCTTTTGATTACGGGATTACCCACTTTGATTTAGCCAATAATTATGGCCCTCCTTATGGTGCAGCGGAAGAAAATTTCGGGCGCCTTTTTCGTCAGGACTGGTTACCTTATCGCGATGAATTGATTCTTTCTACCAAAGCAGGTTGGGATATGTGGCCCGGCCCTTACGGGAATTTAGGTTCCCGCAAATACCTCATTGCCAGTTTGGATCAAAGCCTGCGCCGTATGGGGGTGGATTATGTTGATATTTTTTATTCGCATCGCCGCGACCCGGACACTCCGTTGGAAGAAACCATGGGTGCTTTGGACCAAATAGTGCGTCAAGGTAAAGCGCTGTACGTGGGCATTTCTCAATACAATGCTGAAGATACCGCGAAAGCAGCGGAGATACTGCGTAGGATGGGTACACCGCTATTGATTCATCAGCCGCGTTATTCCATGTTTGACCGCTGGTCGGAAAAAGGTTTATTAGATACTTTGGCGCAGGAAGGAGTAGGAAGTATTGCTTTTTCTCCGTTGGAGCAAGGCATATTAACCGACCGTTACCTAAAAGGATTTCCCAAAGACTCTCGAGCTGTAAAGGATGCGCGGTACCTGCAAAAGGGTAAAATTACGCCTGAAACCTTGGAAAAGGTGCGTAAATTGAATGAAATAGCCAAATTACGCGGGCAAACAATGGCTCAATTGGCCATTGCCTGGTTGTTGAAAGATGCCCGTGTTACCTCCGTATTGGTAGGGGCCAGCAGCCCAAAGCAGCTGTTGGATAATATCGGATCTGTGAAAAATCTGAATTTTTCCTCCGATGAGCTCGGTGCGATTGAAGTGATTTTGGCAAATAAGTAAGGAGTCTTCTCCAAAAAAACCGGGATTTCAGTACACTGTAAACTAAGTTTACAGTATACTGAGGTATTAAACCGTCGCGTATTGTATTCCGAGAGGAGCAGACACCATTTTTTTTGCGGTAATGATAGTATTTACCGGAATGCTTGATGATCTTGCGTTATTGGTTGCAGACGTTTTGGCGGTAACCTTTTTGGCGGTAACGGGTTTAGCAGGTCTTTTTTTGGCGGTAACGGGTTTAGCAGGTCTTTTTTTGGCGGTAACGGGTTTAGCAGGAATCGATTTTTGGGCATTAGATACCGCCAATCCTGCATCCAATCGCCCGAATCCATACCAAATGCTGTGTCCATTCTCGTCATATTCTCCTTCTGCTTCATCAATGCGCACACAGGATTTGCTCAATAATTCTTTTATTTGTTTTGGTTTTAAGGCAGGGTTAACTGCCAGCATGAGGGCTACCACCCCGGCTACTCCGGGGCAGGCACCAGAGGTTCCGCCAAAATTGTTGATATAGTTGTCCGGTGATATCCCCGCTGCTTTCACCCGGTCGGTGGTTCGAAGCCCGGAAGTGAGGGGCGTGGGTTGCCGGAAGGGTTTCCACGCGTGGTCATTGCTGGGAAAGCTAACCCAAACGGCCTTGCCAAAATCGCTGTACACGCTGCGTTTACCAGTATCATTGCAGGCTGTTACGGCAATAACGGCCGGATTGGCCGAATAACCATCGTTTTCAGTATCTTCATTGCCATTGCCGGCAGCAAATAAAACAACGCAGCCTTTTCCTTTTCGACCTTTTTTTAGGGCGTAATCTAAGGCTAATCGGGTACTATCGGGCAACATGGTCACTTGCAAATGTTGTTTGTCTTCGGGATCCCACCATTTCCCGTCGGGCGGCCCCCAAGAACAGGAAATAACGTCCGCACCATGATCAGCAGCCCAGGCAAAAGCCATGGATTCGGCCATACTGCCCAAACCACTGCTCAAGCGTATGGGCATGATATTAGCCTCCGGGGCCGTACCTGAAGCGCCGCTTTTCAGTCCGGCGGCACACGCCATCCCGGCACAAGGGGTTCCGTGGTTATCGTCTACCAGTTTAGGATTTGGATCAGAAGAATTACTCGTTGCATCATAAGGGTGTACAATGCGTCCGGCAAACTCCGGATGGCCTGTATCGACTCCATCGTCAATGATCGCAACCGTGATACCTTTGCCTTGGGTTAATTTCCAGGCAGCTTCGATATTGCAATGCGCATCAACGGTTTTACCGTTGATGGTTGTTTTGGCCAAATGCCATTGCAGTGGATCAATCTCTTTGAATTTGCGCTCCTGTACTAATTCTGGATGGCAATATTCTACTTGTTTTTCTTTTAGGATGGTGGCTGCCATTTCAAATACTTTCAATCCGGTACCTTCAGTGGCTGATACAAAATAGGCATTTGGCGCAAAAGGCAGTTTGTTTTTTACCCGTAAATGATATTGATTGATGATTTTTAGGCAATCTTCTTCAGCGGTTTTATTTTTAAATTTTATAAAAAAATTCTCGGTATACAGCATTACACTGCCCGTTTCTGCATCCTGAAGTACCCTTCCGGCAAATCGAATATTATCTTCTTCTTTCAGTTGGGCCCGGGTTTCATCGCGCAGGGTAGTAGCTTCAGCGTCGTTTTCTGCGGCTACTCTGCGTATTGTGATGCCGGCTTCCGGGAAAGTTGCCACTTCTATGGTATCGCTGAGCATTTCCCGACTGGCCCTGCTAACCGAAAGGTTCTCTAATTCTACGTTATCTTTGGTGCGAATGGCTACCATATCGGGGCTTTCGATCAAGCTGACCGATTTGCCATTTTTTCCCCCATATTTGACTTTATACATAATTATTAAGTGGTTTTAATTAAATCATCTCCGGCTATCACCGCACTGACGAACATATAACCGTTATTTAATTGATATCGAGCATCTTTGGCTAAAATTTTCAGGAAAGCCAAGTGGGAATCGTAGTTTCGGCCCACGAGGCACCCAGCGCTGTACTTTCCTACTAAAGTGGGCAATTGTCCGGGAGCAGTAGAGTGTTGATTTACACCAAAAGCAGTGCCAATGTCAACAAGGTCTGCTCCGTCGCGTTTAAAATTTTTGTTGCCATCGCGATGAACTCTCAGCAAGCCGCGTTGCACCAACGCCGGTTGCCAGCCTTGGTGTTTGCCCATCATCCAGGCTTTGTACTGGCCAAAGGCCATGCGGGCGGCACCAGCTTTATTGAGGGGTTTCTCAATGGTATAAAACCTGCCGGGTTCGGTAGTAGCCTGATCGTTGACCACTAATTTGGGTTTGCCGCCTTTTTGTATTTGTATGATTAAACGCCGATCATTCCATTCATTGGCCGCGTCAGGATTGAGCGTCGCGTCGCTGTTCATGCCTTCCACGTAAGCAATGTTGTACATATTGGGGCTTCGCGCAATCCAGTAGCCTTTGGCTCGCATATATCGCAAGACGCGCTTGGCCAACAGTGTGTCGGCATCATCGCCCGCTTTTTTCTCAAACTCTACGGGGAGGAAGGTGTCTGGGGTGGCGGATTCTAATTTTTCCAATTGAGAGGCCGTGAGCGCGTATTCATCAAAGGCCAATTCAGTGAGTTTGCAAAACTCACACAGGGCATTTCGGGTATCCATATCAATGACTCCGGAGGTTTTCGCTACCGGGCCAAAAGGTTTGGACACATTTCCTTCAATGATGGGGTCCAGTAGTCCCAGATCACGTAATTTGGTTTGAAACAAGAAGATCAAATCGGAAGATGCTCCGCTGTTTGAGAGACCAGTGCTCGCCCTGCTACCACTTCGGGCTTTTGCTCCGGCAGACTCTAGTTCTACATTGGCCTTGTCTAACTCAATGATGCGATTATTGAGGTCATCAATAGCAAAGGTTGTTTTCTTTCCTAAAAGTTGTTGGACTTGCTTGAGCATGGTCGGATCGTGGAAAATGGTGAAAGTTGGTGTAAATAGTATTTAAGGGGTAAATCTTGGAACCTTAACTTGTTTGGAGGTGCAAATATTTTACTTTTAATTTGAATTATGCAAATTTTTATCGATAATTCTCTTCTGAAAGAAGTAATGGAACAAAAATACCGTATATATACTATCTTTGCCTTCAAAAACAGACTTGCTATATCTATTACCTTGCCCGATAGCCGACCACGCGCTGCACACCCTGCCTGCTCAGGCGATTGACATTACGCGCCGGTTGGATGTGTTTATTGTTGAACACGCCAAAACAGCACGACATTTTGTGAAATCATTGGCACCAGTCAAACATTTGCAGGAAATGATTTTTGCGGAAATTCCACAAATGGGTGGGGTAGGGGACACCAAAGAAATTTTTTTAGCAGCTGTCCGAGCGGGAAAAGATGTGGGTTTATTATCGGAAGCAGGCTGTCCGGGGGTAGCCGATCCCGGGGCAGCCTTAGTTGCATTGGCCCATCAAGAGGGCGTTCGGGTAGTGCCGGTAGTTGGCCCTTCGTCTTTGCTGTTGGCGCTTATGGCATCCGGCATGAATGGTCAACAATTTACTTTTCATGGTTATTTATCGCCTAAACGCCCTGAATTAGCCCGTGATATGCGGCGTTTAGAGCAATTGACGATTAATGGAGGGACACATCCTACTCAAATATTTATAGAAACCCCGTATCGCAGCCAAATGGTATTGGAGGTTGCTTTAGAGACACTTCAATCCAGTACCGTGTTTTGCGTTGCGCAGGGTTTAACCGGCGAGTCAGAATGGATCAGATCTATCAATATTCAGCAATGGAAATCCCAACCACCAGTGTTCTTATCCAAAGCGCCAGCGGTTTTTTTGATTGGAAAGTAGAAATAAACGAGGTGTTAAGGAACTAGTAAATAATAAATTAGTCATTTCGGGAAGATCATTTTTGGGTCAGACAACCATCTTTTTGCGCTAATAGTAGTACTTTTTAAGCAAAAAGATGGGTAGTATGGCACTAAAAGGGTCGCATCTTATGGTTAAGTTATTATTTACTCGTTCCTAATTACTATTTCGGCGATCCTGCTTTAAGCCAGCAGTTCATGCTGTCGCGTTGTGCCTGTGTCATGGGTGATCCTGCCTGCGGCATATCCTTATCAATGACGACTCTTTTTAGGATATCTCCATTATCTAAGTATTTTTGCATTTTTTCATAGGTAGAATAATCAGTAGTACCAGGACCTTTGCCGGCATGGCATGATAAGCAAGTGCGGTTAATCAGGCTTTTCATATTTTTGTCGTAGGTAAGATCGGCATTTGAAATATTACAGGCCGGGCCGGCTGCATTGGGATCGTCTCCGTCACATTGCCATAAGGTGAAGGCTACTGCAAAAAAGAAAACCGTAGAGATGATGTGTTTTAGACGCATATTTGTAATGAATGAATGGTGAATAAACTTATAATAGAAAAATAAAATGAAGTGTAAAGAACGTTATTGTCTGCGAAATAATCCTTACTTTTGCAAAATTTTTTACAAACAATTACACAAATGCGCTATTTTTTATTATTTTTTGCTGCTTTAAGCCTTTTTTCTGTTGGATGCAAGGATGACTATCTGACTGCTGATGAACAACTTAAAGTAGATTTGGAAAAGATTACACAGTATATTAGTGAAAAGAACCTGACCGCAGAAGCTACCGTTTCAGGTATTCATTATGTTATTGAAAAACCTGGAAGTGGCGGAAAACCCAGCCTCAGTTCTTCCGTAACCGTGCAGTACAGGGGTTATTTTTTAGATGGAAAAGTATTTGACCAAACGACTGGTGCTCCAATCACTCTTGCTTTAAATGGTGTGATTAAAGGGTGGCAGGAATGTGTGCCGCTGCTGCAAAAAGGCGGGAAAGGCACCTTTATTATCCCTTCTGAATTGTGTTACGGTACGCGCCCTCCGCAGGGTATTCCTGCCAATGAGGTATTGGTGTTCGATATTGAATTGGTAGACTTTAAATAAAAAAATGGCTTTTAAAATTTACACAAAAACGGGCGATGCGGGTGAAACGGCATTGTTTGGAGGGCGCCGAGTACCCAAAAGTCATTTGCGGGTAGACGCCTACGGAACGACCGACGAACTCAATTCGTTTGTCGGCTGGCTGATAGAGCAGGTACGGGAACCCGCCGTGCTACCGCTATTACAGGACATTCAACACACCTTATTTAATGTTGGAGCCTATTTAGCCACCGATCCGGAACGCCGCCATCCTGCTGCTACTAATTTATCGGAAAATACGGCTATTTTGGAACTAAAAATAGACGAAATGGAGGAGGTGTTGCCACCCCTCAAAAATTTTATACTGCCCGGCGGACATCCGACGGTGGCGTTGTGCCATGTGTGTCGCACAGTGTGTCGGCGTTCAGAAAGATTGGTAGTGGCTTTGCATTTGGAAGACCCCGTGGAGGAACAAGTACTCATCTATCTCAACCGCCTGTCTGATTACTTTTTTGTATTGTCGCGGTATTTAGCGCATACATTAGGGGCACCAGAGATATTGTGGAAAGCACCGTAAGTAATGCGTAAACAATAACCTGAAGATTTTTAGGTGTTTTTAAACGTAAACCAGTTATTGGCTGCAAAATTCCAAAGCATTACCACACCGGTTGCAAGTAATTTTGCCGAGTAGAAAGGGACAGTGGAGCAATCGTGCAAGAGGTAAATGATGGTGTTGTTTAATATCAGGCCGACTAAGGCCACTAATAGAAATTTCCCGAATTGTGCGGCTACAGCAGGGTCTTTACTCCTGAAAGTCCATCGGCGATTGAGCAGATAATTGCTCACCACGGCACACATAAAACCAATACTATTGGCCACATATTGATCAATACTCAGTATCTCCCGGAAAACCCAGGTAATGCCAAAGTCAACCGCTACTCCTGACACGCCAACCATTCCAAACTTAATAAATTTTTTTATAAGGTGTTGCATACTCATACCTTTAGGTGTCTCCTGTCAATAACCAATCATTGACAGGAGACAATGCTTCATTTTGTGCATCAGAAGAAACGGTTGCCATGAACGTATCGCTATGCACCGCTGTTGCGGTTAAATATATTTGTGGATATTTTCTATATCACGGTCTATTTGCAGCCCCAATGCTTTATGCGTGGCTTCAAAAGCGCTTTGTGCTTTCACTAACTTATCCCCTTCGGTTTTGGCAGACGCTTCGGCAATCTCAATTTGTGACAAATACCCTGCTATTTCATCCTGAAGTCTTACAATCTCTACCTTGTGGCGCTCTACCTGATCGCGCAGGCGCTTCACTTCTTCCTGTCGGGCATTGACTTTGTTGGTATTTTGATTTTTCAAAGCTTCATCAAAATGTTCCTTTTCTTTCAGGATGATATTTTGATAATAGGCGGCTGTTTCCACCAATTTTTCTTTGGTCAGGCCCAGGGTAGCCGCTGTTGCAAAGGCACTTTTGTAAGCAGTAGACTCGTCAATGTTCATACCTGCCAGCGTGACGACAGCGCGTTTGAATTCAAAATAATCAAATCCCGGCAGATTGTTTTTTTCTATGGAGGTGGTTAAAAAATCGAGGCTGCGTTCGTCCAGCCCTTCAGCGCTAAACAGCGATTTGGTAGTAAGCATGTTGTTGTTGTGATAGGTAAATTAATTCATTCCTGGGGTATTAGTCTTGGTAAAGCAGGTATTTTTTTCGCATCGTCTTGTATTCCGACAGCGCAGGTTCCCAGGATGCCCTGATAGCGGCTGCTGTTTTTCCTGCTAATATTTGTTGCCGAAGGGTCGCATTGCCGGCTAATTTGTCAAAAAACAGGTTATTTAAGAAAAACTGTTTTTCTTTGGGGAATTTCTGATAAAAGGACAATAAAGGGTTCAAATTCAATTGTTTGCTCGAACGCAAACTGTCCAAAGACAGGCCGCGAAGGTCGTAGCCAAAACATAACTGGCCCGACAAAGGAGGCTCTTTAGCGGCAGGCATGGATTTGGGAGTAAAAGAAAAATTTCGTTCTGTGAAATCAGGGTGACCAATCAACTGAAAAGGTGTAGGTGTACCTCGGCCAAGACTGGCAGTGGTGCCTTCAAATAAACACAAAGAAGGATACAACAAAACGGAGCGCATATCCGGCAAATTGGGGGAAGGGGCAACCGGCAAACTATAAGGTGTTTTATGGGTGTAATTTTTGCATGCAATGACGCTGAAACGCAAATTGTTGGGTCCTTTCTTTTTTATCCACCCTTCTCCAGCAAACATCTTTGTTAGTTCTCCAACCGTGCAGCCGTGTACCAATGTAATAGGGGCAATGCCGACAAATGAAGTAAATTCAGGCTGCAAAACAGGGCCGTCAACGTAATGTCCGTTCGGATTGGGGCGATCGAGCACTATCAATTCTTTGTCAAATTCCTGACAGGCTTCCATGAGGTAAAAAAGTGTGCTGATATACGTGTAAAAACGCGCTCCAACATCTTGGATATCAAAAATAACGACGTCAATATCTGCTAAATCCGCCATTTCCGGTTTTTTCTTTTTCCCATAAAGCGAAACAACCGGCAGACCTGTCCGAGTATCAAGGCCGTCAAGAACGGTTTCTCCGGCTTCGGCGGAACCCCTGAATCCGTGTTCCGGCGCAAAAATGCGGCGCACCGCTACCTTGCGCTGGAGCAGAGTATCCACTAAATGCGTATGGCCCGACAAGGAGGTATGGTTGACCACACAACCTACCCGTTTGTTAGTCAAAAGCGGTAGCAGTTGATCCAATTGTTCTGCTCCCGTAATGACAGATGGCGCGGAGCGGGTAGTGGATAAAACGGCTTCTGGTTGCGCTTTCGCGTAGCAACTTACCTGACTGCTGATAAACCAGAACAATACAATTGGTAAGCATACCTTTAAGTAGTGAGACAATAGTATTGAGTATTGAGACAATAAGTAGTTATGAGTTATTAATTATGAGTTCCATAACTATTTGATTGTGTGATTTTTGCATAAATTTATAACCGCGTTTATTTCAACTCACCTGCTTAGTAGTGAATATTGAGGTTGTTTATCAATTAGATCATTCCCGTGCCATCCTTTAATCCAACTTAATCACATCTGACGGGTCTTCACATTCCATATATAATTCATCTATTTGTTTGTCAAAGATAGGATGAACATAGTCTGCTGCAATTTCCAGCAGGGGAGCCAATATAAATCCGCGTTTGTGCAACTCCGGGTGCGGAATTTCAAGCCCTTTATCGCGGATCACGCGTTTTCCGTAAAATAATATGTCAATATCAATGACGCGAGGACCCCATTTTTCGCGGCGCTCCCTACCCATAGCCCGTTCTACTTTAGTAATGGCTACCAGCAGGTCACGGGGGTCTAAGGTCGTGTTGACCATCAGTACCTGATTGTAGAAAGTGTCTTGATCTTTATTTCCCCAAGGTTCTGTTTCATACAGATGACTCTTCTTGGCCACTTTCCCGATTTCTTTTTGAATGAGTTCGAAGGCCGCTGCCAAGTTAGCTGCGCGGTTGCCCATATTGCTGCCTAAACTCAAAAATACATTGATATAACGCCGTTGTGCTGCTGGTTGCATAGTTTAGTAATGGAGAATGGTTAATGGAGAATGAATGATGTGCATAAAACATGGATAATGACCAATATAACCAATAGTCCAATAGCCACTTAGGAACGGGTAAGTAAAGTAAATTTAACAATGTCACCCATTTTTTAGGAAATTCCCTGTAAAATGGATGACATTATTAAAAACGTTTCACTAAACAATAATTTGACAATTTAATGTGATTCCTTTCTGCCCAAACTGCCCATCTTTTTGTTTAAATAGAACCACTATTCACCCAAAAAGATAGTTGTTTGAACAAAAACTAACCTACCTAAAACTATTAAGTTATTATTTACCTGTTCTTTAAATTTAGAAAACGGCGGCAAAGGTAGTGTTTTTTTCGGTTTTTGAAGAAAAATAACGCGCTTCTAAAATAATTAATCGTACGCTTGTGGGGTTACGGAGCGGTGTCAGAATAAAATGGTGAACTCGGTGACACGAAGATGCTTCAGGTGATGAAATAAGTAGTTATAAATTATTAATTATTATTTATTAATTATATAAATATTTGATTGTGTGGTTTTTGCATAAATTTATTCCCGCGTCACGATCAACTTTACCACATCTCCTTTCCCTGCCTCACTTTCCAGACGAACAAAACACGTACACGCAGGTACTGAACGAAGTTCCAAATAATACCGATTTATGCCCGGCTGAACTTGTACTGTGTGTGCCTGAAGTAAGGTGCCGCCGAGACTGTGCAGGGTCAGACGAGCCGTAAAATTATATTCGCTGTAGTAGGTGACCTCTGTACGCGTAACCGCCGGATTGGGCGATACGGATAGCAGGCGTTTTTCAGGCTCACCTGCACCCCAAGTGCTGACACTGCCAACGTAGCAATCGGGCGACACCACATGAGGGGCACCGACTACGGGTATTTTAGCAAAACCATCGAACATAGTCTGCTCCAACACATAATTGCTGGCACCCAGCCAATCCTGCAAAATAGAGGTAAATACCTGGCGATAATCAAATTGTTGCCCTTGCAACTGATTGTCGGAGGTCAGATTTTTGAGGTTGACATTGGTGCCCCGAACGCCCGCAGCAGCAGATTTTCCAAAGACAAACATGGGGGCCAACGTTCCGTGGTCGGTACCAAGCGAGCCGTTCTCTTTAGCGCAGCGACCAAACTCGGAGAAGGTGCAGGCCATCACTTTCTCCCCAAGCCCCATCGCATTCAGGTCGTTGAGGAAGGTTTTTACGGAATCCATGAGTTGTTGCAGGCGATTGGCGTGATCGCCGAGGGTGATCTGGCCTTCTGCCGCAATCTGCCGGCCATGTGTATCAAAGCCTCCCATAGAACAGAGGTAAACTTTGGTCTTGCAGCCTCCTTTTATCAAGCGGGCAATAGTTTTTAGTTGGAAGGCAAAAGAGGATTGTGGATAGGTTGAAATGGCATTGGTACCTGCTTTAAATGCCTCGCTGATATACTGAGAATAAAGATCAACCGCTTTTTCCACGCCCATGATGTAGGCTAATTCTGTGCCATATTCAGAGTTGGGTATGGTAGCCAGCGGTGCCCCGCCGATAGTTTGGATTAAAGAATAAAATCCTTCCGGATCTTGTCCGCTCAGGTTAATGGAGTTTCGGTGTTCGGTGTCTGTGTGAAAACCCAACGACGGATTTGGGTCGCCTATCTGAATACCCAGTGGATACAGCATTTCAGGGATAGGCGCTCCCTTCACCTTGGGGTACATGGCATTGAGTGCCCGGCCCGGCCATCCGGTGTGGATATTGTATTTTTCGAGGCTGTTATCACCACCGGAGAGCCATATATCGGCTCCTTTAAAGTGCGACTGATCAATGTTTTCATAACCTACACCCTGCACAATATTGGCCCAGCCTTTATCGTAAAGTTCTTTGAGGCTGCTGAGCACGGGATGTAGTCCAATCTGATCTTTTAATGGAAGCGTGGTATCTAAATTCAGGTATTTTGCCGGCCCTGAGTCCGGTATTTTGATGGTTTCACGTAGTTTCGCGTAGTCCGGGTATTGGTCTAAGGGTACCAATGTGTTCAGCCCATCGTTACCACCTTTTAGCTGGATGAGTATCAACACTCGGTCGGCAACTTCTTCACAACTGTTTAATACATTGAGGATGTGACTGTTGGCAAAAGGTCGCATTGAAAATCCATTGACAGCGAATGGTGTGACAGCGGCCGTGGCAGAAAAATTTTTAAGAAAATGTCGGCGATTCATAGGAAGACGGATTAAAAAATGTGAGAAAATGAAAAAGTAAAAGCAGCTGCAAATTTGGGAACGATGCATACTTCATACGCTTGAACGAAGCGCAAGGAAAAATTATTTCAGAGAAGGGGAATTGGCCAAATTTTTAACATTTACAAAGAGATTATTTGCCGCCTTCATATTTGTGGCACAAAAATAAAAAATGTTTTACCTTTGCGATTGAAAATATAACAATTAAATGGATATAAATAGACTATATTTGATTTAAGATAAATGAAAAGACACGAAACATCGCAAAAAATTCATCATTTAGCATTCAATAGATGAGGGGACTTTCTACCCGACACCTGATTGGCATTAAAAATATCACTGCCGAAGATATTCAACTCATTTTTGAGACGGCTGATAATTTTAAAGAAGTCATCAACCGGCCCATTAAAAAAGTGCCATCACTGCGCGACATCACGGTGGCTAATTTGTTTTTTGAAAGTAGTACACGCACGCGTGTCTCTTTTGAGCTGGCCGAACGCCGTCTGAGCGCTGATATCGTCAATTTTTCGGCTGCTGCGTCCAGTGTCAGCAAAGGAGAAACGCTGTTGGACACCGTTAATAATATTTTGGCCATGAAAGTGGATATGGTCGTTATGCGGCATCCCGCTCCCGGGGCTTGTATGTATTTGGCATCCCGCATTCCCGCCAACATCATCAATGCAGGCGACGGCACGCACGAACACCCCACACAAGCCTTGTTGGATGCTTTTTCTATCCGCGAAAAACTAGGAGGAATAGCCGGAAAAAAAATAGCCATTATTGGTGATATTTTGCACAGTCGGGTCGCCTTGAGCAATGTGTTTTGCCTGTTGAAATTGGGTGCAAAAGTTCGGGTATGCGGCCCTCCCACGCTCATTCCCAAGCATTACGGGGCATTGGGTGTTGAAATCAGCCACGATGTGCAGGAGACCTTGCGTTGGTGTGATGTTGCTAATATCCTACGTATTCAGTTGGAGCGCCAAGACATCAAGTTTTTTCCCAGTCTTCGGGAGTATCACCAGTATTTTGGTGTGACAAAGCAAATGTTAGATCAATTGGATCGGGAAATTGTAATTATGCACCCTGGCCCCATCAATCGCGGCGTGGAAATCAGCTCCGATGTAGCCGACAGCCCGCACAGTATTATTTTGCAACAAGTGGAAAATGGCGTGGCAGTGCGTATGGCAGTGTTATATTTGCTGGCCGCTCAAAATTAAAAATTCAGTAGTCCAAAGCCCACAGTCTGAGCCTTTAAACCGCTTGATAATCAAATACTTACTAATAAAATCATGAAAGAACAATTGCTTTCCTACACGGAATACAACCTTTGGGCAAATACCCGCATGGTCGAACTCTTTAGTTCCTGCGACGAGGCCATTGTCAATGAGGAAGTCATATCCAGCTTTCCTTCCATCCGTCAAACATTATTGCACTTGTGGGACGTAGAGATTATTTGGCTTGAAAGGCTGAAGGGTAATTCACCTTCAGCCTTAATGTCCAAAACCTTTCAGGGGGACAATAAAGACATCTATGCGGGATTGATTAGTGCTTCAACTGCGTTTAGGGATTTCGTTGCAGCACAACCGGAATTGTATTTTTCAACGTTCATAGATTTTACCCTGCTCACGGCTGCCGGCTCGTTCCGACAATTGCCCGCTGATATGATTCAGCACTGCATGAATCACCAAACTATGCACCGCGGTCAACTCATCACGATGGGTCGTCAATTGGGCATCACTGCATTCCCCAGAACGGATTATATTATTTGGGTAAGAGAAAATCAAAAAAGGTAAAATAAGGAAGGGGTCAACAATAATTTAGCCATGAGATGTAATTCCTTAGCACACTAATTGCCTGTCTTTTTGTTTAAACAGCCCCCGCTATTCACGCAAAAAGATAGTTATTGGAGCAAAAACTAATCTACCTAAAAAGACTAATTTATTGTAGGGCATTTTTTTTGAAACACAAAAGTGACAAAAGTACACAAAAATTCCTGTAGCGTACTGCACTTCGGGTAGTCCTCGCCGAACGATGTCGCGAAACACACCACAGAACCTTATTGACCCGTTCCTAAGCAGTCGGGAGTCAATATCTATACCAATTATTGCTTCAACAATTGCGGAAATTGTGCCCTCATGCGTTCAATTCTCGGAATAGATACCCGTTGAACATAAGGATTCTCCGGGTGATTTTTTTCGTAGTTTTGGTGATATGCTTCCGCCATGTAAAAAACTTTAAACGATTCTATGATAACGGCAATGGGTTTGGAATATTTGCCAGAATCATTTAGTTGCTTTTTCCCGGCTTCTGCCAAAGTGCGCTCTGTGTCATCGTGATAAAAAATCACAGACCGATAAGAATCTCCGTGGTCAGGCCCTTGCCCGTCCACCTGAGTAGGGTCTTGGGAAGCAAAATAGACTTCCAATAAAGTTTGGTAGGAAATGATTTTTGGGTCATAAAAAACCTGAACGGTTTCAGTGTGGCCGGTTGTATGGGAACAAACTTCTTCGTAAGTCGGGTTTTTGGTACGGCCGCCGGAGTAACCCGAAACGGCTTCTTTGACTCCCTGAAGGCTTTCAAAAATAGCTTCTACGCACCAGAAACAACCGGAAGCAAAGGTGGCAGTGTCTAATGTGCCATACACTGTGTGGTCGGTTTTGGGTAATTCGTGGGTTTGTCCGGGTGCCGAATTGCCTGAAAACGCATTGCAGGAAATAAGCAGGGTAACGGCAGCAAAAAATGGGAAAACGATTTTTTTTAACATACTATAATTGTTGTTATGGTTGTATGGTTAAATTGTTAAATGGCTGATGAATAACCACACAACAATTTATCCATCGCCTTAGCCGATGTGGCAAGGGCGGCAAAAAGTATAACAATCAAAATCGAAAAACTATTGTAAAAAGGCTAAGATATTTAAAAAAATAAATACAATAGCCAATTGTCGGCAGTTCGAAATCTGAAACTGCCTACGCCACCACTTCAGCCTTTGCACTTTCAACTTCCGAGAGTAATTCCAGCAAGTCATGGTCTTCAATGTCTTTGCGTTCATCTGCCAACTGAAGAAAGCGTTCATAGCTCACTTCTAATGCTTCTTTTGTGAGTTCATAGCCTAAGCGTTCGAGATGATGCCGAAGGGCTGCTTTTCCACTGCGTGCCGTCAGGATAATAGACGATTTGGGTACGCCTACACTTTGGGGGTCAATAATTTCGTAATTTTCGCGGTTTTTCAGGAAACCATCCTGATGAATACCGGAGGAATGGGCAAAAGCATTGCTTCCGACAATGGCCTTATTGGGCTGTACTACCATGTTCATGCGTTCGGAGACTAAGCGGCTGATCGGGTAAAACTCTTTTGTATTAATGCCCGTTTCCAAACCAATGTGTCCGCGTGTTTTAAGAATCATCACGACTTCTTCCATGGAAGTATTACCAGCGCGTTCGCCAATGCCATTGATGGTGCATTCTACCTGACGAGCACCGTTTTGTAGCCCGGCTATGGTGTTGGCCGTGGCTAAACCAAGATCATTATGGCAATGGCAGGAGATGATTGCTTTGTGTATATTGGACACGTGCTCGAATAAATATCGAATTTTTGCACCGTATTCTTCGGGCAGGCAATATCCCGTAGTGTCTGGTATGTTGACCACCGTTGCCCCTGCGGCAATGGCGGCTTCCACCATTTGTGCCAAATAGCCCAAATCGGCACGACCAGCATCTTCGCAGAAAAATTCTACGTCTTCCACAAAGGTTTTAGCGTATTTTACGGCGGCAACTCCTTGTTCTAATACTTTTTCGCGGGTACTGTTAAATTTTGTTTTTATGTGATAATCGGATGCACCAATTCCTGTATGAATACGGCCCCTTTTGGCCCCTTTTAAAGCTTCGCCAGCTGCTTTTATGTCTTTTTCTATGGAACGGGACAACCCACATATCACAGCATTGCGGACAGCATGAGAGACTGCTTGCACCGCTGCAAAATCGCCGGGACTGGAAATAGGGAAGCCCGCTTCAATAATATCTACGCCCAATGCTTCTAATCGCAGCGCAATCTCTACTTTTTCATCAATATTCAAGCGGCAACCAGGTGCCTGTTCGCCATCGCGAAGTGTAGTATCAAAAATATAAACTCTGTTGGACATAATAAGTAAATGATGAATGATAAATGAAGCAGAAAAAGTTTTTATAAAATTCTGTCAATCAATAATTTATCATGAATAAAAACTGTAAGGAACGAGTTTGTTTATTCGTTCTTAAGACTAAATAAGGGGTCTGTTAAGTTGCATTTCCGCTAAAATCAATTCGCCGATGGCATCAGTACCCATTATTTTGTTTTTGGGCGTAGAGGCATTGGCAATATCTCCGGTTCGGAATCCTTTTTGCAAAACGCGATCAATAGCGGAAATGATGGTTTCAGCAGCCTCTTTATAGCCAAAACTAATATCGAGCATCAGGGCAGCGGATAACATGGTCGCCATGGGGTTTGCAACGCCCTTTCCTGCAATGTCAGGTGCAGAGCCGTGAACTGGTTCATACAGTCCTACGCGGTCGCCTATGGAGGCTGAAGGCAACATGCCCAATGACCCGGCTATTTGAGAGGCTTCATCCGTCAGAATGTCGCCAAACATATTTTCTGTTACCACCACATCAAACTGTAAAGGGTCTTTAATCAGCTGCATAGCGGCGTTATCCACAAACATGTGGTGTACCGTTACTTCCGGGTAATCTTTTGCCATTTCCTGTACGGTTTCCCGCCATAAACGACTGGATTCCAGTACATTGGCTTTGTCTACTGAATGGAGGATACGCCTGCGGGTCATGGCAGCATCAAAGGCTTTAACGGCGATGCGGCGCACCTCTTCGCGGGTATACAACATGGTATCGAAAGCCATATTTCCATCACTACTGCGCTCGCGGTGTCCAAAATAGATACCGCCCGTTAGTTCACGGAAAAACAAGATATCTGCCCCACGCAGTATTTCCGGTTTCAGGCTGGAAGCGTCCAGCAATTCATCAAAAATCCGAATCGGGCGAATATTGGCATACAAGCCTAATTCTTTGCGGATTTTGAGCAGACCCTGTTCCGGGCGTACTTTTCGGGTAGTATCATTATCATACATCGGATGCCCTACCGCTCCCAATAATACTGCATTGGCCGCACGGCAGGCAGCGAGGGTTTCATCCGGTAAAGGATTGCCCGTTTGCTCAATGGCGCTGTGTCCAATCAAGGCTTCTTCAAACTCGAATTCGTAGCCATAAAATTGTGCTACTGCTTCTATTGCTTTTTGACCCCAGCGGGTTACCTCTTTTCCGATGCCGTCGCCGGGTAAAATGATGATCTTCAATTTTTGTTGAGTGTTTAGGTTGTTGGGGGGGTTATGTTGTTGAGGGGGTTGAGAGGGTTGAGATTGTTAGAGGGTTGAGGGGTTTAGGGTCGCGATACATCAAAAATCAACAATCATGTAATCGTCAATTAAGCAAGGTTTAGTAGTTTAGGGTTTAGGCGGTTTAGGCGGTTTAGGGTTGTTTTTTTCAGATTTATGTCTATTTAACTGTGCAATTCTGAGTGCATTTATTTTTCTCGATATTTCTTCGATCAGGGGTCGTATTGCGTATGCATCTGTTTGATATATAAATTTTAAATTACTACATATCACCAACAAATTTAGGGTTTCTATAACAATCTAAAATCGGCGATGGGCCACCTTACGGCGCCCATCGCTTAGGCATAAGCCTGGTAATATTTATATTGCTTCCGTTCAAACTGTAGTGTGTCTGCTGATTTACTCAATAAATAATCAATATCGTCATATCCTTTCAGCAAACATGTTTTTTTATAGGGGGTTATATCGAAGGTGGTCGCCAAACCTGATTTTTCTATCTGCACTTGCTGATTTTCCAGATCAATCGTCACTAAAGTATTGGGGTCGGCAAAGATGTGTTCAAACAACTGCTGCAAAAAATGCTCTTCTACCTTGAGTGGCAGAAGATTGTTATTCAAAGCATTATCTTTAAAAATATCGGCAAAAAAGCTGGAGATGACCACTTTGAAACCATGATCACCTAATGCCCAGGCGGCGTGTTCGCGGCTTGACCCACAACCAAAATTTTTACCGGCAACTAAAATTTGCCCGCTGTACAATGAATTGTTCAGAACAAAATCAGGATTTGGTGTTGTTGCTGCACCCGAAACTGCGGGCAAATAACGCCAGTCGCGAAAGAGATTTTGGCCAAAACCCTCCCTTGAAGTCGCTTTCAGAAACCGCGCCGGGATAATCTGATCGGTATCTACATTTTCTATGGGTAACGGCACACAAGTGGATTGTACAAATATCATTTCAAAAAAATAAAATATTAATTAAATCATTTCCCGCACATCGCAAATGGTACCGGTTACAGCCGCAGCAGCAGCCGTGAGAGGGCTCGCCAAAAATGTACGGGATCCAGGTCCTTGTCTGCCTTCAAAATTGCGATTGGAAGTAGAAACACAATATTTTCCGGCGGGTACTTTATCTTCATTCATACCCAGACAGGCAGAGCAACCAGCCTGGCGCAATTCAAAACCTGCTTCAGCAAACACTTCAAACAAGCCTTCTGCACGGGCCTGTACTTCTACTTGTTTGGAGCCCGGTACAATCCAAACATTTACCTCCGGTGCTTTGCGCCTACCTTTCACAAATTGGGCTACTACCCGCAAATCTTCTATCCGGGCATTGGTGCAACTCCCTATAAAAACATAGTCAATTTTTTTGCCGAGCAAAGTCTGGTGGGGTTGTAATCCCATATAATTCAGGGCCTTTTCCATATCTGCCGGGCCTGCTTCTACTGCCTGACTCGGAATGTGTTGTGTGATACCCATACCCATACCGGGATTGGTGCCGTAAGTGATCATGGGTTCGATGTCTTCTGCCTGATACGAGCGTATTGCATCAAAAACAGCACCATCATCACTAACCAAAGTGCGCCAGTAGGCCACTGCCTGATCCCAGGCGACCCCCTTCGGTGCGTAAGGACGACCTTTCATGTACTCAAAAGTGGTATCATCAGGTGCAATCAGCCCACCGCGAGCCCCCATTTCGATGCTCATATTGCAAATAGTCATACGCGCTTCCATGCTCAGGGATTGAATGGCCGAACCACCGTATTCTACAAAATACCCGGTGCCACCCGCCGCAGAAATCTGGGAAATAATGTACAATATGATGTCCTTTGCCGAAACACCTTTCCCTAACGTACCATTGACTGCTATTTTCATGGTCTTGGGTTTTGTTTGCAGCAGGCACTGTGTCGCCAATACCTGCTCTACCTGGCTGGTACCAATACCAAAAGCGACTGCTCCAAAAGCCCCGTGTGTAGAGGTATGGCTGTCGCCACACACAATGGTCATGCCCGGTTGTGTAAGACCCAATTCCGGGCCGATCACGTGTACGATGCCTTGTCTGGCATGGCCCAAACCATACAGTTCTACGCCAAAATCAGCACAATTGCGGTGCAACGCTTCCACCTGAAGCCTCGATAGTTCTTCAGAAATGGGCAAATGTTGGTTCAAGGTGGGTACATTATGGTCTGCGGTTGCTACTGTTTGTTGTGGGCAACGCACTGGAAGGCCGCGCTTGCGCAATCCGTCAAACGCCTGTGGCGAAGTTACTTCATGAATAAAATGCCGATCAATATAAAACACTGTCGGAAAACCGGGTTCACCACTGACTACGTGGGCATCCCATACTTTGTCAAATAACGTATTCACGAAGCAAATGTAAGGTATGCCCAAACGAAGCAACAAACCAATAATCTAAAATTATACGGTGTCTAAGGTGTTACGCATTGTATTTAAACATTTGATAATCAAATATTTGTAAAATTTATTTATACATTGACCAACGTACAAAGGAATATGAAAATTTATATTTGCCCATCTCTTATTGACGGTTTTTGTGATTTTTTAAGAAGAACTGCCCTCAATGTAAAACACTGGCAAAAACATCCTCCAAACCGCTGTAGCTTTACATCATTTGTTCAATAACAATAAATATAGTGGGTTATAAGACCAATCAATGTCGTTTTTTTTATAAAAAATACCGCTTTTTACTTGTTCTTTTGTGCGCTTTTTCTGATTACACACACTTTCGCACAACAGGTCTCTATTTTGGATTATTCCGTTGACGCTAATGGGCGGGTGCGACTTGAAGTCGCTTCCCGAAGCGATTATTATTATACCACGCGTCGGCAGGTTTTGTGCATGATCGAAATATAAAAATCAATATAAAAAACAGATTATGAATGATTTATAAAATGTATTCATGCACAAAACCTAGCGACGTGCAGTATATATCGTTTTTTTTCGGGCAAGATTTATGCCTACAAAGGCACAAATTTTGGCCATCCTTCCACCGTTATCTGATTGTTGGGTACTCCTGAGAAGGGGATGGTTCTTATCCGCCCGTCAACTGACCAAATTGCTATGGTAGTACCGCCGCCAGACCGCTTAAATTGATAAATTCTTACATCCGGTGCCGTGGAAATATCTTTTTCAAAGGTTAGGCCATTGAGTTTATCTGCCAAAATTTTCATTTGGAACCACGATTCCTTTTTGTTAAAACCGCTCATTTCGTTGGTCACCAATCCACAAGAGCCAAACAATCCATTTGGGTCCTGTTCGTCGCAAAGATTATAAGCAAAGCACACATCTACTCCTGCTGCGATGGCTTCTATATAAGACCGTACGAGCCACATACCTTGTACCGTCTGAATGCTATACGGGCCAAATGCTACTGCGTGTTGCGGGCTGTTGGGGGAAGTGTCGTACCCGAATTCCGAAAGCCAGAATGTGGTACCGGGTATATTACTCTTGCACCAGGAAACCAGCGGCAATAATTTGTTGCGCAAATCATCTTGTTCGGGGGAGACACCGTATTCAAAAAACTCCTCCAGTCCGGATCGAACGTTAGCGTAATGGTGAAAACTCACGACATCTGCCGGAAATCGTTGGTCTTTTCTATTTGCTTTACACCAGGCGATCATCCTCTTTACATAGTTCAGGTCAAAATTCGTCAACCCGGCCATCACTACTTTCATGGAAGGGTCGGCTGTTTTTACCCCATAACCGGGCCCCATGGTTCCTTCGTGTCCGTCGTAACAGGCACTTAGCATAGCCGCATACTGCTCGGGGGTAAAATAAGGAAAATCAAGATGCCGCAACCACCACTTGTCAGGTTCATTCCAAATTTCGATAAATTCAAGCAGGTTTAGCCCTGATTTTTTTTTGTTTAGCGGGCTGTCGCTGGTCCATCTGGGAGACCCATTAATGGTTAAAAGTTGATCAGGTTGTTGTTTTCTGCCATATCGGGCAGTTACCTGCCAACAAAACCGGGCAAATTCATCATAAGATGCAGGTTTATTGGGGTCTTCCCACCGCTGAACGGGTTTGTTTTCGTGAAGGTGCCAACTAAATGGGTAACCTTCTGTAAGCCACGATGGTGTCGTATTGAGGCAGGCTATTGGCCGAATACCTTTAGATTTCAATTCTTCATAATGCGTATCATAATTGGCATTGCCATAATCAGAAGGCGAAAAACGATTAATGCCTTTTTGCCCTTCCATCCAATGCCACATCTGATATTCACGGTAATAAGCAAAGGGTTGGACCAAATTGGCCGGAATCCAATGGAATCCGTTGATGCCTAATTTTAGGGCATCGCCGGAACGAACTGCTGCTGTACCAACCGGATTATCAGTTTTTATTTGATTCGTACTGATATTTAGCGTATCTTTCCCAGTAATTGGGGTATTTCCGTTGATAGCATCATCAGTTCCAAAAAATTCAATTTCACCAATCGGCTGATCCCCCTGAGCATCAGAGAGCGCTAAATAAATATACCGAACTTTAATGTTTAAGATATGGGACTGCCATCGCTGCCAGTGTATTAAAGGAATATTCGCAATAAAAAATGGAGTCCCTCCTTGGTCAAGTGCTCCAAAAATGGAAAGTTGAGGTTGTCCGGTGCCGTCCCATAACCGGATATTGGACAGATTTACAGGACGGCCAAAATCTATGGAAACCCGTGCAGGATAGTTGGATGCCTGCCATCCGGGAAACCAATAAGTGTTTGTGTTTTGATCAAAAAGAGGGACGATAGCGGTTAAATTGCCAATCGAAACAGTAGCCATGCTGGCAGATACTGACAATTTTTGAGGTGCTGATTGTGTATGGGCATAACCAAGCATGGTTGCCATGCAACCAATAAGCGATAGAAGGCGGTACATAGATTATATTTAATTAACTAATTAATAGTTGATTTAGGGTGCAAATATCTGGCTTCCCGCACTAATGTAACTGGACAGTACACACTGATTTGTCACATTCAAAAAAACGGAGCATTTGAAATTAAATTTATCTAAAATATTGACAGTCAATAAAATAAATAAATAAATTGTTCGAGTTATTTCAAAAATAACACATCAAATTAAATTAATATATATACCAAATTAAGGGTATTTTTGCTGAAAACAGCCTCTGTTTCTTGGAGAAAATAAAAATTTCCCCTATAATAGCCGAAATTTTGGAGAGACACATCTTACCTTTGCCCCGATTTTATGCCAGCCACTCACAATTCCTTCATCTCCGTCATCGGAGTTTTGCAATCGGCAAATAATGTACGCGTTTTACCGAACTGGCTAAAGGGCCTTTACGCTGAATTGCAGGAACATTTTAGCCACTTTGAATTCATTTTGGTCAATAATCATGGCGATTTGAATTCTATTGATGCTGCTATCCGTCCGCTCGAAGAAGCACTGCGGAAAAACATCTTTTTGCTCCACCTCAGCACGCCTGTAAGTCGGGACAATGCATTGTTAGCCGGTCTTGATCGGGCCAATGGCGATTATACTGTAATTTTCGAATTCGATTTTACCGAACACCCGACTTTATTGACGAAACTTTGGGAAAAGAGTCAGGAACAGTTTGATATAGTATATTTGCGAGCAAAGCAACGGCAACTGCCCATGATACACCGGATGCTCTACCGGGTGTTTTATTCCATTCTACAGCGGTATTCTCAGTTGCGGATTGACCCCTGGGCGCATCATACCCGCATTATCAGCAGGCGTGCACTCAATTCTTTATTGCGTTTGCGTGAAAACAGCCGATATTTGAAAGCTAATTATGCTTTGGTAGGCTACAATACTGTTTGGTTAGAAACCGATGAGCCCATTCATCCCGACCCGGAAACAACGCTTGGAGAGCAATTCCGCACCGCTTTAGTCGCTATTACCTCCTTTACCGACTTTTTGCGCTCCCTTTTACTGTGGATTTTCCTTGGGTCCGTCCTGAGTGCAGGGGTATCCATCTTCAATGCTGTTAAAGTGAAGATGACAAAAGTAGATATTTTCGGAACCTACCACGAGACCCTGTCCGGCTGGGCATTTTTGGTGGTATTGATGTCCGTTTTTTTTGCCATCACCTGTCTGAATCTTTACGTCATGTCTATTTATCTTTCTAATATATATAATGAAATAAAAAATAGACCTTTATATATAATAGAGTCTGTAAAACGGTATTAAAACACTCAAACACAAAAATAACGTGAAAAATATTTTTGCCTTTATTATCCTCCTCCTGCCTGCTTTATCCGTTTTTGGTCAATCTAAAATAGCCGAAAAAACCAAAATCATGCAATATCGCCCTGGTTTTGTCAACTATTATTGGGATGCCACCAGTGGTAAAACCTGGTTGGCCCTAGAGCGATTTGAAGAAGAAATTCTATACGTCAATTCCCTGCCCGGAGGATTAGGTTCCAATGATATAGGGCTTGACCGGGGGCAAATCGGCTCATCGAGGGTAGTTTTTTTTCAAAAAATCGGCAAAAAAGTATTGCTCATCCAACCTAACTATGATTACCGGGCAAGTTCTGATAATCCTTTGGAGCGAAAAGCCGTTCGGGAGTCGTTTGCCCAGTCCGTCCTCTGGAGTTTTGCCGTGGAGGAAGAAGAAAACGGCGTGGTATTGGCCGATGCCACTGCTTTTTTTGTGCGCGATGCGCACTTGGCAGCCGATAAAATCAAAAACATGAAGCAAGGCAATTATACTTTTAATGAGCAACGATCTGCTATATATTTACCAAATACTCGTAATTTTCCGAAAAATAGCGAATTTGAAGCACTAATTACCTTTACCGGCTCCGAAGCCGGGCGATTCGTTCAAGCGGTTGCACCTTCCACAGAGGCCATTACGCTGCGGATGCACCATTCTTTTGTGCAACTCCCCGACAATAATTACCGACCTCGGCGCTACGACGTACGCAGCGGGTATTTCAGTATTTCTTACTTCGACTATTCTACTCCCATCAGCGAACCTATTGAAAAACTGTTTATTTGTCGCCACAGATTGCAAAAAAAAGACCCGGAAAAAACCATCAGTGAACCTATAAAACCTATTACCTATTACTTGGATAATGGTACACCCGAACCCATTCGCTCCGCTTTGTTGGATGGAGCCCGGTGGTGGGCACAAGCGTTTGAAGCAGCCGGATTTAAGGATGCTTACCGCGTAGAAGTATTACCTGATTCCGCCGATCCCATGGATATCCGTTATAATATGATCAATTGGGTACACCGTTCTACCCGGGGCTGGAGTTATGGAGCAACCATTACTGACCCGCGTACCGGTGAAATCATTAAAGGTCAGGTATCGTTGGGATCATTGCGGGTACGGCAGGATTATTTGATTTTTGTTGGACTGCTCGCACCTTTTGAAACCGGCAAACCAGTACCTGACGCTATGCAAAAAGCCGCCTTGCAACGCCTCCGGCAACTTTCAGCCCATGAAGTGGGGCATACCTTAGGATTGGTGCACAACTACGCAGCAAGTGTCAATAACAGAGCTTCCGTAATGGATTACCCGCACCCACTCGTTACGCTTAATAAAAAAGGAGAGATTGATCTCTCTGATGTTTATACCAATGAAATAGGAGAATGGGATAAACGCGCTATTACCTATGGTTACGCTGAAATACCGGCTAAGCAGGAGGAGACCGCCGCTTTGAATCAAATTCTAACCGAAAACGAGGCCAAAGGATTGCTGTACATTTCTGACGCCGATGCGCGCGCTGCGGATGGAATGCACCCCCATGCCCACCTTTGGGACAACGGAAAAGACCCTGTTACGGAACTACAAACCGTGCTGGCCATTCGTAAAAAAGCATTGTCCAATTTTTCGGAAAATGTAGTGCCCCTGAACACGCCACTTTCTCGTCTGGAAGATGCTTTAGTACCGGTTTACAATTATCATCGCTACCAGTTGGAAGCCGTTTGTAAACTAATAGGGGGTGTGGAATATTATTATGGTGTACGTGGTGACCACCAACCTGCTCCTAAAATATTGGATACAGCCCTGCAAAGACGTGCTTTGCATGCCGCAATGGAATGCCTTTCGCCCGAAGTGCTTACTTTGCCGGAACACATTCTGAATCTAATTCCCCCTCGCCCCCCGGAGTACTACACTGTAGGCGAATTAATGCCAAAACGATCGGGTGCAATAGTTGATCCTTTGGCTGCGGCGGAAGCTTTAACACACTACGAGTTATCCTTTCTGTTTAACCCGCAACGCGCTGCCCGCATGACACAATTGGAAGCACGCACGGGTGCCCCCGGCTTTGCAGAAGTGTTAGACAGTTTGTTTCATTGCACTTGGGATGCTCCGCTTCAACCGGGCTTGAAGGGCCAAATTCAACTGCAAACACAACAAATGGTATTGAGTTATCTGTTGGGTCTCAGCCAAAACGATGCGACCAACTATGCCGTCAGGTCTTTGTGCTTTAGCCGCTTACAAAGCCTGAAACGCACCTTGGAAATACAGGTAAAAACCAATACTCCGTTACGGGCACACTACGAATACGCATTAGAACGCATCCAAAAACCAAAAGATATAGCAGTACCAGTGCACCGAGAATTGCCGCCGGGTGCACCAATTGGGAGTTGTGGAGGAATGGAGGATGAAAGATAAGTGACAGCCAATAAATAATTCAGGCACTAATGCCCGCAAAATTGAAGGAATATCCGTACATTTGCGGCGTAAAAAAAATGATAGAAATGTTGGTTTTCATAATTTGCTGATACTCAATCATTTGTTTTTTTGCCTATTTTGTCTACACCGTTAATATCATAAATAAACATGGAACCATCCGGATACCTTCCCGTTATTTTGCAATCCTTAGTCGCCATTGGCTTCGTAGTGTTTGTCTTGGTTGTTACGCACCTGCTTGGCCCCATTCGCCGGGGGAAAGCAAAAGATGAAAATTTTGAGTGTGGTATTGAGTCACAGGGCAATGCCCGTATTCCGGTGTCTATCAAATACTTCATGACAGCCATACTATTTGTACTATTTGATGTAGAAGTCATTTTTTTCTACCCCTACGCAGTTAATTTTCGTTCCATGGGTGTTCAGGGCTTCTCCGCAGTACTTTTATTTGTGGCAGTTTTCTTAATTGGATTTTATTATGTACTGCGAAAGGGAGCATTAGAGTGGGATAAATAGTGGCACGGAATGGTAAAAAAATGTTACGGTATTATTTCATTGTCAGGAGTTAGGTGGTTGGTTACAGGTTATTAATTTCACAACTGTTTGATTATGTGAACCTTGTTAAACTTATAACCGCATTTATTTTAGCACATTAGATTAAGGAACGGGTAAACAATACTTATCCATTTGATGTGATTCCTTTCCGCCCAAACAACTATCTTTTTACTCATATAGCCCCATTATGATCGCAAAAAGATAGTTGTTTGAACGAAAATTAATCTACCTGAAATGAACAAATTATTATTTATCCGTTCCTAAATGTTGATAAACACTAAAATCTTTGAACAATTTTCGTCTTAAAATCATTTAATGAAGATGACGACCCAAACAACCCAACAAATTATTAGCGTTAACATATCGAAAATATGATCAATAAATCAGAAATGCCGGAAGGCTATGGCGGTGAGGGTTTTTTCGCCACCTCCCTGTCAAAAGCAGTTGGAGTTGCCCGCGCAAATTCTATATGGCCCCTGCCGTTTGCTACTTCCTGTTGCGGTATCGAATTCATGGCGACGATGGGAACGGACTATGATTTGGCGCGTTTTGGTATGGAGCGCCTTTCTTTTTCGCCCCGACAGGCCGATTTACTGATGGTTATGGGTACCATCGCAAAAAAAATGGGCCCTATTCTCAAACAGGTGTACATGCAAATGGCAGAACCCAAATGGGTGATTGCCGTAGGAGCGTGCGCCTCTTCCGGTGGCATTTTTGACACCTATTCGGTACTCCAGGGCATTGACAAAGTCATCCCGGTGGACGTTTATGTTCCGGGTTGCCCACCGCGACCGGAACAGATCATTGATGGCATCATGAAAATTCAGGAACTGGTAAAAAATGAACCGCTCCGTCGCCGTCATTCGCCCGAATATCAACATTTGATGGAAAAATATCAAATTGCATAGCATGAATTTAGATAACGGAACCCTGTTGGCTGCCATTGAGCGTCAATTCCCCACGGCGATACTATCACACAGCGAGCCGCATGGTATGCTGACGATAGAAACTTCACGGGAAAAAATTGTGGAGATGCTTCGGTTTTTAAAGGAAGATTCGGAAACGGACATGAATTTCCTGACTTCACTCTGTGCCGTACACTATCCCAAACAGGAAGATAGGGAAATGTGTGTAGTCTATCATTTACACAGTTTTAGACAAAATTTGCGCCTGCGCGTAAAAATATTTTTCCCTGTGAATGATCCTAATACCCCTACAATGACCACCCTTTGGCCTGCAGCCAATTGGATGGAACGTCAGGAGTACGACTTTTTTGGTGTGCAGTTTACCGGACACCCCGATCTACGCCGTATCCTTAACGTAGATGACATGGAAGTGTTTCCCATGCGCAAAGAATATCGTTTGGAAGACGGTACGCGAACGGATAAAGATGACCGTTTTTTTGGAAGGGACGGGCATGAGGGAATTGAATTTGACTGATTAATCTTACAAAAATTTCCTAACCAAAATCCAGATCGAAAATAAATTAAAAGAAGACTAATATGCAAGTTCAATCATACTTTTCCTCCTTAGACAACCTCGACGGAGAACTCGCCACCCTCAACCTTGGCCCGACACACCCGGCCACGCACGGCATTTTCCAAAATGTCCTGAAAATGGATGGTGAACGGATTGTCAGTGCGGAGCCGACCATCGGATACATCCACCGTGCCTTCGAGAAATTGGCCGAGCGCCGCCCGTACAACCAAATCGCCCCCATTACCGATCGGTTGAACTATTGCTCGTCGCCCATCAACAACATGGGTTGGCACATGACCGTTGAAAAACTGATCGGATGCGAATTGCCCAAACGGGCGCAGTATATGCGCGTTATTATCATGGAATTGGCGCGCATTGCCGACCACTTGGTCTGCAATGCCGTTATTGGCGTAGATACTGGTGCTCTCACCGGGTTTACCTATATGTTTCAGGAGCGAGAGCGTATTTATGAAATATACGAAGAAGTGTGTGGTGCGCGTCTGACGACCAATATTGGGCGTATCGGCGGCATGGAGCGCGATTTTTCCCCGGAATTTCACGAAAAACTCCAAAAATTTCTGAAAGATTTTCCTGCAAAATTCGAAGAGTTTAATAGCCTTCTGGAACGCAATCGCATATTTATGGATCGTACCATCGGAGCCGGCCCTATCGCTCCAGACAGAGCATTGGCTTATGGTTTTACCGGCCCCAACCTGCGTGCTGCCGGGGTGGATTACGATGTGCGAGTAATGGAACCTTACAGCAGTTACGATGATTTTGAATTTGATATACCCATAGGCAAAGAAGGTGATACTTACGACCGCTTTGTGGTACGGCAGGAAGAAATTAGGCAAAGCCTTCGCATCATCAGGCAGGCGTATGAAAACCTGCCGCAAGGCAAATGCCATGCAGACGTTCCGGCTTTTTATTTGCCGGAAAAACCCGATGTTTATACCAAAATGGAGGCATTGATTTATCACTTCAAGGTGGTGATGCAGGAAACCCCCATCCCGGTCGGCGAGGTGTATCACGCAGTAGAAGGCGGCAATGGCGAACTTGGGTTTTATCTCGTCAGTGACGGAGGCCGCACCCCTTATCGCCTGCATTTCCGGCGCCCCTGTTTCATTTATTATCAGGCATACCCCGAAATGGTTAAAGGTTCCATGCTGTCCGATGCCATTCTGACCATGAGTTCCATGAATGTTATCGCCGGGGAACTGGATGCTTAATCAATAACCCATAATTTAAAATAAATGCACACGTCAACCATACAAGATGCCCCGCCCTTTAAGTACTCCGCTGCCGCATTAGAGGAGGTAAAAGGCATGATGCGAAAATTTCCTGAAGGCAAACACAAAAGTGCTATCATTCGTGCTCTGCACTTAGCGCAAGAGGAAAATGAGGGCTGGCTAAGCGCAGTGGCGATGGATCAGGTAGCCGAAGTATTGGGTATTACTTCTATTGAGGTCTATGAAGTAGCCACCTTCTATTCCATGTACAACTATGCACCAGTGGGCAAATACGTGCTGGAGTTTTGTCATACCGGTCCCTGTGCCGCCGAAGGAGCAGAACAGATGATCGAATACACAAAACTAAAATTAGGTATTGGCCAAAACCAAACCACACCCGACGGAATGTTTACCATCAAAGAAGTAGAATGCCTTGGCGCTTGCGGCTATGCACCCATGATGCAGGTAGGACAATACTACCATGAACACCTGACAGAAGCCAAAATGGATCAGTTTATTGAAGACTGTCGGGCCGGGAAGATTGATAAGGGAAGCTGGAAGGTGGGATGATGAGTAACGCACATAAATTTTGACGAAAACTCCATAAACCTCATCAAATACTCCTTAAATCCCGACAAATTATAATTTGTCCAAAAGTAAGAACGGAGAAGATTTTAACTTTTCCCCATCAAACATTCACAATTTAAACAAAGTTTTACCCATGAAAATCAATCAGTATTTAATTGCAACCTTCGTATTGGCCGCATCTTTGATCGCCTGTAAAAATGATTCTTCACCCAAAACCGCCGATGAGCTGCAAAAAATAAAAACCGAATTAGAAACAAAAAAGAAAGAATTATCCGACAAACAGCAAATTGCCGAAATTGAAAAAGAATTGAATGATGTAGAAAAACAAATCAAGACAGTAAATAAAGGAGGAGGTAGTTACACCGTTGTTACCGACGCTAAAGCGGCCCCGACATCCACCATAAAAGTGCCGTCTGGTTTGTCGGAGGGTGCAAAAGGAGCCATCACCGGCAGCAGCGTCACCATGCGAAAAGAGGCCACCGTGCAGTCGGAAAAAGTAGGCAGCTTTAATCAAAATGAAATCGTAAACATATTGACTACCCGAAATGTCAACAACGAAAACGAGGCCATTTTGACCAAAGCCATTTCAATGCATACCGCTGAAGGCGCAGGAACAGAAGCCCTGAAACTCCCCAAAGGAAAAGCCGTCATTATAGAAAATTATGACAACGACCAGAATAAGTATAACGTTAGCTATCAGGATGCCAAACAAGGAAAACTCTACGCTAAAATTGATGCTGATGCCGTGGAAACCATTACTTACTCCACCTGGTATCAGGTGCGCAGAAGCAACGGACAAACAGGATGGGTGTTGGGTAAATTTTTGAAGGTATAGAAAGCGATGACCAAAAAATAAATTAAAAAATTTAGGCGTGATTTGCCGTCAAACCTTTATAAGTTATTTTTTGGCTGTTTTAATGCCTTAAATGCGCTCTCTTGCAAAAACAAATTGGCCTTTATTGGAAATTTTCATTCTTAAACAATTTTAAATATGTATTCAAAATTTTTATTTATTGCCACATTGTTCGTATTATTTGCCACTGTATGGTGTCCAACGCTTCAGGCTGCTAATCTCAATGCCACTTTAACTGCATCAGCACCTACTGATATTTCTGCTGGAGTACGCGAAACAAGTTTGAGTCCAGAAGCAAAGATCAACTGGAAACAGCGTTTGGCCATTAAGTTAGTCACCTATAAGATAAAAAAGCACAAATCCGTGGCGAATCCCGGTGCTGCTAACACCCCAAACGCCAAAGGAGCACTGGCATCCATGGTTTTGGGAATTTTGAGTTTAGTGATACCTTATGCCGGTTTAGTATTGGGTATTATTGGCATCGTACTTGCGGCAAAAGCGCTTAAACGCATTGAAGCAAATCCCGAATTGTCCGGAAGAGGAATGGCTATTACAGGATTAGTATGCAGCATCGTAGGAGTGGCTATTTACGCAGTATTACTCATCGCGATACTGATTTCAGCGGTTTAAAACATCAGTATAGAAAGCGAGATAAAATATGAAAAGACTATTTTTATTATGCAGCCTGATGGCGATAATTGTCTTTATGGAGCGTTGCGGGCAGGATCAACCTGCCCGCAGCGCTGCTTTGCAAACAGCACCACCTTCAGCAGCAGCCCCGTCGGCTCCCGTTGAAGTTACCACAGCCCCTGTTGCCGCCGTACCACCAACGAAGACATCAACACCAACTGAACCCACCAATGCAGCGCCTCAACCCCACAAACTACCTCCCGGCCTGGTGGCCTACGTCACCCGCGAAAATGCCATTTTGTACGAAAAACCCAGTCTCAAAGCAGCACAAATTCGCACAAAATTTAAACGATCAGAAACTATTTATATCTTAGAAACCCAAATGACCGATGAACAGGGCCGCGAATTTGATATTCCGCAATGGTATAAAATACAGTGCGAAAACGGCCAACAAGGCTGGATGACTTCACGTTTTGTTGGACAGCCATTCTAAAAATAGTACTTTTGCCCTTCTACCCACTAAAAATAAAAGCAATCTTGATGCAGCACAGATGAATGACAGATACAATTTCATAAAATTCTTCATTCATTATTTATAATTCATCATTATTTATGTCACTTACAACCAAACAAATAGAGGAAATATTCGCTAAAAAGCCCGAAAATCGCTATAAATACTTCATCAAAACCGTCGTAGAATTGGAAGAAGTATGGGGATTAATGGATGCAGAAGAAGGTTGGCTCATGCTGGAAGACGATGAAGATGCAAATTCATCCGATGTCATCGCTGTATTTCCCAACCGCGAATTTGCCGAAATTTTCTCGGACAAAGGCGACTTCAACGACGAATTTAAAGTAGAAGCCATTGACCTCTATGAGTTCATGGAATGGTTAGAAGATTTTGAAGGTGAAGGCGTAACCGTAGGCGTTTTCCCGACCCCTGATTTCCAATGTGCCGTCATGCATCCTCGGCGGGTAGCTGACGACCTCAATGAACTCATAGAAAAAGAGGAGGGAGACGAATAATGAAACCAACAGAAATCATCAATTTGTTCAAAAAATCCGCAGAAACTCGGATGACCTTTTTTATGGAAACCATAGCCATAACTAAAACGGTATATGGTCTGGCAGATGCAGAAGGCTGGGCCTTGCTCGGAAATGAAGAATTTGCCGACGAGGATGATCCTGATATTTTACCCCTTTTTCCCAATGCACCATTAGCCGAGGCTTTCCGAAAAAGTGCCGGATTTGCAGAAATGAAAGTAGAAAAAATGTCATTAGAAGAACTGTCAGAATGGTTGGATGAATTAGAACAAACGGGCGCATTAGTTGCCGTATTACCCAATCCAGACCTGGAAGGTATGGTTTTGACTGCGGCGGATATGATAACAGAATTGAAAAATAAAATTTAAAAATATTTAAATACATAATACATAAATTGTTGATAAATAAATTAGAGTCAACAATTTGAAATAAAAATAAATGGGACGCAAACTGCTTTTGGAACACGCCCACGTATTGGGCATTGATACTTTTGAAGTCTATCGAAAACACGGCGGATATCGCAGCGTGGAAAAGGCTATTAAAACCATGTCACCGGAAGGGGTGGTGGAAGAAGTTAAAAAATCCGGCCTTCGCGGGCGGGGCGGGGCGGGCTTCCCCACAGGTATGAAGTGGTCTTTTTTAGCCAAACCCGAAGGCGTACCACGTTACCTGTGTTGCAACGCCGACGAGTCAGAACCCGGTACCTTCAAAGACCGTTTTCTAATGGAAAAAATCCCCCACCTGCTCATAGAAGGGATGATTACCTCCAGCTATGCACTCGGAGCCAATTGCTCCTATATCTACATTCGTGGAGAATATTCCTGGATCGTAAGAATATTAGAAAAAGCCATTGGAGAAGCTTATGCCAACGGTTTTTTGGGTAAAAATATCCTGGGATCGGGCTACGACCTTGATCTGTATGTTACCCCCGGAGCCGGAGCCTACATTTGTGGCGAAGAAACTGCACTGCTCGAAAGCCTTGAAGGCAAACGCGGCAATCCGCGCATAAAACCGCCATTCCCCGCCGTAAAAGGTCTTTGGCAATCGCCCACGGTTGTCAATAACGTAGAAACCATCGCCGCCGTAGTACCCATTGTCAACGACGGTGGTGAAGAATATGCAAAGATCGGCATTGGAAAAAGCACCGGTACGAAACTCATTAGTGCCTGTGGCAACCTCAATAAACCCGGCGTATATGAAATAGAACTCGGCGTATCCGTAGAAGAATTTATTTACTCCGATGAATGGTGTGGCGGTATCAAAAATGGTAAACGCCTCAAAGCTTGTGTCCCCGGAGGCTCTTCCGTCCCCATACTGCCGCATTTCTTAGTCACCAAAACGGCAGCTGGCGAAAACCGTCTGATGACCTACGAAAGCCTCTCTGATGGTGGTTTCGCTACTGGCTCTATGCTTGGTTCCGGCGGCTTCATAGCCTACGATGAAGACCAGTGCGTCGTGCGCAATACTTACAATTTTGCCCGTTTTTATCGCCACGAATCCTGCGGACAATGTTCTCCCTGCCGCGAAGGAACCGGCTGGATGGAAAAGCTGCTGTGGCGCCTCGAAAACGGACAAGGTAAAATGGCGGATATAGACATCCTCGCAGATATTGCCAAAAACATAGAAGGTAACACCATTTGCCCCCTCGGCGATGCAGCAGCTTGGCCTGTTTCAGCCGCCATTCGTCATTTTCGGGAAGAATTTGAATGGCATATCCGCGAGCCGAGGTTGTGTATGGAAAGAAATTATGGGTTGGTGAAGGAGCCGATGGTAATGGTATAATATCACTCGGCTGGAGCATCGGTAAGTCATTAAAAAACAACCTTATCTACCTTGATGACAGAATTTTAAACAAATTAATAGCAGCCAAACCAAAAATTTGTTGTTATTTTGCGGCGGCTTAGGTCAAGTAATGAATTTTCAGAAAGTATTATGCCCAAAGTAAAAATAGACGGATTTGAAATTGAAGTGCCGGATGGCACTACCGTACTCCATGCAGCACGGCAAATTGGCGGCGACCTCGTGCCACCGGCCATGTGCTACTACACGTCCCTAAAAGGTTCCGGTGGCAAATGCCGCACCTGCCTTGTAAAAGTTACCAAAGGCTCGGAGAAAGACCCCCGCCCAATGCCCAAACTCGTAGCCTCCTGCCAGACAATGGTGATGGACGGCATGGAAGTGGCCAGCATCAGCGACGAGCAAGTCACGAAAGCCCGCGCCGGAGTAGTAGAGTTCCTGTTGCTCAATCACCCTCTTGACTGTCCTATTTGCGATCAGGCGGGTGAATGCAATTTGCAGGATTTGGCTTTTGCGCACGGCGACGCAGGTACCCGCTACGAATTTGAACGGCGTACCTTTGAAAAAATTGACATTGGTCCATACATTAAATTACACATGACTCGTTGCATTATGTGCTTCCGTTGTGTGTATGTAGCCAATCAACTCACCGGGGAAAGGGTACACGGCATCCTAAATCGGGGCGACCACGCAGAAATCAGTACCTATATTGAAAAAGCGATTGACAACGACTTTTCCGGTAACGTGATTGATGTGTGCCCCGTCGGAGCCTTAACCGACCGTACCTTCCGCTTTAAAAGCCGCGTATGGTTTCTCAATGCAATGGACGTTCATCGCAATTGCGATAAATGTTGTGGTAAGGCGGTGGCTTGGATGTATGGCGATGAAATATACCGGATAACAGCACGAAAAGACAAATACGATGAAGTACATGAGTTTATATGTAACACGTGTCGTTTTGACAAAAAAGGCGCAAACGACTGGACAATAGAAGGACCAAGGGCTATTGAACGGCATTCGGTTATCGGGCAGGGACACTATGAAAATGGTGCCAAAACGGTCGTTTAACTTCCTTTATTTATGCGTTAAGTGCATCGAAATAAGGAAAGTAAATAATATCACCCATTTGCACAGAAAAATTCTGAGCAAAATGGATGATATGGCTAAAAACGTTTCACTAAGCAATAATCATCATGTCAGACACCACCATAATAGAAAAAAAACGGCCTGTTCGCACCAAACGAATTCCAGCCTATCTCATCAAAGAAACCATTGAGGGGGTGCCTTTTTATTATCGCGGCTATCGGCAGGTGTTATCCAAAAAAAAATCTTTGACAGAAATTATGGGTTGGAGCGGATTACAGGGTATCATCGTGAGTTATTTTACTTATTATATACTCAATCAGTTGGATCAAAAAAAATATCGGGTCATTCCGGGTGAAACAGGCAACCATCTTTCGCTTCGCAATAACCTGTCATTGGATTTATCCATTTTTGAGCGTTCCGTACTGACTCCGGAAAAAATAACCACCAAATATATAGACGTACCCGCTTATTGCGTGATTGAAATTGATGTGCAGGCAGAGTGGGAAGATCAAAACTTGACCGATGTGGAATTTATTGGCATTAAAACCAATAAATTATTTGAATTTGGTACCCGGAAAATAGTTTGGGTACTATCAAGAAGCAAAAAAGTAATCATTGCCGAACCCAATAGACGATGGGAAATCATTGATTGGAATGAAGATATTGATCTCATAGAAGGCATCACTTTCAATATCGGTCATTACCTCCAACAAGAAGGTATTAACTTAGACATAAATAATTGATAATGAAGTATTTTAGTGTTCTTTTTTTGGCGTTTATTACTATTACTGCCTGCCAAAACACCCCGGAATCAGCAGCAGTGAAAACCACAGAAGCGGCAAAATCCGACTCTTTGGCCATTGCCGATGCACTGCATGGCTTTTTCAAATGGTATGAAAATAACAATGAGCGCATTAGTGCCATCAATTTTGTGGATGACAGCGGTAAGCACCTTTCGTTGAATGAAACTAAATTGAACGAATTTTTGGCAGAGATCACCAAGAGCGGATTCGTTAATAATGCATTTGTGGAAGATGAAAAACGTTTTTATCAAACGTGCAGCAAGTTTTGGGCCAATGAACCCATAGATGAAGTACCAACGGGTTTGGGGGCTGATCGTTACTATTGTGCGCAGGATTTTGTGGCACCCTACAGCGAAGGCAAAGTGACTGCTACCGTCAAGGGCGATCATGCAGATGCCGTGCTGACTTTAGCGGAAAGCACGACCTTCAATTTCACAATGGCCAAAGAAAACGGCAAATGGCTGTTGGCCAAATTGGGGTGTAATATGGGAATAGAATATTAAAACAAACATGATTTGACACCGTCCAACGCTGCCGTTATTATAACTAAAATTCATGTAATTACCCAGTTGTGGAGCTATAACTCATAAATCATAACGCACTTATGTCTGCAACAACGATAGCAATATCCTTGCCAAAAACCCCAAGACAGCGGATTCCTGATAGCCTCGTGAGAGAAACTATCAATGGTACACCATTTTATTATCGCGGTTACAGAGCAGTCTTGGCGAAACAAAAAAGTAAAGAAGACATTATGGCTTACAGCAGTTTACAATGTTTGATTTTGGAATATTTCACGTATCAGGTATTGAATCGGCTGGATTTTAAACTATATCGGGTGTTTATCGGCGACACAGGTTCTCACATTGAACACCGATCGAACCTGTCTTTGGATATGGCAGTTTTTGAAAAAAGTAAACTCACCAATGGTAAAATTGGCAATAAGTATGCAGATGTACCCCAAAATTGGTAATAGAGGTGGATTTGAAAATCGAACGGGCCGAAGAACCCCTTTCCATGCCGGATGTCATCGCATTGAAAAATCAAAAATTGTTCGATTTTGACACCGAAAAAGTTGTGTGGGTTTTTAGTCATTCAAAAAAAATATTAATCGCCGAAAACGGAGAAGACTGGATTATCAGTGATTGGAACAAAACACTAAACCTGATAGATGGTATTCAGTTCAATCTCGGACAATACTTAGAGGAAGAAGGTATTAACATAAATTAGAACATGACCATAACGATACTTTTAATCGCTTTTTTGCTACAAAAAATGGGGCTTATCGTCGTCCTTTTTTTGATTACATTGACCATAGCCGCGTATTCCACTTATGGAGAACGTAAGGTAGCAGCGTTTTTACAGGATCGGATTGGACCCGATCGCGCAGGTCCATTTGGCATTTTGCAGCCACTCGCTGACGGGGTGAAAATGTTCATGAAGGAAGATTTTATTCCTAAAGATGCTTCTAAATGGCTGTTTATTTTGGCACCAGGCATTTTTATGTTTGTTGCCTGTATGACCAGTGCCGTCATTCCCTGGGGCACAAAGTTGACGCTTTTTGGGATGAATGTAGACTTACAGGTAGCAGATATCAATATTGGCATCCTCTATATCATGGGTTTTGTATCGCTAGGAGTATACGGTATCATGATTGGCGGTTGGGCATCCAATAATAAATATTCACTTTATGGTGCCATCCGTGCGGGTTCACAAATGATTTCTTACGAATTGGCCATGGGGTTGGCCGTAATTGCTATTATTATGTTGAGTGGAACCCTGAGTTTGCGCGAAATAGCCGATCAACAGGCTGGATTTAAATGGAACGTCCTGTATCAACCCGTTGGATTCATCATTTTTTTCGTGTGCGCGCTGGCAGAATGCAATCGCGCTCCGTTTGATATGGCGGAATGTGAAACAGAACTTATTGGCGGTTATCACACAGAATATGGCTCCATGAAATTAGGATTCTTCCTCTTTGCGGAGTATATCAATATGTTTGTTTCTTGTGCGGTAATTTCCACGCTCTATTTTGGCGGCTACCATTTTCCTGGTGTTAACCCTGATTGGCTGGGAGGATTGATGGGGCCGGTAGTGTTGTTTTCCAAGATATTTTTCTTCATTTTTGTCTTTATGTGGATTCGTTGGACCCTTCCGCGCTTTAGATATGACCAATTGATGCACCTTGGCTGGAAAGGTTTGATTCCGTTGGCTATCGTGAACATGGTACTGACGGGTGGATTGGCGTTGTGGCTCGGTAAATAAATTTTCAAACTTTCGTATCCTCCCATCCTTAAAAAAAAAATATGCAATCGTTATCGAACAGATCGAAACAGGTAGTGAACAAACAGATGAATTTTTGGGAGCGGATCTATTTGCCCGCCATTCTGAAAGGTATGTTCACCACGCTGAAACACTTTTTTAAAAAATCAAATACCCTGCGTTATCCGGAGGTGACTCGCAAGTTGGTACCCGTTTTCCGGGGTTGGCACGTGCTGAAACGCGATGAGCAAGGCCGGGAGAACTGTACCGCCTGCGGGCTTTGTGCGGTAGCCTGCCCCGCAGAAGCCATCACGATGGAAGCGGCCGAGCGCGAAAAAGGAGAAGAAAACCTGTATCGGGAAGAAAAATACGCCGCCGTTTATGAAATCAATATGCTGCGCTGTATTTTTTGCGGACTCTGTGAAGAAGCCTGCCCCAAGGAGGCTATTTTTCTGACAGATCGGATTGTGCCGAGCGATTACGCCCGGCAAGGCTTTATTTTTGGAAAAGATATGCTGGTGGAAGGTACCACACCCGATACCCGTATAGATGTAACCAAACGCCAGACTGGCAGCCGCGACGCTGTTGAATCTTAGAATTTTTGACCAACTTTATTGATGAATATTTTTATCGCGCTTTCTATTTTGACCATCGCTACGGCGCTGATGATGGTCTTCTCTAAAAACCCGATACACAGCGTTTTGTATCTGGTACTTTGCTTTTTTAGTATTGCCGGGCATTATGTCTTGCTCAATGCGCAATTTTTGGCAGCTGTCCACCTGATTGTTTATGCAGGAGCCATTATGGTATTGTTCCTGTTTGTGCTGATGCTGCTCAATCTAAATAAAGATACAGAACCACAAAAATCAACTTCCTGGAAAGTAGGAGGGGCTATTGCGGCGGGTATGCTGCTTGTTACCCTGTTAGGAGCGCTGAAAGGCAGCATACAACTTGACACCGCCAACGAACACAACACCCATGTAGGCTTGGTAGAAAACTTAGGCAAAGTGCTGTTTACCGACTTTGTAGTACCCTTTGAAATTGCCGGAATATTATTTCTTGCCGCCATGGTAGGGGCTGTCCTCGTTGGAAAACGTGACCTGAAAGTGTAGGCTAAAATGGTAAATGTACGATTTTACATTGACCTGATACCAAAACACTAAATCTTTTGATTGACGATTTATGATTACATGATAGTTGATGTATTCACGCGTATGCTAAAACACTAAAACACCAAAACACTAAAACACCAAAACACTAAAACACCAAAACACTAAAACATTAAAACACCAAAACACCAAAACACTAAAACACCAAAACACTAAAACACCAAAACACTAAAACACTAATAAAAATCGTGTTCGACATAGTAAAATCCGTTCCCATTGATTATTATCTTTGGCTTTCCTCCATTCTGTTCTCCATTGGCGTGTTCGGGGTGCTGACCCGTCGCAATGCCATTGTGGTATTGATGTGTATCGAGCTCATGCTCAATGCAGTTAACCTGTTGCTGGCGGCGTTTTCTACCTACACTTCCGACGCACAGGGACAGATCATGGTCTTTTTTATTATGGTCGTAGCCGCAGCAGAGGCAGCCGTGGGCTTGGGTATTTTGGTGATGATTTACCGAAATACTAAGAGTACGGATATTTCTTTATTGGATAAATTGAGAGATTAACGTGGTAAAATGGGAAGAATATATTGTGAGTGACCCTGCTGTATTGTTGGGCAAACCCTGCATTAAGGGTACCAGACTTTCAGTGGAGTTTATTGTCAAAATGTATGCTTCCGGTTGGACAGAACAGATGATGTTTGAAAATTATCGGAGACTCACTCCTGAAAGTTTACGCGCAGTTTTTGCTTTTATTGAAGAGTGCATCAAGGATGTTGCCTTATTTGAATTACCCCCTGCAACGGCCGCATGAAACTATTAGCGAACGAAAATTTCCCCCTTCAACCATCAGTGCTTTTACGAAAAGCAGGTTATGATGTAATTTGCATTGGGGAAAATTTTTCCGGAATTTCAGATAAGGAAGTTATGGATAAAGCAATGTTAGAAGAACGTCTTATTCTGACATTTGATAGAGATTACGGGGAGATGATATTTAAACATGGATATAAGCCATTAAAAAGAGTTGTGTATTTTCGGTTTTCTGATGTACCCTCTGGTGAAAAGTTATTCGAAATGGTCTTGAATTTGTTAAATAATCCCATGCTTTCATTTAAATCCTGCCTGACAGTTTATGCTGATAATGGGCAGTACAGACAACGAAATTATTAGTATGCAACCATATATACCTCTTATCCCTTTTTTGCCATTCATTGGTTTTCTGATCAATGGCTTATTTGGACGAAATCTTCCCAAAAATGTAGTCGGAATCATTGGTTCCGGCACACTATTAGCTTCTTTTTTACTCACGGTAGCCTGCTTTAATCAGGTAGGTAATTCCGGGGCCATACAATCTACCCTGTATAATTTTATCACGGTAGATACCCTTCAGGTCAATTTTGGCTTCTTGGTAGACCAGCTCTCCGTTTGGATGATGCTCATTGTCACAGGCGTAGGATTCCTTATCCACGTCTATTCCATTGGGTATATGCACGATGATGAAGGGTTTTGGAAGTTTTTTGCCTACCTCAACCTGTTCATTTTCAGTATGTTATTGCTCGTTATGGGCGATAATTTCATTATGCTTTTCTTTGGTTGGGAAGGCGTAGGACTTTGCTCCTATTTATTAATCGGTTTTTGGTATCACAATCAGGAGTACGGTAAAGCAGCCCGTAAAGCCTTTATCATGAATCGTATCGGCGATTTGGGGCTGTTATTGGGTATCTTCCTGATTTTCAAAATATTCGGGTCCCTTAATTATACCGATATTTTCCAAAGTCTTTCCACCATCCGCGTAGAAGCCGGGTCCGTAACACTGATCTGCCTACTGCTTTTCATCGGAGCCATGGGCAAAAGTGCACAAATACCCCTTTATACCTGGTTGCCCGATGCTATGGCCGGCCCTACGCCGGTCTCCGCCCTCATCCACGCAGCTACCATGGTCACCGCCGGCGTATACCTCATTGCCCGCTGCAATCCGTTATACGCACTTTCTCCTGATGCACTCCATTTTGTGGCGACTATTGGCGTAATCACGGCTATTTTTGCAGCTATCATCGGTTTGCGGCAAAATGATATTAAAAAGATATTGGCTTATTCTACGGTTTCTCAATTGGGCCTCATGTTTCTGGCCCTCGGCATGGGGGCTTATGCCAGCGCTATTTTCCACGTCACCACCCATGCGTTTTTCAAAGCCCTGTTGTTTCTAAGTGCCGGAAGTGTCATTCATGGCATGGGCGGCGAGCAGGACATCCGCAATATGGGCGGTCTTCGCAAATATATGCCCGTTACTTTTTGGGTATTTCTCATTGGCACCATGGCGATTTCGGGCTTCCCGCTGCTTTCCGGATTTTTCTCTAAAGATGAAATTTTTGCCAACGCCTACGCTAATGGCGGGAAATTATGGTGGGTATTGGGTGGATTGAGTGCTTTTCTTACCGCTATTTACATGTGTCGCCTCTTGTATGTCACTTTTTTTGGCACCTTTAGGGGTACGGAAGCACAAAAACACCACCTGCATGAAAGTCCTTTGGTGATGACAGCTCCCTTGATGGTGTTGGCGTTCTTGTCGGTCGTAGGTGGTCTGCTGAATATTCCACACTTTTTTCACCTTGACCACATGGCGCATCCCGGGTGGCTCACCCATTGGTTTTCGCCGGTTATTCCGGTCATGGAAATGCACATGACAGAAGCAACAGAATGGTCATTGATGATTTTTACCACCTCATTAGCCCTCGTTGTCATTGCGGTCTCTTATTTCATTTATGCAAAACCTGCTAATTTGCCCGTAGCCGACGATCGGCAATCGGGGCTTGTGCGCCTGGTAGCCAATAAATTTTATATAGATGAAATATATGATATGTTATTGGTGAAACCCATCAACCGTCTGTCTAAAATATTCTATTATTACGTGGATATTCAGGGTATAGACGGGTTAGTAAATGGTATTGGAAATGGCACTAAAGGAGTAGGCGGATTCTTCAGAAAATTGCAAAATGGCAATATAGAATACTATTTGATGGGCATGGTGGCTGGTATTATAATGCTTTTATTGAGTATATTTTTACCTTAGTCCCCACACAAACAAGCCATTTTGTCTGAGAAAAAGCAAGGCTAATACTTTTATACCTTTGCGCAAAATTTGAATGCGACTTATGTCAATTGCACTTATATTAATCCCGTTAGCTACTTCACTGTTTTTGTTGCTGGCGCGCCCGGAGGCTTCCGCAAAAATGTGGGCCTTGATGGCCACAGTACTCAATTTTGCCGTCAGCATTTTTGCGCTGAATGGCTTCAATAGTGATGGTTCTTTTAACCACGAATTCAGTGTGCCCTGGGTAGAACAGGCAGGTATCTCCTTTCGCATCGGAATGGACGGTATCAGCCTGCTGATGGTACTGCTGACCAACCTGTTGGCACCTTTGATTGTGTTGAGCAGCGGCGTGCGCGATATTGCGCCTGCCTCGCGCTACTATGGTCTGGTATTACTCATGATTTCCGCGCTGAATGGCGTTTTTATGGCCTTAGACGGCCTGCTGTTTTATGTTTTTTATGAATTAGCCCTTATCCCCATCTATTTTATCTGTGCTATATGGGGGGGCGAGAGTCGAATAAAAGTAACCCTAAAATTCTTTATTTATACATTTACCGGGTCACTATTTATGTTGGTGGCTTTGCTGTATGTCTATCTGCAAACACCCGGAGCGCATTCCTTTCGCTGGGAAGACCTCGTGGCAGTGCAACTGACACCAGCGGCCGCATGGTGGGTACTTTTGGGCTTTTTTCTCGCATTTGCCGTGAAAATGCCGGTGTTTCCCTTTCATACCTGGCAACCAGACACCTACACCGTAGCTCCAACCGGCGGTACGATGCTGCTGGCGGGTATTATGCTCAAAATGGGTGTTTATGGCGTGATCCGATGGATGGTACCCCTTGCCCCGGAAGCCCTGCACCAATGGACACCTGTATTTATTACTTTGTCGGTGATTGGCATTATATATGCCGCCATCATTGCTATGAAGCAAAGCGATTTCAAGCGACTGGTCGCTTATTCCTCCATTTCTCACGTAGGCCTGATTGCTGCCGGAGTATTTGTCTGGAATAAAACAGGTATGCAAGGTAGCCTGATACAAATGTTTAATCACGGTATTAATGTAGTAGGACTATTTTTTGTGATTGATTTGATTGAACGGCGTATGGGTACTCGTACTTTAGCGGAAATGGGTGGTATCGCAAAATCGGCCCCCAAGCTGGCCACTCTTTTTATGATCATCATGTTGGGCGCAGTAGCCGTTCCGCTCACTAATGGTTTTCCTGGCGAGTTTTTACTGCTGAATGGAGTTTGGAATTACAATAACTGGATGGGTATTGCCGCCGGATTGACCATCATTTTCGGTGCCGTTTATATGCTGCGGGCTTACGGATTGGCCATGTTTGGCCAGCCAACACCGCACACCGCAGATTTTAAAGATGTAGATACGCAGGAATGGGTCGTGCTGGGTATCATTGCCGGATTGGTGATTGTGCTGGGCTTTTTCCCACAAACGATTTTGCAGTTGACAGATGGCAGTGTAAACCGGATTTTGGGAGCCGTACAATTTTGAATTTTATGAAATTAAATAAATGAAAAAAATGACATTTGACTTGTCAGGTCATGAATATATTCAACTCAATAATCTCCTGAAAGTACTGCACTTAGTCGGTACCGGAGGGGAAGCGAATATTAGAATCGACAACGGAGAAGTAATGGTAAATGGCCAAACAGAAACCCAAAAACGAAAAAAAATCAGAACCGGTGACAAGGTAAATTTTGAAAATATGGCTATCGAGGTAGTTTCGGGTGTTTAGGTGTCAATTCCTCAATTATTCAATTCCTCATTCCTCAATCCTCAATTCTTCAATTCCTCAACGCATGACAGCACTGATAATAATTTTTCTGACCGCCCTGATCGTTTTATTCACGGGGCTTTCCAATAATCGCGGGCTTTTGCAACCGATTGCCCTGATCGGCACGCTCTTAGCATTGGGCACTACCTGTTTTGAATTGGTTGGAGGAGATGTACTGGGTCTTAACAGCCTATACCCCGATATGATGGCCTTCAACCAATATTCCTCGGCATTTTCCGCCGTAGTATTGCTTTCTACAGCCCTGTTAATTGGGTTAAGCGGATTCGGATTCCGAATGTTAGACGATACTTTAGGCGACAACTACGCCCTTCTGCTCTTTAGTTTGTGCGGAGCCTTGTGTATGTTTTCCTTCCAAAACATCACTATGCTGTTTCTCGGCATCGAAATTTTGAGTATTCCGTTGTATGTATTGGCCGGTAGCCGCCGCGACAATATTTCCGGTAATGAAGCCGCCCTTAAATATTTCCTCATGGGTGCTTTCGCTACGGGTGTTCTCCTGTTTGGCACGGCCTTAGTGTACGGCGCAACCGCTTCATTTGATATAAATACCATTGCTGCCGCCATTGCCGACGGAAAACATTCCGAACCCATGCTCCATGTGGGCATTTTGATGATTTTAGTCGGTATGAGTTTTAAAGTTTCTGCTGTCCCATTCCATTTCTGGGCACCTGATGTGTACACCGGGAGCCCCAATTTAGTGACGGCATTTATGGCAACAGTAGTAAAAACTGCCGGTTTTGCCGCATTTTATAAATTGTTTTCTGTCGGATTTGGCCCGGCATCCGAATTTTGGAGCCCCCCGGTGGCGGTTATCGCAGCCATGACCATGACATTAGCCAATCTGACAGCACTGTTCCAAACCGATTTCAAACGCATGATGGCCTACTCCTCCATTTCCCATGCGGGATACCTTCTGCTGGCAGTATTGGCCGCCGGAACACCCGGAAGCGGAGGCGCTATTTTGCTGTATTTATTGACCTACTCCATTGCAACCATCTGTGCTTTCGGGGCCTATATGACCGTAGCAGAACCCGGATTGGATGGCTCTTTTAGTGCTTTTAATGGTTTAGAAAAAAAATCACCCTTACTTGCTGCTGTTTTGGCCATTTCCATGCTGTCATTGGCCGGAATTCCGCCAACAGCCGGATTTTTTGGTAAATACTTTCTGTTTGCCGCTGCCTTTGAACAATACCCCTGGTTGGTCGTATTGGCAGTCATCAACTCCGCCATTTCCATCTATTATTACTTTAAAGTCATCATTGCCATGTACTTTACCCGCGATGTTGACAGAAGTGAAGCCCCTGTAATCGTTCCTTCCGGTGTCCGTTGGGTAGTATTTGCCGGACTTTTATTGATTATTTTATTAACGGTAATGCCCGGCAAGGTATATGGCCTTATATTCTGACGACCTTGATTATTGACAACAAAGAAACAATCATTCGAATCATGGCAGCCGCACTTTGCGCGGCAGTATTGTTGTCATGGTCACTTTGGGATGCCAATAGCAGGGATTTCTTTCCAACTATACCTTTATGGGGCGAAATAGCACGGCCCAATCATTTCTGGCCGCGCATAAATGCGGTAATTTTAGTATTATTATGCCTTGGAATAATTTGGAAACCTAACCACCCAATATTATTAATTGCCCTCACCCTGTGGCTTACCCGATTGTGCATAACAGACCTAAACCGGTTACAACCCTGGGTTTGGTTGTATGGGTTAATCCTGATCCTGCGGCTATCTACTGATTCAAAGCAATTTTTCGTTTATTTGCGTTGGCTATTGGCCACTGTTTACGTATGGAGTGGTTTCAATAAAATGACCCCTTATTTTGCCGAAGACAATTTTGCCTGGTTGTGCGAAACCTTTGAATGCACGCGTAATTGGGGGCAATTTCCCTTGTTGGGCTACGGATTGGCATTATTTGAAATGGGATTAGGGATTGCTTTACTGAGTCCCTCCTTACATTCGATAGTAAAGTGGCTAATAGTTGTTTTCCACCTTTGCATTATCGTCATTTTAAGTGCACAAAACTGGAATTACGTGGTTATCCCCTGGAATATAGCCATGGTCGGGTTGGTTTGGCTAAGCGGAAAACCCTCTTTTTACCTTCGACATAATTTTTTAGATTTTAGCATCTTCGATTTTGTCGCCACAGGATGTTTGGTCTTATCCGGCATTTGTCCGGCATTTAGCCTGATTGGCTGGTGGCCCACCCCGCTATCCTGGAATATGTACAGCAACACACAAGCCGAACTTACCCTGAGTACAAACCAGACATCCTTCTGCCCTACCAAAGAATGGTGCGATGTTTGGACGCAGTTTGCTTATGAAAAAGGAACAAAATTGCAGGCAGATGACTGGGCCTTGTACGACCTGAAAGTTCCGCTGTATAGCCATCCATCCACCTTGCGACGCCTTGGCACCTACTACTGCAAGGCATCCGGCAACAGTTTTTTCCTGTTAACGGTAAACCGCTGGGACAAATCAAAAGAAGAGATGGACGAAATAAAGTGTAACAATCAATAGTTCCTCAACCTCTAAACCCTAAACCCCCTAGACCCTAAACCCTAAGACCCTAAACCCTAAAACCCTATATTTTTTTTCTTTTCGGTACCGAAACTTTTCAGCGCCGCCATCCGAATAGCGGTGACTGCTGCTTCCACGCCTTTATTGCCGTGTTTGCCACCTGCCCGGTCAAGTGCCTGTTGTTCATCATTGGGCGTAAGCACCCCAAAGACGAAAGGCCGTCCCGTAGCAATGCTCATCTGAGTCAGCCCGTTGGCTACCGCCATATTGATATATTCATTGTGATTGGTTTCGCCTTTAATCACACAACCAAGACAGATAACGGCATCCGGGGAATGTCTGCCGCTCATAATTCTGGCTCCCGCCGGTAATTCAAAGGAACCTGGCACCTGCATCGTAAAGATGTTTTCAGGTAAAGCCCCATGCTTGATCAAGGTATCATAGCATCCTTCGTATAAGGCATGGGTAATCGGAGCGTTCCACTCCGCCACCACAATCCCAAATCGCATTGGTTCTGCGGAGGGTAGGGTAGTGTCGTCGTATTGAGAGAGGTTTTTTAATGCGCTGGCCATGTGTAGTGAATGATAATTATTAAAGATTAAACAGCCATATTTAAAAAATGGTTGTCGTATCACGCACTTTTGTATACTTTTGTCCCTTTAGTGTTTCAAAAAAACCACTCTACGCACTTTTGCGCACTTTTGTCCCTTTTGTGTTTCAAAAAAAACCACTCTACGCACTTTTGCGCACTTTTGTCCCCTTTGTGTTTCAAAAAAACCACTCTACGGACTTTTGCGCCCTTTTGTCCCTTTAGTGTTTCAAAAAAACCACTCTACGCACTTTTGAGCACTTTTGTCCCTTTTGTGTTTCAAAAAA
>Ga0209490_10000147_pt1 | contig 76108 bp, 71 predicted proteins | sample MAT06_FD_187209 | JGI IMG/M metagenome (GOLD analysis project Ga0209490, IMG submission 187209) | Freshwater microbial communities from Lake Fryxell liftoff mats and glacier meltwater in Antarctica - MAT-06 (SPAdes) (version 2) | ecosystem: Environmental > Aquatic > Freshwater > Ice > Liftoff...
CAACGGCATAGCAAAGCCCGGAAGATCATGGCGGATAAAACCTGCCCACTCTTCTCAGATCGCTACACTAAACTCTCAACCAAATCCGTCTCACTTCATGTTGGCACAGAGGGCTGCTTCGGCGAAACGGTCTTGCAGCCGAGCAAGTCCGGGATGGTCCAAAGAAAGGACAATGGCGCATTCTCGAAGAAATAACTCGCGAGCTTTTGCATTTGCGCTATCCGATTGAGGCAACAGCAATTCTTTTAACACGACTAATTGATGTCCGTCGACTCGTGCTAAAAATGTTGCCGACCACGGCGTGCTGGCCAGTTGCCTGACTACGCGGATACGCCCGTCTTGAAGCATTGCACCCGGTTCGCATGGCGAAAAAACTGTGGCCTTGAATTGATGTGTGAGACCCTCGTTCCACAAATGCGTGAACGAACTGGGAATTTGCATCGTAAGGTTTGCCTCTAATGCTGCATATTCAGTCAACTTTGGATCAACATCACAGTCGACGCAAAGTTCTTCAATTGCTTGCAATAAATACGACGTATCTATAGGTGACAGCGCATTTGGAGGTATCGTGGCGCGACCCCCGCTGCGAAAGTTAAATTCGAGCCCACTGGAGCCTTGGAGTGAAACATGGTCGACATCGACCCACGGACGTTTTAATCGAAATTTCAAGTCACACCCTAATCCAATGGGGAAGTGAATATAGGAGGGGGTCAGTCTGACTTTGGTGTTCCCGAATAGTTGAAAGCCACTTAACATCAGGCTTAATGGCACTGCGGTAAAAAAGGCCGCCCAGGTCGCCAGGAACATGCGGATTGAGTTAAAGTCATAAAATAATTTCGAGTTATAACCTGCATCGCGCAGGGCGCAAATAAACCATCTACTATCTCCGTCATTGCCGATGACTGAAAAAGTACCGCACGCCCATGTGAAAACTCCTAAAAAGACCAGACCATAGATTGAAAGAATGCGGACTATCAGCACTGGGTAGCTGTCCAGGTAAGCATGCAGTTTCAAGGTAGGGGGTTGATGTCTGGTTAAATATCTGGTGAAGCTGTCGACCAATAATGAGTTTTTCAGCGACATTGGAACGAGGTTTGCCGTTAACACCAACAGAAGCCAACTAAGCACTATCGTCATCATTGCTGCGATGGAACTCAAGAAAGATGGACCCAAAGCGTGAAAGAGTCCTTGCATAAACGCGTTAAATTGGACGGTATACGGTTTGAAGGTATTGATGATGATGCTCTCCAAGAACATCAACATCAATACAAACCCAGGCACGAAGGCCAATAGGGTCAGCTCTTTCTTAATTTGAGCTTTTCTATCTTTATATTTTGGCCCACGATCGCGAGCTTTATCAAATATGCTTGATCCCATAGATCAATGCTATTCACGGGCCGCAGCTTTGTCAAACGAACCAGTGACCGGCCACAATTTATGCTATCGGCACAAAACTGTCCTGGTCAGAATCGTAATCATATTTTTGTTCGCATCGACAAATGGCATGGGCAGAGCGCACCACGCTCAGTTGAGTTCCACGAGATTGAAAGCGCATGGTGTTTAAAAAAGCGTTCCAAAATTGGTTGGCTCGCGCAATTGATTCTGCACCAAGAATTTCGGAACATTTCAAACATTGGGTTCGGCTGGCACGCTTTGCTTTCCGATTCTCTTCTAAGAGATGGTGTGCTGCAGCCAGAGGCAAAAATATTGGCCAAAATAACAGTGATACAACGGCGTTCCCACTCCATTTGCTTGAAAGATTGCGGAGCTTTCGCAACCGACTCAACTAAAGTCAAGCGCACCGGCTATATGCCAAGTGGACCTCTAAGGTGAGACAATTGGTGTTCTGAAGTCACCATTTAATATATCTATCGATTAATTATTCGACCAGGAGTTGCATGAGTTCTACCAAGGCCAAGTTCGAAGCCAAATTCAGCACTTTGTCGCATAACGCTTATGGCAAGTCAGGCATACGTTTGACCAAGGTGATAAACCACGGCGACCGTCAGGAATTAAAAGAACTGACCGCCAACATCCAACTTGAAGGCGAGTTCGAAAACTCATATTTGCAAGGCGACAACAGCACTATTATCGCCACCGATTCAATGCGCAACACTGTTTATGTGCTCGCTGCCGAACACGATTTATCCAGCATAGAGTCTTTCGCTCAGCACCTCTGCAAGCACTTCTTGACCAAATATCCGCATGTGCAGGATGCCAGCGTCAATCTTGTTGAAGACCTGTGGTTGCGCATCCAAGCCAAAGGGTTAGCTCATCCCCATGCATTTGTCAGCGCAGGCAGTGAAAAACGCAGCACCCATGTCACCGCAGATAGAGAAGGCATCACAGTTCACTCGGCCATTGAAAATCTGGTGGTGGCAAAAACAACCGAATCCCAATTCTGGGGTTTCATTCGCGACGAGTTCACCACTCTGCCCGAAACTCACGATCGCGTCATGGCCACTAGCGTTGAAGCCACCTGGACCTATGGCGAGAATTTGGACAAGATCGATTTCAATAAAAATTACGAGACCATTCGCCAACTTTTGCTTGAAGTTTTCGCTACTCACACCAGTCTGGCGGTGCAGCAAACTCTTTACGCCATGGGCGAAGCAGCGCTGCACGCAGTGAGCGAAATTTCCGAGATCAACATCACGATGCCTAACCAGCATCGTATCGCTTTCAATCTCGAGCCCTTCGGTAAGACCAACAAAAACGAAATTTTTTATCCTATCGATGAGCCATACGGGCTGATCTCCGGCACAATCAAGCGAGGGTCCTGATGTCGTCGCACCAGTCTTCAATGTTTGGCATCAAAAGTAAGCGCGTACTGCTTGACGGCGAATTTAAAGCCGCTACCGTGCTAGTCAACAATGGCGTCATTTGTGATATTTCCGCTTACGACGCCGATCCTGCCCATTGCCAAATTGATGATGTCGGCTCGCATGTGGTCATGCCTGGAATAGTCGACAGCCATGTACACATCAATGAACCAGGGCGTACTGAGTGGGAAGGTTTCAGTACCGCCACCCGTGCTGCCGCCGCCGGTGGTATCACTACTATTTGCGATATGCCGCTTAATTGCATTCCAGTAACCACCAGCGCTCAGGCTTTTGCCGAAAAATTGAAACATATCGAGGGCCGCCTCAATGTCGACCTGTGTTTCTGGGGCGGGGTTGTGCCCGGCAACAGCGGCGAATTGAACAAGATGATCGACATGGGTGTGATGGGTTTCAAATGCTTTCTTATTCACTCCGGCATCGATGATTTTCCTAATGTAGAAAGAGCCGATCTCGAAGAGAGCATGCCCATTCTAGCCAGACGCGGATTGCCGCTGCTGGTGCACGCTGAGCTCGACTGCTCACACGGCTCCGAGCTGACGCAAGAAGAGAAAGACCAGCAAAAGTTGTTTGAAAGCGAACCGCAAAAATATATGCACTTTCTCGCCTCCCGGCCTAGAGCCTGGGAAGACGAAGCAATTAAACTGATGATCGACCTCTGCCGCCAGTTTGATTGTCGCGTGCATATCGTTCATTTATCTTCCTCAGACGCTCTGCCTCTTATTGCTGCTGCCAAAAAAGAGGGTCTCAAGATTACTGCTGAGACCTGCCCACACTACCTGACGCTTAATGCCGAAGATATCGCAGATGGTGACACCAGATTCAAATGCACTCCACCAATCCGCGAGCGCGAAAACTGTGAAAAGCTCTGGCACGGCTTAGAAGACGGCACTCTTGATTTTGTCGTCTCCGATCACTCCCCATGTACACCTGAACTTAAGCTATTAAAAGAAGGCAATTTCGACAAGGCCTGGGGTGGCATTTCTTCGTTGCAGTTCGGACTACCGGCAGTCTTCAGTGAAGCGTCCAAACGCGGTCACAGTCTTGCTCGCGTTTCACAATGGATGTCGCAGGGCCCGGCGCATTTTCTTGGATTAGACAAGCGCAAAGGCTCGCTTTCTCCCGGTCACGACGCCGATATTGTTGTCTTCGACCCTGAGCAAGAACAGACAATCGAAAGTGCCATGATTGAGCACAAGCATAAGGTAACACCGCACGAGGGCAGGGTCTTCAAAGGCAAAGTTTTACAGACTTATGTTCGCGGTGTGAAGGTTTACGATAATGGTCACTTCTCAAAAGTGCCTTCCGGTAAGGCATTGATGGGCACAAAATTGGGAGAATATGTCGATGCAAACGTCCATTCTTGAAGCTTCTGCTTTTACAGGATTGATTGACCTGGCCACTGAAAAGCTCGGAGGCAAGGCCATATCTTGCAGCGACGAATTCTTTGCCGAAAAAGAAAATTTACTCAAGCCTGGTCGCGGCATTTTTATCGAGGATAAATATACTAAAAACGGCAAATGGATGGACGGCTGGGAAAGCCGCAGAAAGCGTGTGCCAGGCTATGACTGGTGCATTGTCAAATTAGGTTTGCCTGGTATCATCCGCGGTGTCGACATCGACACCAATCACTTCCTCGGCAATCATCCTCCTTATGCATCGCTTGAAGCCTGCATCGCTCCCGGCGAAGAAAATGCAGACAAATTGGCGTCAGCAAAATGGGTGGAAATTGTGCCACGGTCATCGCTCAAGGCAGGCTCTCAGAATTTGTTCGGAGTTTCCAGCAATGAAGCCTGGACTCACGTACGTCTAAATATTTATCCTGACGGCGGTGTGGCTCGCTTAAAAATATTTGGTGATGTTGTGCCTGACTGGAGCAAGCAGAAGCCAGACGCTCTGGTGGATCTTGCCGCCGTAGAATTTGGCGCACGGGTGGTGGCATGCAACGACATGTTCTTCGGCAACATGGAAAATTTGATCATGCCCGGCCGCGGCAAAAATATGGGTGATGCCTGGGAAACCAGACGCAAGCGTGGTCCTGGTCACGACTGGGTTATAGTCAAATTGGGGCAGCCCGGTCTGGTGAAAAAGCTCGAAGTCGATACCGCTTTTCACATCGGCAATTATCCAGATACTTGTTCTATAGATGGTTGTTATTCACCTGATCTCGACATCGACAATCTTACTTGGCCTCAAGCGGCCTGGAAAGAGCTTCTGCCTCAGCTCAAGCTGCAAGCCGACAAGCAACACTATTTTGAAAAAGAGATTATCGACATCGGCAAAATCACTCACGTGCGTTTGAATATTTATCCTGATGGAGGAGTGGCGCGTCTGCGTGTGCATTGCAAACGCTAGTAGCTTGAGAAGAAGTACGAGTTCCACGAACAGAAGAATCAACATGAATCTGGATGAACTGAACAGCATTGACGCTCATCAATTGAAGCCTGAGTTGCATCGCTGCTGCGGCAGCGCAGGTTGGGTTAACCAATTGATCGAACGCCGACCTTTTGCTTCATTAGATGATTTGATGCAAGCCTCAGACCAGAGCTGGGGCGGGCTCAATCAAGAAGATTGGCTTGAGGCTTTTACTCATCATCCCAAAATTGGTGATCTAAACAGTCTTAAAGCCAAGTTCGCTACAACCAGCGACTGGGCGGCAGGAGAGCAGGGGGGCGTGGCCCTGGCTAACGACAAAGTAATCGAAGATCTTGCCGCAGGCAATGACGCCTACGAGAAAAAATTCGGATACATTTTTATCGTCTGCGCTACCGGCAAATCGGCCGGTGAAATGCTAGCGCTCCTTCAGGAGCGGCTTAAGAACGGCCCGGCCGATGAAATTCAGAAAGCCATGCAAGAACAAAACAAGATTACAAAATTGAGATTGGAAAAACTACTCACATGAGCAAGATTACTACTCACGTACTTGATGTATCCATTGGGCGCCCGGCAGCCGGCGTTGACGTTGTGCTGGAGCACAAAGGCGTCGACGACTGGAGCGAAGTCGGCCGCGGCCTCACCGATACTGACGGCCGCTGTCGCGATCTGGTGCCTGACACCTGGCAGCTCAAACCTGGTACTTATCAGCTTACTTTTAATACTGGTGGATATTTTGAAGCCACCCACAGACAAAATTTTTATCCCACTGTGCCCATTATTTTTGAAATCATCAATGCTCACGAGCATTACCACGTGCCGCTCTTGCTCAGCCCCTTCGGTTATTCCACCTATCGGGGCAGCTGAGCCAAATCAATCCATTTGTTAAAAATCAGTAGAGACAAAATAGACAGTAAAACCAGTATCAGAAGGGAGTAGTAATGAAAGTTAGTTTGCCGCAATCCACAACCAGTGACGTTTTCAGTAAATTGGGTCAGGCTAACGCCGCTTTTAACAAATTCTATCCCGGTGATTCTTCGGCCAGGCAGCCTGTGCACACCGTCTATGGTGGCGCGCAATTGTTCAAGGCTGATTCGGCAAAGAAGCTTGGCGTGATGTCCGTTGCCAATCTCGAAGAATACGCGCCTGATTTCACTGTCTTAGCTAGAGCGCTGGATTTGCCGGGTGCTGACTCATTGCCTCTCGGTGCTGATGAAATTGCCAAGTTGACTAAGTCGCTGGCAGAAAACCTCAAAGCAGGTGCCGGCAAAAACGACATGCACGGCCGCATTGCCTACACTGTCTACCAGCGCGTCAAAGAAAAATTGCAACGCGAGGCAGTAGAAGATTTTCGCATCGACTTTGAAGACGGTTACGGCAATAGACCTGATGCCGAAGAAGATGGACACGCTGAATCTGCCGCCCGCGAAGTAGCCAAAGGCATGCGCGAGAAGCTTTTGCCGCCGTTCATCGGCATTCGCATCAAGCCTTTTAATGAAGAGCTGAAGATGCGCAGCGCACGCACCCTCGATATTTTCATCACCACCCTGGTAGAAGAAACCGGTGGACAGTTGCCAGATAATTTCGTGGTGACATTACCGAAGGTGACTATTCCTGAGCAAGTCAGCGCACTCGTCGAACTATTTACTTTGTTGGAGGGCAAAACATCATTGCGTCCCGGCAGCTTGAAAATGGAAATTATGATTGAGCAAACCCAGGCGCTCTTCAACCGCAAAGGCGCATGCAATCTGCCTCTTCTGGCGGAAGCCGCAGGCGGGCGCTGTGCGGCCGCCCACTTCGGTACTTACGATTACACCGCTTCTTGCAACATCACTGCTTCCGAACAGCGCATGGATCATCCGTCTTGCGACTTCGCCCTGCATATGATGAAGGTCACTTTCGCCGGCACCGGTATCTGGCTCTCTGACGGCGCTACCAACGTGATGCCGGTCGGTCCTCACCGGGCGGAAAAAGGCGGTCAACTGACAGACCTGCAAAAAGCAGAGAATCAAGAAGTTGTGCACCGCGCCTGGAAATTGGCTTACGATCACAATCGCCACTCATTGGTTCAGGCTTATTACCAGGGTTGGGATCTCCACCCTGCTCAATTGCCTGTGCGTTATGCCGCCTGTTATGCATTCTTCCTTGAAGGTCTGGATGCCGCATCCCTTCGCCTTAAATCATTCATGGAAAAGGCTGCCCAGGCTACTCTGGTTGGCGATGTCTTTGATGATGCCGCGACCGGTCAGGGCTTGCTTAATTACTTCTTGCGTGCCATCAACTGCGGTGCCATCACTCTCGATGAAATCGCGGCCACTGGTTTGACACTGGAAGAAATTCAGACCAGGTCGTTCTTGAAGATTCTCGCTGGTCGGACTAAGCAAGTTCAGACCGCGTAGGTCCGCTGAAGTAAATTCGAACCAACAAGTTCTTACACATAGGTAGGATGGGATGGCCTGCCACGGCTTTGTTACGATTGTGACCGTCGGGCTGAACATTTCATTTGCCCGTCGGCGGATTGTCTGTTACGGTAAGCAAACTATGACAGCCAAAAACGCCTACAGCTATTACTACTATACCTACTCCCCCGGGGTCGGCTAGCTGGCGTTGTCATAAAAGTCTAGAACTTATGAACAAAAGCCTTCTCGTCGATCGAGAGGGCTTTTTCTTTGCTTTAAAAAGGATAAAAATCATGCTGCAAGAACTACAAAACGCCAAACTGAATACTTTCAAAAATAGAGTAGACGATCTGATTGGCTCCCATCCAATTGTGACGTCAAACGGCTTCACCAGCTGGTTTAGCCAGGGCTGCGCAACCAGAGATCAACTGCGCGCATTCACTGTGCAGTTTTCCGTTTTCAGCCACCTATTTATAGAAGCTCAACTGCGCAAATGCATCAATGCCTCTGACCTGGCAAGTTACAGAGCCGGCAAAGAAATTTTGATGAATGAACTGGGTGTGATGTTCACCAAAGAAGGCTCAATCGACAACGGTCGCTTCCGCTTTACCGCCGCCCACTTCGAGTGGCTGGCCGACTTCTCTTCGCGTCTGGGGCTCAGCTTCGGCCAAATTGGCAAGCGCAAACACGGCAGTCAGGCTACTTTAGCGTTTTGCGACGCTTTGATGACATGGTACGGCTCAGACGATGAATCTACCGCTGCGGGGGCTTCGCACGCCATTGAACACTGGGCCGCCGCAGGTTTCTGGAAAGAACTGATTGCCGGCCTTAAGGTCATCAAAGCCGGACAGATCGCAGACTTGCCTTTAGCCTTCTGGGTTTTCCACGATCAAATTGAAGATCAGCACGCTGCCCACACCGATGATGAATTAGAAAGCGCCTTCGCCAAAGATGATTTTGACGAAGAGGCGTTTTTGCAAGGCGGCAAAGCAATGTTGGACGCAGTGGCTGTTTTCTGGAATGGACTTGATCAAGAACGCCGTTTGCTTGCTGTAGAAACCCGCCCATTTGTGCGCGAAATTGCTAGCGTACAAGTGTTGGATTCCAGTGCTCACGACGTATCAAACGCTCACCAGGAGCTTGCCTACGTTCGCACCTTCAAACAAGCTGTTTAGCGCGCCAGGTAGTTTATCGAAACCTTCAACAATAGTTTCTTCGAAGACAATCTCTTTGTTGCGCACCCAGGGTGAAACGATTTCGAGCATCTCGTTCATACGGTGAGTGTAGTCGCGAGCCAGTATGCCCTGAATGGTAGCGCGTTGAAAGAGCAGGTGTTGAAGAAAACGCGGGCCCATATTCGGTTTGTCGATGCCGCCATCGTACTGGCTGATTTGACCGCAAATAATGACGCGACCGCGCAGTTTTAGTTGCGGGATGATTGCATCGGTAATCATCCCGCCGACGTTATCAAAATAGATATCGACTCCATGAGTCAGCTTTTGAATTTCGGCTGATAGTGAGTCTGCGTCATTGAATTTGCGATAATCGATAGCCCCGTCCAGACCAAGTTTGCTTGTAAGAAACTCGCACTTGCTGGCCCCGCCGGCGATACCATAAACTCGGCAGCCTGCTTTTTTAGCAAACTGCACCACCAACGAACCCACTGCACCGGCCGCTCCTGAAACTACTACTACTACTACTACTACTACTTCGCCCGGTTTTGGCCGACCCGCTTCCATAATACCGAACCAGGCTGTGCGGCCAGGCATGCCCAGTACACCCAGTGCCGTTGTCACCGGTGCTGCCGCAGCATCGATTTTGTTTAAATCATTGGCGTGACATTTAGCAAATAGTTGCCAGCCACTGTAACTTAAGACCCAGTCTCCCTCTTTAAATTGATCGCTTTTCGAAGCGATCACCCTGGCCACGGCGCCGGCACCTTGAACGGCACCCAAAGGATGCGGAACATCAAATGAATTGCGCTCCGCTTGCTGAATGCGCATGTACGGGTCGACGCTGATATATTCGGCTTTAATCAGTACTTCGTTGTGCGCCAGCTCAGAGTCGACTTCCACTTCACGCAGTTGATAATGTTCGCTGCCCACGCGACCGCTTGGGCGCTGGGCATAAATCCACTGTTTGTTTAAAACTTTGACTGCCGGCATATTTTCTCTCTCTTAAGGCAACACTTTTGAGGATCATATATACATAGCCCGCCTTTTCGGACGTGTCGGAGGACGACTTAATATGAATTTCCAGGCTGAAGGCTACCATTCGTTAACTCCCTACATGACCCTGCGCGACGCAGCCAAGGCAATTGAGTTTTACAAAAAGGTTTTAGGCGCCACCGAGCGCATGCGTATGGTAGGTCCAAACGGCAAAATTGGCCACTGTGAGCTTCAGCTTGGTGATTCGCTCATTATGTTAGCTGACGAGTGCCCTGAGGGCAAAAGCCCTGCAACTCTAGGCGGAATCCCTGTTGGCCTTTTGCTTTACGTGCCTGATGTGGACGCCACTATTAAAACTGCTATCGACAATGGCGCTACTTTGCAGAAAGCTGCTCAAGACCAATTTTATGGCGATCGCTCCGGCAGCGTAGTTGATCCATTTGGCCACGTCTGGCACTTTGCTACTCACATCGAAGATGTCAGCCCGGAAGAAATGCAAAAACGCGCCGCTGAAATGGCCAAGCAACACGCTGCGGCCAAATAGAACGCGCTCTCACAAGCGGGCTTGACATGCTCGCCTCGCAGCCGCATATTGGGCCAATTCGTTCAACCGTTAACGGTTGACGATCGCAAAATAACGGCCCTATCGTCGGCAAAAACTGCCGAGACAAAGCTGTTGCACATTCCGTGCGATAGAACGCAGAACCAGTAGGCAAAAACTGCGCAGCCGAGCTGGCAAATTTTACCTGCAAGAACAGTTGCCTTTCACGCGGTCGTTAAGTTGAAATGTCTAGAGAAAATCTGTTATGCAGCCGAGCGTCTTTTCATCATTTTGTAGGTTTCGTATACTGCGCCCAATCCTACAAGTCCATAAACCACGCGTGTGGCTGTGCCGTCACCGAGCATTGTCGTGACTAGATTATAGTTAAAAGCGCCGATTAGGCCCAAATTGATGCCACCGATCAGAACTAACAGAAATAAAATAAACTCCAAATTCTTCATAGTATTTTTTCACCTGGCAATCACATCTTTTAAACCTGCAGACACTCTCTGCAAATTGACATGAGTGCTTACTTACCATTCTAGTACGTGGGCGGGTAGGAAGTCAAGGGGGATCGATGACTTGAATGCCACTGGGCAATGGCTTCTCCATGCAGGCATAGTTTTTAAAGTAATGTAGAATGGCTTGAATAGCGAATCTTGATGCCATGCATGAGCCAGAGTGTTCAGGGCTGTGGAGTCGGGGCGGGGCGCGGTTTTAGAGCCCTCTCGATGATTGCTCTGAAAATTTCGAGCTTTATTTCTATTAGGTAGCGGATCCAAAGATGAAACCAGGAACTAAAGGTAACTCGCCTCGGGCGGCCACAAATGACACCAGTCACCATGTTCTGGTGCGTGGTGCCCGGGAGAATAATCTAAAAAATATCGATGTCGATATCCCGCGAGACGCGCTTGTAGTCTTTACCGGCGTATCGGGATCTGGTAAGTCATCACTGGCTTTCGGCACACTTTATGCCGAAGCGCAACGTCGCTATTTAGAATCAGTTTCGCCTTATGCCCGGCGTCTATTTCATCAAATGAGCGTGCCCGAAGTCGACAGAATCGATGGACTGCCCCCAGCCGTGGCGCTGCAGCAACAGCGCGGCACACCGACAACACGCTCTTCGGTGGGCAGTGTCACTACACTTTCTAATTTACTGCGCATGCTTTATTCACGAGCCGGCACTTATCCGGCCAATCAGCCTCATCTTGATGCTGAAGCTTTCTCCACCAATACTCCATCAGGTGCTTGTCCTGAGTGCCACGGCCTGGGCCGCATCTATGCCGTGACTGAACAATCGATGGTACCTGACGACACGCTCACTATTCGCCAGCGCGCTATTGCCGCCTGGCCCCCGGCCTGGCATGGTCAGAACTTACGCGACATCCTCGTTACTCTCGGATACGACATCGACATACCATGGAAGAAAATGTCGAAGAAAGATCGCGACTGGATTTTATTTACTGACGAGCAGCCCAATGTGCCTGTTTATGCCGGTTTTGAAGCCCCTGAAGTGAAAGCGGCTCTGAAGCGCAAAGAACCTCCTAGCTATCACGGCAATTTTTCCAGCGCGCGCAGACATGTGCTCTACAATTTCGCCAACACTCAAAGTGCTTTGATGAAAAAGCGCGTCTCCAGATATATGGTCAGTGCCGATTGTCCCAGCTGCAATGGTAAAAGGTTGCGTAAAGAGTCTCTATCAGTCACTTTCGCTGGTATGGATATTGCCGAAATTACCAATCTTCCCATGATCAAATTGCAAACTTTGCTAGAGCCTTATGTTTCAGGAAAGGCACCAGCTCTGGCTAAAATCCTGAAGGATCATCCGGAAAAAGCTGTGGTGGCTCAGCGTATTGCCCAAGACCTGAACGATCGCATAGCGGTCTTGCTCAATTTAGGACTTGGTTATTTGGCCCTCAGTCGCGGCACTCCCACTCTCTCTCCGGGTGAATTGCAGCGATTGAGATTGGCTACACAAGTGCGTTCCAATCTATTTGGTGTGGTTTATGTTTTAGATGAACCTTCAGCCGGATTACATCCTGCCGACACCGAAGCTTTGCTTGCCGCTCTGGCAGATTTGAAAAGTTCCGGTAATTCGCTTTTCGTTGTCGAGCACGACCTTGACGTTATTCGGCATGCCGACTGGATTGTAGACGTTGGTCCCGCCGCCGGCGAGCATGGCGGACAGATTATTTACAGCGGGCCTGCCGCAGGGCTTGCTGAAATTGAAGACTCGCGCACCAGACAATATTTATTTGCTCAGCCCTGGGTGCCGGAGCGTGAGTCGCGTAAACCAGCCGGCTGGCTCAAGTTAGCGGGAGTGACCCGCAATAATTTAGAGAAGCTCGATATTGCTTTTCCCATTAGCGCCTTTACCACGGTCACCGGTGTCTCCGGCTCCGGTAAATCAAGTCTTGTTAGTCAAGGCCTGGTCGAGCTCGTGGCCGAGAAGTTGGGGCACCAGATTGCGCCGACTGAAGAAGACGGCGAGGTGCTGGAGCGCACGGAAGTAGCGCGCACCGGCGGTAATATTGAAGGCACTATGGATGGTATCAGGCGTATGGTTGTGGTTGACCAGAAAGCGATCGGCCGCACGCCGCGTTCCAACCTTGCTACATACACAGGTTTGTTTGATCATGTGCGCAAGCTGTTTGCCAATACTAAGGCGGCTAAGGCCAGGCATTACGATGCCGGACGCTTCTCTTTCAACGTTAGTAAAGGCCGCTGCGAAACTTGCGAAGGCGAAGGTTTCGTTATGGTTGAACTATTGTTTCTACCAAGCGTTTACGCACCATGCCCGACCTGTCATGGGGCCAGATATAATGCCAAAACTTTAGACATCAAATATCGCGACAAAAATATTGCCGATGTGCTCAACATGACTGTAGACGCCGCCTGGGAATTTTTCCAGGACGAGCCCACCATCAAGCGCTCTTTCCATGTTTTGCGTGAAGTCGGCCTCGGCTATTTGCGGCTCGGTCAGCCTGCTACTGAACTTTCAGGCGGAGAAGCTCAGCGCATTAAGCTGGCCACAGAATTGCAAAGAATGCAGAAGGGAGACACACTCTACGTTCTGGATGAACCGACTACCGGCTTGCACCCATCTGATGTGGAAAAATTGCTGCGTCAGTTAGACGGTCTGGTGGACGCAGGCAATACTGTGATTGTAGTAGAGCATGAAATGCGCGTGGTGGCAGGAAGTGATTGGGTGATTGATATCGGTCCCGGTGCCGGTGATCAAGGTGGCAAGGTGGTGGCCGCCGGCACGCCTTCAGCTGTGGCGGCCGCGAAAAGCAGCCGAACCGCTCCATATTTAAAACGTTTCCTGGCTCAGTAATTCAGTCGTTAGTTAGCTTAGCAGTCAAGTAGCTAAGGCATGAGCGGCTCTTTTTTACCGAGATATTTTGGCTTGCGCCCGTTCATGACGTCAAACCAGGCCGCCTCGGCAGCGGCAATTTCGCGCAAGTCATACCATGATTGGATGGCGCCATATGACTGTATTCCAGCGTCCACTCCGACCACCTCCAGGCCGATTTTTTCGGCCAGAAACATGGCCCGGGGCAAGTGATAACGCTGGGTGACCAATACGGCCTGCTTTACTTCAAATATATCGCGAGCGCGGTAAAGGCTGTCGTAAGTGCGAAATCCGGCATAATCGCAAGTGATATCGGCGGCCGGTACTCCCAGTTTGATTGCTACTTTTTTCATCGCTTGCGGTTCGTTATACGAGAGCTGGCCATTATCTCCGGTCATCAAAATCTTTTTGACTTTGCCCAGTTTGTACAGTGCAACTGCCGTTGTGATGCGGTCGGAAAATTCGCGCGAGCCGATACCGGCACCAAATACGATGGCAACAGCAGTGGCCGGTACTTGCTCGGCACTGGCATAAATTTTATATGGTCGGTTCTCTACATCTTGATAGATGAGAAATAATGCCAGCAAAAAAAGAGCCGCTACGATGAGCGCTTGCTGGCTGCGAGATATTTTGGTTAACGAGCGGGCCAGGTCGGCGATTTTGGCCATCTACAACTAAACCCTACTGTCCTTGTTTATGCACCGTCAGGTGCACGATTGTACCACTAGATAAAATCTGCTTGACATCCATCCATTTCATTGCTACATTCTGCTTTGAGGCAGTTTGCCTCTGGCATCCTATTTACTAACCCAACTTAATAGATCTCGGTCACCACCGGCGCCTGCCGTGCAACAAAGCACTGGTATCGCATGTAGTGCTCGCCGGCTTGCCCCCCAGAGCCGGATACCTCGGGTATAGATTTACTTGCCGTCAGGGCTAAGATCTTGAAAATCTCCTGACCATCAGCCTTTCAGCTGGTGCCTTTCTTTTACTAATTATTTTACCCACGAGGCATACCTCACCATGCTAAGGATTCAAAACCCGATTTCTGATGGCTTGCGCTTAGGAGAACTTTTAATAGGCGCCGGCATATTGACCCGTGAAGCTGTAGATGCAGCTCTCACCCTTTCCTGCGCCTCCCGGTTACCCCTAGGTCGCGTGCTGGTATCAACCGGTTACTTAAGAGATGTCCAGGTGGACAGATTTGTGGCCGTACAAAGACGTGCACGAGCCGGAGGCCTGTGTGTTGCTGACGCTCGCCGTATAGTGCAAGAGTTGGCCTGGGGTGCGGAGCATCTGCTGGTGGGCGAGCCTGAAAAGGTTGAAGAACCACACAGCATATTAATTGCACTGTTGGCCAGGGCTGGTGTATTGACGAAGAACGAGATTCCATATGTAGTGCGCTCAAGCATTGATGCCGATATTACATGCGGTCGATTATTGTTATTGCGCAGGCGCATTGCTCCAGCTTTTCACCGCCAGTGCATTGAACTACTGGTGCGCTATCGTCAGGGACAATTATCGTTCGCCAAAGCGGCTGACGAATGCCGCAGGCTCTACCAGGGCGGCGCCCACATGGACGACAGAAATACGCCTTGCAGCAGTAGTGCTAGTCGAAAAATGGGAGAACTTATGGTCACCGCGGGTTTCATCGACGAAACTGAACTGTACGATGCCCTGGAAATTAGTTTGAGTATGAATCGCAAGCTGGGCGAAGTATTGGTGGAAGCTGGTTTTGTCATGCAAGAAGCGGTGGAAATTTGCGTGGCTATGGTCAAGCGCATTGTCATCGGCGAAGTAGCGCCGGCCGACGCCGCCAATTATTTGCGTCAACGCTTTGTCGCTCAGCCAAGACACTTTGGACAAGTGGTTTAGACGGACTTATCTCAGTGGTCTTAGTGTTTTTTTGTTGCTCCGCCGCAGCAGGCAGATTTGTATGCTTTCTTTTTTACAATACCTGATGCGGTGGCTTTAACTTTTACTGGTGCAACCGTTTTTGACGGCTGCCAGAGCCGATTAGCGCGATATTTTTTGATTGTAGCACTGGGCTCATCAAAGGGATATTCTTTCTCGAAAATAACATCGATAGCTTGCTGAATTTGCTTAATATTTTTGCCTTCGCGTTTCATCTTCAGCGCGATCAGGGCTTCTTCCTGGCAAATGTGGCAATCGACGCCGTGATCGGTGGTGAAGCAATCGAGCAGGCTATCGTGTTCGTCGGTTAAATCGCATCCGCAATAACAAAATAGTTTGGCGCAGATTTCGGGGCAAAGTTTTGCTGCCGCATAGCCGCTTTTAGCGTGACCAAAATATTTATTGGGGTCGAGCACTGCTTTAAGGCCAGCTTTACCCGTTGCCGATTCGTTTTTTGCTACAGCATTAGCTTGATTTTCTGCTGCCATGGTCGGCATTGGGCACATGGTTGCCATTGCCAACAACGAACTTATGGCCGCCATGGTGTAAAGCCGCCAGCTAGAAAAAATAGCTGCGCCAGTATTTTTTCTGCACTTTCTCTCTTTGCCATGAGCTGCCGACATTGTTTAAGCGGGCCTCAGAAACCAGTCTGACTTAATCAGTTCGTAATAAAGTATAGATAATGCCGCCAAATATTGCTGCTATGTTTCGTTCTTCCCTCGATTAAGCGCCCTTTTGCATGTTTTTCAAGAGGATTTGTTATGATCAGCCCTCAGCTATTCAAGTGTAAGAATAAACGCAAAAAACACAGAAGAGAGTGTCAGCTTATGACCATGCAGTATGACGTTGTAGTAATCGGTGGCGGTCATGCCGGCTGCGAAGCAGCCAATGCCAGCGCGCGCATGGGTCTGAATACTCTTTTACTCGCGGTAAACCTTGACACTATCGGCGCCATGCCCTGCAATCCGGCAGTGGGCGGCCCGGGAAAAACTCACCTGGCCCGCGAAGTAGACGCCCTCGGTGGCGTCATGGGCGTGGCAACTGACGCAACTTATTTGCAAATCCGCATGCTCAACTCCAGCCGAGGCCCGGCCGTGCAGTCTTTGCGGGCTCAATCAGACAAGCGCGAATATTCCGCCTGGATGAAAGAATACATGGAGTCTTTGCCCAATCTCACATTGAGACAGGGTATGGTGCAGAATTTGCTTTTGACCGATGGCAAAGTTTCAGGTATTGAATTGGCCTTTGGCGATCGCATCAGCTGTCGCGCTGCGGTGCTTTGCGCCGGCACTTTTTTAGAAGGGACAATCTGGATCGGCAAAGAAACTATGCCGGCCGGTCGTGCCGGTGAATTTCCGGCAGTTGGCCTTTCTGCATTTTTACGTGCCCTCGGTTTCACCACAGCCAGGCTGAAAACCGGTACACCGCCTCGCATTGACGGTCGCACCATTGACTACAGTCAACTGCCTGTAGTACCAGGCGATGATCAGTTGCAGTTCTTCTCATTCCTCGATAATCGGCCTGTACTGCCACAAATTCCCTGCCACCAGACTCGCACAAATGAGAGAACGCACGAATTGATTCGCGCTAATTTGCATCAATCGCCCATGTACTCTGGCATGATTCATGGCGTGGGGCCTCGTTATTGCCCATCGATTGAAGATAAAGTGGTGCGCTTTGCCGACAAAGATAGTCACTCGCTTTTTCTCGAACCAGAAGGCCGCTCAACTTACGAAGTTTATTTGCAGGGTTGTTCCACCAGTCTGCCGGTGGCTGTGCAGCATGATATCGTGCATTCTTTGCCCGGTCTGGAAAGGGCCGCCATGGTGCGCCCCGCTTATGCGGTGGAATATGATTATCTTCCCGCCATTCAATTCAATCACGCTTTAATGGCCAAAGATTTGCCTGGATTTTTCGCCGCTGGCCAGATTCTTGGCACTTCCGGTTATGAAGAAGCTGCTGCGCAAGGCATCATGGCCGGTATCAACGCCGCCCTTTATGCACAAGGCAAAGACAGCTTCGAATTGCCGCGTTCATCGAGTTATACAGGCACTCTGATTGATGATCTGGTCACTAAAGAAATCGGCGAACCTTATCGCATGATGACTTCGCGTTCTGAATATCGTTTGCTCTTGCGCCAGGACAATGCCGATATGCGCCTGACTCCTTTGGGTCGTGACATAGGTATGGTAGATGACCACCGCTGGCGGCTCTTTGAATACAAGCAAGAAGCCATCGCCGGTGAAATGAAGCGTCTTAAAACTGTGCGCATTCATCCAAACGCAGACTGGGAAGCAGCTCTTGCCCCATATAATGAGACGATGAAGCAGTCTGCCACTCTAGAAGAATTGCTGCGCCGGCCCAAATTTCCTTATAGCGTTATTGAAAAGTTGGCTCCAGCAGAAGATCCGCAGCTCAGTGAAAGTAAAGCTTTCGAATTTGCTCTGGAAGTTGAAACAGATATCAAATATGCAGGCTATATTGAGCGTCAGCGTCTGCTCATTGCCCAGACCGAAAAGCTTGATGGCTTTAAGCTCCCGCCTGATTTCAATTATCTGGCCGCCGATCATTTGTCTAAAGAGGCGCGTGAAAAACTCAATCGCATCCGCCCCACCACGCTAGGCCAAGCCTCCCGCATAGGCGGTGTCAGCCCTGCCGACATTTCAGTATTAATGGTTATGCTCGAGCAAAAACGTCGTGCTGATAGTGGTCGCACAAAGGCTGGCGTTTCTGTTTAGAAGGCCACTAGTATTTGTGTTAGCGGTAACGTTAACTGTCGTACCAGCTCTGGCTCAAACAGCCGATACTTTTAAATTGACCGGTGGAATTACTCACAGCGATAGGCTGGATCCCATGCCCGAAGAGGAGCGCATCGGTGCCAGCGCGGCGCCCGGCCATGGGGACGCCAGAGGAACTCAGCAGCGTGCGACGACCAATTATCCTGAGTCGGCGGCATTAAGTCGCACGCCGCTAAATGCGGCTGCCACCGCAGTGGCTCCGACCACGTCCGGTGCCACTAGTAGCACTACCAGCGCCACCATTCCGCAGCTCAATCCGATTTATGCAAAACCTCATATTGATGCCTGGCAGGGACAATATAAAAATCGGCTGCGCCAGCTGGCGCAACAAAACGCTCAGGCTTCAGTCAATCAAGGCCGGCGCACTCAAAAGGTGCAAATCAAAGTGCCGCTCTGGTTGGCCGGTCAGTGGCAACGCACTGAATCAACCGAAACTTCGCGCAAAGAGCTGCCCAGCGGAAAAGCTTTGAAAGCGGTGGGTAAACAGACAGCTATCGTCACCGATAATTTTGGCCTCTTCAAAGACAGGCGCGGCAATGTTTTTATGATTATTCCCCTGGGCAATGTAGGGGCAATCGATCGGGGTTTCGCCGTTGATTATCACCAGGTGAAAAAATACGATCTCGTTATGCTTGGCAAAAATTCTGCGCTGGTGAAAGTGCAAGCCACTCACCGGGTGGTGGATAAAAAAGGTCAGAAGGTAATCGCCGCCTATCAAGACGAAGAGCTGACGAAATACACTCTGGTGAGCGATGGCCTGGTCAAGAACGATAGCTCTGTAAAAGTTTTTGATCAGATGGGACAGCCTAAGTTATTGACTCGTGCTGTTTCTGTTGAACGTCGGGTCAAGAAAATATGATCACCGCAATAGTCACTATAAGCAACGCTTTAGTCGGGCGGATAATCAAGTGACAGCTGAACTGACAGGTTTAGAAGCAATTGAGTTGAGCCTTGAAGGCTGGACTCTGACTCATTCTGACGAGCACCGCCGCCAGTGGATGCGAGATGCCGAAGGCGATTTGCACGCCAGCTGTTTGATGCTCACATACCAGGCCGAGCCTTTAGAAGGTCTTGATCTCGGCGATTATGCGGCGGTGCGCCAGTCGGTTGTGGCCATTGCTCAACAGGCAGAGCAGACCATGGTCAGCCTGGAGATGGTTCAGGCCGCCACGCATGCAGGTCTCTGGTACATTCTCAAACAGAAGCAGGCCGGTAGCGGCAACGTCTATTCCGGCTGCATGCTGATACCAATGGGCGAAAGCTTTTACACTCTGCAGCTGGTCTGCCTGGAGACCGGTATTACAGGCATTCGCGAGGCCATTATCATGGACCGTTTTATTGCCGCGGGCACGGCGATTAAAGAACTTTCCGAAGGTCAACAAGCCGATGACGGTACTGCCAGAGCGCGTTACTCATCTGATAATGAGAGCTTCGACAGCCAGTTTCCTAATCATCCGCTTTCGCGAGTTCGTCGCTATTTTCATGAAATTATCACGGCACTGACGCTGAAAAAATAGAGACTCGGCAGTTAGCTCGAGTCTCTATCGTTTGCTTGAAAGCAGGCTATTAGCTTGCGCGCAGTAAATCGCCTTTCTTGACGACGGCTGCGGCATCACCGGTGGTGCCCACTTCTTCAAGCGAATCGACCACTGATACTGATTTTGCACTAACCAGGTGAGCCGGTGCGTGGATTTGATTAATGGCAGGCAGGCTGGCTGTGTATTCGCGAGCCGCTTGCATCATGCGTTCATGGGAGACCACATTCAATCTGGTGATCATGCCCACTTTACTCATGGCGAGCATTACCCACCAGGACAAATCTAATTCGTACCAGGCCATGCCGCTCTTGGCCGAGCCGGGGGCGGCGTGGTGGTTGTTGTGCCAGCCTTCGCCCATGGCGAGAATTCCTACCCACCAGACGTTGACGCTGTCGTCTTCAGCTGCGTAGGTTTTGTAGCCATGTTCTGGCAAGTGACAGATGACATTAAGCATCAGCGGAATTTGTTGTACGGCCAGACCAGCAAGTAAACTGGCAAGCGCTGGCACCCAACCAAAAGCAAGTAGAATCGCGCCGCGGTAGACCAGATTTAAGACATAAGAAAGTGTGTGCGCCCGGCGCCAGTTGCCGCCCTGCTCGAGGAAAGCGTAGATAGGATCGCTTATCAAATCTTTTGCTTGCAGCTTGGGATCGATGTGTGGAGCGTAATCCATTTTTGCCAGCCAACCCAAGTGGGCGTAAGCTACGTCGAAACGCGGTGAGTGCGGATCAAGCTCGGTGTCTACATGGTGGTGGTGAGCGCGGTGCATAGTGCTCCACCAGATAGGCGACCCTTCGAAGGCCATATATCCGGGGAAGACCCAGAGATATTCAACCCATTTAGGGCAAGAATAAGCTCGGTGGGAAAGGCCGCGATGGTAGCCGATGGTGATGCCCATGGCATGCCAGATGTAGAAAGCAACAAATAACAAAATGAATTCGATCAAAATATTTTCCTCTGAGCAGACCCTTACGTGCCACTATTCCTGGTGGCGCCTCAGGCCTCTTAGTCAACCTAACAGGAGCTTTTCAATCACCTGTATAAAGCCGATTCAGGCCGTCCTCTCCGGATGTCCTGACTCTTCTCTGACTGCTCAACGAATTTGTCAACCCACTGGTCAGTCATTAGCAGATCCATAAACTGCTCGAGTGTTTCCGGTACTTCAGAAACCTGAAGCACTCTGCGTCCATCGTCATCGGGCCCTGGATATTGGTTCCAGACCAGGCGGTCCAGTTCCATGCCCTTGCGATTATAGAAGCCCAAGAGAGCAAGCCCAACCTCTTTCGAGACTGTTGCTTTATCCTTGACCTGCCAATCTCTAAGAATCGTTCTGCCTATTCCCAATGAATAGTAAGCCCGCTCTTTTTCGAATTTTGGTTCGTCTATGAAAAATGCCCAGGTGGTTTCATCGACGTTGTCGATATGTGGCTCGCACCTGATCTGAAACAGGCGACCGGTGCTCGAAGTTTGAGCAGTGGGGCCAAAACCGGAACTCATCAGATGGATTTCCAGCACTCTGAGTACATGGGCATTAAAACTCAGGCCCTTATTTTCGGCCTGAAGCTGTAGACGTTTACGGTACTCTTCGGGAATACGCAGGCTTATATTGGTAGTTTTTTCAGCCATTTGTAGTGCCGCGAGTACTTTGTGTAGTTGTATGATTACAATTTGTAGTCACCCAACTATCCTAACACCTTGTGAACATATAAAAGTAGTTCGTAAAGAGAGATTGCTATTTTCAACTACCTCAAGCGTTGAAACCCCGAATTTATGGGCGGTTGAGTCAGGTTGGCAGACCTCTAGTTTTGCTACTATTCATTCAACGGTTAACGGTTAACGGTTGAACGAATAGTGATTACTGTCTTGAACGGATTCGCCAAATTTTAGATGCGCCAGTTAGATTTTGCCAAAAAACTTCTCTTTTTCCTGGCATTCGTGGTCGGTTTTGCCGCCACTTGTCTTCTGCCGGTCGCTTGTAGATTGGTGGCTCGAGATCAGACCCTCGAAACTCCTTCTCCGTTGAAAGATTCGCCGAGCCTCTATTTGCGCTCGCATGAGAATGACCTCGTTAATTGGCAGCTCTGGCAGCCGGCATCTTTTGCTCTGGCTAAAAAGGAAAATAAGCCGGTTCTGCTGTCGATTGGATTTTCAGCCTGTCACTGGTGCCACGTCATGCAAACAGAGTCTTTCAATGATGTTGAGACTGCAAAATACATGAATGAGAGTTTCGTCAATATTTTGCTAGATCGCGAAGAGTCACCCGACGTCGACGCTATTTACGGCCGCGAACTCGAAGCACTTTCGGTGCGTGTCGGATGGCCCATGACAGTTTTTTTGCGGCCGGATGGTTCGGCTTTTTATGCCGGAACTTATTTCCCGCCTGGTGGTGAAAAACTGACCGGCTCGTTTCGATTTGTGCTCGCCAAAGTTGTAAAAATATGGCAGCAGCAGGCGATAGAACGACGGCAGTTTGGGAGAGCAACCAGAGCTTCCATCAATAATCAGGCAACTTTGGCTATAAATCAACTCAGAAGTAGCAACCCGCTCACTCCTGCTAGCTTAAATTTTGCTGTCAACAGGCTAATCATGCATGTTGATACCAAGTACGGTGGCTTGAAGCAATCACGAAAATATCCCATTCCTGCAGTTCTTGAGTTGCTCAGGCTTCGCGCCGACCAAAAAGCGCTTGATGCCGAGGTAACGAAAAAGTTTGTCGCCACGACTCTTGATGCCATGGCGCTGAGACAAATTCACGATCAAGTGGGCGGGGGTTTCTTTCGCTTCGCCACCAATGTGCAGTGGCAACATCCCCATTTTGAAAAGATGCTCAGCGATAATGCTCTGGTGGCCAGTAATTATTTAAAGGTCGGCGCGGCGCAGAAAATCTTTTCTGGCTGGCGACTGGCTTTGAGACCGTTGATTTTATGCTGGCAGAATTTGGTCGGGCTGATGGAACCTTCGCCGGCAGCATCGATGCTGACAATAAAGAGGGTGAGGGCCTGTACTACACCTACAGCTGGAACCAGGCACGTACGGCTTTGCCCGGCGCACGTGGCGATGAATTTCTTTCATTGAGCAATTTTAGCAAAAGCGGCAACTGCAGCGGCGGCAGAAATTTGCCATATTTTACTAGTGTCACTGCCGCAAACGACAAAGAGATTGTTAGCCAGGGTCTCAGCCGCCTGCGAGTTTTACGTGCGCTGCGACCGAGGCCGCAGCGAAACGAGCGGGTGATTGCGGCCTGGAACGGTATGGCTATTTCTGCCCTCGTTGACGCGCACAGTGCTGCGGCAGTTGATTCTGGTCAAAAGCTAGCAGGGAGGCGTTATCTGGCGGCGGCGCAAAAGGCCGGCCACAGCTTATTGCAAAAATTATTCAAGCAAGGAAAACTGGCTCATGCTGAGGGGTCTAACGATGCCGCTTTTCTCGATGATTATGCCTTTGTTGAAAAAGCGCTGCTCGATTTATATGAAGCAGACCACGATCAATCGTGGTTAAAGTTGGCTCTGCAAATGAATGAGACAGTGTTTCGCGAATATGTCGACAATGCCAGAGATTCTTTCACCTATGCAAAAAGCAATACTATTAATGGTATTGCTTGTGGGACTGCCAGTGGGACTGCTAGTGGTACTAATGATGGTGCCACCGACGGTACTGTTCCTTCCGGGGCGGCGGCAGCGGTTGTAAACATAGTCAGGCTGGCTAAATTGCGTCCCAGCGATGACTCGACCAGGCAATTGGCGTTTGCGCAGCGGGTTTTGCAATCCAGCGCAAAAGCCATGCAGGCTGTGCCGCAAAAATACCCATCGATGCTTATTGCTCTGGATCTTCTACTGCAGAAGCGTTAATGCTCACAAGCACCTAATTCTCATTTCAGTCTTTTTTCGCCTGAGCTTTTTCGGTGCTTTCCACTGCTGGCTTGGCGGCTTTTTGATATGCAGCGGAATGATTTTTCAGCCAGTCGGAAAGTGTGTTGAGTAAATTATTGCTGAACTGACCTTGCTCGAAAAGCAGATGCTGAGAGCGTCCTATCAATGTGAGGTCTTTGTCGAGGGTGCCGATGCGTCGGAAAAGATCAATTGTGCCCTCCGGTTTGATCAACAAATCGTGGACACCCTGGTACATCATCACCGGAGTCTGAGTAATCTTGCCGGCGCTTTCGCGGTTGTGAGCGAGAAATTTGCTCACGGCAATAAATTCTGCGGGAGTAGCGGACATGCGACTTTCGGGATCTTCCATCAATTCTTGCTTTAGGGCTTCGTCTGTGGTGGCACGGTTGAGGACGGTGGGGGCTGCGTCGATTGTATCCTTGTTGCCGAAAAGCTTGTGTATGCCCACTTCGGAGACCAGTTTGAACTGCCGATAGCGTCTTGACGAGGGCACCGCGGCAATCAGACCGTCTACTAATTCTGGATGTGCGGCAGTGAATTGCAGTGCGACGGAACCGCCCATAGACTCACCAAGAACGTAAATCGGCAAATTTGGATTGTCTTGACGAAGGGCGCCAATCGACGCCTCGAGATCGTCCATGGTCTTTTCTAAATCAATGCGATCGCGGGCTTTGAGCGTGGTATTGGAGCCGAAACCGCGCACGTCATAAGCGTATACGCTATAGCCTTCCTGTGCTAGTTTTTGGCCGAGCGCGGCGAAAGAGGTGCGGTGCAAGCCAAATCCTGGAATGCAGACAATTATGCCGCGTGTCTCAACGTCTGGATTAATCCACTGCATGCCGGCCGGTTCTTGCATCACAGTGCGTTGTCTCTGCCATGGCAGTTCAGGTTTTGCAGCGTCTTCCGGGTTGCGAGCACTTAACTGTTCTTTCTTGTGAGCGGACTGCGGTTGCAAATCGTCAGGCTCTGGCATTTTCCTGCGTGTACCAGTGGTGCGTTCTGTCAATTTGATAGCTAGTGTTGCGTCATCGTATTTTGATTTGCCCGACAATTCTTTCAAAAGCCGGTCGCGGTCAGTCGATCGAAAATTCCATACGGAACGATCGAAACATATTTTAGCTTTTTCTTTGAGACCCAACGCGCTGTATACATCAGACAGCACTCGCAATGACCAGCCATATTGAACAGACAGTTGGCCATAAGTACGGCGATCGCGCCAGGCCATTTCTTCATAAATGGGCAGTGCTGACTCTATCTGTTTGCTGTTGAAATAGCTGGCTGCCAGGCCTTCCAGGCTGCGCATGAAAATATCGTAGGATCCGTCTTTTACTTCAGAGAGCGCTAGCGACTGCTTAAAATATTCAATGCTTTGCGGATAGCGTTCCAACTCATAAGTCACGTCACCAAGTGAACAAAGCAGTTCTGCTTTGAGATTTTTGTCTGTGCCGGTTTTTTCAAAGAGTTTGAAGGCCTCTTTGTAGTGATGCAAGGCTTTGGTGTACCGGCTGTTTTGATAGGCCGCGGCGCCAGCTCCGGTTTCGGCCAATATCTTTTCTGCCGCTGTGAGAGCTTGATTCTTGGTGATACCGTCAAAATTATCGTAGGCCTGAGAGTACTGCTCGCTCTGATAATTTCCCAGTGCCGGTTTGAAAGCAGTATCAAAGGCTCTCAGTTCATTGGCCCAGGCTGTACCGTTAGTAAAGACCAGGCTGGCGGCGGTTAACAGACAATTTCTTTTAAGTTTAGATGTGATCACGAGGGCTCATTGATGTTGGAAAAACTCGATTTACAGCGCATTGGTCGATGTGAACCTGGCTTTCATAGTAGGATACTGTAGCATCACGTCGCAGCAACACTAAAGGGAAGTCAATGTCTTGTAAAAATGCCCAGCAGCGCCTGGCCAGTTTGTTCCTTGTACCCTGTTTCGTGACCGCGCTCTTGAACTTAAACCCAACTCTACCGGCACAAGCAGAGCCTGGTCTAGCGTACGACAGCGATCATGATGTTGTAATTTTGCCCAAGTGCGACGTTGCTATTCGTTTTAACAATAAGACTTTTGTGCCTGTTAAAACCAAATTGCTTGATGCCGCCGCTCCAGCTTTTCTTAAAATTGCTCCAGATCAGTCCATCAGAATCTTTGAAGACTATGAATCTGCCAAGATGGCAGCAGCCCCCGAACAAATTTTGGTGCAAGCTTACGACATCGGCAAAATCGGAGCCTTCAGCTCCAGCCGCTTCAACAAAGATTTTGCTGCTGGAAATAGAATACGCGAGGTGCAGTTCACCAATGAGCGCGTAGCCAAAGAAACAGGGCTGTCCGAGAGTTCCTTTTCTGGAATTACCGCAGTCAAGGCCTTCGAAGTGGCGCCTAAGAGCGGTGAAACGCCTTACTATCTCTACGCCATTCAAACTCCTGAGCACCTGACCATGTTTGCCCGCAAAATGCGCGCTACAAGCCGCACTTTTGACCTTGATCCGGCAGTGATTGTCACTCAAATAAGAGTGCGCGGCACTAAAGACTGCATCGGCAACGTCAAACTCGAAGAACCAGCCACCGCAACTCAGTAATGCTCAAGGCCTGCGGGCGGCCAACCAGATGTTAAGTAACTCGGTTGTTTCACTGGCTTAACTGCCGGTATTCTCGGCCGGCCAATTTTGGCTGCCGCAAGGCACGGTTTAACTTGCTTCTACTCCTTGATCAGTAATAGGTTGAAGGCCTAAATTCTCAAATTATTTTTCACGGACTAATTTCACCTCAAAAGAAATACTCAGCAGTCAATGCCTCTCATCTTGGTTTCTGAACTGAAACATGAGCGGCACCGACCTGACTATTTATTCACCTATAAACTCAAAATGTATGAAACCTCAATTTGCGCCTCGCCAGGGCGCCTTTTTGCGAGCTAGAGCTCGCTTACTTCTGGCATGTTTTTTATTATTGGGCATTTCCGCTGTGGTTCGTTGTCAGAGTACCGGGGTTGGAGACTCTTCGGCGCTCGAGGCAGTTGTTGTTGATTCAACCGTTAACGGTACATGTATCAAAGGCCACGGCTGCCAGCCTACCGACACTTTAGATCAACGTCGACACTTGACAATAGTCAATTCAGATTCGATTGCCGCTTCATTTGCCAACTTGCATCCACAAGGCCTTAAAGGTCTGGTTATTTTGCTCGACGCCGGTCACGGTGGTAGCCAAGACGGTGCTCTTTACGACAGTGTGGCCGAGAAGAACGTCAATTTGGCTGTTACCTTCAAACTTAAGGCCAGGCTAGAACTTATGGGAGCCATTGTGCACATGACCCGCATAAGCGATAGCACTCTCAGCCTGCAGGCTCGCGTCGATCGAAGTCTGAAATTGCGTCCTGACATTTTTGTCAGTGTTCACGCAAACGCTAATCGGCACACGTCAATCGATGGCATTGAAACGTACTATTACGATCGCCGATCGTCAAAATTGGCCGTCACCTTGCTTAAATCAATTGCTCACGGCTTAAATGAGCATGCCAACTGGGTTAAGCAAGAAGGTTTGTTTGTATTGCACCATAACAACGTGCCGAGCACACTGGTTGAAATTGGATATCTGAGTAACACTCGCACAAATTTGTTGCTCAGTAACTGGTCATATCAGGAGCGCGTAGCGGAGTCGATTGCTACTGGAATTTTCAATTATTTTCAAACTAAAAATGCTGCACGTGGACCGCTTATCGTGCAAAAAGCCAAATCGAAGTCACGTGCCAAAACAATCCCACATGCCCGCCAGCCACAAAAGCACGCAAAATAGCTATTTTCACACACTTCCAAGTGCCAGGTAAAAAGCATTAACTGGTTGACTGTCTATTCTTGATGGTGGTGCTGCTGCGCCATCATCAGGAATATAAGTCAGTATCCATGTAAAATTTTCCATTTTCATATTATAACTTATAGTAAAATTGAAAGCGTGTGTAGTACAATATTGGCGCCGGTTGGTCTCATTTCGTATGCATAAAAAAATCATTTTAGCGTCCATTGATCGAGCACCCTCCTTGCAAGATCTGGAGTTGTTGCTGCAATCAGCTAAAGAAAGCCCGTCGTCGACTATTGGCTTGCCTTTCCATCCTGAGAAGGATCAAGAATTTACTCTCAGTGCCAGTTTTGCTTTCGCCTCAGAAAGCACTCCCAAATGGTATTTGTTTGACAGCGAGAAAAATGGCTCGACCTTGTTGTGGACAACCAGTACCCAACATTTAGATCTGGTGCGGGCGAAAGTTCAAGACTTGACCAGAACGGCTATGAGTAATAGCAAAACTGTTGCCAGAATTCCTGGAATGCCGGCCAAGCCGCTTGAATTGCCGGCTCCAACCGCCTTTAACACGGTTGCCTACGGTCAATGCTTAATGGGTGTAACCAATCAAGAAATTGGTTTGTTCAACGAGGGATGTTTCTTCTGGTTTCTCAGTCTGGAATTCGATCGCTTCCAAAGATTTAAAACGCCTTTTTCACTGTTGATCATTTCGTTGAATAAGAGCGATGTTCGTGGTCCGTTGCCGGAATTCGGACAAAAGCTCAAAGCTTCCATTCGTAGTGTCGATCTTCCCTGTCTCTTTCAAAATTCGCTGGCATTGATTTTGCCGCAGTCGGAAATGGCCGAGTCCAGGCTTTGCGCTTTGAGGCTGGCAAAAGTGATGGATGAATTACTGGGCACCGGCCGTTTTAGCATCGGGCTGGCTAATGTCCCTGACACTTGCGAGCATCCAGGAGTGCTGGTCTCGGCAGCTCTTGAAGCAGCCGATTTTGCCAGATTGAATGACAAGGCAGTGATGACTTTTGGTGAGAATTCGTAAGCGCAAATTCGTGCGACGATATAAAAGTGGTGGCATTCAGTTTGATCAACTACGACATCATTGGAGATGTTCATGGCTGCCTGGGCGAGCTCCTGGAGCTGATGGCGCTGCTCGGTTATGACCAAAGTGGCGTATATCAAAAGCGCGATAGCTATCGGCAACTGGTTTTCGTCGGCGACCTTGTTGATCGAGGGCCTTCCAGCGATGGCGTGCTTGAGCTGCTGATGAAACTCCACGAACAGCGCAAAGTGACTGTATTGCTAGGCAATCACGATGAGAAATTGAGAAAATATTTGCACCGCGGCGTTAAAGAAATGCACGTGGGACAAATGCTCGCTGCTACATTGGCACAGCTGGAACCTAGAGGCGAAGACTTTCTTGCCCGCGTCAAAGGCTTTCTCGACGAGCTGCCTTACCGCTTTGCCGACGACCAGTTACTGGTGGTGCATGGAGCCGTACTTTCGCTCCAGGATTCTGATTTTCTTAGCGAAAGGCAGGTGCAGAGTGAAAAAGCGTGGGCGCTGTACGGTCAGGTGGCGGGCACCAATGCCGATGGCTTTCCCATTCGGCTGCAAGAGTGGGCGCATGCCTACATCGGCCCATATTCCACCATTGTGCGTGGACACTCGGTGGTGAGCGAGGTGGAGGCTATCGTTTCCACTTCTGGAGCCCGCATTTACAATGTCGACACCGGTTGCGCCTATGGCGGCGCGCTCTCGGCGCTACGCTATCCGGAACATTCTGTCGCTCAAGTTAAAGCCTTCAAAACTTATTATCAAGGCTCTGTCTGCGAATAGCTCTTTGAACTTTACTTCAACTTTATTTCAATTCTATTTCAGTTTAAAAGATTGCTGCATGTACCAAATTATGGTGCCGGTTTGCAGACCAACAAGAGTGAGCAAAATCGGACTGTTAAGACCTTGACCAGGATTGAGCGTGGCGGTGATGCAAGTGTGGATGATGAAAAGAAAGATCAACGACAATTCAAGGCTGAGTAAATGTATAAATAAGTTGATCAGCTTGTACTGTCGTTCCGCGTTTTCCGCTGTGATGGTAACTGCAAAATTGAGATAGTGTTGGAAACGCGATACTACAAACAGCATTGTCACAATAAATATATTGAAACCTATCAATGCCCAGAGAAATAAACGGGGCAACGTTCCGTTCACCTGGCCGGAGGCGTCAAAATGCGAAACCACCAGCTCAGGCAGCACCGCCCATGACGATGCCAGAATCGCCACTGAGGTGCCTCCGGCAAGCACTGTGGCGAGGTCAAGCAAGCGTCCCGCTCTGATGGCGGGCAGGGCAATTACAGGGCGATTGCGAATTGAATCATTCATGTCTATTTATTACCCATGTGTTGCGGCTTTAATTAGCAAATTGATTAAAAGCTGTTGATCGCAGCCAAACGGCTCTATGATTAAGCCAGCATTTTTGCTCAGGTATAGTTGTTAAGAACTTTCTTCTATGAATATCAATCACGCCCTCAAATATTTCGATAGCCAGACCTTGCAAGAGGGTCAGGAACGCCATTCACAGGGACGAGTGATCAGCTGTTCATTTGATGACGTTGCTAATTCTTTGAGCGGGAAAGTCCATGGCAGCCAGGCTAAGCCATATGCGGTGAGCGTTTTTCTCGTTCAGCCCGGCTTTGAGGTCAACTGGTCCCTTTGCACATGTGAGCAACGTAAAGGGTGCAAACACGCTGCAGCACTGGTTTATGCTTTTTTTGATTTCGATGACGATCGCAATTTCTTCTCTCTCGCTCAGAAACGCGACAAGCAGGCTCGGATTGATTCTCCCTTGCCGGCCCTCGATATTCCGGCCAAGCCAGCTGTGCTCAAGTCTTTGTCGGCGGCGCTTTCTGCTCAGGCGGAGCCCGAGGCCCAGCCTGTCGTAATGCCGGTCACGGTGCAGTTTAAGCGTCACACTAATCTCTTTGCCAGCTCTCTACAAAAAGACGATAAGGAAGCGGCGAAAGCTTTAGCGCCGGTCTTTCGTCCGGGAGTAATTGATGTCAGCGATGAATCTAACGAGAGCGATCGCCAGGCCAAGTGGCAATTTGAAATTCATGAGAGCGGAGACTTCTGGTTCGGCCTCAGTCTGGGTATTGAAGTAGACGGCGAGACGATTTCTATTTTTCCAGTTTTGCAAAGGGCACTAAGCAAATTAAAATCATTCACCGCCCGTGATATCGAATCACTCGGACGCGATGGAAAATTCTATAGCCGCCTGCCGGACGGGCGAATTTTGATTTTGCCCTTTCCTAGAGTACGAGCCATTCTTGCGAATCTGGTTGAGCTGTGCGTTAATAATGCTCCCGAGCGCGATCAGATGCGAGTCTCTTTGTCTCAACTAAATGCGGTGGCACATGACCCTGCTTTGAAAGACTTCAAAGTTGGTGGTGCCGCTGATTTTCTTGCCCGAGCAGACCAGATTATGCAACTTGCTGATTTGCCGCCAGTCGCTGCGGCGAAGAATTTTCAAGCGCAGTTGAGACCTTATCAGTTAGACGGTCTGGCCTGGCTACAGGGCCTGGCGCGAGCCGGGCTTTCAGGCATATTAGCCGACGATATGGGTCTGGGTAAAACGGTGCAGGTGCTCGCTCACCTCAATTTGGAGAAAGAGCAAGAGCGGCTGCTTAAGCCAGTGCTGATTGTCTGCCCCACCAGCGTGCTCAACAACTGGATCACCGAAACAAAACGATTCGCACCAGATCTAACGGCTTTTGCTTACCACGGTGCCGAGCGCTCCAGTGCTAATCTGAGTAACATGCTTAAAGCCGCTGCGCTCAAGCCCGATCTGGTGCTGACCACGTATGCCATTTTAATTCGCGACAGCAAACAATTGGCAGATATTGAATGGCAGGCAGTCATTCTCGATGAAGCGCAAGCGATAAAAAACGCTGGAACTAAAGGCGCAAAAGTGGCACGCTCACTGAAATCGCAATACCGCCTTTGTGTGTCAGGTACGCCTGTAGAAAATCATTTAGGCGAACTCTGGTCATTATTTGAATTTTTGATGCCGGGTATGCTCGAAGACGTCAAAGTGTTCAACAAACATTTCCGCACTCCGATTGAAAAGCAGAAAAACGTAGCTGTCAGACAGCTCTTAGCCCGGCGCCTGAGCCCGTTTATTTTACGTCGCTTGAAAGAGCAGGTGGCCAAGGATTTGCCCGACAAAACATTGATGTTACACGAACTGGAGCTGACTTCAGTGCAACGCGATCTCTATGAAACGGTGCGTTCCGCCGGTGAAGCGCGCGTCAAAGAAGAAATTAGCAAAAAAGGCATCAATCGTTCGCAGATCGTCATTCTCGACGCCATGCTCAAACTGCGCCAGGTGTGTTGTGACCCGCGTCTGGTCAAGCTAGAACTGCCTCAGCCGGCTACCATGGCTGATTCTGCCAAGCTGGAAGCGGTGATTGATTTGCTTGAGCCACTGGTGGAAACCGGTCGCAAAATTCTGCTTTTCTCGCAATTTACAAGCATGCTCGACTTGATCGCAGCGGAATTAAAAACAAGAGAAATTGATTTTGTGCAGTTGCGTGGCGATACGACCGATAGAGTCACTCCTGTGGCTCAGTTTCAAGACGGAACGGTTCCCGTCTTTCTCATCAGCCTTAAAGCCGGTGGCACCGGGCTTAACCTCACTGCCGCAGATACCGTCATTCATTACGATCCCTGGTGGAATCCGGCGGTGGAAGATCAGGCAACCGATAGAGCGCATCGTATCGGTCAGACAAAGAAAGTCTTCATTTACAAGTTTGTCGCCCGCGGTACCATCGAAGAGCGCATGCTTGAATTGCAGACACGCAAACGCGCTCTCTGTGAAGCTATTTTTGACGCCGAATCGGCCGCGTCAATAAGCTTTAGCGAGACTGATTTACAGTTCCTTTTTGAGCCATTGACTTGTTTGAAATAGCCTTTGACGATATTGAATTATTTGATCAAGTTCAGAAAAAGAATCTGGCCATCAAGATAACTTATCCGCTTCAGTCAATAGACCAGGGCGGTGCCACTTCCGTGCCGGTAATTGTTTTTTCGCACGGACTTCTGGGAAGTAAGGACGGCTACCAGCCGTTATCGCAGCACTGGGCGAGGCACGGTTACGTGGTAATTCAGCCGACGCATTACGATTCGGCTGCCTATCACAAGCCAACTTTGACTGAGCTACGCGACTTAACCCCGCTTTTTGTCGGCTGGGAAAGTCGTCCGCAAGACATTTTATTTATCCTCAACCAACTTCATGCCATTGCCGGTAATTTGACGCAGTTCAGAGGCACATTGGACGTCAACCGTATCGGCGTCGGTGGTCATTCGTTCGGCTCACACACAGCCATGTTAATTGGTGGTGCACAACTGGCCAGGGGCAATTTTGCCAACTGCAGCAGTGGCAATAACGATGCCATGCGCAGTCCTTTCATGGACGCACGGGCCAAGGCATTCTTGCTGCTTTCTCCGCAAGGCAGCGGCCGTGCCCTGACTGAAAGTGCTGATTTTGATCAATCGGCCTGGGACAATTTCGAGCGACCAATGATGATTATTACCGGCACTGAAGATACTGGACGCCGACGTCAAGATTATCGCTGGCGGTCCGAGGCTTTCAGGCTAGGCGCCGCCGGCGACAAATATCTGCTTGTCATAGACCGTGGCTATCATGGTTTCGGCGGTATCACCGGCACCAGATTCTTTGGTTCTGGGCCAGCTAATGAAGACCACGTACGCTGGGTTCAAGCCACGACTACCGCCTTTTTTGATTATTATGTCAAGGGTGTTCCCGGCTCGGTCCGTTTAATTACTGCCGATGCCATTGTCAAGCTGAGCGCTGGGGCTATTAAAGCTGAATTGCGTTGAATCTGGTCTGCGCTCCTTTATGGTTTTCTGCTGTTTTTTTTCGCGTACCGTTAACGGTTGATGGTGAAACTCCGCTGCACAATCCGTAGAAGGCGCTAGAATTAGGTGTTCGCGATTATGGCCAGTGAATACCGGCCGTTTTAGGAGTCATCATGCGTTTAATGCCCGGCGAGCCTTATCCCCTGGGGGCCACCTGGGATGGCCTGGGGGTCAACTTCGCGATTTTCTCAGAAAATGCCACGAAGGTTGAGCTCTGCCTTTTTGACTCAATTGAATCGACCAAAGAATCAGAACGAATACTTTTGCCGGAGTACAACAATAATGTCTGGCATGTTTACTTGCCTGCTATTTTGCCCGGGCAGTTGTATGGATACCGTGTTCACGGACCCTATGATCCGGAAAAAGGGATGCGTTTCAATGCTAACAAGTTGCTGCTTGACCCTTACGCCAAGTCAATTGTACGCTCAGTCAAATGGGACGACAGTTTGTTTGGCTACAAAACTGGCGATCCGAGCAAAGACTTGAGTTTCGATACTCGAGATTCGGCTCCCTACGCCCCGCTTTGCGCTGTTGTAGATCCTGCTTTTTCCTGGGGTTCAGATCGTCCTCCGAAGACCCCATGGCACAAAACGATTATTTATGAGGCTCATGTCAAAGGCCTTACTTTTCAAAATTTAGATATTCCCGATCATTTGCGCGGCACCTATGCTGCCTTGGCTACAGAGCCTGTCATTAAGCATCTCAAAAGCCTTGGAGTGACGGCTATTGAACTCATGCCGGTGCATGTAAAAATCGATGACCGTTTTCTTGTGGATAAAGGCCTGACTAATTATTGGGGTTACAACACGCTTGGATATTTCGCTCCCGAGTGGCGACTTGCTAATCAGCAAGGCGTCACAGACCATGTGCGTGAATTCAAGATGATGGTTCGTGCTCTGCACGCAGCCGGTCTGGAAGTCATTCTTGATGTCGTCTATAACCATACCGGTGAAGGCAGTCACATGGGGCCAACCCTCTGTTTTCGTGGTATCGATAACAGTGCTTACTACCGCACTAATGTCGAGGACCAACGTTTTTACGTCGATTACACGGGCTGCGGCAATACTTTGAATATGACGCATCCGCGTGTGATTCAGCTGATCATGGATAGTTTGCGCTATTGGATTGAAGATATGCATGTCGATGGTTTCCGCTTTGATCTTGCGAGCGCTCTGGCGCGAGAACTTTATGCCGTCGACAAGCTGTCATCGTTCTTTGATGTCATTGCTCAAGATCCAAAAATTTCACAGGTTAAGTTGATAGCAGAGCCATGGGACCTGGGTGAAGGCGGCTATCAGGTAGGCAATTTCCCAGTTTTGTGGACAGAATGGAATGGAAAATTTAGAGATACGGTCAGGCGCTTCTGGAAAGGCGATTTGGGCGTGGCCGGAGAAATGGCAACGCGCCTCTCTGGCAGCAGCGATTTGTATGAACACAGCGGACGCGCTCCCCATGCCAGTATCAACTTTGTCACTTGCCACGACGGCTTCCCCCTCAATGACCTCGTCACCTACAACGAGAAGCATAATAAAGACAATCTCGAAAGCAATAATGATGGCGAAAATCACAATAGCAGCTGGAATTGCGGAGTGGAAGGTTATTCCACTGATGCGATAATCAAAGAGTTGCGTGCGCGTCAAAAACGAAATTTGATGGCCACACTTTTGTTGTCGCTAGGCGTTCCTATGATCAGCGGTGGAGATGAACTGAGCCGGACTCAAAAGGGCAATAACAACGCTTATTGTCAGGACAGTGACATCAGTTGGTATGGCTGGAATTTGACTGAGGAAGAAAAAGAATTCTGTAGTTTTGTGCGTAAGGTAACTCACATCCGCAAGACTCAACCGGTCTTATTGCGCCGTAAATTCTTAAGCGGACGATTGGAAAGTCTGGAAGGAAACCGAGATGTTGCCTGGTTTAACCCCAAAGCTCACGAGTTAACGGCTAAAGAATGGATGAACTCGAATCTGCAAAGTTTCGGCATGGTCATAGATGGCTATGGCATTACCGAAATTGATGAGATGGGTGAACCTATTGTCGGTAACACACTTTTTATGCTACTTAACGCTTCTGCCGATGATATCAATTACGTCATGCCTGCGCACTATGACTCTTTTTGTACTCCAGCAAAAACGGCCCAATCGAAAGAGTGTAAAGAAGGTCGATGGAGCTTGCTAATCGATACATTCGACGAATCACGCGATCTTATGCGCTTCGATTTCGGCTCGAAATTTTCTCTGAAATCACGTAGCCTGGTACTTTTCGAGTTGCTCGAAAGCGAGATAGAAAGCTGATCCTAAAGCAGTCTGTATTTGGTCCGGATTTGATGAATCCATTCCTTCAGTTCAGGTTTGAAAGCCTGGACTTGCTTAAAGTCAGAACTGGCAGCGGTGTTCTTGCCAAGCAACAATAGACATTCCGCTCGCTCTAATTTAAGTGTCGCGTCACTACTGTTCAAGTTGATTGCGTGGTCTAAATCGAGCAGTGCATCTTGAGTTTTGCCGAGCTTGAGTAAGGCGCGGACCCGCCCCCGGAGGGTGCTTTGTTCATCTTTATCCAGCGAAAGTATATGTGTGTATAGTTCAATAGCTTGTTTGTCTTTGCCTTGCTTCTCCATGCTGCTGCCTAAGAAGATCATATGTATAATTCTTGTTTTGAGAGGCGGCGCTTGGTCAGACTTATTCACTACTTTGCGCAAGTCAAGCGCCACTACTTTTGCAAAATCTTTTTCTGCCAACAAGTGCTGATTGTCGCTTTGGTAAACCTGCGCCCTGAGGAAATAGGATCCCCGCTCAGGGTCAGCCTTAATCACCTCGCTTAAATCAGCAATGGCACTGGCGTATTGTTTTTTCGCATAGTTGCATTCAGCGCGAATTTTGAGAGCAGCTCGATCATGTGGGTTTTTAAGTAGTATGGGTTTTATGGCTTCCAGTGCACCTTCAAAATCGCCTTCCACATCCCGCTGATAAGCATCATCGATAGTTGCAGGCTTAGTTGAATTTTCTGAGACCGCCGCACAGTCGTCGCCCAGCTTTTCAGCGTTGAAAGTTTTAGTTCGTGAACTTGTACCCGGTTGGTCATCACTCGATGCGCACGCGGAAAGAGTAAAAATGGTGAAAAAGTTCAAGCAAAGAACAAGCTCTTTGTTGCGCTGCGATGCAATGCATTTATAAATGGCAGACACGTTCCGATTGAACTCCTCGATAGACTTTCAGTATATACGGCTCGCAGGGCTGGACGGGCCGTTTTATTGTCTGGTGTAATTTGGTTCGTCAACCGTTAACGGTTGACGAACCAAATTACAGAACTCCATTTGTAGATGCGACTGCAAAATTTTCCAACACCTTTTTATCAAATCGTTTGAACTTTTCCATCCGTTTTTACGTTTGTAACGTATATGCGGAGGATTTGATTATGACTGAAGAAAACAAACAGAATAAACAGCGTGCACAAGAAAAAATCAAGCTAATAGAATTGTACAGACAGTTTAACGGGCGCTTTCCCACCATTGAGAATGTCTGGTGTGCATTGCTGCAGCCAGCTTTGGTGGCAATGCTGATATTTTGTAGAGAATGTCAGTCAACCAATTTTATCCGAAAAGTCGGCACTAGAAAAGGCAAATGCCAGCGGTGCGGGTTGTGGCAATCCCTAACAGCGGGTGGCTACCTGAGTAATACTAGAAGGCCGCGAGCATGGCTCTTCTCACTTAATTTGGTAGCTGAAAAACAGTTTTTCAGTACCGAGCTCGTTCATGAAGTCGTTGGTGTATCGCAGTCTTCTGCGGCACATATTTTTAAGACTGTCGGTTTTGCAGTTGGTACAAAATTAGACGAAGATACTGAACAAGTGCAATCGTCAGTATTTAAAGAAGTGTTCTGTCATCGAAGTCGTGAAACGCCGAAGGATAAACATCCGGCCGAAGAAGAAAAATATTTTGAGCGTAGCGAAAACGAGAGCCAAGCTGATGCCAATGTTTCGTTACCGAGTGAGGGTGCGGCCCAAGATGAAGTAGAGGCATTGAAATCGTTATTTGCCACATTGAGCGAAAGTGAACAAAAGATCGCCCGATTGTTGTCTTCGACCCCTGTTCATGCAGATATCCTCACTCGAGATAGTGGCCTTTCCGTACCACTGACAGCTTCGTCTCTGACTTTTTTGGAGTTGGCGGGAGTGGCTGCCCGGCTTGCCGGTGACCGCTATGTTCTTGCTGAAACGACTGTGGAAAAGAACGCAAAACTGCGAAATGGTGCCGCTGACGCCAATATGAACTCAGAATTAAGTCAGTCTCAAGCTGAGGTTTTGCCTTTGTTTTTGGCCTTCTGCCGACGAATATTTTCAGGCCTCAGTCGCAAATGGCTACACTATTATCTCGCTATGTTTTCCTGTTACCTTGACGAGCACAAGTGGGATTACGCTGCCATATCCACCGCCTGCTTTGAGGCGGGTTATATCGGCGGTCGCCGGCTGCTCAATTATGTATCGCCCCGTTTTGTTAGATTGCCGATTCAAGCATCAAGCATTTGAGGTTATTCGATAATTTAAGGAACTGGCTTGTCACTTAAAATTGCGTCAAGCTCGCTGGCCAGGCGTGTTTTTAAATCTGTGCCAAAGCCTACGTGGACGACTTTCACTACACCATCGGTACCGATGATTACAGATTGAGGTATTCCCTCGACTTGATACGATTTCGCCACGGCCCCATCTTTGTCGAGCGCAACGTTGATTAAGAGACCCTCTGATTTGAGAAATGCCTCGATTTTGCCTGGCTCTTCTCTCAAATCGACTGCGAAAAATTTGACGCCTTTGCTTTCATAGTTTTTGGTTACTTCCGCCAAAATCGGCAGAGCCTGGCGGCAAGGTGGACACCAGGTCGCCCAAAAATCTAGTACAACAACATTCTTGGACTTGTAAGAGGCAAGATCAAGCTTGCCACCGCCTATAGTGTCTAATGTAATCGGCGGAGCGGGCTGATTGAGCAGAGCATGCGGTTGATCATGGCTTCGCACAGTAGGGTTGGGAGCCGAGAAAAAGGTGGTGAGCAGTTTTGCATCTTTGGGCGCTGTAAACTTAAAATCATCAGAAGAGAGCTTTCCGTCTGAAAGGTCTGTGTAATTGAAGACCAGTGTCAGGCTAGAATCGTCAACCATTTTTCCCAGTGACGGCGATACCCGTCGCACCCAGGGTTTGCTGCCGCGATCGATCCAGATGTCCCAGTCCAATTTTGAACCGACCTGAATGTGATCGACATCGAAGCCGTCTATTTTCTCAGCCCCTACATATTTTGCGCTGGTAATGTTAAATGTGCGTTGAATGAATTGATAGGGAGCATCCGCCAACAGCGCTTCCAGCAAGCTCTGACCGCCAAAGTTAAAGCCGGTGGTAAAGGCGAATTCACGGTCTTTAAAGCTGCCGGTAAAATTGCTGGTGGCATCACCTTTTATATAGCCTGCTCTTGGAGTGTACAAATATCGATTTTTGCCATCCATAGCAACCACACCACCGTTGCTTTTATCGTCTCCGTTGATGGCAATGGCAAGTTTATTCGGCTTTTCAGCCAGTATTTTAAAGTTGGTTGTGCGGCTTTCTTTCTTCTCTTTTTGCACGCTGATGGTATAGACCATGACTGTTTTAAAAGTTTTCATGCCGCCATAAAAATCAGACATTTTTTTCAATATCTGTTCTGCTTTGGCATCGATTGATGCTGTACTCACATCAGCTTTAGCAGAGACGGTGGTTTGCTCCCCGGTGGCAGAAAATGCGCTGAGCGGGCATATAATGCTGGAGATACCGACACTCAGTGCGAGAAATGTTTTTGCATTCATGGTGAAATTGAACCCGATTAGAAGTTCGCTAATTGTAGCCGACATTGAAAAATCGGCCACCGTCGTTATGATTGACGCCTTTGCTAAACCTTTGCAACAGTGAATAAGCCTCCAAATACCGCTGGGAATTCTGACTCGTCTCGGCAATCATCGAGACCAATACCAGCCGGCGCTGAGTTCCAGGCCGGGGCCATTGTTAGCAACACATATGAGATAGTCGATTACTTGGGCCGTGGCGCTATGGGTTTTGTGTATCGCGCCAGGCACTTAATTTTGTCGAAAGAATACGCTCTTAAGACATTGGGTTCAAACCACGTCAGCGAGACTGCCTGGCGGAGATTTCAGAACGAAGCTCAAGCCATTGCCAAGATGAATCATCCCAACGTAGTGGGAATTCATAATTTCGGTTTACACCGCACTGCCGATGGTTTCGATATTCCGTTCTACGTTATGGATTTGCTCGAAGGTGGCAATCTCATGGAGAGTTTGCGCGACAACGGTGCTCTACCGTTAACGGTTGCACTACGCATCTTCCAGCAAGCCGCAGCTGGCTTGGGATATGCTCACGGTAAAGGAATTATTCACAGGGACGTCAAACCAGGCAACATCGTTTTGCTGTATACGCCTGACAGCAGCGGCGCTATTCTCAAGATTGTAGATTTTGGAATCGCCAAGCTTACTGATAATGAGCTCTATAGTCAGAAACTGACAAATGCTGGTGAAGTTTTCGGCAGTCCCTATTACATGAGCCCTGAGCAAAGTATGGCGGTCAAGCTGGACGCTCGGACAGACATTTATTCGCTTGGAGTTTCTTTGTTCGAAGCACTCTCCGGTGTCACCCCCTTCGGTGGAAAATCAGCCGTGGAGACGATGATTAATCACCAGAGTGCGCCACTGCCCGATATCAGCACTGTTGCCGGCCGTGATTTTCCGCCCGATTTACAGACAGTTTTAGAAATAATGATGGCAAAGGCGCCAGAAGACCGTTACCAGTCAATGCAGCAAGTAATTGCTGATTTGTCGGCACTTGAACGGGGAGCAAGTCCTGCCTTTGTCACGGGTAACTTGGATTATTCGGTCGATGATTTTGGCCTCCGCCAGGCTCTGTCAGAAGTTTCCTTGTCTGCCCCGCCCTCTGGTGGCTATGCCAGCAAATCTGATTTGCCAGACGAATTGGACGAAGCTGTAAAGAAAAATTCCACCAATTTACCCAAAATTATTTTTCTTTCTCTGGCAGGAGCGATTGTCTTTTTCTCGGCAATTTTTTACTTTATACGCACTAATGACACAGCAAACGAGGCTGCTAAAGATTCTAAAAATACGATTTCCTCTGGCACCGATTCGGTTACGACAAATGCTTCTGTTTTGTCGTCAACCGTTAACGGATCAAGAGACGAAAAGCAATCAGATCCTGAATCTACGGGTAATTGGCCCACGGGTGCAGATGAACAGCGGCACCACTCCTTTATAGAGAATTCAGAACTAATAGAATCTGGTAGCGGCGAGCTTCGCGAGGTTGAAACTCGACATGAGAATACTGCAAAAGGATATGCCGGGCAGCAAGAAGTTTCCACTCGTGCACAGAACGACCCATCCAAATATTCGTCAATTGAAACAATCGATGGAGTGCGCTATCGAAGCTTCAAGTTTCCACACGACGTGTTTCTTGGCTCCATTTACAGCTCTCAATTGAATATGGAAAAGAATGCTCAAGATACGTGGAAAGTGCCGGAGACGGCACGATTATGTTATCGTCCGTCGCCTATCGTCGCCAAATATCCTCAATTCTTGAAGCGTTTTCAACCTGGAGACATTTATTCGCTGTCGATCCTTCCCATGAGTTGTAGCGATCAATTGCTGCACAATTTGTCTAACATTCCAGCCGTGCATGAACTCTCTCTCAAGCAAAATAAGAAATATACTCCAGCGTGTTATTCGGCCCTGGCAAAGTTCAAGCATCTCAACGTGGCGGAACTTTCGCAAAGCAATTTAGACGGTGCCACTGTCGCGAAAGCAAATTTTGTTGGCACTTTAGATAAACTCCTCTGGCAAAAAGCCGTCAGGCCAGGTCCGCTGCTGAGGCAGATGGCTGGCGCGCCTACTCTTGTTGCACTCGATTTAACAAATTCGCATCTCACTCATGAAGATTTTCAAGCCATTGCGCGTATACCGAATTTAAGGAGCCTTGTAGTCCCCGAGAATAAGCTTTCCACTGACGATCTCAGATTACTGAGCCATTTATCTCTGCTTACCGAATTAAACGTTCAAGATTGCGGCCTCAAGCCAGAGGCTGTTCCCGTGTTAAAGAGTTTTCGCTCGCTTCGTGATTTGAAGATATTCTCTCAAGGGACTTCTACCCGAATGAGTGAAGCATTGTTTAAAGGCTTACCTCCGAACGTGGCGATTCACTGACGAAATTGAATGAAAGTATTTTATGCAATCGCATCCATTAAATTCAAAAACACGCATCAATAAGCATCGTCGCACTGTAGAAAGACTTGCTCTTCGACGGCAAACTACAAATAATCGCTTCAACCAACAATCAGGCGGACCTTCTGCCGAGCAAGTGGAGGTACTGAGTCAAGGTACTGTGATTGGCGGAAAGTTTCGCATCATCTCTTTAATCGGCATGGGCGGCATGGGCATCGTTTATTTGGCCGAGCATATTGCATTGAAGAGGCGCTATGCCTTGAAGATTTTGGCCCCCGATCTCGTCAACGAACAAAATTGGTTGCGATTTAAATCTGAAGCAAAGATTTTGGCAAGCTTAAATCATCCAACCCTTGTGAATGTCTATGACCTTGGCATTCATAGAGATTCGGTGCCTTTTTATGCCATGGATTATTTAGAAGGATTCACCATTGAAGATTTACTCTGCGATGCTCAACCGTTAACGGTTGAGCAAACACTCGACATATTCCTCGTAGTTCTTGACGGCCTGGCCTATGCACACCGTAATGGCGTCATTCACCGTGATATCAAGCCGGGCAATATATTGCTGCAAAACACCGCCCAGGGTGTCGGGCCAGTTAAAATTCTTGACTTCGGCATTTCCAAACTGCTTGATTCAAACCAAAGTGAGCAATACCTGACGAATATCGGTGAAATTTTCGGCAGTCCGTATTACATGAGCCCAGAGCAGTGTGCAGGAGCTGTGGTGGATTCTAAAGCAGACATTTATTCAGTTGGCTGTGCCATGTTTGAAACCCTCACCGGTTATGTACCGTTCGATGGTGAGACTCCGCTCGACACAGCCTTGATGCATCAGGAAGACGATGTACCTTTGCTGGCGGAAGTCTGTGACGAAAAGCAATTCCCGCAATCTTTAGATTTTGTTATCGGCAAGTGCATGGCCAAGGCTCCGCACGATCGTTATAAATCGGCCAAAGAACTGGCGCTCGATCTTAGTCGCATCAAGGAAGGAAAAGACGTTCTCGCTTACTCCAGTGATTACGCGGCTACGAAAAGTGGCAAGCGAACAGGCGGTCGCAGTGGCAAGCGGCAGCCTGCCAAAGCCAGTAAAGGCACTAATGCGCTTATGATCATGAGTGTTTTGGCCATGGCCGTGGGCGGCCTTACCTGTTTCTTATGGCTCAACGTAGTGCATGAAATGCGTTCGATCAAGGATTCAAAATTATCGAAGGCAGCCGGCAACGATTTAAATCGATTGCCATCTTTTCCGGAGCCGGAAAACGCTGAAGTCGGTCGACAAATGCCAAGATTTAAAAGCGGCGCGGATATGAAAGAAATGGGCTTAGGGCGGCTCGAGGGCATGCTCAATAACAGCAGTGACATAATGATCAGCTTTAATCAATTACCAAAGAAAGCTCCGCCTTCCATTAAAATCACGACTCCATATTCATCTTTTCAGACAGAAAAGGGCGAACGCTTTCGCGTTTTTGATTTCCCATCCGACGTATTTTTAGGTTGCCTTTATGGTGACGACGTAGGCGACAGCGCCAGAGCGCAAGGCCCTGTTAAGCTCAGTGATTCAGACCAATTGACCTACTGCCCTTCGCGCACGGCTACACATTTTCCTCAATATTTACAACGATTCAGATCCGGCGACATCCGAGCAATAAAACTGCTCAGTTTTGCCAACGACAACGATATGTTGACGGCGATTACAGTGGTTCCGGGAGTACAAGTTGTGCGACTGGCATCCTGCAAAAATATCGACGCTCGCGGCCTACGCGCTCTCGCGCTGATGCCTCAATTGCAAAGGCTAGATGTAAGCGACACACAGATTGAGGGAGCTGCTCTGGCCTCAGCTCGCAATTGGAGCAGTTTACAAAGCCTTGTCTATGGCTCCGGCAATAAAGTCGGACCCATGCTGGCGGTGCTAGGCAAATCTCATCAATTCGTCAATCTGGATCTTAATCATGCCAAGCTCAGTGATAACGATTATCGATTACTGTCTGAAATGTCTGGGCTGGTCGATCTTAATTTATCGTTTACGCAAACAACCCCGGCGCATTTGAAAGTCTTGTCGCGCCTGAAGTCCTTGCAATCCATCAATTTAGAAGGTTGTCCTTTCTCACAGCACGCTATTTTTGCCCTGCGTGATTTTAAATCGCTGAAATCGGTCTCGCTTGGACTGACTGAATTGCCTGAATTAAGCAAGGGCCCTAAGCTTGAGCTACCTGGCGTAGATATTCACTAGCTTTCCGGCGATAACCTTCAACCGTTAACGGTTGATGCGCTAATTTGGCAGTGTCCAGCGCGGCTCCCCTTCCAGGGTCACATCTTTGACATTTGCTTGCCAGTGGCGGCTCATATATTTTGCATACGCATTGTTTGGATCTATCTGCAAAGCTTTGCTCAGGTCAGCCATGGCTAAGGCATTTTGATTTCTATGTTGATAACAGGCAGCTCTGAATAGATAGCAGTCTACATAATTGGGCGCCAGTGCAATTGCCTGGTTGAGATAAGGAATTGCTTTCTCGTATTGTTGCAAGCCATGGTAGCCCATGCCGTCGTAAAGCAGGTTTATCGCCGCAGTCATGCTTTTATCTTTGTTGATAATGTCAATAGACCTTTTTAATGCCCCGTCGTGCAATGCCAGTGGAGAGTAGAGGGCTCCGTCAGCTCCCAGATAGCGCATCCACCTATCGCCGCTCTTCAGAGCCGCGCTCGCGTTGTGAGCAAATTCGTAAGCCACCATTTTGTCTGCATAATCAGAAAGGGAAGAAACGCTTAGATCCAGATAGGTCAGATAGTCTTTCAAAGCTTCTTGATGACGGCCCTCGTAGAGCTTGCTTTTTGCCAATAATCGGTGCGTTGTAATGTCAGCTGACTTTTTTGCGATTGAGTCAAATGGCATGGGTAAAAACTGGCTTTGGCTCAAAGGCAGAGCTCGTTCCAATACTGTAATAGCCTCGCTGTAATTACGGCTCTGCACCAGAGCCAGACCGAGAAATACATTAAAGAGGTAATCGTCTGGGGCGAATCGGCAGGCCTGGGTAAAGTCAGGAACTGCGGCAGCGGAGGAAATCGAATCTGATATTCCATTTTTTCCCCACAAGAAAGCGTAGCCTCTGCCAAAGTATGCCCCGGCAGAGTCTGGGCGCAGAGCGAGAAATTCTGTGCACTCGGCTTTCAATGCTTTTTTGTCGCCCCGGTAAAAAGCAGCAACTGCCTTTTGTTGATGCGTGTGCAAATCGGCGGCCGGATCAAACCATGTATAAGATTGCGGGATAACCATCCACATGGCAGTTACCGCAATGAAGAACCAGCAAATCCAGGCACCTGCCGCAAAGGGAGGCTTGACATTTTGAGCTGTCGGTTTCGCCAGATAAAACGGCAAATCTGGCGGCCCCTCGTAACGTATGTCTCCCGTATTCTCTTTCCATGAATTGTTTTTTTTGAGCGGCGCATTTTGAGGCACTGCTTTTTGTGGCACGTCATCACCAGGCAGATCTTCCTGCGGAATCGGAATCTGTACCAACTTGCCAGCAGTAAAAACTTCTACTAAAGTGTCGTCCACGACTTTAAAGTTCTTAGTGGAACTCTTCTCTTTAAAGTCTAACTTATTGGAGGCGGCTCCATTGCTAGGCTGTTCCCGGCGGTGGTTATCGTCGTCTTTATTCATCGGCACCTGCGCGCGCATCGCTCAAGTCTTGAAGAATTTGATGGCAGTCGTCGTAGCGCTCCTTCAAATTGATGGCGGTCGCTTTGGCAACGATGTCGTCCATGGCCTGCGAAACACTGTCTGTTATTTCTTTCGGGTGTGAAGCGCTGATTGGCTCCGGTTCTTTGCCTGTGAGAAGAAAAGATAGTGTGGCGCCCATGCCGTAGATATCGCTCTGCGGCACCGGTTGACCGCGGAATTGTTCCGGCGGCAGATAAGCAGGCTTGCCCACTACAGAGCCAGTGGCATTCGATTCGACTTGACGGGCGACATTGAAGTCGATCAGCTTGAGCAGGCCATCGTGCCGCAAAATCAAATTCTCCGGAGTGAAATCTCGATGCACCACATGCGGTTCCTGGCTGTGCAAATAATTTAATATCACGCACATCTGCTTTGCTAGCTCGCTAACTCTTTCTTCGGAAAGTGGTCCGTTCTTGGTGACGATTTCGCGCAATGACAAACCGTCGATGTGCTCTAAAACGAGATAAGCTCGGTGATCTTCGACGAAGAAGTCGAGTAGTTTTACCACCTGGTCGTGATTGAGGTGTTTGAGAATTCGCGCTTCGCTTTCAAAACTTTCGAGCACGTCTTTGCGTACGCTGATGTCTACATAAATTGGCAAAAGAAATTCTTTCAAGACTACAATTTCGCCGGTGCCTTGATCTAAAGACTGATAGGCGGCTCCCTGCCCGCCGACACCGAGAGTCTTTTTGATTTTGTAACGTCCATCATTAAGCACAAGGTCTGTTGCCAGCGGTTTTAAACGATCTCGTTGAGGCGGTGCCGATAGCGCTTGCAGCCATAATTCCGTATAACTATGATCCACCGGCGGTTGTAACGCTTGCATCACTTCGGCCTGGCGACTGACTTGCGGTGCCCAGCGCTCAATCGCTTGTAAGATTATCTCGCGATCTTCTACTGATTCCACCGCACCCAAATTCAGCTTGACCGAACTGCCGGCGTCGAGCAAAAATTCCAGCTCAAGCGCTGTCGCTTGACCTTTGTTTTTGCGCGTGTTCAATTTTATAGAATCTAGTGAATTCCAGGCAACAGCTGCACTTTCATATTTTTTATGGCCAATCCAGCGGCAGGCTTTAAATCCAATCGGTGTAAATTCAAAGTGAGTAGGATGCTTTAAGACAAAAGCTGTTGCCACCGCAGATAGTGTTGTAGCCATGAGCGCCAGAAATCCCAGATAGATTTGATTGGAAAATAAATTGAGTCCTCCGGAAGCCGCCGCTGCTGCATCGGTGGCGCCTCCCAGCGGGCTGAACAATTGCAGCATTTGCGTCAGTAGGGCCGGGCCGAAAATAACGAGTAAGACAATTAAGACCGCATCTGCAGTGACGGCGATCACGGCGTTGCGCAGGCGTTCGCTAGAGCTGGTCGATTTCTGCCTGTGCTGAAACCAGCGTTCTATGGCGATGAAGGGTCGATAACGAATTACCATTTTGTCGCGGGTGCGAGGCAGCGCTGCTACTTTCTTCGCCGCTTTAGCTGGTTGTTGCGGTGCCAGCGCCATCAGTGCCTTGCGCCAGTAGTAGATATATGGCACGGCCATGAAGGGCGCAAAACCAAAGGCAGCAATCTTGTGGGGAAATTCTCTTTCGCCTTTAGGCGGGCACAAAGCCTTCAGTTTAGAAGGCCAGTAAAAGCTGGAGTAAATAAAAAAGCCCACAGTAAATGCCAGCACCAGTGGTGCCATTTGTATTTGTGGGAATCCGCCGAAGATACGGCATTGCTCAAAAATGAGCACCAGCGATGTTAGCCAGGTAATGGGCAAAAGTGTGCGCAAAAGGGCCTGCCCACCGCCTTCTGTATTGCACTGAGGGAAGTACTGAGCCGTATGTTTGAGCAATTGTTTTTGGCTGAAATAAAACCAGACCAGATGCATGACAAAGAAAAACACCGCGGCCAAAAAAGCGACGCTGCCGAATATATTGAAGCTCTGCATCGTTGCCCGAGCCGCATTGAGAGCGATTTCCGATGGAATGAGCATAAGGGCCAGCAGCGACAGTGCGGCTGTGATGATGCCGGTGGCCAGGCGCGGCATGTCTGGCAGTTCTTTCCAGTCTGTGCTCGAATCTGCCGGTAGATTGGCACGGTTAGCGCCGGCCTCTTTTTCAGTGAGCTGCTCACCGGCAGCTACCACCAGTTCACTCAAGGCCGTGTAATCGTCGATCACACTGAGCTCAGAGCTGGCCGTGGAGACAGTTTTGAGCTTCACCGGCTCAGGGTCGCTGGTTTTCAGTTCCACCGACTCTAAGGGTTTAGGCTCGGCCCATTTTGTCTGGCCGCCATCGTCCGGTCCCGAATTTGTCATTGAGTCTCACCGGGCTGAGCCGCCGTAAGCGATAAGACCGGCTGGTCTTGACCAAGTTCCAGGCCAGGTTCTTTTCCTGAACGCGGCTCTGTATTCTGCTCCGACTTCTGCTCCCGCCCCGAATTCTGCTCCTGCCCCGACTTCTGTTCGTGCATCATACGCGACACTTCGGCCAACAGCTGGGCTGCATCTTGCATGCGATCTTTTTTCTCAAAGGCAGTGAGCGATTTAATCAGGTTTTCCATTTCAATCGAGACGTCCGGCATGATTGTTCTTATCTCAGTTTGAGAAAGTGGAACAGGGTCTCGACCGGTCAACAAGAAATGCAGCGTGCCGCCCAGGGCGTAAAGATCGCTTTGCGGCACGGTTTTGCCCCGCAGTTGCTCTGGGGAGATATAGGCCTGCTTGCCCACCAGGGTACCGGTGGCGGTGCCCACAAATTCGTTGGAGGCGCCGAAGTCAATGAGCACGACGGTGCCGTCGTTTTTTAAAACGAGATTGTCCGGTGTAAGATCGCGGTGCACCACAGGTGGTTCTTGCCCGTGCAAAAAGACAAGGATGTCGGCGATTTTAAGTGTCCAGCTGAGCACTGTCTTCTCGCTACAGGGGCCGTTTTGCTTCACCATCTGACGCAAGTCTTGACCGTGGATGTATTCCATCAACAAATAGTGGCGATCGTCTTCGACAAAATGGTCAAGTACTTTAGCAATGTGCGGATGTGAAAGCGAGAAGAGCATTTTTGCTTCACGCACCAGATGTTGTTCGGCCATTGCTTTAGCTTGCGGGTCGACGCTGTGCGGCACCACCGCCTCTTTCAAAACAAATAAATCCCCTTGATTTTTCTGCACCAGATAGATTGCCGATAGGCCGCCGAAGGCCAGCTGTCTGACGATTTTGATTTTTCCGTTTTGCACAAGTTTGTCTGGTTCGAGGGGTACAAATGTTGTGACCGTAAAACGCCTGCCTAACTCTTCTTGCCACATCTTACCGGTCAGTTGTCCGGCTACATTTTGATTTTCGCTTTGCAATGAGCGTATAAAAGCAATCAGCTCGGCAGAGCGCTCGCAGCTGGTGCCCCAGAGTTCAATTGCCAGTAAAAATTCTTCCAGCATTCCTTTGGGCAGATCGCAAATATTCAGAGGCAAAAGGATATTTGGTTGAAAGCCCAGTACCAACTGGGCGTCGTTGTCTTCACCAGAGTGAAGAATGGTGGCCGTTCGCAATTCTTCCCAGTGCCAGTTTCGTTTGAAAGAAAGTTTCGGCAGTAAGAAGGGTGGAAAACTCATGCCATTTTTTGAGATGTGAATTTTATCGTCTTCGCTTAAGGCCGACATGATCAAGCCAACAAAGATGATGGTGAGCAGCACCGAGGAAATGATGACGTTATTGAGCAGGTTGGACGAATAAGGATACTTTATCAACCAGACCACAAAAGAGGTTAAGGCCATGGGCGCAAACAGTGACCAGATAGGCAATATCATACACACGCCTACCAGCTGCACCTTCGTTTGCAGCGGTTTGTAGGGAACAACCAGCTGAAATTCGGCCATGCTTTGCCCCGCGATTGAAACAAACAACCAAGCATTGGGATATACCCGTGTGCCAGGGAAAGCTAAACCGCTGCTCTCTTTGTTTCTTTACAAATCAAGTTGTATGCGTAATCGCCATTGCGGTTTGTCGTTTATTGGCGCCACCGCTTGTGGTGACACAGTGAATCGCATGCTAAAGCTTAAGCCGCATAAAGACTCGTTTTTCTACTGGTAGTCCAATCTTTTGTTCCAGCATGTAGATTTCATGCAGTTGACTTTCCCAATTTTTTTTCGGCAGCGCAACGAAACCTAACTTTTCGTAAAACGGTGCATTCCAGGGAATGTGTGTAAAAGTTGAGAGGGTCAGGTGGGCAAATCTTTTTTCTCTGGCCCACTGCGCTACTGTCAAAACCAGTGCTTTGCCAAGGCCCTGCTGGCCGAAAGCCGGCAGCACATCTAATTCTTCCAGATAAGCAATCGGCCCCAAAATTGTAGCGATGGCAAAACCGGTGGCTTTACCCTGCTCCTGATCGGCAAATGAAACCCACACCTGTTCGTCTTTAATTAAAGTTTTGAGCAGGGTTTGATCAAAGTGATGATCCATCAGATGGTCAACCAGGCCGTGTCCCTTAAACCTTGATGCCGCTGCCAACTCGATTTCTTTAATGGCTTTGAGGTCGCTCAAGCGCGCCGGTTTAATCGTATGTGCATTCATTTTTGATCGCTCAGATTTTGCTCAAGTATAGAATATCGCGAACTGAACAATCGGCCGTAACCGATTGTCACATCTTGCAGATTAAGTGGCTAAGGCGAGTTGTAAACGGATTTAAATGGTAGTCCATTTTCTATGAGGAATATCTATGCCAGGCGTTTATAAAATGACCGAGATCGTCGGAACATCCACCGAAAGTTTCGCTGATGCTGTCAAAGAAGGCATCAAGCGCGCTTCTAAAAGTCTTCGCCACTTGAGCTGGTTTGAAGTTGTCGACCAGCGCGGGTCGATCAAAGAAGGAGCTGTGGAAGAATTTCAAGTCACCATCAAAGTTGGATTTAAATTAGAAGACTGATCGCCTGACAAGGCTGTCGCTGTTCGCAGAGTAGCTACAATGACAGTGTGAAAATTCAAACTTCAATCACTACCCGCCGTCCGGCCGCCATGAGCTCAGCAATAGTTGTTGCTGCAATGGCGGCCCTGGCTTTCTGTGCCCTTTCTGCTGCGGCCTTAGATACCTCGCAAGAGCCGTCACCGGTCAGCTCTTCGAACGACGCCCCATTTTATGCCTTCAAAATCAAGTCTCTAGAGGGTGCCGACGTCGACTTTGGTCAGTATCGCGGCAAAGTGTCCCTAGTGGTCAACACCGCCAGCAAGTGCGGATTCACGCCGCAATATGGCGGCCTCGAAGCCCTTTATCAAAAATATTCCGCTCAAGGATTGGTTGTTTTGGGTTTTCCCTGCAACCAGTTCGGCTCACAAGAGCCAGGCAGCGCTGCGGAGATTGCCACATTCTGCCAGAAGAATTTTGGCGTTAGTTTTCCCCTGTTTGAAAAAATAGACGTCAACGGCAAAAGGGCAAGCCCGCTTTATGTCTTTCTGAAGCAAGCCGCTCCTAATGATCACAGCAATATCAAATGGAATTTCACCAAATTTCTCGTCGGCAGAGATGGCCAGGTGCTCAAGCGTTATGGGGCCATGGAGGCTCCTCAAGGCCTTGAACGTGATATTGAAAAAGCCCTTGCTGTGCCGGTGCCTGCGCTGACGCAGCCGCCGAGCTAGTAATTTGTTAGTCCTCCATACCCGGGCGGCGACGCTGCTGCTTCTTTTTTGAATTTTGCACTTTGGTATCGACTCTTTTGATAGTCGAACTGACAGTCGGTCTGGTGGCTTTCCGCAAAACCGGACGGGTGGCCACTGACCTGAGCATTTCGGTCACTTTGGCCAGGCAATCGTTTATATTGCTCGGCTGATCGCGGTAGCGTTGGCTGCTCAAAACCAGTTCGCCGTCCACGGTTAAGCGACCGGCAAATTTGGTCATGAAGCGGGTTTTGACAGCGTCAGGCAAGCTCGGGCTAACATTGACCGGCCAGCGCATAATCGCTTTGCTGTTCACTTTATTGACATTCTGGCCGCCGGGCCCGCCACTGCGCGCAAAAGTAAATGAGAACTCGCTTAGAGGAATTTGGATGTGATCGGCGATATAGAGCATAGAAGGCGATTTTAGCCGATCAGTAATGCAATGGCAAAAAGCAGGAGCCGAGCCCCTGCTTTTACACAATTACAGATAGAGGCGATTTAAGCGGCTGAAAGGGCGCCGTGGTCGTCACAGTGAGTGCCGCATGGGCTATGCAGGTGCCCATTGACCATATAATCTACATGGTCGCCGTGAGGAACGGCGTCGTGTCCACAGTCAGCGCCGTGTTTGTGGCTGGCTTCGTGGCCTTCGCAGCGGTGCTCAGGTGTGCATTTAGCAGGGTTGCTGCCCGATACTGGTAATTTGCATTCGTCAACGTGGTCACTGTGCACTTGATGAAGATGGCCATCATGTACATAGTCAACGTGGTTGTCGTGTTTAATTGCTACGTGACCACAATTGTTTCCGTGTTTGTGATCATGATCGTTATGGGTTTCGCAAGACATAATTCTAAGCTCCTGAAAATTGAATTATTCGATGTTGCCGGTCTGTGGCATCGATATTCTTTGTACTCTTCACGTTTTATCGCTTGTCGTCTTTGCTGTCAACGAGAAGTATTATTGATTTCACTATAGATGGTGCCTCCATGACGGCGAGATGGGCTGCTGTGACCGCTTTCGGCGGTGCTATCAATGCAGCTAAGAAAGTTGAAGGGTATGAAAATCGTTTCCATTTGCTCGGCGAATGTGGCAGCTTTTGATAATGAAAATGGTTTGCATTATCATCCCTTGCGGCCCACGGCGGGCAGAATAGCTGCGATTTAACTGGCCCAAAAGCAAACCGACGATGACACTTTTCTAGTATCACCGTCGGTGCTTGTTGTACGTTCCAACTTTCGCGATTTCGGTTGGAAGCGTTTAGAACCCTAAGGTATTGCGGAGAATTTGACCACTACCACTACCACTACCACTACCACTGTTATTGATGTAATAGGGATCAACATTGGTATTGACGTAAGGGTCTACGGCATAGGGGCTAATATAAGGATTGACGCTGGCGTTGTTGACGAAGCCGAAGCCGGGGTTGTAGTACGGCGAATATGGATTGCCGTAATCTATAGCCGATGGGCTGTAGCCGCGATTGCGACGGTGCCAGCGATTGACGTAAGATGAGCCGTTCACCGGAATTTGCTGATTGTAAATTGCTTGTTGATTGAGCAAATTAGCTTGTGCTTGTTGGCCGGCAACTTGATTCATATACATCTGAGTGGCCAGGATATTCAACTGCTTTTCTTGCTCAGTAGCTTGAGCCGGCAAGGTAGTGAATGTCATACCAAGAGCTGCTGCGGCTGCAAAAAAAACGCTGATATAATTGACCTTCATAATAGTTTCCTCTCTCTGGGACAAAAAGTCAGACGCCTGTGGTGGATCATTGTTCCAAACAATATTGATATCGCTGTTGGTGCTGTAGCTCTACTGGTGCATAGTCATTTTTAAAGGCTCAAAATTAAACCGGAGAGCTGCTGGGACAGTTCTCCGGCTTAACGGGATTGAAATCGATATGTCTTCGTTCGCTATTAAGCTCCAGTCCCGACTGTGTTTATGCTGACCTAGCGAAGTCCGCGATCGTGTCGCCAGCCTTATGGACAGTGTGGCAGCCTATCTGGTTCCATATTTTTTGCTGAAAAGCCACACTGGACAGCGCTAATCGACTACGGTACGGCCCATTGCGCAAATTATTAACACCGGAAATCTGCACGATCACTTAGAATTGCAGCGTTAGACCGAGATCGGGGCCAAATTCTTGCCAAGCAAATCAATATTCATTGCCCTTGCACTATTTTGTTTCAGCGCTCTTCCAGCTCAAGCCGAGCGCTATACGGTCCGGGTCCTGGCTGTCAGTGATGGCGACAGCATGCTCGTCGACCATAACGGCAAAAAAGAAAAGTTGATTATGTACGGTATTGACTGTCCCGAGAGCGGCCAAGATTTTGGCCCGCAAGCCAAAAAGTTTACCGATACCTGTTGCTTTAAAAAAGATGTAGTGGTCGACGTGCGCAACACCGACAAATACGGTCGGGTGGTGGCGGAAGTCTATCTCACTGACGGCGCCGATCTTAATCAAGAGCTGGTGCGACGTGGGCTGGCCTGGTGGAGTGATAAATTTGCTCCTGGCGATCTTAAATTGAAAGAGCTGCAAGCTGATGCTAAGGCAAAAAATAAAGGGCTCTGGACGGCACCAAATCCGATACCGCCGTGGATTTTTCGTAATGGCGATAAAGCGGTCCAGGCTACTATCGTAACTGGAAAATAATCGTTGTCTTTAAAAGAAGTCTGGAAATATCTTTGTGCTGCTGTCAGAATGGTGGCGGTAACCCTTTGTTCGCTTATTATTAGTTGTTAAGAGGTACAGATCGCGTGCACAACCTTATCCGCGTCACCGGCTTAAAAAAAGACAGACAAAGTCGCCCACTTGTCAGCCTGGTATCTTTCTTAATGGCAGTCTCGTTTGGATTCTGTTCTGCGCCCGTACAGGCTGTCAGCTTCGGTGTAACACCGTTACCTAAGGGCGGCGAAAATGCCACACCTCGTGACCAGACCAACGCCATGAAAATGTGCGTTGACGCCGGCGTTACCGGAATTTTCTACGGCGGCACCTGGGCCGATCTCGAGCCCAGCAAAGGCAATTACAGCCTGGCGCAAATGGGCAAGACCCTCAAATACGCTCCCAAGTTGCAGCGTTTTATCGGCGTGCAGGTTTTTGACATCACCACCAAAAACATGCCCAGTGATTTGACCAGGGCCAAGCTTGAAAGTCCTAAAGTAGTTGCTCGTTTCGGCCAGTTAATGGCGAAAATGAACAAGGCCACCGGTGGTAATATCGCTTACATGTCCATCGGCAATGAAGCTGACGTTTATCTGTCGAAGCACCCTAAAGAAGTCGACGGCTTCATCAAGTTTTTCAAGGCCGCTAAGGCTGAAGTGGTGAAGACTTTCCCCGACTGCAAAGTAGGTATCACTCTGCGAGCCGAAAATTTGCTTGATGGCAAGGCACCGTCAGCAGTGGCGCAGAAGCTTTTAGATGAAAGCGATGTGGTGATGTTCAATTATTATCCTGTCTCAAACTACAGACCGAAGCCACCGCAACAAATCGAAAAAGACATGGAAGTATTGGCTAAAGTAGCCAATGGCAAGCAGATTGTTTTCCAGGAAATTGGCTATCCCAGTTCACCTAAACTTGGGTCTTCCGACAAAAATCAGGCAGATTTTATTACCCTGGCTTTCAAAGAATTGCGCAAGAATCCGCATATTGAATTTGCTAATTTCTTTGCCCTGCACGATTTGACTCCGGCAATTTGTGATTATTTGGCCGAACACTATTTGATCAACAGCAAAAATTACCGTCAGGCCATGCAGTCGCTTGGTATGCGCAGAAGTACTGGTAAGGAAAGACCAGCCTGGGCTGCGATGAAGAAAGCATTGAGTGAGAAGCCTGCAGTTAAAGTCGACGAAACGAAACCTGAAGATATGCCCACTGATGTTGCCCCTGGTGAAACTATTCCGGTAACCACGCCGGTCTCGCCCGCATCACCGGAGCAGCCCACCACGCCTGTCACCCAACCAGAGCCTGTGAAGGTCGAACCGGGCACACCGGAAGCCGGTACACCGCCCACCAAAGTAGAGCCTGGCGAAAGCAAGGCCGAGATTAAAATCGAGAGCAAGACTGACCCGGCCACAGAAACTAAGGTTACAGAAACAAAAACAGATTCCACTTCAGAAACTAAAGTGGAAACCAAAGAAGAATCTAAGTCAGAAGCCCCGGAATCTAAGTCAGATTCTGACAGTAAATTTGAAAGCAAAAAAGATCGCAAGAAAAAGCAATAGGTCGATTTTTTTTCAAATTCTGAAACGGGTGCGAGTTTTCTCTTACACCCGTTTCACTTTGTATCTCTATATAGATTGCCTGCTAGCCCCTTTAGTTTTAATGGGGAACTAAGCGCCGCGCTGCCCGTCGCTGGCCGGTAGAAAACCGCATATTCGCAAGTTAAGGTGGAAGAAATTATGGTTGATACTACTATTACAAAAATAGATTCGTCCCATTCGCCCAAAGGCGAGGCTGGTCAAAAATATTTGGCCTCCGGAAAAACCATGTCGATGCGACTCTGGGAATGCGAGCCCGAGAATGCAGAGAAGCCCGAGTCTCAGCGTGATTATGAAACTGTTGGTTACGTCATCAAAGGAAAGGCGGAGCTACACATCGAAGGGCAGATGGTTCTGCTCACTCCCGGTGACTCATGGACAGTGCCCAAAGGTTCAAGCCATCGCTACAAAATATTAGAGGCCTTCACCGCTGTGGAGTCAACCTCACCACCAGCTGAAGTACACGGGAGAGACGAAGGAATGTCGAACAATAAAGAAGAGTGCAACGGTAAACAAAAAAACGGCAAGCATGAGAGTTCAGAGAATAATTCTGTAGCCGAATTTGCCAAAGCCACCTCGGTAGAAGAATGCGCTCCCGGTAAGCCCGGCCTCGAAGGCGGCAAAGGTGCCGTTGACAAAACCACCGAAGTTTCGCCCATGGACAAGGGCGCTGAAGATGAAATCGACGGTGAGAATCCGCCTAAAGAAGGTGAGACCGACGCCGCTAAGGCCAAGGCCGCACCGGTTAAACCTGACGCAATGCCTGCTGGAGCTGGCGAGGCTACAAAAGAAGACGTAAAAAAGCTCAATAACGCTGACGAGTCTTCCACCGAAAAGGCCGCTGCAGTTGATGAAGCCAAACAAGTGAAAGAAGATACTGCCGCCAATAAGGCCAAGGAAGTGGAAGGCCAACCTGAGGCACCAGCAAAAAAGGCTGACCCAGATGCGAAGCTAGGTGCTGAAGAAGATAAAGGACCAGGGAGTGAAGACGATGCTAAAGCTGTGCAAGAAATCGCCGGAGAAATTCCGCGACCAGACAGTGAAGTGACCTCGAATTCGCCTGAGAAGGCACCAGAACCGGCCGAACACATTGATTTAGGTAAATCAACTTAAGTCTAAAACGCAACTAACTCTGCATGCGCATTACAAGATCTTGTATTTGCGCATGCATTGTTTTTGCCGGCAAAAAAACGCGCTCACCATGCCCGGTAAAAAGCCATTCAAAGGAATGCTGGTTCAACTTTTCCATAGATTCCGCCTGCACTTGCCACGAATACCAGCAGTGTTCGCGAAAAGCTTCCAGCCTCTGGCTCTCGCGATCGAATGCAAGATGATCGCCGGTGAACAGATATTTTCCGTTGTAGAGCAGCACCATGTGACCCCTGGTATGGCCGGGTGTAGGAATAATAGTAAAGTCAATCAAATCAGCAAAAGATCGATGCAACTGATTGTTTACCTTGCGCGGCTCTTTTAAATCAATGATAATTTCGCTGCCAGGCGCACTATCTGCATCGGCTGCATGAACGATGCGCATTGCACTAAATTCGGTGGCATATTTTTTGGCGTCGGCAACATCGTCGCGGTGGGTTAGAAATATGTATTTGATTCCACCTAAAGCCCGAAACTGTTTGACCAGATGCGGCAAAAATTTGGGCGAGTCGATAAGCCAGTTGCTGCCGCTTTCATGTTGAATAAAATAGCTGTTGCCGCCATAAGATTTGGGCGAATTGAAACCACAATAATAAATATTGGCTGTTAAAGGTAGCGGTAAATCGGCCATCACAGCTTTGGCGTCGTTGCCGCCTACTGTGCCGATGGAACCGGTGGGACAACAGAGTAGAGCTTGAGTGGCAGCGCGCTCTGCATTGGGCTCTGAGGGTTGGTAGTACACAAATGAATGTTCAGCTTGCTCGCCAAATGTCTGAGGTGCGAGTTGCCGGCACGTGTCGCAATTGATGCAAGTTTGGTCGACGAAAAACTTTCCGTCTAGATTATCGTCAAAGCGTTTGCCTGGATCTGCCATAAAACTATTATAGCGGCAGCCAGGAAAGCTTTTTCGCCTTTCGAGCTCGTTAAAAGTGAGCGAGGCTGAAATGTGAGAAGATTAGCTGATGAAATTGTTAACCGCACGGTTACTCCTTTGCCTGTACGTCTGCTTGTGGATGTCACCAACATTCGCAGCTCCGCCCGCGCCCTCTTCTCCCTCTGCAAATCATAAAGGTTTAAAGTTGGTGCAAGAAACCGAATCTAGCGGCATCTATGACGTGTGGGTTTCTCACGACGCCATCCGCGTGTATTCAAGATCAAACCAATTTTATATTGCCGCTCGGGCTCCGCTATGGCAACTTGAGGTATGGCGGTCTGATCGTAGACAATTTGCCCAGATGCCTTTTGAACAATTTATGAAAGCGGATCTTTTATCATCAAATCGCATTAGCTATTTGGCAGATTTAAAAACACCAAATCGAACTGATAAGCAAATTCGCGGCCGGGATAAACTGTTGATTTACCATTTCCCTCCGATAGAAAGTGTGAGCGGCTCTGGGCTTTTCATTTCTGATCGCAAAGACGGCAATGACCTTGACGTTGGAGAAAAGCTCAGGCCTCAATTGATCTGCTTTGACAATAACTTTGCCATTCAAGTCAGCCAGATACTGGGTAAAATATATAATTTGCCCAGGCTTAGAGGCTTTCCTGTTTCAGCCTTTGCCGTTTTGCCCAACAACAAAACCAGTGGTTTATTGAACTGCACAAATTTAAGTCGAAATTTCGAATTCAATTCGGCATCCCTTCGTGCACCTGATAATTTCAAGAAAAAGACTCTTGATAAAAAGATGTTTTTTACAACGAACCAGGCCGAAATACTGGACGAGATGACGTCGATAAAGTGAATCGTCCGCACTATGGTTTAATAAATGGCGTCGTCTGAGGACTTTTTTTGAGTAAGCTGTTTAGGCTAATTTTATTCGCTTTTGCCCTCGCCGGCCTTACCGGTCAAGCTGTCTGGGCCGATGCAGAAACAACTAGTACGGCCGCTTCCCCGGTTGCCGATAAGTGGGCTGTAGTAATTGGTGTGAGCCAGTTTGCCGACAAATCAATCAATCTAAAATACGCAGCCAAAGACGCCGGCGATTTTCGTAATTTTCTTGTCACCAAGTGCAATTTCGCTGCCGATCACGTCAGGCTGCTGACCAACGAGCAGGCCACTAAAGAAAATGTGCTTGATTTACTGGGCGATTCATTTTTGCCTCGTGTGGCTTTGCCCGATGACCTGGTTGTTATTTATTTCAGCAGCCATGGCAGCGCCTCAGATCTCGATTTACGCGGTGTCAATTATTTAATTGCTCACGATACCGCCGTAGATAGGCTTTACAGCATGGGTATTGAAATTCAGACCCTTTCGAATATTGTCAAAAGTCGCATTCACTGTAACCGCGTTTTAATCATTCTAGATGCCTGTCATTCGGGCGGTGCCGGCGACGACGGGGCTAGCAAAGGCATTCACCGCGTCTCCAATGTAGACGCCACTTCTATAGCTCAGGGCACCGGCCGGGCAGTTATTTGTTCGAGCACCAAAGATCAATCCAGCTGGGAATCTAAAAACTACAGCAATGGCGTTTTTACCAAAACTCTTATCGATGGCTTCAATTCGCAAGGAAATAAGACAACGCTCGATTCGGCTTTCAAATATCTGAAAACCAATGTAGAAATGCAGGTTGCCGCTGAAAGAGGTCAGTTGCAAACACCGGTTTTAGCAGCGGGTAAGTGGAGCGGCGGCGACTTGTTTCTGGGCGCAAGACCGGCCGGAGCACGGCCGGTGCCCGCCCAGGTAGTGGCCGTGTTGGAAGCTCGCATGGGTGCAAAAGCGCCCACGGTTGCGTCGGTAAGTCAGGCTGTAAGTCAGACGACAAATGTAGGGATTATTCAAGAGAGAAAGGATGCCCCTGAAGCCGTAGCACCACTGGTAATACCAAATATTGTCGGCAGTTTTATCGGCAGCAATGGCATGACTTATACCTATTGGCAAGACGGTCGTAAATGCGGTTGGAGTATGCCTTTATTTGGTGTGGTGGGCAAATGTACTATTTCTGACGATGGGGCCATCCTGAAATCTTCCTGGCAGGGCAGTGTCAGCGGCACCAGCACGGCCAAGCTTGAAGTCGACGCCAGCGGTAAAGTGGTGAAGATTGTTGCCGATGATGGTATTACTCTAAGCCGCCTGGCAAATTAATGGCTCTGGCTCGCTTGGCCAGCGCTTCCGATTCTTCAATGCGATTTTGTTTGTACAGCATGCGGGCATAGGTCCCAAGCAATTCTTTGAGCTCTTTGTCTTGCGCCTTGAGTACGTTTTCTTTCAGCTCAATCGCTTCTTTTAAAAGTGGCTCGGCCTCGGCTGTGTGGCCAAGATTGTATTCCACTTCACCCAGGGCGCAAAGGCTCTGGGCCAATTCTTTGTCATTTCCCGGGCCTGCTTTTCGGCTGATTGCCAGCGCTTGTTGCAATTTTCCCAGGGCCTCTACATGCTCTTCAATGGAGCGGTCGCTCGCCGCATACTGCACCAATAGCGGTACAAGTTTGATGCTGTCCACTCCTGCTGTATGGATTTCTTTTTCCATTTGTTCGTCTAAATCGGCCATCTTGATCAGGGCTTCTTCTTTGCGCAAATGGAAGGCTCTATCTTTCTCTGTAGTGTTGTCAGTGTGGCCCACCCTGCTGCCGCCGGAAGTCTTGTAACTTTCGCCCAGACCGACTTTTTGACCGTTCCATATAGAGAAATCTTTAGAATGATCGCTAGCAAAACCAGCGGTATAGGTCATCTGGTATGGGCCCTCAACACCCTCGGGTAGTGGGGCAAAGGGAGACGCTCTTTTGATTCCGATGATGGCCAAGCGATCGGCGTTTTTATCTCCCGACGATTTGGTCACTGAAAGCTGACTCACCGAGCCGTCTTTGTTAATGTTCATCTTTACCGAGACCTGGAAAAACAACAGGCGTTTTGGTACCCACCAGGTTCTGTGAATTTTTTCACTGAACTCGGCAAAATAAGGATTCATATCGACACCGCTGGCGGTGTGACCCCGCTTGCAGGGCAATGTGAAAGTAACGTCAAGTGAGTTTCGCCCGGCAGGCAAAGGGGCAAAAGGCCCGCTTTTTTTAATGCATTCGATAGCCAGGCTGTCGGCGGCAGGATCGCCCGATGGCTCCTGCACTTTGACTGCGCTCACCTGCCCATTTTTGGCAATGGTAAAAAATACTGTGACCTTTTCGGCAGTGGTTTTCTGCGGCGGAGTCCATTGAATTTTGCTTTGCAATTGACTCATGTATGGTTTCAAATCTGGTTTCGATTCAGGTTTAGCTTGTGCCTGAGCCCGTGGAGCTACAGTTAGAGTGCTCAATAGCACTGAGAGAGCCAGGCTTAGATTGACGAGTTTTAAATTCAGCATAAACTCCACTTACTGCGGCGGCGAAATCAACAGTGTAATTGTAGTGCCTTTAGCTGGCGCCGAATCGATTTTAAGCTGGCAGGGAAAGAAGCAACGTATCAATTCCGTACGTTCTCGCATGCCTTCAAGGCCCATGCTGTGCGAGCCGTCCGCTTCCGGGCGCACATGAGCGGCATCGAATCCCGCTCCGTTGTCTTGAATTTCAAAAACGTTTAAACCATGGGCAGAAGCTTTGATTGTGACGCTCACTTCGGTAGCGCCGGCGTGTTTTTCGGTATTATTCAAGCTCTCCTGCACCACTCTGAAAATATGCAGACTGACAAGATCTGGGTACTTAGGCAGCTCACCGGAGAAATTAAAATTGACCTCTAACCCGGTCCGCCTGCCGATGCGATCAAGCAAATCTTCAATGCCGACTTGCAGCCCCCACTCTTGCAATTGTCGCGGAGAGTATTCATTGACAATATTGCGCAACTGCACAACTACTTCATCGATAATTTCTATTGTTTCATCAGGTGAAAGTTTTTTATCGCCGGAAAGATAACGCTTGAGCATCATTAAGTCGGCAATGACGCTGTCGTGTAAGTCGCGAGCCAGCTGGTTTTTCAATTCTTCTTGTTGATTGAGCAGTTTGAAGAGGAGATTGTTTTTCTCCATTTCCAGTTGCTGTTCAAGGTTTGGTGGCAAGACGTCGGGAAATGGTTTTTGCAACCGTGGTTTTTCTTTTCCTGCCGCCAGCTCATCCAGTAATATTTCTACAAATCGGCAGGATTGCTCAGCGTTCAGGCGGGCCCCGTCTCGTTTCCAGACCAGACCTTTTTCGTTTTCGGAAAAAGTGAATTTGCCTCGAAAGCGCGAACCAAATTCGCTCATGGAAATATGGGGCACTTCTTTATCGGGTACGATGAAAAATTCGATCACACCGCGAGAGACTCGCACTGAGAGAGTATTGTTGCTGCCGGTGACTTTCCAGCGACTATAAAAAGGCAGCTTTTTTTGGCTGGCCGCATTTTCGCCTTTGCGCGGTAACCAGCTGCTAGGCTCAGGTACGCGAATGGGTTCGCTGGCACTGAGATGCACTTGCGGGAAGGTTTCCATCAGCAATTTTATGTATTGTTTGGCATGGCCATTGAGTGCCAGCGACAATTCTTCAGCTTGCTTTTGTAAATAATCTTCACGAGCGTGGCTTTTAGCGATGCGGGCGTGAGTTTGAAATTGCTCGGCAATTTCCGCTTCTTGTTGCAAATCGGCCAGGCGCGCCTGCGCTAGTTTTTCATCAGACAAATCTTTGCCTGCTTGATTGCGAAAAAATTGTTTGAGAAATTCATTCAAGGTAGTGGCTCAGTCAACTTTCCATTTCAACGCTACCGAAACCATTTTGCACAGCCCAGGCAATTAATTGCTCGCGACTTTCGAGGTTGAGCTTGAGCAATAAGGTTTCGCATTGTTTGCGAGCCGTGGCCGCAGACGTCACTCTGTGTTCGGCAATTTCTTGATACTTCATGCCGCGGCCGAGCATGGTCAATACCTCCATCTCCGCTCGGGTGATTTTTTTGTAGGTCTTGGTTACTTCTTCAGAAATTAAGCCGCTTTTGCCTGCCAGTACCGCTTGAATCGTCTCTGCCACCTTGGCCACCCGCTCTGATTTGAGTAAATAGGCGGAAACACCCATTGCCAGCACAGACTGAATAAAGGCCATGCGGCTCTCGGCCGAAAATATAATTAGTTTGGTCTGCTCCCCGGCGGCTGCCCGGAAAGCTTCAATAGTGGCTTTAGGGCCCATTGTGCCTGGTAGATGCAAATCGAGGACGATAATGTCTGGTTGGTGTTCTTTAAGCTGTTTCAAGCCCTCGTCGCTGCTGGCGGCCGTGCCCACAACAACGAGCCCGGGCACGGTGGAAAGGCCAAGAAATAGCCCGTCCATGGTGGCGTAATGGTCTTCCACTATAAGTACTTTCGCTGCCGGCGCATCTGCTTCAGGCATTGCTGATAATTATTTCCTGCCTTAAAACCGTTTGACCACAATACTTTCTACCCCGTTGGCGATAATCATAAAATCACACTGAGATCTCATGAGTCTCCGAGTGCAAGCGCTTTTGCCCACTATCTGGTAGCTTTAAATTTGTGCAATTCACCCCGAATGCAAAACATTGCAACAGCCGAGGCCGAGGAGGGTTAGAGAGGGGCCCTGCGGGGGAACGTATTGCTATAGTTCGTATATATTCGGGTTGGGATCTGAAGGTCGACCGAGGGAAACTGTGCCGCCATTCGATTTTTTGAAGAAAAACAATACAACGAGAAGCTATCCCACTGACATTTTGATCGGGGAGCTTTTTGTCAAAGCTGGTGTTATCAGCCAGAAGCAACTGGACGATACAGCTCGTTCTGCCGGAACCAAACATCTGCACATTGGTCAAATGCTGACCATGTCGGGTTTTATCAATCATCGTGATTTGCAATCGGCGGTTGACGCGCAGTCGATGCTGAGAGATAAAGTGATTGACATGACTTTAGCGGCTCGCTGCTTAAAGATTTCTTGTAAAAGTGGCGCTAGTTTTCAAGATCTGGTTAAAGAAGAGTTGGCTATTGAGCAGCAGGCCTCCAGCCAGACCAACCGCCTGGGCGAACTTTTAATTGATTCTGGAATTATCAACAAGGCGGTATTCGGCGCGGCAATGCAGCGTTCTCTGGCTACCGGCCTGCCTCTTGGCCGCATTCTGGTCTTGAACGGTTCAATGCCCGATTCGCTTTTGCGCGTTGCTCTCGAGCTGCAAGTGCGGGTGCGTGACGACATGATGCACCGCCGTGAGGCTCTGGAAGCTTTGAAAAACGAAGGCTCGAAAGCCGGCGCTACTCTTACTGGAGATCAGGGTCTCTACGCAGATCTCAAGCTCAAGCCCACAAGGCAGAAGACCGTACGCATCGGTGAACTTCTGGTCATGGCTAATTTTCTTAACGAAACCGATGTGATGAGCTGCCTCGAGCTGGGTCTTTTAACCGAGCGGCCCATTGGCGAAATAATGGTGGAACAGGGTTATGTTTCGAACGATATGCTGCAGGTAGCACTGGTCGTTCAACAAATGATCGAGGAAGGTTTATTTGATCGCGAGCAGGCTGGCCAAGCCATGCGCAGCATGCATGAGACCGGCAATATTTTGCCTGACGTGCAAAGCCGTTTGAACAGTAGCTACACCCCGCCTGGTATGGATGTTCCCTCTGTCGACCGTGAGCTGGAAAGCGAGTTTTCCGAAGCATCGAAGCGAGCTACCGCCACTGGCGGTGACGAAGCTCCATCGTTGGAATCGCTCATGGCTTCTGTGGTAGGCACCGAAGGCGACAGTAAAAAATCAGGTAGTACGGCCTCCCGGTTGGCCGCATTGGAAAATCACTATTTAAAGGAAGATGAGCAGCAACCAGCTAAGGACGACGATAAAGAATATGGTGGTGGTGCGCCTTCTGCCGATCACTCATTTGAAGCTTTATTGATTGCTTCAAATGTGGTTACTGCCGGAGATATCGACCGCGCTTTGACCATGGCTCGAGAGAATCCGCTGGCTCTGGCTGACGTGCTTAAGGCCACTGGTTTCTTTACTGACATTGGTCGGCAGGCCGCTCTTGATTGCAATTCATTGCTGGAAAAGGGTGATTTCGCACTGGCAAACGCTGCTCAGGTATTAGACCATTGCATCAATAAAGGACGCTTACGAGATCTTACTTTCGAATCAGCGCTCGTGGAATTGGGCTGGACGCGTGAGAACCTGCCCGATGCGGCTACGGCGGCAACGGCTCCCAAACTGCATGACGCTGTGCCTTTCAGCTTAGAGTCGAAACTACATGCGGTGGAAGATTCTCGAGCGGCAGACATAGAAGCAGACGTGCCGGTGGCTAAAGTTGAGGAGGTCCGCGCCACCGAATCTGGTGCTAAGGCCGCTTCGGCTGAAGGTTCTGACTTGCTGAGCTTGTTTGGTTTATCAGATCAGGCTAAAAACACTGAAGCCGAAGAGAAATCCGCTCAGGTGGCTGCTCAGGCTGAAGCCCTTATCGCCTCCCTGGCTCAAATGCCTGATGAAGCAATCGCCTCTGCCGATGCGGAAGCATCACAAGCAAGGCCTGACGCATTTCAGACTACGGCAGTGTTCAGCACTATCGCCAATGAAGAAGTCGATAAAATTACAGACAAGGTGGCCCAGGAAAGCAGCAGCTCCCTCGACAGTTTGCTTCGTAAATTAGAGAATGCCGTCAACGACGCGCCGCTGGATGCGGTTAATGCATTGGGCACCACGGGCGATGCACCTGAAGAACCCCTCAGTGATCCTTTATACGATCCTTTGCTCGACTCACTCAGCGCGCCTTTAGATCGCTCTTTTGAAAACGTGCCTGGTTTAGACAGTTTGCTCAGCGCCGCTGAATTCAATATTGATCTGAAAGAACCGGTTGAGCCGGCTTTGCCAGCTCCGGCAGAACTTGCATTTAGCCTGGAAGATCCTAAACCGGCTGCGGATGCTGCCTTCGGTGAAGAGGTTCAACCGTCGCCAGTTGCAGAAGTAGAGTCGGCCGATCAGCTTATCGCTCAGTTAATTGCGGGTGAAAGCAATGGCAACAGTGCTTCTGCTGAAGAAAGTAAGCCTGAGGATGAAGTTGATTTGCGCTCTCTCTTCTCCAATATCAAGTTGGAGAGAACCGGTGAGTATGATAGGGCGAAGTTCCCAGCTGAGAGTGAACCGGCAACTGTATCTCCAGCACCAGCAGCACCTGCGCCAATTCCAGCTCCAGCTCCTGCACCGGTTGCTGAGGCATCTGCACCTGTAGCACCTGCTCCGACACCGGCTCCAACTCCTACCCCTGCTGCCCCTCGTCCAGCTGCGGTCACGGCAGAGGTGAGCTTTGCCGCCAGTCAAATTCCTGCCGTGCTTAAACCAGGTGCCAGCAATTCTCGTCTCAATAAGATGAATGAGGCCGAAGTGGCAGCCGCTAAAGCCGCACAAATCTCGTCGATGTCGTCGGCCCTGACAAAGATGGCTGAAACGCACTATGAGCAAGAAAATTATCCCGAAGCCCAGCGAGCCTATGAACGCATTTTGTCCTGGCGCCAGGGTGAGCTTGGTTCTTCTCATCCGGAAGTTGTGGACGATTTGAATAACCTGGCGGGCGTCATGTGCGTTCAAGGGCTGTTTAGTGAGGCCGAGCCTCTAATCGTGCGTGCAATAAATATTCTTGAACATGCTGAAGTGCAAGAACCACTCAAGCTGGCCGAGAATCTCACCAGCCTGGCCGGTTTGCAATTCCAACAAGGCACTTTCGATAAAGCCGAGCCCCTACTTGCTGAAGCACTGGTATTGCGCGAAAAAGAACTCGGTGCGAACAATCCTGAACTTGCCGATAGCCTGCGCGATTTTGCCAAGCTGCTGAAAAAGTTGGGTAAACCTGAAGAAGCTGAAAAGCATTACACACGCGCGAAAGTATTACTGGGACGGGTCTGACACCAGGGTGCGCAAGCTTTCTAAACTCTGTAGCCGCCCGATCATCAGCGCGGTTTTGGTAGCGCTGCCGCTAATGTGGCCGCAACAAGTTTCCTATAGCGTTTGGGCTTCCGATAGTAAAAGGCGTGCGGTGGTGAGCGACCCAGCTGCCGGCGTTTGCACCGATGCCAAGCAAGCCCTGGCACAAGGAGATTCTGCCTCCGCCGAGAAATTGTTTCGTCAGGCGGTTAAAGCTTACCCGCAGTCGGCCCTGGCTTACGCCGAGTTTGCTAATTTTCTCCTTTCTCAGGGCCGGCCTTTTGCCGCGCTCGAGCAGGTAGATCAAGTGCTTGCCACTATGCCACCAGATACGATGCCTGCGACAGCATGGCTTGTTGGCGCTAAAGTTTATCATCGCACCGGGCATTTAAAAAAGTGTTTGAATTGCTATAATGCTTATTTGAAAGCAGCACCTGAATCGGATGAAAAAGAGCAGTATGCGGCTCTAGCTGGGGTTGTACGAGGGCTGGTCCAGGTGGCCGCGAAGAAGCCAAATGCCTATGCTGTCACCGTATCTGGTGCAAGTGATTATTTTAGTGACGCGGTTTCCGATGGTTTTTTTCGCTGGCCCCTTAAGCGATTTCCTTTGCGTATTTTAATTAGGCCAGGTTTCAATCTTAAATCATACAAGCCAGAATACGAAGAGGCCTTACGCCAGGCCGTGGATGATTGGCGCAAGGCTACTGGCAATAGCCCTGGCCTCGTTTTTGTCGAGTCTGACAATGCTGACATAATCGTAGATTTTGTCGACGATTTGCATGCACCGGCGCTCAGAGCCGAAGCCGGCAAGACTCAACTGACAGGAAAAATGGAGGGTGTCGACAAAGCCTCGATTTTACTTTTGACCCTCTCGCCTTTTCCTGATCAAGTGATGAACAGAGATTTTATGCGAATGATAGCCGTACACGAAGTCGGGCATGCCCTTGGCCTGGTTGGTCACAGCCCTTATGAAGACGATGTGATGTTCCCCAGCCTTTCGGCTCAACGGGGCATCACCACTCGCGACGTGGCAACGCTAAAGCGATTGTATGACTTTGGCGCTGCAGAGGCAGGCACTGCTGGTAGTGCTGAAGCGGGTCTGCAATTTGCGGCAATGCTGGCGGCCCTGCCTCTTAAAGGGAAGGTGCAGGTGCTATTTGCTGAAGCCGCTAAAGCCAGAGCTAACAATGACTCAAGTCGAGCGATTGATCTTTTCGGCCAAATTCTCAAGCTAGATCCGGCGAACAAAAATGGCATTGCCTTTATAGCCAATGAACTCAACGACATGGGACTGGCCAGTAAAGAAGACGAAGTGAAGGCTTTGCGATTTTTCCGTTGGGCCAGCTATTTTGACCCTGCTCAAGAAATTTATCAGAAGAACATTTTTGCTTCTCTCTTTAATATGCAGTTAGCTGCCGACTCCGCGGCAGTAAGATTGCAACAAGCAGAAAAATGTCAGGCCGCAGGCGATTTTCGCGGAGCTATAGTTGAGTACAAGGCGGTGCTCAAGTTAAAAAGTGATGCGCTCATTTCAGCCAAGATCGCTGCTATTACCGGGAAAGCAGCTGAACAAAAGCTTGATAATTAGATCGACTTAATTTATTCCTTTGAACTTTTTAGCTGAGAAAGTCGTCTTATCTTTTGTAAGTCCTAAGAGGTGCAAAGAAGAATATGAGTAAGATTGTCAGTCTAACTCTAGTGTTAGCAGTGATTGGTGGAGTTTCACTAGCCACTGCTGAAGCCAATGCCAGAGATTATTATAATCAGGGCGTTAATCAGAGACAACAAAACCAGCAACAAAGAATATATGCTGGTGTTAGAAGTGGTGCCTTGACTCGTAGCGAAGTTGCACGCATTCAAGCAAAACAGTCTCGTCTAGCCTATATAGAGGCTCAAATGCGCAGATCCGGCAACGGATTGTCATCGCGTGAAAGAGCTAAATTGCAACGCGAACAAAATCAGCTCAGCCGTGAGATTCGCAAGCAGATGCGCGACAATCAGCATCGTTAATGGACAGCTAGTGAGTGCGGCAATTAGCGGCTGTGGGTTTTAAAAAAGTCCCACATCAGCGCGCTGGCATCGATGTCTTGACTAATATTGCCGCCGATTGAACTGATTGCTTTGAGGTTAGGACAGCCTGGCCAGCTGTGCCCACCTCCTTCGATGGTATAGAGCACCACTTCGCTGCCGGACGATCCATAGACTTCTTTTTTTACTCTAGTACCGTCTTTTGGATCTCGATCCGGCACTTGTGTAGCTGAAGTAGTGCTTGAACAACGGTTGTGACTGGTCCAGAAATTAATAGTTTGCGGCACGGTCAGCAATCCGCCGTATGTCTGGGCCAGGCCATTGTCTATTGAGCCAATGCCGCTCAGACCTAAAACTTCGCCGAGCTTACCGATATCTTTAGTGCGGCCGTCTGCCCACGGTAGAAGCGAGTCGTCAGTGCCGAGAAAAAATACGATCGGCATGGTCTTGCTGCTTTGCATTAGTGTCTCGGTCTGGCTCATCATTGTTGAGGCAACAACTCCGGCAGCTGCAATTTTATTGGTCAAAGTACAGGCTAGAACTTGGGAGAAGAAGCCACCATTGGAGATACCACAAGCGTAGACTCTGCGGCGGTCAACACTGACTACTGTTGCTAGTTTGTCGAGTAAGGCCGACACGTAAGCCACGTCGTCTACGCCTGTGCCTGTATGTCCGTCATTCCAACGGCCGTTAACGGCTTCACCATAAACAGCGATAAAGTTGTTGCGATCGGCAATGGCGTTAAAACCCGTGGCACCAACCATCATGGTGCCATTCATATGCAAGCCGTGAAAAATCAGCACTACCGGCATTGGTTTAAGGCGGTCATATGCGGGCGGCACATGTACCTGAAACTGCCTCTGCATGCCGTCTACGGCAACAGTGTCTGTAAAGTGAATGTATTTTTTTGATGGAGGCATCGCAGTTTTCGTGACTGTATTTTGCCTGCTGGGCACCGCCGCTTGAGACTGCGGCGCTTGACTCTGCATTTGTTGCTGTTGGGCATACTGTTGTTGAATCAACCAGCGGGGCTGCATCGCATGCGGCGCAAAGGGCCGTTGCATCTGAGGCTGGCCTGCATATTGAGCCGCGTTAGCACTATTGGTGGCCGGCACAGCTCGAGCTTGCCTTGAACCCGGCACCCATTCATAGCGAGTTTGAGCATTGGCCTGCGAAAATGGAAGCAGCGCAACTAAGTTTAAAAGCAACAGATACTTTCGCAAACCATTTGCCTCTTCTAAAAACTCGTAGATCTAAAAATAGTCTATCACCGCGCCGGTTACCGACGGAGAGAAAAAGAGTTTGGCAATCGGCACCGGTGCAAGATCCAACGGCAATATGGGTAGTAGGATAATAGAGACTGAGACCATACGAGGACTGAAGCGATGAGACTGGCCAAGAATATTGCCTTCGTACTGCTTGAACGCCGAGTTAGTGGCTCCCGTGCCGGGGCTGTGCTTTTTCTGGCCCTGCTAGCAGGTCTGAGTTTGGCCGCCAGCCCAGCAGCTTTAGCTGAAGGTGAAAGCAAGCCGGTGGTAACTGAAACCACTACAGAGGTAAAGGTCGATACCGCTAGAGAAGACAAACCGGCAGAAGCCAACGCTAGCGCCAGCGCTCCTTCTAAGCCTGCCGCTGCTGATGCTCCTCTGGTAGAACCCGGCCCGGCCGAGGCTCAACGCACCCAGTTGGTATTGCGAATATTCAGTGCTAAAGCACAAGGCATCGGCATCGACGCTTACCTTAATGCCTTCGCCATGTTAGAAAACTCCATTAAAACCGGTGAAACTGAAGCAAATGTCCTTAAGCGGGTTGATTCCATCAACAGTTCACTGAACGATCAAATCAAGCGCAGCGCAGTGCTGAAAACTCAGCGTCCTGCTCCGCCAGTAGCGGCCTCGGGTTTTCCAGCAGCTTTATCAGGTGGATCCGGTGGTGGAAACACCTCCGATTTGATCAAGCGCTTACAGGAAAAATATGGCGACAAAATACCGGCTGACTTGAAAGACAAATATGCCGGGCAAATTCCTGACAATCTCAAAGATAAAATACCGGGCGGATTGAACAACATGGACCCTGGTCAGCTGGAAGACTTGATTAAAAAATACAAGAAATAGGTTGAGCTGTGAATCGACTGGGAGCCATGCTGGCAGCCGTGATAATGATGCTGCTGGTGCTGGCATGCGCTTATCTTTTTTGGCTGCAACAGATGCGCAATTTCGATCAGCTTTGCGCTGAAAAAGACTGGTTTAAATGCACTGCCGCAGTGCCAACCGACCTCACTCTTTATTGGCCTCCGGGCAATAAGCTGATACTAACGCAAAGGCTGCAAAGCTATTTTTCAGAATTAGCCGGCACCAGAAGTAGTGGCGCCCCACAGTTGGAATCCTCGCTTCAGGCTGCATCCGCTATCGCTAAAGTTTCGAAACTGTATGAAGAGCGGCTGCACCTGCCTCACCTAGCAGAGGCTTATATTCGTTGTGCTGTAGGCAATTACAGAGAATGTACCAGCAGGGCTTTAGCTGATTTAAAGCTCTCAATTAAAGATCAGGCGGTAAAAAAGACAATTGCGGTGGAGAATTTAGAAGCGCTCTCATCAGGACTGCGAGCCCTTTCTGAACTTTACAGCCGTCACAATAAGTTTTTAATTGCCGAGAAAGCAGCCAAAGAAAGTATAGATGTAGGCACTCAGGCGCTAGCTTTAGCCAGTGGTGATCAAGATGTTTCCGATCGCCTGCACTCGCAGCTGATGCTCGAATATGCGGCCCACATCAAATTGCTGCGCATGCAAAATCGTGACAAAGAAGCTGACCAGGAGACTTTACTGTTGCAGCAGTAATCATTTTTTGTAATTTTCTGAAGGCATCATCACACCAAGGCTGGAGACGCTTGATTCTTGTTCGCTTTGCAAGCGGGAAGATTGTTTGATCAACCAACCGTTAACGGTTGAAGGTTTCGTCGGGTTTAACTGCTTCGCTGAAAGCGGGAGGCAAAACCCCAAAACCTATGAACAGAGCCGTTCCCAGGCACAAGAAGCGTCCTTGCTGCGTAACCTTTGGTTAAGGGCGATAGCAAGATCGTGTACCGGCTGAAAATGAACCAAACGCAAGAGTGATATTCCACTTGGGTGAAATATCACTCTAACTAGTTCAAATTGAAGGCTGTCGAAACCCTTTAATTACCGTGAATAATATTCAATTACCAGATGCTCTTTAAAGGTCTGGTCCATCTGTTCGCGATCAGGAACCATTAAGAGTTCGATTTTAAGCGCGTCGGCTGTGGTCTTGAGCCAGGCCGGAGTGACGCTGGTCAGGCCAATGTTCATTGGCTTGATTGCGGCTGCACTCTTCTGGTCGATTGTCACTACATCGCCTGGACGAATTCTGGCTGATGCAATATCCAATCGTTTGCCGTTCACATGAACGTGACCATGACAAACCACTTGTCTGGCTTGGCGTCTTGTGCCGACCAAGCCTGAGCGGTAAAGGATGTTATCCAATCTGGACTCGAGAATTTGCAGCATTACTGTGCCGGTTACGTCTTTAGCGCGAGTTGCCTCTTGATAAACGCTATAGAATTGCGATTCACTGACGTCATATGTCCAGCGAATTTGCTGTTTGGCTTTCAGTTGCAAAGAGTATTCTGAGGTTTTCTTTCTGTCCTGGCCGTGTTGACCGGGACCAAATGGTTTACGCAAGAAGGCGCATTTGGCCTTGCCGCAAAGGCTTGCACCTACAGATCTGCAGCGCTTACATGTCGATTTCGTGTACCGCACAATGTGCTCCTATTGGTGGTGGTGGCTGAAGTGAGTCCCAGAGGGAACTCCAGGGCTTTTTGTGTCACTGCTAGACTGAAGTGCCGCGGCAGTCTTCACAGTACCCCTTGAGGATAAGCTCTGAGTGCTGAAATTCAAAGCCATTTCGCTCTGCTATTAACGAACCTAAACTAGAAAAAATCGATTCTGACTCCAAAGTTTTGCCGCAAGTGAAGCAAATAAGGTGATCGTGGTCCTTCCGATTGGTTGCAGTTTCGAACGCTTGAGCCTTCGGTTGACGAACCGAATTGACGAAGCCTTCGGCCTTAAGCCTGTCTATTGCCCGATATATAGTCGATACAGAAACCTTCATGCCTGCCTCCGTGGCAAGCTGATGAAGCTCTCCTGCTGTCAAGTGAGTGCCGTCGGCAGAGGCTTCAATAATTTTCTTTAATTTAGCCGCCACGCCGGTGGGTGGAAGGTCACCTTCTTCACGAAAACGACTGAGTAATCGGTAGACGGATCTGTCGCTAACCGTCAGTCCGGTTTCGCGAGCCAGTGCCACCAACTCTGCTGGACTAATGTCTTTGCCTTTAGGAGCACTATTAATTAGCTCCCGCAAACGTATGCGTAACTTTCTGTCGTCTTCTACCATCGCTAAATTCGAATCAAGGCCTTTTGCCACCGCATCGGCAGCGGTCACTGAGGCAATTGATATGGTCTTGCAAAGTCTGATGTCCACCGATAAGAAATGCTGATCGTAGAAGGGCGTCTTTGCGATGCATCGTTACGGTGCCACTGTCCCAGCGCACGATCATGTCATTGTCTTGATCGTGAAAGGCGATAGTGCCACCGACATTGGCGCCAATACTTTTGCTATCGAATTTAGACCAGATTCTGCGGCCGCGAAGATTTTGCGCGCCAGCCGGTGACAGGGTATCTACGCTAGTCGTCATCCCTTTTGAAGAGACTGGAAACTTTGTATGTAACCACTGGTGATGGCTGATTGTTGAACTCATTATCTGTAGACCTTAAGAGTAGGCATTGCCCTGGAATGAAAAAGCCGAGAAACACATTGCCTTGCTGGCGAGAACGATTCTCATTTATATGAATAAGTTCGCCATCGTGGTGGTTGTTTAGTTCAAGTGACATGCGTTGCTCCTTTCGTGAGCAGGAAGGTCTCATCTATGGACTTTTGCCGTCTGCACGGCGCTTTTTGTACTTGATGGTCACTTAGAAAAGCTGCCGGCTGTAAAACCAGCTGCCGCAATTTGAGAACTATTCTCAATTACTGTACTAACATCATAATCTAAGTGCGAAATCATTCAAGACCTTTCGGAGCGAAATTAATGCATATTGCATGTCTGAGCCGAGTTATTCGCTCTGAGATGTTTGTCAGCCTTGAAATGTTTCGCAATAAACCTAACTTAATCAGTAGAGCTAAGCCAGCTCGACCCGATCGGATGTCAGGTTGTGCTAAATGCGCGAGGTTTGGCAAAGGCTTATTGCGACTATGTTGCAATAACCTAATTGACGGAATTTGCGATTTTGTTGAGAAAGGCTCAAATAGACAGTTATTCGGTAGCCAGCCGTTTGGTTGAGAGTGTTGAAACATAAGTCTGTAGAGCACTAAGGTGAAGAACACAATATCTTTCAGCTAATCCCGGAATCTCAAACCAAACGCACATCTATCAAAATCCCACTAATAGAATCTCGTCAATTGGAACTTGACAGAATCAATATAGTGGAAATGACATTCGATTTCGTCTTTGATTTAGGTGTGCTCTCGGTTTGCGAGGCTCCACTAGGTACTCAACTCTCAAGCTCGGGCGATTGCATCAACGGTTAACGGTTCGTGGATTGCATCGGTTTGCAATCAACCGTTAACCGTTGAGCGATCTTGCCGAACACGGCGAAAAAGCGCCAGAGGAGAACAATTATGAGAATCGCATTTTTGGGCAAAGGTGGATCCGGAAAGACCACCACTGCCGCAAGTTTCATTCGTCACGCCGCGAGCAAACACCCCTTTGTTCTTGCTTTCGATGCTGACGTCAACGCTCACCTTGCCGGTGCACTTTCAGTCGAAGGTGATATCCAGCATGTAGGAAGCTTTTCGGTCCGGTCACCAATCACCTAAAAGGCCAGCGTGTCGACCTGGGTACCAAACCCATGATCATGACCACGCCACCTTCACTGCTATCGAACTTCGTTCGCTGTGATTTCGATGATCCACTGATCAAGCAATACGGCCGTCGGCGCGCCTCCGCCTCAAAAAATAAGCCATGAAACTTCTACTCGTACTGGTGGCGGTCATTGTCATTCCTATGGCCGCCATCTCTCTGTTCATCGCAATCGACCAGCTGATTTCAGCTGCGTTTAAACACTGCAAAAAGTAAAGGATCAAAATTATGTGTAAATCAAACACCAACACTCCTGGCGCCACTGGCCAGACCCCTTCTCCCTGCCTCAAGTGTCAGGGCAAAGGCAAGGGCAACTGCGCAGCCAAGAAGCTCGCTCGCGACTCCGCCAAAGTCGAAAAGCCTAAGGCAACCGATTCGGACCTCAACCCGCCGACTCTCATTCCCGACATCGAGCCCACGGCGACCCCCGAGCCTCCGCAGACTCCGGCGCCCGAACCCACAAAGTAAGTACGCCGCTTGCTTCGTCGTCGCAACCCAAAGAAAAATTCTATGTTCGAAAAACTGAAAAACATCAAGACGCCTCACGGAAATCCCGTGAAGCACCTGTGTAACCTGTTCGGTTACTTTCTGGCAGCGAGTCTGGTGGTAGTGTTCTTTGGCCTCGGAGTCAAAGTGGTGGGCTGGTCATGGCTTGCCGGCGCTGCTGTCGGAGTCACTGCTGCCATTGCACTGGTTGGCGGAATTTTCGTCACCTGCTCTTCCGCAGCACTTTCAACCTGGTCCAGACCGGTCGTGTTCTGCAATACGCCGGCTTCTGGCTGGCCAGCTTTCTCGGGCTTAAGGCTTCAACTGCGCTGTTCTCCGCAACTTTAATCGTGACCAGTCCACTGCTCGGCAGCATCGTGCTATTCGCGCTGGCTTTTGGCTCTGCCACCATCTGTGGTGAAGTGCCGACCCGCGGTCGCACCTGGTTGCCAATGAAAGCTAAGCGCTCTTAGCTTTCCGCAGTGAAACTGGCAATAAGGAAAAAAATAATGTCATCACACCCACGAAAGACCAGCACAGGTCTAGCTCTCAAAGATTGCGCACTGAGCCTGAAGGCCTCGATTCAGAGTGCTTTTGGCCGCAATCTCCAGGCACGCCAGACCTTGCGAGAGCTGCTGACTTTGCGTCAGAGCTATCTCGCCCCTGACCACAAATCACGGGCATCTGCTCAAATCGCTCTGGCTGAGACTTATCTGGATGGCAACATCGTAGATCGCATGCAGGCAGACGCTTTGCTGTCAGAAGCTCAGCTTATCTTGATAAAGCACAACGGTGCCATGCAGAAGCAGGTAGCCAGAGTGCTCCATATACGCGGCCGGTTGCATACTTCAATGGCCGATAAGAATCGTGCCCACACATTTCATCAGGCTGCTGAGACGGTCTACGAGCGCATTCGTCCACTGAGTTTCGAGCGCGTGGCGAATTTGCGCGAGTTGGCTCACGCTCAAGCCGCTATCGGTTTGTATATGGAGGCCAAGGCTACACGCAAGACCGCCGAAGAGCTCAATCGGATTTTGTTATTGCAAAGTGTCCGTCGCCGCTACTGATCACCTTCAACCGTTAACGGTTGATCCGAATAACTGAAGAGCGGGAACTGCGCTGCATTTGCAGTTCCCACTCTCTTTTTTCTTCAATGGAAATTTCAAAAACCTCTATGTACTTCACTGAGTAGTGTCAGCTGAGAGGTTTAGGAGTTGGATACTGTTGGCGAATTCATAATTGCTTAGATTTGAGTCTAGAAGCTGATTACACCCAAAGTTAAGTGTCTCTGATTTCTTCATTTTTGACTCTGCGAACGCCCAATTACACTACTGCATATA
>Ga0209490_10000148_pt1 | contig 75561 bp, 78 predicted proteins | sample MAT06_FD_187209 | JGI IMG/M metagenome (GOLD analysis project Ga0209490, IMG submission 187209) | Freshwater microbial communities from Lake Fryxell liftoff mats and glacier meltwater in Antarctica - MAT-06 (SPAdes) (version 2) | ecosystem: Environmental > Aquatic > Freshwater > Ice > Liftoff...
ACCCGCACCGAGGCCGACGTCGACGGGATCTATATCATCCGCACCAGCCTCACCACCGAAACATTGGACGCCCCCGGAGTCATCACCGCCTACAAGAACCTGGCCTACGTCGAACGCGACTTCCGAACCCTCAAGGTCGACGACCTCGACCTACGACCCATCTACCACTACCTGACCGAACGCGTCCGTTCCCACGTGTTCCTCTGCATGCTCGCCGCCTACATCACCTGGCACCTACGGAAAGTACTCGCCCCGCTAACCTACACCGACGAACACATCCCGAAACGCGACGACCCCGTATCGGCCGCCCAACGCTCGCCGGGCGCCAAGAAGAAGGACACCCACGGAGAAACACCCGACGGACTGCCCGTACGAAGCTTTCAGGAGCTACTACGCCACCTCGCCACACTCAACCGCGAAGTGATCAACTTCTCCGGGCGGCGCATCGAGAAGATCACCAACCCCACGCCGACACAACGCCGCGTCTTCGAACTGCTCGAAGCCCCGATTCCCCTCAGGCTCGCCGCGTAGCCACGAACAACACCCGGCACAACGGAGAAACCGCAGGCCACAGCCCTACACGACGTCGAAGATCAAGTAAGTTCGGACTAGTGGCGGTGAGGACCGCTACGGCGCAGCCGGGGCGGCTGTGTCGTCGACGACGGCCCCGGTGGCACCGATGCCGGTCGTGGAGGTTCCGCGGGTCGCATCGCGGCCGTGCGGGCCGGTGCCGGCCGTGTCGGAACCGGGGGTGGTGGTGTCGGCACGGACGAGGGCGGCCAGGTCGATCTCGATCAGGAACGGCTCCTCGACGCTGAGCGCCTCACCCGCCGCCGCCCGGGCGTACTCGTGGTACCGCCCACCGATGATCATGTCGGCGACCGCGAACGGCCCGTGGTGGTCGACCAGCAGCGAGTAGGGGATACGGCCGCGGGCGTAGAGCTGAGGCTTGAACGACCGGTCGGTGACACCGTGCTCACGACCGACCACCTCGACGACCATCAGTGCGTCGGCCGCGTCGAGCAGCTCGGGTCCATGGGCGCCCGATCCGGTGGATCTCAGGGCGTGGCGCTCCGAGGTCGGTTCGGTTGTCGCCAACAGCAGGCCGTCGGACGCGGGCCCGTCAGCCGAACCGTCCGGTGCGCGCGTGACGACGAGATCGGGCACCAGCATGCAGTCCGGCCCGAGCCGCAGCGGGACGGGACCGATCACCCGCAGCCCGTCCGGCAGCACCTCCTCCAGCGCGGCACGGATCCGTGACACGACTCGGGCACGGTCGGCCGACGTGCCGGGGCCGACGATGAGTGTGCCCTCCACCAGCTCCACCCGGCCGTCGCGGGGCAGGACATCGCGGGGCAGGGCGAGGTAGGCGTCCTCGGTCCATGGCCCCTCGTGGTCGAACACCGGATGGTCCACCGCCGCCGCCCTTCGAACGTCGCAGGTCTCCGCAGTGCGCCATGGTGACATGGTGACGCGGTGAGGGCGCCATGCCGACCGAGCGTGACGCCCTGCCGGGCCGGGAGCGCCACCCACACGGGTGCCCCGACGGCCCCACACCGGTTCCGACCGTGGTGGCGTCCGGTTCGGCCGGGGAGGTCCTCGCGTGCTGAGATGGCGCCATGATCGAGCTCTGGCCCCCGGGTGAGCCGACCGAGGTCGACGACGCCCGGCTCGCCGCGCTGTACGCGTACCCGGCCGGGCTCACGGCGCCGTTCGTCCGCGTCAACTTCGTGTCGACGATCGACGGAGCGGTCACGCTCGACGGCCGCTCGGCCGGGTTGGGATCCGACGCCGACCGGCGCGTGTTCGGCCTGCTGCGCCAGCTCGCCGAGGTGGTGCTCGTCGGGGCGGGCACCGTCCGCGCCGAGGACTACCGCGGGGCGCGACGCCCGACCCGTGGCCGCGGGACACCGCCCCCCATCGCCGTCGTCACCGGCTCGGCCGATCTCGACCCCGGGAGCCGCCTGCTCACCGACACGGCGGTTCCCCCGATCGTGCTCACCACGGACTCCGCCCCGGCGGAGCGCCGCGACCGGCTCGCCGCCGCCGGCGCCGACGTCGTCGTGCTCGACCGGCTCACCCCGGACGCGCTGTTCGCCGAGCTGGCCCGCCGGGGCCTGCACCGTGTCCTGTGCGAGGGCGGTCCGTCGCTGTTCGGCGATCTCGTGGCTGCGGACGCCGTCGACGAGCTGTGCCTGACGGTGGCCCCGCTGCTCGCCGGGGGGCCGGCCGGCCGGATCGCCCGCGGCACCGACGGGAGCGGGTCACGATCCAGCGAGCTCGCGGGCGTCCTGCACGAGGAGGGGGTCCTGCTGCTGCGCTACCGGCGGAGGAGTCCCGCGGTTGAGCCGATCGGGTGATTGTCCGTGAGGACGGCCCGGCTCGGCGCGTCACAGCAGCGAACACGCAAGCGACACGAGCGAGAAGGAGCTGGGCCCATGACCACCCCCGCCACCACCACCCCCACCACCGCGACCCCCACCGGCACGGTCTCGTCGCCCGCGCGCCTCGCGGACGACACCGCGCAGGGCCGGACCACGATCGCCGCATCGGTCGTGCAGAAGATCGCCGGCATCGCGGCGCGGGAGATCTCCGGCGTGCACTCGATGGGTGGGGGTGTGTCCCGCGCGTTCGGCGCGATCCGCGAGCGGATCCCCGGTGGTGGCACCGGTGCCGCGAACATCGCGGGCGTGCAGGTCGAGGTCGGTGAGAAGCAGGCGGCCGTCGACCTCGACATCGTCGTCGAGTACGGCGCGTCCATCGTCGACCTGGCCCGTGCGGTGCGCCGCAACGTGATCACCGCCGTCGAGCGGATGACGGGGCTCGAGGTCATCGAGGTCAACATCGCGGTCAACGACATCCACCTGCCCACCGCGGACAACGGCGACGAGGTGCAGCCCGTGCAGCCCTCGCGCGTCGAGTGACCGACCTCCCGACGCCGTCCCGACCTCGTCCCGATCAAGCAGGAGCGATCCCGTGACCGTGTCCTCCACCCCCATCGCGGTTCCCCTCACGCTCGCCGAGCGCGTGGCGGCCACGGTGCTGACGCACCCCGGTGTCGCCGGGTTGCACGGAGGGGTTTTCGGCTCCGTCGCCACCTACCTGCCCGGGCGCAGGCTCACCGGTGTCCGTATCGGCGAGGGTGACGAGCCGGTCGAGCTGGGCGTCGTGCTCCACATCCACCGGCCGATTCCCGAGGTCGTCCGCGCGCTGCGGCGCGAGGTCTCCGTGATGTGCGGCGGCGCCGCGGTGAACATCACGGTCGCCGACATCGCCGTCCCGGTCGCGCTCGCGCCCGACCTCGCCGCGGTGGAGCCCGCGGGGTGAACGAACAGGAACGCGCGGCGTTCCGCGCGTTCGTCCGGGATCACCACCCCGACCGGGGTGGTGACCCGGACGTGTTCATCGCCGGCGTCGCGCACTTCCGCGGCGCCGGACACGGCCCGCCGGAGCCACCGGAGGGCGGAGCCGACGATTCGCGATTCGACGCCCCGGTCGAGGTGGTGACACCACTCCCCGTCCCGGTCCGGGTGGCCCTCGCGCTGCTCCGGACGTTGCGGTGGCACCGCGACCGGCGTGTGCAGTGACGACACGAACCCTTCTGAGGAGAACTCGATGAACGCGACCCAGACCGGCCTGCTGGCAGGCCTCATCCTCGGCGCCGCCGGTTACATCGGCGGTCTCGGCGCCTTCCTCGTCGCGCTGCTGGTCGGGGCGCTCGGCCTCGTCGCGGGCCGCGTGCTCGACGGCGAGCTCGACATCAACGCCGTCCTCGGCCGAGGCCGGGACAGGTGACCGCCCTCGATGACGGGGACCGCGGCCGCCTCGACATCCACCCGACGGTGCTGCGCAAGATCGCCGAACACGCGGCCGACCAGGTTCCGGGCACGCTGCGCCACGAACGACGTCTGGCGGGCATCGAGGTCGGTGACGCCGGCGCGAGTGCGAGGATCACCACCGGCTCCGGTGACCCGGCCGTGGTGGACGTCCGGCTCGAGCTGACCCTGCAGTACCCGGCGTCCGTCCGATCGGTCGTAGACGCCGTGCGGGCCAGGGTGGGTGACGACCTCACCCGGCTCGCGGGCCACCGCGTCCGGACGCTCTCGGTCACGGTGTCCGGGCTGCGCGGCAAGCCCGTCGCCACCGGCCCGCAGTAGATGCAAGCCGAGAAGGAGGAAAGATGCGTTATCTGCTCCGGGTACTCGCCCCGCTGCTGGGGCTCGCCCTGGCCGCGGCGGGCATCCTGCTGGTGATCGAGGTCGTGGCGGCGTGGCTACGCCCCACCGCCGAGGCCGGCCTGACGGTGCCCTGGCCGGACTGGCAGGCGACGATGGACGAGCTGACGTGGGCCGACTTCCCGGTGGCGGCCGTCGCGATCGGCGTCGCCGTCGTCGGGTTGCTGCTCGCGCTGGTCGGGCTGCTCGCGCGCCGCTCGGACATCGTCCTGGACTCCCCGACGCCCGCGATGGCCGTCACCACCTCGCCGCGGGTCCTGGCCCGGATCGTCGGCAGGCGCGTCCGTGAGACCGACGAGGTGGCGTCCGCGTCGGTCACGGCGTCCCCGCGGAGGATCGTCGTGACGGCCCGGAGCTGGGCAGGCGCCGGTCCCGAGCTGCGCTCCACGGTGCGCGAGCAGGTCGACGACCTGCTCACCGAGTTGCCCCTGCACCGCCGCCCCCGGGTGTCGGTGTCGGTGCAGGAACGAAAGGGACCCCGATGAGCGAGCCCGCAGCGAACACGGTGGAGCTGTCCAAGCAGACCTCGACACCGGCCGCGCCGGAGCCGGAGCCGCCGGCCGGTGTGTTGCGCCGGCGGTCGCGGTCGGCGGTGGCGCGCTCCGCGGCCCGGGACCGCGGGATCGCCGTGCTGATCGGCCTGCTCCTGCTCGTGACGGGCACACTCGTGGCACTGCTGTCCTTCGGTGTGTTCGGCAGCATGCGGGCCGGCCGGCCCGTGCTCGACCCGGTCGTCGTCGAGGCCCTGGGGACGCAGTCGACCGTCAGCCGGATCGTGGCGATCGCCGTCGGGATCCTGCTCACGCTGCTCGGCCTGACCTGGGCTGCCCGCTCGTTGCGTCCCGAACGGCGCCCTGATCTCGTGCTCGCGGCGGGAGGCGCCACCGAGATCGTCGTCAGCTCGGCCGCGGCCGCCGATGCGGTCGCCACCGAGGCGGGCAGGATCCCCGGGGTCGGACGGGTCCGTGCACGGCTCGTCGGGCCCGAGCGCGCGCCCGCGCTGCGCCTGACCTTGTGGATCACGGACGACGCCGACGTCCAGGACGTCCTGCGCCGTGTCGACGGCCAGGTGCTCGCCTCGGCACGCGCCTCGTTGGGCCTCGGCGCACTACCTGCCGCCGTCCGCATCGAGCTGGACACCGCGGCGTCGGCGTCGCGTGTGGCCTGACCCGTTCACGGCCGTCACACCGCTGCTGCGGCACAGTGCGTCCCGACCAGCACGACCGGCCAGGAGGGGTACGTGGTACGAGCGGCACCGCGGATAGCGCGCCCGGCCGCTGTCCTGACCTCGGTGGCGGCAGTGCTCGCGATGCTGGCGGCCGGGTGCACGGTCGGGCCGTCGCAGCGCACGCCGGTCGCCGTCCGCGGGGAGAACCTGGCGGCGCCGGCACCGCCGGCCCCCGTTCCCGTAGCGCCCGAGACGCTCCCCGAACCCGAGCAGCAGAGCGCGTCGCTCCCGTTCTTCGAGTGCACGGACGAGACGTTCGCGGTGCTGCGCACGCCACCACCACCGGACCGGACCCTGCGGGTGGAATGCGCCGAGCTCGTCGTGCCGGCCGACCCGGCGGTGCCGGGGTCCGGCGCCACGTCGCTCGGTGTGGTGCGCGTCGGGCTCGCCGACGCCCCCGAGAGCAGGCCGCCGCTGCTCGCCGTGGGTGACAGCGCCACCGAGCCGACCACCCGACACGCCGTCACGCTGGCCGGGCAGGTGACCCCGGCGCTGCTGCAGAGCTACAGCCTGATCGGGCTCGACCGGCGCGGGTCGGGCTCCGACGGCCTCAACTGCGCCCCGGTCACCGCCCGCGCCGCCCTCCTCGACGCCGACCCGGCAGCCACCGGCGAGGCCGAGCTGTCGGCACTGCTCGAACGCGCCCGCTCCGTCGTCCAGGACTGCGGTGTCGCGCTCGACGGCCGGCTCGCCGCCTTCCGTACCTCGACCGCCGCCGCAGACATCGAGCTGCTGCGCTCCGAGCTCGGCGTCGGGAGGTTGTCGGCGATCGGGGTGGGGGACGGCGCGGCGGCGCTCGCCGGCTGGGCCCGGGACTCGCCGCAGGCCGTCGGCCGGATCGTGCTCGACGCTCCGCCGGACCCCGGGATCGACGATCCGGAGCTCAGCGAGTCCCGCGCCGAGGCCGGCGAGGCCACGTTCGACGCCTTCGCCGTGGCGTGCTCGGCGCAGCCGGACTGCCCGCTCGGGCCCGACCCCCGCCGGACGATGTCCGCCCTCGTCGAGGCGCTGCGCACCCAGCCGCTCGTGACGGCGGACGGACGCAGGCTCACCGCGGGCGGCGCACTCAACGCCGTGCTCACAGGTCTCGGCGAGCCGCGCGGCTGGCCCGCACTCACCGGCGCGCTCGCTGCGGCCACGGGTGGTGACGCCGGACCCCTGCTCGACGTGCTGAGCCCGGTCACCGGACCGCGAGGCCGGTTCGACGGCATGCTCGCCACCGCCTGCAACGACACCCGCCGGCGGCCCTCACCCGCCGAGATCTCCACACTCGCCGCGGAATGGCGCGTCACGTACCCGCTGTTCGGCGGCACGTTCGCACTCCGGTTGGTCGCCTGCGCGCCGTGGCCGACCGGAGGGCCCGCCCCCGCGAGCGGCTCGGTGGCCGGCACCCCGACCATCCTCGTGCTCGGCACCGTGGCCGACCCGAGGGGAACCCTGGACGGGTCGCGGCGGGCCGCCGGGAACCTGACGTCCTCCCGGTTCCTCAGCTGGCAGGGTGCCGGCACCGGCGCCTACCCACGCACCGCGTGCGTCAGCGGAGCCGTCGACTCCCTGCTCCTCGACGGCGTCGCGCCCGGGGCCGACATCCTGTGCCCGCCGTGACACTCAGCAGTACAGCTCCCCGGCGATCGCGACCACCTCGACGGCCTGTGCCCTCGTGACCGTCGGCAGCACGGCCGGCAGGGCGCGGACCAGGGCGTCCTCGTCGGCTCCCGCCTCGAGCTGCTCGCAGATCACCGCTGCCGCCTCGGTCTCCGGCAGCCCCGACCGGCTCGCCGGGATGTCGGCCTCGCGGAGTGCGGCGAGATAGGTGCCGGCCTTGCCGCCGGCCGGGTCGACATCCCCGCGACGCGGAATCGCGGTCGACTCGACCTCGGTCGCCGGGGCCCGCAACGGTGCCTCGGTCGGCGCCACGGGGTCCGCCCCCGGTGCGCCGGACGGGCCGGCGGAGGCGCCGGGCACGGACGCCCCGACCACCGCCGCAGGCGACGGCGAGAGCCCGCCGCCCGACAGGACCGCGACCACCGCGGCGGCCATGACGGCGGCGCCCACCGCTGCGGCGGCGAGGAAGACAGGTTCCCGGTTCTCGCCTCGAGCCAGTGCCTCCCCGGCCCGGCGTCGTGCGGCCCCGTCCACCGGCCACCGCGATGACGGGAACGGTGGCCGGGCCTGCGACCTCTGCCGCCCGGGCCGCCTCAGCGGTCACGAACCGACGCACCGCCGCCGCACGAGCGGGCACGGGCGTGACCCCGGGGCCGGGCATCGGCCGGTCGGGCGCGGGAGCGACGGGTGCGAGGACTCCCGCGTCGGGCGCCCCGGGCGTGGGCACCTCGCTCATCGGGAGTACGGGCGCCGGCCACCGTCGTCCGGTCTGCTGTCGGCTCAACGACCGATCGGGTCGTCGGGCGCGGCCGCGCGGTCCACGAGGCCCATGGGGATGATTTCTCCCAGCAGTGGTCACATCTGGTCACCCCGCGTGGCGAGTCGTGCCGGGCCGCTCAGCGACCCCACCACCCCCACCGGGGCCGGACGACGACCAGCAGCAGGCGGTCGCGTCGCGGTCCGGGCCGGACGGTGTGCACCTCCGCCGCGCCGCACGCCGCCGCGACGACCTCGCGGGCGGCGTCGACGTCGTCGACGGTGACCCCGGCCGGCAACCACAGCGACAGGACCACGGCGTCGCCGCGGCCCCGAGAGGTGACGATCCACGGCAGCTTCCCCGTTCGGCTGGCCACCCCGGCCTGGAGGAGGCCGGTCCGGGCCCGGTGCGGGACGACCACCGCCTGCAGTTCCCGGCGGCCGATCCCCCGCAGCGGCGGCAGCGCCAGCAGCGCGGTCACGACGACCGAGGCGAGCAGGACCGCCACCCACGGCCCGAGCCCCCACACCGCGAGCCCCCACACCGCGAGCCCCCACACCGCGAGCCCGACGACACCCGCGACGAGAAGCTCCCGCCGGCACCGGACCGCGACCGCGAGCGGGCCGGGTCGGCGCCGTGGCGGCGACAGCAGCCTGCGCGCCTCCGGTCCGTGGCTGGGTATCACGATGTCCCCGCCCGCTCCGGCCGAGCACCGGTCTGCTCGGCGGCGGCGGTCAGGTCGGCGATGCCGAAGTCGGCGATGCGCGGGCCGGCGCTGCCAGGGCCGGCCCACACCGGGGCGTGCGGAACGGGGGCGAGGCGCACGGTTCCGGTGCCCGCGCACTCGCCGCACGGGTGCGCGCCGACCAGTCCGTTCCCCGCGCACGGCGCGCACCCAGCGATGAGGTCCCACCGGCGGTCGCGGTACTCCCGGCCCCCTCCGGCGGGAAGGCGGCGCACCTCCCAGCCGCGGACCAGGGCGGCCGCGTCGTCGTCGAGGAAGAGCCGCCGATCCCATCGGCCGAACAGGCTCATGATCACATTGAAGGGCTTGCGCCCGGTGTTGCGCTGTTCTACGGTGATCATCTACCTTCGTGTTGTGCTGCTCATCCGGCCTGACGGGTCGAGGACGCCACACCCACCAGTGCGCCAACACCGGTGGGCTCAGCTCAGAGGAAGCGCCGTGACCATCGCAGCCGTGCGATGGTCGGGGCGCTCTCCTCGTTCTCGGGTTGGGTATCGGACTCACGGCTGATTCACGCGGACCGACAACCCGCCAGGCTCCCCGCGCCCGGCCGACCACCTCCTCACACCGGCCGCACCCCACTCCGTAGGGCGCTCTGCTGCCCGATCGAGTGAGGACGACCCGCCGGTGGACTACCGACCGGCGGGTCGCTTCAGGACTCGAGCGTGCATGTGGTTGGGATGCGGCCCGCCGACCCAAACGGCAAGTGCCGGATCCAACCGTCACCGTCTGACGGTCCAGAGTTCACGTGAGCGGGGGCGCACCTGTGGCCGCGGAAGCAAACCCCACCCTACGTCGGCGTGAACTGGCGAAGTACTTCCGGGATCTCCGACGCGAACGCGGCTACCAGCTAGAACAGGTGGCAGCCGCGCTCGACGCGTCCGCGGCCAAGGTCAGCCGGATAGAGAGCGGCGCCCGCGGGGTGGCCCTGGACGACGTCCAGAAGCTGAGTGATCTGTACGACCTCGATGATGTCGAGCGCGACCGGATCATGGAAATTGCCAGGGAGAGTCGTCGACGCGGGTGGTGGCAGCGCGTGGACCTCCCCGAGGGACTCCGCACGTTCATCGGCATGGAACAGGCCGCCATGGCGATCAACGAGTACAACACCAGCGTCGTTCCCGGCCTGCTGCAGACTCCCGACTACGCTGCCGCGCTGGTGGTGGCCGGCCCCGGCGAGACCCCGCAGGCGACCGAGACCCGGGTCGGCGTCCGCATGACCCGCCAACAGGTGTTGGCGCGGGCAGATCCGCCAGACCTCTGGGTGGTCCTCGACGAGGCCGCGATCACGAGAGTCGTGGGCGACCGGGCCATCATGGCGGCCCAACTCGCTCACCTCGGCGACGCCGCGGCGCAACCGGGGATCACCGTCCAGTTCATTCCGTTCGACCTCGGCGTCCACCCGGGGCTCAACAGCGCCTTCATCCTGTTGCAGCTGTCCGACGACCGCCTGTCGGATGTCGTCTACTCGGAAAGCCTCGACGGTGCCCTCTTCATGGATTCCCCGGAGAACATCCGGCATTATCGTCGAGCCTTCGCACAGTTGCGAGCCATCGCATTGAGCCCCACCGAGTCCCGCCGCCGGATCATTACGGCCGCGGAGCGAATGAACACCTGAGCAACCCGCGGAGATCTTCGCGGGTCCGGCAACAACGATAACATCAGGAGCACCGACGTAATGTCCGAAGTCCCCACTCCGCTGACGTGGATCAAGGCCTCCCGCAGCATGAACATGAATGCCTGCGTCGAACTGGCGCAGGCGGGTGAGATGATCGCGTTGCGCGACTCGAAGAACCCCGACGTCGCACCCTTCTACTTCACCCGCACCGAGATCGATGCCTTCCTGGACGGCGCCCGCCGATCCGAGTTCGACCATCTGCGCTGAGCGCGTAGCTCGCTCCCCAGCCGTCCCGAACCCGGGGACGGCGCCGGTCACCTGCTGTCCGCCCTGCTCGTCCGGGCAGCAGGTGACCACCACACCACCGTCGCCTGTTCTACGCGCCGCCGAAAGTCTGAATCCTCCTGCGAACCGATCCGCAGTCGAGGAACACTCTCCCGCGCCACTTCCGTCGAGCGCGGGAAAAGCACCCGTGAAAGCCGGAAGCACCTGAGCAATCGGAGATCAGTCATGCCTCAGAACAGCGCTGGACTTGAATGGATCAAAGCGTCACGAAGCATCGACCGCGGCGCCTGCGTCGAGCTCGCGCGGGCCGGTGACATGATCGCACTGCGCGACCCGAAGAACCTCGACGTCGCGCCGTTGCTCTTCACCCGAATCGAGATGGGCGCACTCCTGCACGGCGCCCGGCACCGGGAACTCGACCACCTGGCCTGACGCTCCGACGCCCGGATAGACCCCCGGCGGGTGCTCGCGCCTCCCCGACGAGCGCGGACACCCGCCGCGGTCAGTCCGTGGGCGTTCTCCTGGCCCGGCTCGGCTGCACGCGCATCGGTTCGCCGGGCATCTTCGGGTACTCGGGCGGGTAGGGCAGCTCACCGAGGCCGCGGTCACGCTCGTCGGCGCTGAACCAGTCCAGTGCCCGCCCGAGCCCGCCTGCGGCGGCGTCCATGCCCTCGTGCGGGTCGCCGTGTCGAGCGAGCAGGCCGGGCACGGTGCGCACGTCGAAGTCCTCCGGCTCGACGTCGGGCAGCGACTCCCAGGTGAGCGGCATCGACACGGTGGCCCGTGGACGTCCGCGCACCGACCACGCCGAGGCGACGGTCCGGTCGCGGGCGGCCTGGTTGTAGTCGAGGAACACCCGTTCGCCGCGCTCCTCCTTCCACCAGTCCACGGTCGCCCGCGAGGGCAGGCGCTCCGCCACGCGGCGGGCGATCGCGATCACCGCGTGCCGGACGTCGACGAAGTCCCATTCCGGCCGGATGCGCGCGAACACGTGAACGCCCCGCCCGCCCGAGGTCTTCGGCCAGCCCACCAGGCCGGCCTCGTCGAGCACCTCCCGCAGCACGACCGCGACGGCCGCGGCGTCGGCGAAGTCGGTGCCGGGCTGGGGGTCGAGGTCGACCCGGAGCTCGTCGGGGCGGTCGGTGTCGGCGCGGCGGACGGGCCAGGGGTGGAAGTCGAACGTGCCCATGTTGGCCGCCCACACCAGTACCGCCTGCTCGGTCGGGCACAGCGTCTCGGCCGTACGCCCGCTGGGGAAGGTCACCCGAGTCGTCTCGACGTAGTCCGGGGCGCCCTTGGGCAACCGTTTCGAGTAGAACGGCTCGCCCTCGACCCCGTCCGGGTAGCGCTTGAGGTTGGTCGGGCGCCCGAGGAGCACGCGCAGCAGCGGCTCGGCCACCGCCCGGTAGTACTCGACGACCTCCCCCTTGGTGATGCCGCGCTCGGGGAAGCAGACCTTGTCCGGGCTGGTCAGGCGGACCTCGCGGTCGCCGTGGGGCCCCGCAACGGTCAGCAGCCGCGCCGGGCTCGTGCTCGCCACGGATCGGCACGCTACCGGCTACCCTGCAGTCGTGCCCGAACTCCACGAACCGGACCCCCCGGCCCGGTCCCGGCAGTTCCCTCCACCTCGCGACGGCCGGTGCCCGCCGGCCAGGTCAGGGCAGTTCGACGACGAGCTCGTCGGGCTCGATCCGGAGGATCCCGATGCGCAGGCCTTCGCCGCCCACCTCGACCGGATGCAGCGCCAGCCCGCAGCGTTCACCGTCGAGGGCTACCTGGACGGGGTCAGCCACTTCGCGGACTCCGCGAACCGGGCCGAGGGCGGACGGCGTTGGGCCGCGGTGCTGGTCGTGTCCCTGTTGCTCGCGGTGGCCGGCTACCTGGTGTGGGACTCGCTGATGTTCGTCGTGCACACGTGGCTGTAAGGGGATGGTTCTCCCGCGTCCTGGGCACGTTGTCGGGGGGCGGACGTAGCCTGGAACGCATGGATCCCGTCACCGAATCCGCACCGAAGGTCGTCAAGTCCGACGCCGAATGGCGGGAGCAGCTGACTCCCGCGGAGTACCAGGTGCTGCGCAAGGCCGGCACCGAACGCCCGTTCACCGGCGAGTACACCGACACGTCGACCGCGGGTGTCTACGAGTGCCGCGCGTGCGGCGCCGAACTGTTCCGCAGCGACACCAAGTTCGAGTCGCACTGCGGCTGGCCGTCGTTCTTCACCCCGCTCGCGGGCGGGGCCGTCATCGAGCGCACCGACGTCGCCATGGGCATGAAGCGCACCGAGGTCGTGTGTGCCGCCTGCCACGGTCACCTCGGCCACGTGTTCGAGGGCGAGGGGTACGGCACACCCACCGATCTGCGCTACTGCATCAACAGCGTCTCGCTGCGGCTCAACCCCGACGACTGACCGGCCGGCAGACCGTCCTCCACCCGAGATCCGTCCGGGGTGGCGCACGACCCCTACTTCCGGGTAGGACCGTCACCATCCGTGACAACGACGCCCGGAGGAACTCGATGGCCCTACGCCGCTGATCGTGCTGGCGACCCTGCTCGGGGTCACAGTGGTCGCCGCCCCCGCGGCGTCGGCGTCGGCGTCGGCAGTCGGCGGGTGATCGCGACCGGCCGGGGTACACGATCGTCGAGCCCGTGTTCACGCCCCTGGAAGCGGACGGCGGCCCGACACGTGTCCTGACGGGCGAGCACCGGGGCGCGGGCTACGCGATCGAGGTGCCGCCGCACTGGAACGGCGAGCTCGTCCTGTGGGCCCACGGCTTCCGCGGCGACGGACCGGAACTGACGGTCGACGCACCGCCCTACGGCCTGCGCGAACGGCTTGTCGCCCAGGGCTACGCGTGGGCGGCGTCGTCGTACGACCGCAACGGCTACGACGTCGAGTCGGGCGTCCGCTCCACCCACGACATGGCCCGGGAGTTCCGCCGGCTCGTCGACCGGCCGGAGCGGACCTACATCACCGGGGTCTCGATGGGCGAGCACGTCATCGCCCGGTCGCTCGAGCAGTACCCCGCCTTCTACGACGGCGCCCTGCCCATGTGCGGGGTGCTCGGCGACCACGACCTGTTCGACTACTTCCTCGACCACCAGGTCACCGCCCAGGCGCTCGCGGGGGTCCGCGGGTATCCGCCGGGCCCCGACCACGCCACCGGTGCACTCCCCCGCATCTACGCCGGCCTCGGGCTGGCGCCGGGCAACCCGGCCGTCACGACGCCGGCGGCGCAGCAGTTGCGGGCCGCGACCATCCTGGACTCCGGCGGGCCGCGACCCGGTTCGGACGCGTCGTTCGCCTTCTGGAAGGACTTCCTGTTCGGGCTGGGTGTGCCGAACGGTGACCCGACCCCCGTCACAGGTCTGGCGCTCGAACCCGGCGCCGTTGCTGGCAACATCGGCACCGACTACGAGCCCGACTCCCCCGTCGACCTCGACGCCGCGGTCCAGCGCGTTCCGGTCGCCGACGAGCGCGCTCGCGAGACCCGAAGGCTCAACCCCGTCGCGCAGGTCTTCGGCAGGCCGCGTGCACCGGTGTTGACGCTGCACGACCTCGGCGACCTGTTCGTGCCGTTCTCGATGGAGCAGGTCTACGCCGGCGAGGTGGCCGCCACGGGACGCTCCGAGCTGCTCGTACAGCGGGCGATCCGGGCGGCCGGGCACTGCGAGTTCTCCGACGTCGAGGTGGGCACCGCGTGGGACGACCTGGTCACGTGGGTGGAGGCCGGCGACCGCCCCGCGGGCGACGAGGTGACCAACGCCGAGACCGTGGCCGACCCCGCGTTCGGCTGCCGCTTCTCCGACGTCGCCGCGTATGCCGCCACCCCGACGCCCGGCACCTCGCGACGGTTCTTCGAGCCCTGCACGTGACGGCAGGGACGGCACCGCGAGATCGGCACCGCCAGATCGGCACTGCCAGATCGGCGCCGCCAGATCGTTGCCGCGCGGGAAGGGCCGGCAGCGTTGCCGGGTCGGGCTAGGGCAGGGTCGCCACCAGGTCGCCCGGCTGCACGCGCGGCCCGGTGAAGAACGGGACCTCCTCGCGGACATGCCGGCGGGCCTCGGTGGCGCGCAGCTGCCGCATCAGGTCCACGATCCGGTCGAGCTGGTCGGCCTCGAAGGCGAGGATCCACTCGTAGTCGCCCAGCGCGAACGCCGGAACGGTGTTGGCCCGGACGTCCGCGAAGCCCCGGGCCTCCTTGCCGTGGTCGGCGAGCATCGTCCGCCGCTCCTCGTCGGGCAGCAGGTACCACTCCAGCGAGCGGACGAACGGGTACACGCAGACGTAGCGCTTGGGGTCCTCCCCGGCCACGAAAGCCGGCACGTGGCTCTTGTTGAACTCCGCTGGCCGGTGCAGGGCCACCTGGCTCCACACCGGGACGCTGGCCCGGCCGATCGCGGTGGTACGACGCAGGTCGGCGTAGGCGCCCTGCAGTGCCTCCACGTTCTCGGCGTGCCACCAGACCATGTAGTCGGCATCGGCGCGCAGGCCGGCGAGGTCGTACACACCACGGACGACGACGCCCTTGCCGTCGAGACCGTCGAGGAACTCGGTGAGCTGCGACCCGGCGGCGGTGCGGTCCTCACCGAGGCGCCCCGGCTCGACGCGGAAGACCGACCACATCGTGTAGCGGATGGTGCTGTTGAGTTCGGCGTAGTCAAGACGTGCCATGTCCCCATGGTCCCATCCCGCTCGCCGCCCGGCGCGCGCTCCACCCGCCCGCGAGTCGGGGTCCCCGTGCCCGCGAGTCGGGGTCCCCGTGCGCGCGAGTCGGGGTCCCCGTGCGCGCGAGTCGGGGTCCCCGTGCGCGCGAGTCGGGGTCTGAGTGCGCGCGGGTCGGGCCCTCCGTGCGCGCGAGTCGGGGAGTCAGCGCGCGGGTAGGAGCGACGCGACCAGCGCCTCGGCTGCCGCGCGAGCCGTGCCGACGCACGCCGGCACGCCGACCCCGTGCAACGCGGCACCCGCAACGGCCAGCCCGGCGGGCAGGTCGTCCTCGATTGCCGCGACCCGGCCCTGATGCCCGACGCCGTACTGCGGCAGCCCACCACCCCACCGCTGGACGTGTACGGCCACCGGTGCGGCCGTGATCCCGGCGAGGAGTTCGAGGTCGGCCCGGGTCCGCGTCACGAGCTCGCCGTCGTCCACCTGCAGGGTGGGCGCCTCGCCGAACCGGCCCAGCGACGCGCGGACCCGGACGAGTCCGTCGGGTGCGAGATGGGACCACTTGGTCGTCGAGTGCGTGATGGCCTTCACGGCGAATGGCTCGTCGGCGGCGATCAGCGCACCGGACGTCGGCGGGAGGGTCGTCGCGTCCTGGGGCCGGAACGCCATCGCGACCACCACGGAGGAGGCCAGTGGGATCTCCCCGGCCGCCCGCGCGGCGTCGGGCGCGATCCCCCCGAGCAGCCGGGCCACCGCGGGAGCGGGGACCGCGAGCAGTACCGCGTCGACGTCGAGCAGGGCAGGGTCGGTACGCGGCCCGAGCGTCAACCGCCAGCCACATGAGTGGCGCTCGACGGCCCGCACGGTGACGCCCAGCCGGACCTCGGCGGCCGACGCAGTCACGAGGGCGTCGACAAGTTCCCGGTAGCCGCCCTGCAGGGCACCGAACACCGGACGCACGGAAGCCGCGGCTCGCACGCGCTCAGACCCCGACTCGCGCTCACTCAGACCCCGACTCGCGGGGGTGGGCGGGGCTGTGGCGTGGTCGGCGGCGGCGGTCAGGGACGGTGCGCCGGCGTCGAGGGCCGATGCCAGGGCGGGAATCGTGGCGCGCAGGCCCAGGGCGTCGACCCGGCCCGCGTAGACACCGCCCAGGAGGGGGTCGGCGAGGCGGTCGGTCAGCTCGTCACCGAACCGCGAGCGCAGCAGACCCCCGAGCGCGACGTCGGATCCCCGCTCCCAGCGCAGCGGACACGCCGGTTCCGCGGCCACGCGGGCCAGCCCGGCCGCGGACAGGAGCCCGTCGAGCCGGGTGAGGCTGGTCGGCACGCCGATCAGCGTCCCGGACGGCAGCGGCACGGTCCGCCCGCCCGCCCGGACCGACGGCGTGGCACCGGTCGGGTGCACCTGCACACCGTCGAGGCCGAGCTCGCGCAGCAGCGCCGGGATCTCCGGGCGGCGGGCCAGGAACGCCTCGGCGCCCACGTCGTAGGGCACCCCGGCCAGATCGACGGTGCGGAGCACGCCACCGATGCGGTCGCGCTGCTCCAGCACGGTGATCACGGCGGACGGGCCGAGCAGGGTGCGCATGCGGTGCGCCGCGGCGAGCCCGGAGACGCCGGCCCCGACGACGGCGACGTGCGCGGCGACCGGCGGTGGAGCTCGCATCGGCGCTAGGGGGCCTGCCCGTGCACCAGCTCGACGAGCCGGGTGAGCACATCCGGGTCGGTGTCGGGCAGCACGCCGTGGCCGAGGTTGAACACGTGCCCGGGCGTGCGGCGCCCCTCGTCGAGGATGCGGCGCACCTCCGCCTCGATCGAGCCGGCGTCGGCGAACAGCACCGCGGGGTCGAGGTTGCCCTGCACCGGATGCGTGCCCCCGGCGCGCCGGGCGGCCTCGTCCAGCGGGATCCGCCAGTCGACGCCGACGACGTCCGCACCGGCCTCGGCCATGGCGCCGAACAGCTCGCCGGTGCCGACGCCGAAGTGGACGCGGGGCACGCCGGCGTCGGCGACCGAGCCGAGCACGCGGGTGGAGTACGGCAGGACGTACTCCCTGTAGTCGCGTTCGGACAGCGCACCGGCCCAGGAGTCGAAGAGCTGCACCGCGTCGACGCCCGCGTCGATCTGGACGTGCAGGAACGTCGAGGTGATGCCGACGAGCCGATCCATCAGGGCGTGCCAGACCTCCGGCGCGGAGCGCATCAGGGCCTTGGTCCGCTCGTGGTTGCGGCTGGGTCCGCCCTCGACCATGTAGGAGGCGAGGGTGAACGGCGCGCCGGCGAACCCGATCAGCGGGACGTCACCCAGCTCGCGCAGCAGCAGGCCGATCGCGTCGGCCACCGGCGCCACCCGGCCGGGCTCCAGCGAGGGGAGCGCGGCGACGTCGGCGGCCGTGCGGATCGGGTGGTCGATCACCGGGCCCGTGCCGGGCACGATGTCGACCCCGATCCCGGCCGCGTACAGGGGCACGACGATGTCACTGAACAGGATCGCGGCGTCCACACCGTGGCGGCGCACGGGCTGCACGGTGATCTCGCACGTCAGGTCCGGGGTCAGGCAGGCAGCCAGCATGCCGGTGCCGGAGCGCAGCGCGCGGTACTCGGGCAGGGACCGGCCGGCCTGTCGCATGAACCACACGGGTACGTGCGCGGGCTTCCCGCCACGTGCCGCGACGAGCAGCGGCGCCGAACGGAGATCACGACGGCGACCGGAGGCGATCGCGGCGGAAGGGACCATGATGGCCGCATCTTCCCACGCCCGATCGACCTCCCGCGCCCTGGGCGAGCCGGGCCCGGCGCGCCTGCCGGACGGGACTCCGGGGGCGACCTAGAGTCCCCGGCCATGCCCGACGCGACCGTCCCACCACCAGAGTTCCGGCGCGCCGTGGCCTCGCTCGGGGCGATACGCCCGCGGCCGGAACTGCTCGTGTCCGCACTCGACGCCCCGCCGCGGCTGGCCCCCTTCACCTGGGCGTTCAGCGTCGAGGCGGACGCGGGCGCGGGGCGGGCGGGCGAGCCTCTCGACGACCTCGACGAACCGGACACGTCGGGGCGGCTCATCCTGCTGCACGACCCGGCCGGGAAGGACGTCTGGGAGGGCACCTTCCGGCTCGTCTGCTTCGTGCAGGCCCGCCTCGAACCGGAGCAGCTCGGCGACGAGATGCTGCCGGTCGTCGGATGGTCGTGGCTGACCGAGGCGCTGGAGCTCGAGAGCGCCGACCACGTGGCGCTCGGCGGCACCGTCACGCAGACCTCGTCGGTCCGGTTCGGTGACATCGCAGGCCCGCGACGCGACGATGATGTCGAGCTGCGGGCGTCCTGGACGCCGGTGGGCCCGGATCTGACCCGCCACTCCGAGGCATTCTGCAGGCTCGTGGCGTCGGCCGCGGGGCTGCCGCCGGCGGGCATCCTCCCGCTCGCCCAGCGGACGGTGTGATCACCGGTGTCCACCGGTCCCCACCAGCGGGTGAGACGCTCGCTGTGATCAGTCCGGAAAGGACTTGTCACCCGGTCGGGTGGTTGGCGATCGACAACGCTGTAACTTTCACCCTTCCAAGTTCGATTCGATACACGACGTTAGACCGCTTGGGGGCTACGCTTGCTCCACGACACCTCCTCAGGCGGCCGAGCGACAGCTCGAGCCGGCTGAGGATCTGGGTGTCGGTCGGGGGGCACGACCGACTCCAGGAGGTAATGACGTGGCCGTAGTGGGCCAGGGCGCACAGGTGCGCAGCACAACGGGTGCTGTGCTGTCGCCCGCGATGGTCCCGCACCCGCGGGAAGAGTTGTTCTCGGTGCTGGTGGTCGACGACCACCCGCTCCTGCGTGAGGCGATCGCCGCACGTCTGCGTTCGATGGGCGCGGGAACGGTGTACGAGGCCGCCTCGGTGGCCGAAGCGAGGGCGAGGGCGCACGCCAATGGTCCGTGCGACCTGGCGATCCTGGATCTGGGACTCCCCGACGGGAGTGGGCTCGACCTCGTGACCGAACTGCGGTCGCTGGGTTGGAACCGTCTCGTCGTGCTGGCGTCCTCGGACGACCCGTATGCCGTGCGATCCGCGTTCCAGGCCGGGGCGCAGGCGTACCTGCTCAAGTCGGCGTCGGCGGCGATCGTCACCGACGGCGTCAAACGCGTGCTCGACGGCGGTGTCTACGCCGATCCGGCGGTCGCCCCGTTACTGGCTACGGGCACCCGTGTCCCTGGCACCGACAACACCCCGCGTGAGCTCTCGGCGCGCGAGGTGGAGGTGCTGCAACTGGTGGCCGACGGCCAGTCCAACAAGGAGATCGGTGAGGCGTTGAGCCTCTCCGCACTCACCGTGAAGAGTCACCTGTCCCGGATCGGGCGCAAACTCGGCACGGGCGACCGCGCCCAGATGGTGGCGCTGGCGATGCGGGCCGGGGTCATCCGCTGACCGAGGAACCACTCGACGACGACCAGGAGTCCCTGGAGCCGACCGCCCCGACACCGGTCGCGTTGCTGCGACCCGCCGCCGGCCTGCCGCCGGTGGTCACGGATCGGGCGGCGCTGGCCCGTACCGCACGTGAGTTCGCGAGCGGTACGGGCCCGGTCGCCGTCGACGCCGAGCGGGCCTCGGGCTTCCGCTACTCGCAGCGCGCGTATCTGGTGCAGTTGCGCCGGGTCGGGGCCGGCACCGCGCTCGTGGACCCGATCCCGCTGGACAGCGACCTCGCCGAGCTCGCCACCGCCCTCACGGGCCCGGAGTGGGTACTGCATGCCGCGAACCAGGACCTGGCGTGTCTGGCCGAGGTCGGGCTCGTCCCGTCGCGACTGTTCGACACCGAGCTGGCGGGACGCCTCGCGGGGCTCCCCCGCGTCGGCCTCGGCCCGCTCGTCGAGCAGATGCTGGGGCTGTCCCTGGAGAAGGGGCACGGCGCCGCGGACTGGTCCCGACGCCCCCTTCCGGAGGACTGGCTGGTCTACGCCGCACTCGACGTCGAGGTGCTCGTGGAGCTGCGGGACGTCCTGGTGGCCCTGCTTGGCGAGCAGGGCAAGCTCGACTGGGCCTACGAGGAGTTCGAGGCCGTCCGCACCGCGGGCCCGGCCGCGCCGAGGGTCGAGCCGTGGCGACGCACGTCGGGCATCCACAAGATCCGCAAGGCACGCCCGCTGGCCGCCGTACGGGCGCTCTGGGAGGCCCGCGACCGGCTGGCCGCCGAACGTGACATCGCGCCCGGTCGGGTCCTGCCCGACGCGGCCGTCGTCGAGGCCGCGGTCACCGCCCCGGAGTCGGCGCAGGCGCTCGCCGCGATGCCGGTGTTCCGCGGCCGCTCGCAGCGCAAGTTGACCAACTACTGGTTCGTGGCCCTGGCCCAGGCCGCCGGGCTCGACGGTGACGAGCTGCCCAGTCCGGCGCCTCCCCAGGACGGCCCTCCCCCCGTGGCGCGCTGGGCGGACCGTGACCCGGACGCCGCCGCGCGACTCACCGCCGCACGCGCGGTCCTGGCCGCGGTCGGCGAGGAGTTCCGGATACCGGTGGAGAACCTGCTGCAGCCCGACCTGCTCCGACGTCTGTGCTGGAGCCCACCGACCGACGACGACGTGGGGGCGGCGCTGGCCAAGGGCGGGGCGAGGGGCTGGCAGATCGCCCTGCTGGCCGACCGCCTGCTGCCCACCCTCCGCGCCACCCCCTGAGCGAGCCGACCGGATCCGGTCAACCCTGGGGCGGCGGTAGCCGCACGGTCACGCTCAGGCCCCCGCCGGCCATCGGGACCGCGGTCACCGTGCCGCCGTGCGCCCGCACCACCGCGCGGACGATCGACAGGCCCAGCCCGGAGCCCGGAGCGGCACCGGTGCGTTCGACCGGGCCGCGGCGGAACGGCTCGAACAGCTCCGCCACACGCTCGGGGGGCACCTCGGAGCCGCTGGACGCGACCTGCAGCTCCGGCGCCCCGCCCGAGATCCCGGAACACACCTCCACCCAGCCGCCGACGACGTTGTGACGCACCGCGTTCTCCAGCAGGTTGCCCGCGACCCGCTCCAGCAGCACCGGGTCGCCGTGCGCCGGGGCGGGGGTCGTGCGCACCTGCACCTGCAGGGCACGGCGCCCGGCCTCGGCCCGCACCGCCGCCAGCGCGGGGACCACCACCTCGGCGAGATCGACCGGGCGCACGTCCGCGAGTCCGGTGCCCTCGGTGCGGGCGAGCAGCAGCAGCCCGGCCACGAGGTCGTCGGCACGCCGCGTGGCCGTCCGCACGACCGATCCCATCCGCCGCAGCTCGTCGAGGTCCGCATCGGGGTCGGACAGCGTCACGTCCACCTCGGTGCGCAGTACGGCCAGCGGGGTGCGCAGCTCGTGGCTGGCGTTGGCGACGAACCGGCGTTGCGCGTCGAACGCGGCCTGCAGCCGGTCGAGCATCGCGTCGAAACCGGCGGCCAGCTCGGCGACCTCGCCGCGGGCGCCGCGCAAGCCCGTGCGGGTGTCCAGGGACTCGACGGTGAGCCGACGTGCCGTGGCGGTGACGGCGTGCAGCGGGTCGAGCACACGCCCCACGAGCCACCACGAGACGACCGCCGCCGCGATCACCACCAGTGGGAAGGCGACGAGCCCCGCCTGGAGCACCTGGCTGCGCGCGGCCGCGCCGACCGCCTCACTGACCTGTTCCGCGGGGACCACCCGGTCCCCCACCCGCACGGTGCTGCCCGGAGGCAGCGCGGGACCGGTCCGCGCGACGCCACCCACCAGCAGCCAGCCCAGCCACAGCAGCAGCCCGCTGACCACGGCCACGAGCACGGTGCTGACCAGCGTCAACCGGGGGCGCAGCCCGGTCCGGCGGCCGGCCCTCACCTGATCAGCCCGCGGCCGGTACCCGGTAGCCGGCGCCCACGACGGTCTCGATGACCCCGGGGTCGCCGAGCTTCTTGCGCAACGTCATGACCGTGACCCGGACGGTGGTGGTGAACGGGTCGGCGTTCTCGTCCCAGACCCGCTCGAGCAGCTCCTCGCTGCTCACCACCGCCCCACCCGCCGCGAGCAACACCTCGAGCACTCCGAACTCCTTGCGGGTGAGCTCGACGGTGCGCTCGGCCCGCACGACGGTGCGCTTGGCCGGGTCCAGGGCGACGTCGCCGGCCAGGAGCGTGGGAGGCACGGCCGGGGTCGCCCGGCGACCCAGTGCCCGGCAGCGCGCCAGCAGCTCGGGGAAGTCGAAGGGTTTGGCGAGGTAGTCGTCGGCCCCGCGGGACAGGCCGTCGACCTTGTCGGCGAGCGTGCCGCTGGCCGTCAACATCAGCACCCTGGTCGTGGTGCCGGATGCGACGATCTCCGCGCACAACTCGTCGCCGCCCATCCCGGGCAGGTCACGGTCCAGGACCACGACGTCGTAGCGGGTGATCACCGACTTCTCGTGGCCGGTGTCGCCGTCGTAGGCCACGTCGACGGCCATGCCCTCGCGCCGCAGCCCGCGGGCGACGGCGTCGGCGAGCGCGTGCTCGTCCTCCACGATGAGGATGCGCATCAGCGCGTCTGCTCCCCGGTGGTCTCCGCGGCCGCGGTCGCGGGCTCGGCGACCGGGTCCCGGGACTGCGCCGCCGCCCACTCGGTGATCCGGCGCGCGACGTCCTGCACGGTGAGTCCGGCCGCGGCCAGCACGTCGGAGCGACTGCCGTGGTCGAGGAACTCCTGCGGGATCGCGAGGTCGCGCAGCGGGACGTCGCACTCGGCGGCGCGCAGCGCGTCGGACATCGCCGAGCCGAACCCGCCGTGGCGACCGCTGTCGGCGACCGTGACGACGAGCCGGTGCGCGGCGGCCATCTCGACCAGTACACCGGGTACGGGCAGCACCCAGCGCGGATCGACGACCGTGACTGCCACACCTTGGCGCGCGAGCCGCTGCGCCGCCGCGACGCCCAGCTCACCGAACGCGCCCGCACACACCATCAGCACCGACGACTCCTCGGGTGCCACGGGCTCGTGCAGCACGTCGACGCCGCCGACCCGGCGCAGTGCGGGAACCGCGTCGATCACCGCGCCCTTCGGGAACCGGATCGCGGTGGGGCCGTCGTCGACCGCGACAGCCTCGGCGAGCTCCTCGCGGAGCGTGGCCGCGTCCCGCGGTGCGGCGACGCGCATGCCGGGGACGATCCCGAGGATCGACAGGTCCCACATGCCGTTGTGCGACGGCCCGTCGCTGCCGGTGACCCCGGCGCGGTCCAGGACGAGCGTGACGGCCTGGCCGTGCAGGGCGACGTCCATGAGGAGCTGGTCGAAGGCGCGGTTGAGGAACGTCGAGTACAGCGCAACCACCGGGTGCAACCCCCCGGAGGCGAGCCCCGCGGCGGAGGTGAGGGCGTGCTGTTCGGCGATACCGACGTCGATGCAGCGATCCGGGTATTCCTGCGCGAACGGGGCGAGCCCGGTGGGACCGAGCATCGCGGCCGTGATGGCGACGACGTCCGGGCGGCGTAGGCCGAGCGCGACCATCTCGACGGCGAACACGTCGGTCCAGCCGACCGACGGCGCGCCGGTCGGGAGCCCGGTCTGCGGGTCGAACGCCGCCGCGCTGTGCATCTGCTCGGCTTCGTCGTTCTCCGCGGGCGGGTAGCCGTTGCCCTTGCGGGTCACAGCGTGCACGATCACCGGCCCGCCGAAGTGGCGTGCGCGGCGCAGCGCCGACTCCATCGCGGCGATGTCGTGCCCGTCGACCGGGCCGAAGTACTTGAGTCCCAGGTCCGAGAACAGCTCCTGCGGGCTCAGCGCGTCCTTCACGCCGGCCTTGAGCGCGTGCAGCCCGGCGTACAAGGTGCCGCCGACGACCGGTGTCCGCGAGAGCGCCTGCTTGCCCGCCTCCAGGACCCGCTCGTAACCGGGCTGCAGCCGCATCGACGCCAGCCGGTCGGCGAGCCCGCCGATCGTCGGGGCGTAGGACCGGCCGTTGTCGTTGACGACGACGACGACGTTGCGGCCGCGGTCGGCCGCGATGTTGTTGAGCGCCTCCCAGGCCATGCCGCCGGTCAGGGCGCCGTCGCCGATCACGGCGACGACGTGGCGCTGCTGCCCGGTCAGCGCGTACGCGTGGGACACCCCGTCGGCCCACGACAGCGACGTGGACGCGTGGCTGTTCTCGACGTGGTCGTGCTCGCTCTCGGCGCGACACGGGTAGCCGGACAACCCGCCGGAGGTCTTGAGACGCTCCCAGCCGTCCTGACGCCCCGTGAGCATCTTGTGGACGTAGGCCTGGTGGCCGGTGTCCCAGATCAGCGTGTCACGCGGGGAGTCGAACACCCGGTGCAACGCGATGGTCAGCTCGACGACCCCGAGGTTCGGGCCGAGGTGCCCACCGGTGCGGGACACCGAGGACACCAGCGCGGCGCGGATCTCGGCGGCCAGCGCCGTGAGCGCATCACTGCCGAGCCTCTTGAGGTCGGCCGGGCCACGGATGGATCGCAACACGGTCACCGGCCCCATCTTACGGAAAGGCCCGACCCGCGGCCCGACGCCAGGGTGATCCGCGGCGCTCGCGTGCTCAGCTCCCGCTGCGCGGCGTCGGGATCTCCGCGGGGCCCGCGATGCGCACCAGGTTGCGACCGGCCCGCTTGGCCGCGTACAGCGAGGCGTCGGCGACTCTCATCACCTGTTCGAGTGCGGCGCCGTCGGCCGGGAACGCCGCGCCGCCGACGGAGATCGAGAGGCCGTTGACGGTCAACACGCCGTCCGCGGTGTCCACGACCACGTCGAGGCCCGCGATCCGGCGACGCAGGCGTTCCGCCACGGCGAACATCTCCGTGCGTCCCGCCTGCCCCGTGGGCAGGTCGCGCAACAGAACGACGAACTCCTCGCCGCCGAACCGACCGACGACATCGTGCTCGCGGACCCCGGTGCGCAGTTGGGTCGCGACCGCGGCCAGCACGTCGTCCCCGGCCAGGTGGCCGTGGACGTCGTTGACGGTCTTGAAGTGGTCGAGGTCCAGGATCAGGACCGCGACGGCGCGGCTGGCACGCTGCATCCGGCCGACGGTGCGTGCGGCCTCCGTCCGCCACGCCGCGTTGGTGAGCAACCCGGTCTTCGAGTCGGTGCTCGCCACCTGCTCCAGATGGCGGACCAGCACGGCCCGGTGCAGGACCAGGATCGGTGGCAGCGCCAACGCGACCAGGCCCGGCGCCGCCGTGAGTGCGACCGCGGCCAGCGCGCCCATGCACAACGTCGCGATCTTGAGGACGTTGTCGTCCAGGCGCCCGAACAGGTCCCGGAGACCGGTGGGACCGCTGCTCAGCGAGATCGCCCCGGCGACGAGCGTGGTGCTGACCGTGATGTAGGAGAGGATGGCCAGCCCGATGGCGAAGATGCCGCCGAGGTCGTCGGGGCCCTCGGGCAGGCCGCCGACCGAGCGGACAGCAGTGTGCGCCGCGGCGGCGGCGAGGACGACGGTGGCCGTCGTGTAGACCTGCCGGTGCAGGGCCACCTTGGCCGGACGCCAGACGCGCCGCCAGAGGTGCGTATACACCGCGACGACGACCCCGGCGGTCAGCAGCGTGGGCAGCAGCAGGGCGGCGGCGAAGGTCCAGACGGAGCTGAGGTCGAAGTAGGAGGTGGCGGCGGTCCGCCTGCGGATGCGTTCGATACCGGTGGCGAGTTCGGTGTGGACCACGCTCAGCAGCACCACGAACACGGCGAGCGCCGCCTCCCCGGGCAGGGGCGTGACGGCCGAGGACAACACGACGGCCACGGCCACCGCTTCCACCGTGAGCACCACCGCGACAGCGCGGGCCGGCAAGCTCCACAGCGCCCACCCCCGACCTGCGGGAGAAGGGCGGAGCGCCATTTCGTCCACCACGAGACCCCCTCGAACGCTGTGCCGCAATATGCGAACGAGGCTAGTGATCGGCCGACGGCGTGTCAGGGGGAAACTCATCGCTCGTCGGGGTAGACCTCCTTCGAACTTGTCACTCCGTGTGACTTACTGCGCGGGTCCTCGTTGGTGTGTGACCGACGGTTCGCCCGCGACGCGGGGCAGCGATGCGTGACGGGCCGGGCCCATCCGGACCATGTTCCGGCCGGCATGCTTGGCCGCGTACAGAGCCGTGTCAGCGACCTGCAGCAGGTCCTGGAGATCGCCGCCGTCCTGCGGGCACACGACCCCTCCGACGGAGATGCTCAGCCCCGAGACCGTCAGCGGACCGTCCGGCGTGGGGATCTCGACGCGGAGCGACGCGATCCGACCCCGAATCCGCTCGGCCACGGCCTCGAACTCCTCGTCGCCACCGTTCTCCAACCCGGAGAGCAGCACCACGAACTCCTCGCCGCCGAACCGCCCGACGAGATCCCGGTCGCGCACCTCGTCCCGCAGTGCACCGGCCACCGCGGCGAGCACATGATCGCCGGCGAGATGCCCGTGCGTGTCGTTCACCGTCTTGAAGTGGTCGAGGTCGAGAACGAGCACAGCGCGCGGTTGCGTACTGCGCACGACGCGTCGCAGCGCTCGCTGAGCCTGTGTGTGCCAGGCGGCCGCATTGAGGAGCCCGGTCTTGCCGTCGATCGTGGCCGCTTCCCGGAGGTGGCGAACGAGCACCGCGCGATGCAGCACCAGAAGCGGCAGGATCGCGAAACCCACCAGCCAAGGATTGATCACGATGGCGACGGCGGTGAGTGCACCGAGACAGAGAGTGGTGAGTTCGAGCAGGTTCTCGTCCCAATCACCCACGAGCTGTTCGATCTTCGATCCAGGGCTGCTCACGGCGATGGCTCCCGCGACGAGGGCGGTGTTGATCGTCGCGAAAACCAACATTCCCAGCACGAGCACCGGCACTATGTCCTGGCCGAGCCGCGCCGCGGATCCGACCGAGCCCGCCGCGTAGGTCATCGCCGCGGAGGCGGCGAAGCTCGCCATCGCCAGTGAGGATGTACTGAAGATCTGCCGGTACAGGGGAGTCCGGGCACCATCCGCCCGCCACCACAGGTGGACGTGGACGACCGCGGTACAGGCTGCCGCGAGCGTCGGCGAGAGCAGAACGGCTCCGGCGAAGAACCACACCGAGCCGAGGTTGATGTGCAGATCCTCCACCATCACGCGACGACGCACCCGCTCGACGTTGCGTACGGCTTCCGTGTGTGCAATGCCGAGGACGCCGACCAACACTCCTGCGCGGATCTCCGCGTCCGAGGGGAGCCCGGCGGACATCGCTCCCAACCCGACCAGTGACAGAATGGTGACCTCCACTGTGATGACGGAGATCACGAGAGAGGGGGGGAGGCTCCACAGCTTCCAGGTCCGGAGAGACAGAACGCCCGGAACAGGGAATCGCCAAGGTTTCCCTTGATCGTTGTCGGACATTCACACCTATGTCATCCAGTCGTCGGGACCCCGCGATCGTAGTCCATCCCAGCCGCGGGTGTCAGCAGTCCGAGCGCCCTCGGGGCCGTACGCAGGCCGGTCGGCAGCAGTGGTGACGTGTCGGAGGATCAGCAGGCGAGCCATTCGGGTGTTCTGCTGCATCCGGATGCCCAATCCGGGCTCTGAACACATCGAAGCCCGAGTGCTCCGCCCGCCCTCGGTGGGCTCCCGTGAAACCCTGCTTCGGTGCTCGCGCGGTGCAGAGATCACCGATCACGATCACGCTCGACTTCGATGATCTCCCACAGTCATCGACCGACAAGCCGGAAGGAGTACCCCGTGCGCGGCAAGGAATGGCACTGACCCCACCACCACCCACCCACCACACACTGAAAGGAGTACCCCGTGCGCGGCAAGGAATGGCACTGACCCCACCACCACCCACCACACCACACACCGAAAGGAGCACCCCATGCGCGGCAAAGAATGGCACTGACCCCGCTGACCCCGCTGACCCCGCTGACCCCACCGCCACCGCCACCGGATCGGCGCAGCGGCGCGGTCATGGGCGTGACTCTCCGGGCCGTACTCAGGAGCCACTCGGGCTGGAAGTGGCGTCGGCGTGGGCCCAGATCGCGACGGAGGAATCCCTTCCACCGGCTGCGCGGGCCCACGCCACGGTCCCACCGAGCGCGAGCAGGGCGCCGATCGCCCCGAAGATCACGATCGCGGTCGACGGGCTCCACAGGTCGGCGAGGAGGCCACCGAGGAAGACCGCCACACCCTGCCCGGCGATGATGCCGGACGCCGCCACGCCGATCGCGCGGCCGCGTCCGGCATCGGGCGTGGCCCGTACGAAACTGGCCTGGGTCTGCAGCAGGTAGGCGGCGGAGAACATTCCCGATACGCCCCACAGCAGCAGGGTCACCGGGACCTCGGGTCGTAGGAACATCAGCATCAACGGCAGGCCGGCCGCCAAGGCGAGGACACCGACGATGCGTTCGCGCACGTCGGGCGGCACGAACCGCATGAACAGCCATGCCCCGATCACGCTGCCGAGCGGGTCGGCGGCCATCATGACCCCGACCACGGAGGGCCCGGCGCCGATCTCGGCTGCGTACGGCGCGGCGAGTGCCTCCGGGACGACGTAGCAGCCGACGAGCCAGGCGAGCAGCACGAGTGCCCGACGCCTCGGGTCGGCGGCGATGTCGACGATGCCCCTCACCACGGCGCGGTAGCCACCGGCCGGGTGGTGCGCCCCGTCGGGGACGGGTCGCGACCGGTCGGGGACGCCCGACCGGATCAGGACGGCGGACAGCGCGAACGTCGCGGCGTCGACGAGCAGGGCCACCGACGGACTGATCGCGGCCACCAGTAGCCCGCCGCCCGCGAAGCCCACGAGCTGCGCGGTCTGCGCCGTCATCTGCCGGACGGCGAGCCCCCGCTCGTACAACCTGCCACGAAGAATCTCGGGCATGAGCGCGCCCTGCGCCGCGGAGTGCGGCGAGTGGAGCAGCACGACGACGACGAGGATGCCGCAGAGCAGCCACAGCGGGAGTTGTGGGATCGCCATCACCGCGACGAGGACGGCCCGCAGGAGGTCGCTGACGATGATCACGTCTCGGCGCGGGAAGCGATCGGCGAGGCCGGCGAGCAGCACCCCACCGACCAGGGCCGGCAGGAACGTCAGGGCGTAGGTCGTGGCCGCCCACGCCGCCGACCCGGTTCGGCCGTAGACCAGAACGGCGAGCGCGACCCTGGCGACCTGGTCGCCGGCCACCGAGAACAGCTCGGCCGCCCAGATCGCGCGGAACGCCGGGACGCGGAAGACCTGACCGAACCCCCCGCCGGCCGACCCGACACCGCCCGACCCGACACCGCCCGACCCGATGCCGCCCGACCCGACACCGCCCGACCCGACACCGCCCGACCCGATGCCGTCAGCCGGATCGGCACCGCTCATCGGGTCCCGCCCTTTCGGCCTGGTTCCGCTGCGGCCGGTGGACCCGGCGTAGGCAGCTGTGTGCGCGTGGTCAGCGTTTCGCTCGGCCGTTGCCCGAATGGCGCACCGGCCGCGGCGAGGGCGGGTCGATCGGGCGGCCCCGGACGGGGGATCAGCCGCCCGTCACCGCGGCACCTGCGCGTGATGCCCGGCGTCGCGCAGCGCGGCCCGCAGCGCGTCGCGGTGGCCGTCCTGCTCGGCGGCGTCGACGGAGGTGGCGGCGTTGTGGAAGTCGAAGTCCGCCATCCGCCAGGCCGGGAACACGTGCAGGTGCAGGTGCGGGACCTCGAACCCGACGACGACGACCCCGACGCGCGGCGGCTGCCACACCACCCGCACCGCCCGGCCGATCGCCTGCGAGACGGAGGTCAGGTGGGCGAGAAGGTCGGCGTCGGCGTCGATCCACTGGTCGACCTCGGCGCGGGGCACGACCAGGGTGTGGCCCGGGCCCAGCGGGTTGATCGAGAGGAAACCGACCGCCCGGTCGTCGGCCCAGACGAATCGCCCGGGCAGCTCGCCGGCGATGATCCTCGTGAACACGGTACTCATTGCCTCGGACACTATCGCTACGCTGGCGATCATGGCCCGAAGCATCGCGACGAACACCACCGTCGACCGTGACGAACTCGCCGCATTCCTGCGGTCGCGTCACAGTATGGTCCTGCTCACCGCGCGCCGGGACGGCGGACGGCAGGGGTCGCCGGTCACGGCCGGGGTCGACCAGCAGGGCCGCATCGTGATCGCGACGTACCCGGGACGGGCCAAGTCGGCCAACGTCGCTCGGCACGGCAGTGCCTCGGTGGTGGTCCTGTCCGACGACTTCGACGGGCCGCGGGTGCAGGTCGACGGCCAGGCGGAGCTGCTGGAGCTGCCCGACGCCCTCGAGCCGCTCGTCGACTACTTCCGCTCGATCTCGGGCGAGCACCCCGACCGGGACTCCTACCGCGCGGCGATGGTCGAGCAGGGCAAGGCGCTGATCCGGATCACCCCGGCCCGCTGGGGCCCGATCGCGACCGGCGGGTTCCCGGCCCACCTGGCCTGACCTCGCGTTCGGCTCCACCGGACCGTCGCATCCGGCGAGCTGTCGAGGTCCCCCGGTAGCCTCCTGCGGCGGGCCGCGACCCGAGCGATGATGCGCCCGATCACGACCTGCCCCGATCACGACCTGCCCCGATCACGACGATGTTCTGATCACGACGATGTTCTGGAGGACCCCATGCTGCCGTGGCCGGGCCACGCCTATCCCCTGGGCGCCACCTACGATGGCTCCGGGACGAACTTCGCGATCTTCTCCGAGGTCGCCGAACGGGTTGAGCTGTGCCTGTTCACCAAGCGAGGCAAGGAGTCGCGCGTCCCGCTCACCGAGGTCGACGGCTTCGTGTGGCACGGCTACCTGCCCGGAGTCGAACCGGGCCAGCTCTACGGCTACCGGGTCCACGGCCCGCACGACCCCGCGTCGGGCCTCCGGTGCAACCCGAACAAGCTGCTCGTCGACCCGTACTCGAAGGCGGTGAACGGCCCGGTCAAGTGGGACGAGGCCGTGTTCGGCTACCCCTTCGTCGATCCCGACGGTCGCAACGACGTCGACTCGGCGCCGTTCGTGCCGAAGTCCGTGGTGGTCAACCCGTACTTCGACTGGGCGAGCGACCGCGCGCCCAAGATCCCTTACAACGAGACCGTGATCTACGAGGCTCACGTCCGCGGGTTGACGATCGCGCACCCGGAGATCCCCGAGGCGCTCCGCGGCACCTACACCGGCCTCGCGCACCCGGCGATGATCGACCACCTCAAGAACCTGGGCGTCACGGCCGTCGAGCTCATGCCGGTGCACGAGTTCCTCGACGACCACCATCTCCAGCAGAAGGGCCTGTCCAACTACTGGGGCTACAACACGATCGCGTTCCTCGCCCCGCACCACGGCTACGCGATGCGGGGCAGCCGGCCGGGCAGCCAGGTGCAGGAGTTCAAGGCGATGGTGCGCGACCTGCACGACGCGGGCATCGAGGTCATCCTCGACGTGGTCTACAACCACACCGCCGAGGGCAACCACTTGGGCCCGACGCTGTCCATGCGCGGCATCGACAACCACGCCTACTACCGGGTGGTCGAGGACGACGCGCGGTACTACATGGACTACACCGGCACCGGCAACTCGCTCAACGTGCGCAACCCGCACACCCTGCAACTGATCATGGACTCGTTGCGGTACTGGGTCACCGAGATGCACGTCGACGGCTTCCGGTTCGACCTCGCCTCCACCCTCGCGCGCGAGTTCTACGACGTCGACCGGCTCTCGGTGTTCTTCGACCTCGTCCAGCAGGACCCGGTGATCAGCCAGGCGAAGCTGATCGCGGAGCCGTGGGACGTCGGCCCCGGCGGTTATCAGGTGGGCAACTTCCCGCCGCTGTGGACGGAGTGGAACGGCAAGTACCGCGACACGGTGCGCGACTTCTGGCGGGGTGAGCCCGGCACGCTCGGCGAGTTCGCCGCGCGGCTCACCGGCAGTTCCGACCTCTACCAGGACGACGGCCGCCGCCCCTACGCCTCGATCAACTTCGTCACCGCGCACGACGGCTTCACCCTCGCCGACCTCGTCTCCTACAACGACAAGCACAACGAGGCGAACGGTGAGGACAACAAGGACGGCGAGAGCCACAACCGCTCGTGGAACTGCGGGGTGGAGGGCCCGACCGACGACGCCGCGATCCTCGAGATGCGGGCCCGTCAGCAGCGCAACGTCATCGCGACGATGATGATCAGCCAGGGCGTCCCGATGCTGCTGCACGGCGACGAGCTGGGCCGCACGCAGCAGGGCAACAACAACGTCTACTGCCAGGACAGCGAGATGTCGTGGATGGACTGGTCGCTCCTGGGCAAGAACGCCGGGCTGGTCGGGTTCACCGCCGGGGTCGTGGCCCTGCGCCACGGCCACCCCGTGTTCCGACGGCGCCGCTTCTTCGCCGGACGCCCGATCGGCACGCGGCGCCGCGCCGACACCGCACTGGCCGACATCGCCTGGTTCACCCCGGCCGGCCAGGAGATGACCGAGCAGGACTGGGACTCGGGCTTCGGCAAGTGCGTCACCGTCTTCCTCAACGGCGACGGCATCGCCGACGTCGACCCCCGTGGGGACCGTGTCACCGACGACTCGTTCCTGGTCTGTCTCAACGCCCACTACGAGGACATCGAGGTGGCCCTGCCCGGCGCGCGGTACGGCTCGCAGTGGGCGATCGTCGTGGACACCGCCGCGGGTGAGGTGACCACGCTGTCCAACACGCCCGGGGTGGTGGCGGCCGACCCGCCCACCGTCGCCGCCGGCGCCCTGCACGCCGTACCCGGCCGTTCCCTTCTGGTGCTCCAGCGGATGGAGATGAGCACGCCATGAGGGAATGGGGCGTGAACGGGAGCGCGCCCGGCTCGACGTACCGGCTGCAGTTCTCCGCGGACACCACCTTCGCCGACGCCGTGGAGCTCCTGCCCTACCTCGACGCCCTCGGGGTCGGGGCGCTGTACACCTCGCCGCTGCTGGAGTCGGGTGCGGGTTCCAACCACGGGTACGACGTGGTGGACCCCACCCGGGTTTCCGCCGAGCGAGGGGGCGAGGAGGGCCGTCGGGCGCTGGTGGCGGCGGTGCGCGCGCACGGTCTGCAGTTCGTGCTCGACATCGTCCCCAACCACGTCGGTGTCGACGTGCCGAAGGTCAACCCTTGGTGGTGGGACGTCCTGCGCCACGGCCGTGGCTCCGAGTACGCAGGCCACTTCGACATCGACTGGGACGCGGGTCCGGTCCTGCTCCCGATCCTGGCCGACGACACGGACGGCGGCGGCGCGGAGAAGGCGGTCTCGGAGCTCTCGCTGTCCGACGACTGGACGGAGCTGCGCTACTACGAGCACTCCGTACCCGTCGCCCCCGGAACCGGCGGGGGCACCGCACAGGAGGTGCACGAGCGCCAGCACTACCGGCTCGTGTCGTGGAAGCGCGGCGCGGCCGAACTCACCTACCGGCGGTTCTTCGACGTGTCCACGCTCGCGGCAGTCCGCGTCGAGATCCCGGGGATCTTCGAGGCCACCCACCGCGAGGTGCTGCGTTGGGTGGCCGACGGCGATGTCGACGGCATCCGCGTGGACCATCCCGACGGCCTGTCGGACCCGGGTGCCTACGCCCGGCGCCTGCGCGGCGCCATCGGGCCCGACCGCTGGCTGCTCGTGGAGAAGATCCTCGGTGTCGGCGAGGAGATCCCGCCGTCGTGGCCGGTCGACGGAACCTCGGGGTACGAGGCACTGCGCGAGATCCAAGGGGTGTTCGTCGACCCGTCCGGCGCGGGTCTGCTCACCCAGTTCGCAGCCGAGCACACCGGGGCCAAGATATCCCTGCACGCTGCCGAGCACGCCGCGCGCCTCGAGGTGGCGGGCACGATCCTGGCCGCGGAGGTCGGCCGCATCGCGGCCTCGGTGCCGCTACCCGCCGCCGCGCCGGAGCAGGATGCCGGTCCCGCCGCGGAGCGGGTGCGCGCAGCCGTCACGGAGCTGCTCTGCGGCTTCCCGGTCTACCGCAGCTACCTGCCCGAGGGTCGGGTGGCGCTCGACACGGCGGTCTCGGTGGCGCGCACGCACCGTCCGGACCTGGCCGACGTCCTCGACACCATCTACTCCGCGATGCTGGCCGAGCCGGGTGGCGAGCTCGCCACGCGCGTCCAGCAGACGTCGGGCATGGTGATGGCCAAGGGCGTCGAGGACACCACGTTCTACCGGTGGAACCGGTTCGTGGCGCTCAACGAGGTGGGCGGCGACCCGTCCCGCTTCGGTGTCCCGCCCGCCGAGTTCCACGCCGCGCTGGGCGCGCGGGAGGCCTCGTGGCCGGCCACGATGACGACTCTGTCCACGCACGACACCAAGCGCTCCGAGGACGTCCGCGCGAGGCTGGCCGTGCTGGCCGAGATTCCGGGCGAGTGGACGGACCTGATGCGGCGCTGGGCGGCGGCGCACCCGCTGCCCGAACGCTCGCTGGAGCTGCTGGCCTGGCAGAACCTCGTCGGGGCGTGGCCGATCTCCGCCGAGCGGTTCGCCGCGTACCTGGGCAAGGCCGCCAAGGAGGCCAAGCTCGTGACCAGCCACGTCGAGGCCGTCCCCGAGGTCGACGAGGCCGTCCAGGCGTGGCCCGCGGCGGTCATGGCCGACGCGCCGCTCGTCGCCGAACTCGAGGAGTTCGTGGCCCGCATCTCGGGGCCGGGCCGGGCGAACTCCCTGGGCCAGAAGGTGTTGCAGATCGCCGGACCCGGCGTGCCGGACGTGTACCAGGGCACCGAGCTGTTCGAGTACTCGTTGGTCGACCCGGACAACCGCCGCCGCGTCGACTGGGCCACCCGCCGGGAGCTGTTGGCCCGCCTCGACGACGGATGGCTTCCCGACATCGACGCGGACGGCGCGGCGAAGCTGCTGGTCACGGTCACTGCGCTGCGACTGCGGCGGTACCGGCCGGAGCTGTTCAGCGGCTACCGTCCGCTGGCGGCGCAGGGTCCCGCGGCCGCGCATGCGGTGGCGTTCGCCCGGTCGCCGTCCCTGGTGGCGGTAGCCACACGCCTGCCGGTCGGGTTGGCGGCCCGCGGCGGTTGGGGCGACACCGTGCTCCCGCTCCCCCACGCGGCCGACGACTGGCACGACATCATCACCGACAGCGTCATCGACGGGTCGGCCCCGGCGCTCGCCACCCTGCTGGCCCGCTACCCCGTCGCGCTCCTCGTCCGGCCGGCCTGACGGGGTGGGAGTCACACCCGGGACGGCACGGCGGGCCGGGCACGGACGGCAACGGGCGGGCAGGATCTTCGCGTGAGAGAGTTCGCGGTCTGGGCACCGCAGCGGGACCGGGTCCGTGTGCTGGTCGACGGGACGGCGCACCCGATGCGCCCGACCAGCGCCGGCTGGTGGCACGCGGAGGTCGACGACGCGGGCCCCGGCGCCGCGTACGCGTTCCTGCTCGACGACGACGGGACGCCGCTGCCCGACCCTCGTTCACGGTGGCAGCCCAGCGGTGTGCACGGCGCGTCGAGGGTCTACGACGGGAACGCGTTCCTCTGGACCGACCACGCCTGGACCGGCCGGCAGCTGCCGGGCAGCGTGCTCTACGAGCTGCACATCGGCACCTTCACCCCGGGGGGCACGTTCGACTCGGCGATCGAGCGGCTCGACCACCTCGCGGCGCTCGGCGTCGATCTGGTCGAGGTGCTGCCGGTCAACGCCGTCGACGGCCCCCGCAACTGGGGCTACGACGGCGTCGGCTGGTACGCGGTCACCGAGAACTACGGAGGACCGGACGGCTTCAAGCGGTTCGTCGACGCCTGCCACGCCCGCGGGATGGGCGTGGTCCTCGACGTCGTCCACAACCACCTCGGCCCGTCCGGGGCCTATCTCGACCGCTTCGCGCCCTACTTCGCGGGCAGCAACATCTGGGGTCCGTCGGTGAACCTGGACCAGGCCTACTCCGAGCCCGTGCGTCGCTACGTGATCGACAACGCGCTGATGTGGCTGCGGGACTTTCACGTCGACGGGCTCCGTCTCGACGCCGTCCACGCCCTGCACGACGAGCAGGCCGTGCACCTCCTGGAGCAGCTCGCCGTCGAGGTGGAGTCACTGTCCACGCACGTGGGCCGGCCGCTGGCGCTCATCGCGGAGTCCGACCTCAACGACGCCCGCCTGGTGACGGCGCGCGAGGGCGGTGGCCACGGGCTCGACGCCCAATGGTGCGACGACATCCACCACACCCTGCACGCCGCGTTGACCGGTGAGGCTCAGGGGTACTACGCCGACTTCGCGGCGGCCGGACTCACCGGTCTCGCGCACGTGTTCTGCCGGGCGTTCCTGCACGAGGGCACGTGGTCGAGCTTTCGGCAGCGCAACCACGGCGCACCCGTCGACACCCGCCGGATTCCCGGCCACCGCTTCCTGGCCTACCTGCAGAACCACGACCAGATCGGGAACCGCGCCACCGGCGACCGGCTCACCGAGACCGTCTCGCCCGGCCTGCTGGCCTGCGGCGCGGCGCTGGTGTTCAGCTCGCCGTTCACCCCGATGATCTTCATGGGTGAGGAGTGGGGTGCGCGCACACCGTGGCAGTTCTTCTCCCACTTCCCCGACCCCGGCCTGCGCGATGCCGTGCGGAACGGGCGGACGGCGGAGTTCGCCGCGCACGGCTGGGCGGACGTCACCGTCCCCGACCCCAACGCCGAGCAGACCTTCCTCGACTCGCGTCTCGACTGGGACGAAGCCGAGCAGGAACCGCACGCGACTCTGCTGCGGGTGTACCGGGAGCTGATCGCCCTGCGGCGCGCCCGCCCCGAGTTGTCGGACCCGTGGCTGGACCAGGTGGAGGTCGACGTCGACGAGGAGGCCCGCACCGTGGTGCTGCACCGCGGGCGGTTGCGGGTGGCCTGCAACCTGGGTGCCCACCCCGTCACGCTCGCCATGGACGGCCCGGTCAGCCGGATCCTGCTGGCGTCGGAGCCGGTCGAGGGCGACACCGGCGCCCTGTCACTCCCGGCGGAGTCGTTCGCGATAGTCCAACTGGCCTGAACCCACCCGCTCGCCCCGGTTGAGAGCCGCCCAGCGGCTCTCAGAGCAGGCCGAGGGCCTGCACCGCGTCGCGCTCCTCCATCAGCTCCCGGACGCTGACGTCGATGCGTTCGCGGGAGAAGTCGTTGATCTCCAGGCCCGGCACGATCTGCCACGCGCCGTCCACCGAGGTCACCGGGAACGAGGAGATGATGCCCTCGGCCACGCCGTAGGAGCCGTCGGACGGGACCGCGGCGGAGGTCCAGTCGCCCTCGGGCGTGCCGTTGACCCAGTCGAACACGTGGTCGATCGCCGCGTTGGCCGCCGATGCGGCCGACGACGCGCCGCGGACCTCGATGATCTCCGCGCCGCGCTTGGCCACGCGCGGGATGAACTCGTCGCGCAGCCAGGACTCGTCGACCTGATCGGCTGCCGCCTTGCCACCGACCTCGGCGTGGTGGAGGTCGGGGTACTGGGTCGCGGAGTGGTTGCCCCAGATCGTGAGCTTCACGATGTCCGTCAACGGCACGGACAGCTTCCTCGACAGCTGCGCCAGCGCTCGGTTGTGGTCGAGCCGGGTCATCGCGGTGAAGCGCCCGGCCGGGACGTCCGGTGCGGCGGCCTGGGCGATGAGGGCGTTGGTGTTCGCCGGGTTGCCGACCACGAGGACACGGATGTCGTCGGCGGCGCCGGCGTTGATGGCCCGGCCCTGGGGGGCGAAGATGCCTCCGTTGGCCTCCAGCAGGTCGCCACGCTCCATGCCCTTGGCGCGGGGGCGGGCGCCGACGAGCAGGGCGACGTTCGCACCGTCGAACGCCGCAGCCGCATCGTCGGTGATGTCGAGGCCGGACAGCAACGGGAACGCGCAGTCGTCGAGCTCGAGCGCGACGCCTTCCGCGGCCTTCACCGCCTGGGGGATCTCCAGCAACCGCAGCCGGACCGGGGTGTCGGGCCCCAGCAGCTGCCCGGAGGCGATCCGGAACAGGAGCGCGTAGCCGATCTGGCCGGCGGCTCCGGTGACGGTGACGGTGACGGGGGTCGGTGACGACAACGCTGCAGACACCTGGCGAAGAGTAGTCCTCGCGCCCGGCGAGCATCCCCGCAGGGATGGCTGGCGGCCGGTCGCCGGGCCGCGTGCCTACGCTGGACACCATGACCCCGGCCGATCCCGGTGCCACCCCGACCACCGCGCGCGCCCTCGCGCCCGACCTCGCCCGCGGCGGCATGCTGCTGCTCATCGCGCTCGCCAACGTCCACCTCTACGTCTACGGGCGGCCCTTGAGCGCGCGCGGCTACCCCGTCGACATGGACGCCGTCGAGCAGGCGGTGGCGCTGGTGCAGGCACTGCTGGTCGACGGGCGGGCCTATCCACTGTTCGGGTTCTTGTTCGGCTACGGGATCGTGCAGCTGGCGTGGCGCCGCGCGGCGCTGGGACTGCCCGCGGAGGCGGTCTCGAAGCTGGTACGCCGCCGAGGGGCCTGGATGATCGCCATCGGGTTCGTGCACGGGGTCCTGCTGTGGGCGGGCGACATCGTCGGTGCGTACGGCCTGCTGGCGGTGCTGATGGCCGGGCTGCTCGTGCGAGGTTCCGACCGCGCACTGCTGGTCACAGCAGGTATCGGCGTATCGATCATCACCGTGCTCTACGCGCTGACCGGGTTGGTGCGGCTCGACGGACAGCGGGCGTTCCTGCCGTCCGTGCTCATTCCCGACGCGGGACCCGCCGCACTGGCCCGCCTGTTCGAGTGGATCGGCTACGGCTTGCTCACGCAGGCGGTCGGGGTGTTCGCGAGCGTTGCCCTGGGTGCGTGGGCGGCACGGCGTCGGTTGCTCGACGAGCCGCAACGCCATCACCGGATGCTCGTGCGGGTGGCCGTGCTCGGCCTGTTCGCGGCGGTGCTCGGCGGGCTGCCGGCGGCGCTCATGACCGCGCAGCTGTGGACGTCACCGCCGGTGCTCGCGTCGGTCGTCGCCGGTGCTCTGCATGCCGTGGGCGGCTACCTCGGTGCGCTCGGTTACGCGGCGCTGTTCGGTCTGCTCGCGATCCGGCTCGCGCGCAGGACGTCTGCGGGGCCCGGTACGGGACCGGTCAGCGGGGCGCTGCGGGCGTGCGGGCAGCGGTCGCTGTCGTGCTACCTCGCACAGTCCGTCGCGTTCGGGGCGTTGCTGCCGGCGTGGGGCCTGGGTCTCGGGGAGGGCGCGCGGGTGTGGCAGACCGCGCTCGTCGGGCTCGGCGCCTGGGCGGTGATCCTCGTGATCGCCGCGATGAGTGACCGCGCCGGGTACCGAGGCCCGGCCGACCTGGTCCTGCGGCGCCTGACCTACGGCGCGCGGAGCCCGCAGCAGGTGTGAGCGCGACGCCCCGCCCACGCGGTCGGGCACGGAATGGTCGCCTGCTCGACGAGACGTGACGAGCGCTACGTTCGGCCCGTGGCCCTGCCGAACCCCTCCGATGACCACCCGCAGCCGTCGTGGAGGGGTGCGCCCGGCTACGTCCCGCACCCCGACACCATGGCCCCGCACGCGCCGATGCCGGGCGCACCGCCCTACCCGGCGCCGCAGCAGGACCCGCCGAGGGTCGGGGAGCGGGCCGGGCACACCGGGTTCCCGGTCGCCCTCCTCGCCACGCTGGCCTGGGCGGCCGTCAGCGTCGCGCTCGTGCTGATCGTGCGCGGGCCTCCGCCGTCGGCGGAGGCATTGGGCCGCACCGTCGGGGGGCTGCTGGTCCCCGCGCTGCTCGCGGCCGTGGCCACCTGGCTCGTCGTCCGCCGGCACACGCGGGCGTTCTGGGTGGTGCTGCTCGTCGCGGCGCCGTTCTACTGGGTGCTGCGGGTGCTGCTGAACGCCGCGGCGGTCATCGGGTCCGGCGCCGCGGGCTGATCACGCCGGTGTCGAAGCCGGCGACGCGGGGCCCACTGTGGAACCGCGCGTGCTCCACCTTCAGGCAGCGGTCCATCACCGTCTCCAGCCCCGCGGCCTCCGCCCGGGCGGCCACGGCCTCGTCGAACAAGCCGAACTGGGTCCAGAACGTGCCCACGGAGCCGTCCGAGGTGCCGGCAGCGAAGGACGCCCGACGGAGGGCGAGAACCTCGTCGAGGACGCCGTCGAGATCCTCGCGGCGCCGGAACACGTCGACGAGATCGGGTACGACGGGCAGGTCGGCGAGCGTCTCGTGCACCGGCCGGCCCAGGATCTCGGTGGCGTTCGGGTTGACGAAGTACACGTCGTAGTCGGTGCTCGCGAGCAGGTAGGTGGCCACCAGGTTGCTGGGCCGCGCCGGGTCCGGCGACGCCCCCAGCACCGCGACCGTGCGGGTGGCGCGCAGGATCTGCCGGCGTCGGGTCGCGGACGGGTTCTCCCACCCGGTCACGATGGCGCCGTCGCATCCTCGTGTGATCGATCCGACGGACGCATCAGCGTCACGGGAGGAACCGCTACGCGTCCCCCGGATCGATCATCCTCCAGCCCGACGCCGATGCGCACTCCGTGACCGCTCATCACCCCATCCTGCCCCGACAGTCGTGATCGGGCCGGCGCGACGGGGCCCGGCGCGACGGGGCCCGGCGCGACGGGGCCCGGCGCGGTGGTCGCCGATGCGGCCTCAGCCGTGGGGCAGCCGCACGAGGCCCTCCTGCACGGTGGTGGCGACGTGCCGCCCATCGCGCGTGGTGAACCGGCCCGTCGCGAGCCCGCGGGAGCCCGACGCGCTGGGCGAGTAGCACGTGTACAGCAGCCACTCGTCGGCGCGGAACGGGCGGTGGAACCACATCGCGTGGTCCAGGCTCGCCATCTGGACCTGTGTGGACCGCATGTCGTGGCGCGCGATCACCGAACCGAGCAGCGTCAGGTCGCTGGCGTAGGTGAGCAGGCAGACGTGCAGCAGCCGGTCGTCGGGCAGGGTGCCGTCCGCGCGCATCCACACCCGCACCGGGTCGGCGGACGGTTCACGGTCGGGGGACCACGCGGGCTCGTCGACGAACCGGATGTCGAGTGGGCGCGGGATCTGCGACATCCAACCGCTCCCCCGCCCCGCCGTCACGCGTTTCCCGAGGTCGGGCAGCGTCTCCGGGGCCGGCACCTCCGACGGCGCCGGCTCGCTGTGTTCGAGTCCGTCCTGGCGCTGCTGGAACGACGCCGACAGCGAGAAGATCGCCTCGCCGTGCTGGATCCCGAGCACCCGGCGGGTGGTGAACGACCGGCCGTCGCGCACCCGCTCGGCTTCGTAGACGATCGGTACCCGCGGGTCCCCCGGACGGATGAAGTAGGCGTGCAGCGAGTGGACCTCGCGGTCGTCGGGCACGGTGCGCCCGGCCGCGACGAGCGCCTGCCCGGCGACCTGGCCGCCGAAGACCCGCGTCGGGCTCTGCGGCGGGCTGACCCCGCGGAACAGGTTGACCTCGAGCTGTTCGAGGTCGAGCAGCGTCACCAGCTCGTCGAGCACGGCCTGTCCCCGGGGGACGCCGTCGGCGGCGGTCTCGGACGCGGTCGCGGGAGGAGTGCTCACTCCCGCATCCTCTCAGGTGGGCCGGGCACACCCGGCCTGCGCACGCCGGTCAGGCGTGGTCCTCCTCGCCGAGGCGGTGGACGCGGATGAAGTTGGTCGACCCCACGGTGCTGGGCGGGGATCCGGCCACGATGATGACCAGGTCACCGGGCTGGAAGCGCTCGATGGAGAGCATGGCGTGGTCGACCTGGCGCACCATGGCGTCCGTGGACTCGGCCGAATCGACCAGGAACGTCTCGACGCCCCAGCTCAGCGCGAGCTGGCTGCGCACCTCCGGCATCGGGGTGAACGCGAGCAGTGGCAGCCGGGTGTGGAGCCGCGCGAGGCGCCGCACCGTGTCACCGGACTGGGTGAACGCCACCAGCGCGCGGGCCGAGAGCCGCTCGCCGATGTCGCGGGCGGCGTAGGACAGCACGCCGCGCTTGGTGCGTGGCACGTGGTTGAGCGGCGGGACGTTCACCGGCCCGTCCTCCACCGCCTCGATGATCTGCGCCATCGTCCGCACGGTCTTGATCGGGTAGCGACCGACGCCCGTCTCACCCGACAGCATCACCGCGTCGGCGCCGTCGAGGACCGCGTTGGCGACGTCGGAGGCCTCCGCCCGCGTCGGCCGCGAATTGGTGATCATCGACTCCAGCATCTGGGTGGCGACGATGACCGGCTTGGCGTTCTCACGGGCGATCTGGATGGCGCGCTTCTGCACCAGCGGGACGTGCTCCAGAGGCAGCTCGACACCCAGGTCGCCGCGGGCCACCATGACGCCGTCGAAGGCCAGCACGATGGCCTCGAGGTTGTCGACGGCCTCGGGCTTCTCGACCTTCGCGACCACCGGGAGCCGGGCCCCGCTGGAGTCCATGATCTTGTGGACGAGGTCGATGTCCGCCGGGCTGCGCACGAACGACAGCGCGATGACGTCGACGCGCAGGTCCAGCGCGAACTCGAGGTCGGCGATGTCCTTCTCGCTCATCGCCGGCACCGAGACGTTCATGCCGGGCAGGGAGAGTCCCTTGTTGTCGCTGACCGGCCCGCCCTCGGTGACCTTGCAGACGACGTCGAGCCCATCGACCTTGATCACCCGGAGGCCGACCTTGCCGTCGTCGACGAGCAGGCGGTCCTCGGGACGCGCGTCGTCGACGAGGCCCTTGTAGGTGGTGGACACGCGGTCGTGGGTACCCATGACGTCCTCGACGGTGATGCGCACCTCCTCGCCGGTATACCACTCGACGGGACCGCTGGCGAACCGACCCAGCCGGATCTTGGGGCCCTGCAGGTCGGCGAGGATCCCGACCGCGCGTCCCTCGGTGTCCGAGGACTGCCGGACCATCTCGTACACGCGCTTGTGGTCGTCCCGGTTGCCGTGGCTGAAGTTCAGCCGGGCGACGTCCATCCCGGCCTGGACCAGCTCCCGGATACGGTCCGGGGTCGCGGTCGCGGGCCCGATGGTACATACGATCTTTGTGCGACGGGTCACGTCTTGGAGCATAGCCCTGCTTCTTGAACGATCAGGAGCGAGGTCGTGAACGTCGGGAACGCTCAGCGTCGCGGCTGGTCGCTCGCGCCCACGTGGTCGTCGAGCCACTCGGTCAGCGGCCGTAGCGACCGCCACACCGACGCCACCCGCTCCTGCGACCCGCCCTCGTGCAGCAGGTCGTCCGGTGGCCAGGTCCGGTGGCCGTAGAGGGCCTTGTGCCGCATCAGGTCCAGACGCGGATGCCCGGGATCGACACCGCGGGGGCGCGTCTTGAGGGTCTCGCCGCCGATCGTGATCCCGTCGGCCCGGACCGCGGCGAGGCGCTTCTCCAACTCCGTGCCGCGGCGGGGGTCGTCGACGGCGGTGCGGAACCGGGCCACCTGGTCCGGAGCCATCTGGTACCGCCCGGCGGCGACCAGCAACCCGTCCGCGCCGACCTGCACGTAGTAGCCGCCGACCGTCGCGCCGCAATGCGTCTTGTACGGGGTCTTGTCGGCGGAGAACCGGACGTCGCGGAAGGGACGGAAGATCTTGCCGGCGCCGAACTCCGGCTCCAGCGCGGCCAGCAGCGCCTGCATCGGGGCGCGGACGTGGGTCTCGTAGATCTCGCGCTGGTCGGTCCAGTAGGCCTTCGAGTTGTCGGCCTCCAGCCCGTCGAAGAACTCGACGGCGCCGTCGCCGAAGCCGGTGAAGCCCGCCGTGGCGGCGGTCTCACTTCGCCCGGTCACCGGTTGCCTCCGCCACGGGTTCGCCTGCGCCGGACCCGGTACCGCCGGCCCCGTCGTCGCCTCCGGTCCCGCCGTCCGCCGTGCTCTCCGCCGCGCTCCCTGCCGTGCTGCCGGACCTGTCGTCGCCGGTCGGCGCCGCCCGGGCCGCGACCGAGGCGCCGGGATCCGCAGCGGACCCGACCGCCGGGGCCGGGAGCACCTCGCGCGGCCCCCGCACGATCGCGATGTAGAGCACGGCGCCCACGAAGACCACCACCGACACGACCACGTTGATCCGGATGTCGCCGAACACGCGCGTGGCCGGGTCCTCGCGCAGGAGCTCGATCCAGAACCGGCCGGCGGTGTAACCCGCGACGTAGATCGCGAACGCCCGGCCGCGCCCGAGCCGGAACCGGCGGTCGGCCCACACGACGAGGGCGGCGACACCGAGGTTCCACAGGAGCTCGTAGAGGAACGCGGGCTGCACGATGGTGATCGGTGTGTGGTCCACCGCGACCCCACCGAGCGCGTCCGGCAGCCCCGTCCCCGGGTCGACCCGCTCGTAGATCTCCAGGCCCCACGGCAGCGTCGTCGGAGCTCCGTAGAGCTCCTGGTTGAACCAGTTGCCCAGCCGCCCGATCGCCTGGGCGGCGACGATGCCGGGGGCCACGGCGTCGGCGAAGAAGCCCAGCGGGACGCCTCGGCGGCGGCAGCCGATCCACGCGCCGACAGCACCGAGGGCCACGGCCCCCCAGATCCCGAGGCCGCCCTGCCAGATGTAGAGCGCCTCGACGGGGCTGCGGCCGGGGCCGAAGTAGGTCTGCCAGTCGGTGGCGACGTGGTACAGCCGCCCGCCGACCAGCCCGAACGGCACCGCGAACACCGCGACGTCGGTGACGACACCGGGCGCGCCGCCGCGGGCGACGAACCGCCGCTCGCCCCACACCACCGCCACCACGATCCCGGTGATGATGCACAGCGCGTACGCCCGGATCGGTACGGGACCGAGGTACCAGACACCACGGTCCGGGCTCGGGAGGTAGGCCAGCACTGCGGTGGTCATGGCGAAGCTCACCGACCTACGGTAACTCCCGCGATGTGGGGCGGGCGCACCGCGCGGCGGACCCCGTCGGCCAGCTCCTCCGCCAGGGCCCGGACGGCAGCGGCCCCGCCCTGCTCGGCCGCCGTCACGAACGCCGAGCCGACGATGACGCCGTCGGCGAACGCCGCGACCTCGGCGGCCTGCGCACCCGAGCGCACCCCGAGACCGACGCCGATGGGCAGCGAGGTGTGCGGCCGGCAGCGCGCGACGATCTCCGGAGCCGCGCTGGCCACGGAGTCACGGGCGCCGGTGACTCCCATCGTCGAGGTCGCGTAGAGGAAACCGCGGCTCGCGGCCGCGGTGGAGGCGATGCGCTCCTCGGTCGACGACGGCGCGACCAGGAATATGCGGTCCAGGCCGTGCGCGTCGGAGGCGGTGAGCCACTCGTCGGCCTCGTCGGGGATCAGGTCCGGGGTGATGACGCCGAGCCCGCCCGCGGCTGCGAGATCCCGGGCGAACGCGTCCACGCCGTAGCGCAGCACCGGGTTGAAGTAGGTCATGACGACGGCACGGCCACCTGCCGCCGACACGCGCTCGACGACGGAGAGCACATCGCGCAGCCGGGTGCCTGCGCGCAGGGCGGTCTCGGCGGCGGCCTGGATCGTCGGCCCGTCCATCACGGGATCGGAGTACGGGACCCCGACCTCGAGCAGGTCGCAACCGCCCTCGACCAGTGCGTTCAGCAGGTCCACCGACCCGTCCACGGTCGGGTAGCCGGCGGGGAGATACCCGATGAGCGCGGCACGCCCCTGCGCCCGGCAGCCGAGGAACACCTCGGCCACACCACGGCCCTTCGCGGGTTCGCCGGGCGGTGGGCGGGTAGACCCGGTCATCGCTGCATGCTTCCGGTGTCCGAGCCCGATGGTGACGGTGCGGTGGCCGGCGGGGCGTCGGCGATCGCCGTGCCACTCGCCTCCGCCGCGCTCTCCGCTGCACCGATCATGCCGAACCATCTCGCGGCCGTGTCGACGTCCTTGTCCCCGCGCCCGGACAGGTTGACCAGGACGATGCCGTCGGGCCCGAGCTCGCGCCCCAGCCGCAGCGCACCGGCGATGGCGTGCGCGGTCTCGATGGCGGGGATGATCCCCTCGGTGCGGCAGAGCAAGGAGAACGCCCCCATGGCCTCACGGTCGGTGACGGACTGGTACTCCGTGCGGCCGAGGTCCTTGAGCTGGGCGTGCTCCGGCCCGACACCGGGGTAGTCGAGACCCGCGGAGATCGAGTACGACTCGGAGGTCTGGCCGTCGGAGTCCTGCAGGAGGTAGGACATCGCACCGTGCAGGGCGCCCGGGGAGCCCTCCGTGAGGGTGGCGCCGTGCCGTCCGGTCTCGACGCCGTCGCCGCCCGGCTCGAAGCCGACGAGGCGCACACCCGGGTCGTCGAGGAACGGGTGGAAGATGCCGATGGCGTTCGACCCGCCGCCGACGCACGCGGCGATCGCGTCGGGCAGACGTCCGGTGCGCTCCAGCACCTGCTCGCGAGCCTCCAGGCCGATGATCCGGTGGAAGTCACGCACCATCATCGGGAACGGGTGCGGGCCGGCGACCGTGCCGAGCAGGTAGTGCGTCTCGTCGACGTGGGTGACCCAGTCGCGCAGCGCCTCGTTGATCGCGTCCTTGAGCGTGCGCGAGCCGGACGTCACAGGGATCACGGTGGCGCCCAGCAGCCGCATCCGGGCGACGTTCAGCGCCTGGCGCTCGGTGTCGACCTCGCCCATGTAGACGACGCACTCCAGGCCCATCAACGCGCATGCCGTTGCCGTGGCGACCCCGTGCTGGCCCGCCCCGGTCTCGGCGATCACCCGCGTCTTGCCCATCCGCCTGGTGAGCAGCGCCTGGCCCAGCACATTGTTGATCTTGTGCGAACCCGTGTGGTTGAGGTCCTCGCGCTTGAGCAGGATGCGCGCGCCACCGGCGTGCTCGCCGAGCTTCGGGGCGTCGGTCAGTGGGGACGGGCGGCCGGAGTAGTCGCGGTGCAACCGGTCGAGCTCGTCGAGGAACTCCCGGTCGCCACGGGCCTTCTCGTACGCCGTGGTCAGCTCGTCGAGTGCCCCCACCAGCGCCTCGGGCACGAACCGCCCGCCGTAACGCCCGAAGTGGCCGCGCTCATCGGGATCGTGTCCCGACGGCGTGGAGACGCCGTCACTGGCTCGGGCCGATGTCCCCGCTCTGGTGCTCACCCCAGCATTGTGTACTCAACGCACCATCCGCGAGCACGACGGGTGGAAACCCGCGGCCACCAGGCCGCGCACGGCGGCCTGCGGGTCGCCGCTGGTGACCAGGCTCTCACCGACGAGCACCGCATCGGCGCCCCAGCCGGCGTAGGTCAACAGGTCACCAGGGCCGCGCACACCGGACTCGGCCACCCTCAACACCTCGCTCGGCAGGCCGGGCGCGATCCGGCCGAAGATCGTCCGATCGACGTCGAGGGTGTGCAGGTTGCGTGCGTTGACCCCGATGAGCTTGGCGCCCGCCTCCAGCGCGCGGTCGGCCTCCTCCTCGGCGTGCACCTCGACCAGCGCCGTCATCCCGAGGGACTCGACGCGGTCCAGCAGGGCGTCGAGCGCGTTCTGCTCCAGCGCCGCGACGATCAGCAGGACCAGGTCCGCGCCGTAGGCCCGCGCCTCGTGCACCTGGTACGGGCTGACGATGAAGTCCTTGCGGAGCACGGGTACGTCGACCACCGCGCGCACCGCGGCCAGGTCGGCCAGCGAACCGCCGAAGCGTCGCCGCTCGGTCAGCACACTGATCACGCGGGCGCCACCCTCCGCGTAGGACGCCCCCAGGTCCGCCGGGTCGGCGATGGCCGCCAGGTCGCCCTTCGACGGGCTGCGCCGCTTGACCTCCGCGATCACCCCGATCCCCGGAGCGCGCAACGCCGTCATGACGTCGCGCGGCGGCGCGACCGCGGCCGCCCGTCGCTTGATCTCGGCGAAGTCGACCTGGGCCTCGCGCACGGCGAGGTCCTCCCTGACATCGTCCACGATCGCATCGAGGACGCTGCCACCGCTGTGGTCCATGCGGTTGCCCCCCTCCGAGGTGGTCCGGGCGGAAAATCCGAGCTGAAACCCGGGACCGGACGCTCCGGTCGACGGCGAGCGGGCCGGCGACGTTCCGGGACGAGACGTCCGGGTCGTCAGTCATGCTAGACCGGCCGAACCGGGCCTCCCGGGGCGTCCCCCCCGTCCCCCGGCGCGTCGGCGGTGCGATCGCGCCGCTCGGTCGGGTCGCGGCCCGCATCCAGGTCCCGCCACGCGGCACGGTCGGGATCAGCCTCCACCCGAGGCCGGGCCGGATTCGCATACCGCGTCCCGAGGCGCGCGAGCCGTGGCTCAGCGACGAGCACGACCAGCCCGATCCCGAGCAACAGCAGGCCCCCGGCCACCGCGAGCCACGGCGCCGCCGTGGTCTCCGTCGGCTGGTAGCGCAGGTCGTCCACCACGAGACCCGGCGGCGGCTGCGGCAGAGCCGACGCAGGGGCATCGGTGGCGAACGGCGTCGCGAGCAGCGCCCGGATCCCGATCGCCGCGACCACGCCGCCGGCGCCGGCCAGCATCCCGCCCAGCACACGACGCACCACCCCTGCGGTGGCCACGACGGCCGCCACCCCGGCCAGCGCGAGCAGCGCCAACCCGGTGAGCGACGGAGCGACCTGCGCGCCGTCGAACGTCACCGGTGCCCGTCCCGCGACCGCCACCCGGAACCACGGCAACGCCGACGCCGCCCACAGCAGCACCGCCACCGACCCGAGGCCGCCGCAGACGCCGGCCAGCGCGCGCGGACCGCGGGCCGGCGTCGCCGTCATGACGGAGCGGTCCCGACGCGCGGCTCCGCGAGCGTCGCCGCCGAGTTCATGCCCGGCTCCGCGAGCGTCGCCGCCGAGTTCATGCCCGGCTCCGCGAGCGTCGCCGCCGTCGCCACCGCCGACAGCACCGCCCGCGCCTTGTTCAGGCACTCCACGTCCTCCGCGGCCGGGTCGGAGTCGGCGACGATCCCACCCCCGGCCTGGACGTAGGCCACGCCGTCGCGCACGAAGGCGGTCCGGATGGCGATCGCGGTGTCGGCGTTGCCGGCGAAGTCCAGGTACCCGACGATCCCGCCGTAGAGACCGCGACGGGTCGGCTCCAGCTCCTCGATGATCTCCATGGCCCGGGGCTTCGGCGCGCCCGACAACGTGCCGGCGGGAAAGCACGCTGTGACGGCGTCGTAGGCGTTGCAGCCGCGGCGCAGGGTTCCCGTGACCGTCGAGACCAGGTGCATGACGTGGCTGTAGCGCTCCACCGAGAAGAAGCTGCGCACCTTCACCGTGCCCGGCTCGCAGACACGCCCCAGGTCGTTGCGGCCGAGATCCACCAGCATGACGTGCTCTGCGCGCTCCTTCTCGTCGGAGCGCAGGTCCTTCTCCAGCAGCAGGTCCTCCTCCTCGGTGGCACCGCGCCAGCGCGTACCCGCGATCGGGTGGGTCGTCGCCACACCGTCGCGCACCGTCACCAGCGCTTCGGGGCTGGAGCCGACGATGTCGAACCGCCGGCCCGGGCGGCTCGGCGTGGCCGCGGACTCGAGCCGTAGGAGGTACATGTACGGGCTGGGGTTCGTGGCCCGCAGGACGCGATAGACGTCGAGCGGATCGGCGTCGCAGTCGGTCTCGAACCGCTGCGACAGCACCACCTGGAACGCCTCACCCGCGCGGATCTGCTCCTTCGCGACCTCGACGGCGGCGTGGTGCTCGGCGGGGCTGCGCCGCCGCGTGAACACCGGCTCCACCGCCCGGTACGCCGCCACCGTCGACGGCGCGGGCGCGGCGAGCTCGGCGGTCATCCGGTCGAGGCGGGAGATCGCGTCGTCGTAGGCGTCGTCGACGCGATCGTCGCTCGCATCCCAGTTGACGGCGTTCGCGATGAGCGTGACCGAGCCCTCGTGGTGGTCGACGGCGGCCAGGTCGGTGGCCAGGAGCATCACCAGCTCGGGAACCTGCAGGTCGTCGGCGGCGAGCGACGGGAGCCGCTCCAGGCGCCGCACCACGTCGTAGCCGAGGTAGCCCACCATGCCTCCGGTGAGCGGCGGGAGCCCGGGCAGCGGCTCGCTGTGCAGCTCCTCCACCACTGTGCGCAGCGCCGCGAGGGGGTCGCCGGTCAGCGGCAGGCCGGCCGGGACGTCTCCGACCCACACCACCTCACCGTCGACCACGGTCAACGCGGCCGCGCACCTCGCACCGACGAAGGACCAGCGCGACCAGGACCGCCCGTTCTTCGCGGACTCGAACAGGAACGTGCCCGGACGGTCCCCGGCCAGCTTGCGGTAGACCCCGACGGGGGTCTCGTCGTCGGCGAGCAGCCGACGCGTCACCGGGATCACCCGGTGCCCGGCGGCCAGCGCCCGGAACTCCTCGCGGCTGGGGGTGACCGTGCCGAACGCGCCGGACGGCGCAGGACCCGGCGGGGCAGGACCCATCGGCGCAGGACCCATCGGCGCAGGACCCATCGGCGCAGGACCCAGCGGGGCGGTACCCAGCGGGGCGGTACCCGTCGGCGTCGAGACGGAGGCGGACATGGCGTCATCCTTCCAGGCCGACGCCCGCCCGTGGCGGGGCCGGTGGCCGCAGGCGAGGATGGGCGCCGTGGTCGCCGAGCCAGCAGCCCAACCAGCAGCCCAACCAGCAGCAGAGCCACCCTCCGGGCCTGGATCGCGGCGCCGGGGGCGCCGACCCGGCGGCGCCGACACGCGGGCCGAGCTCCTCGCGGCCGCGCGCGTCGAGTTCGCCGAGCGCGGCTACACGGGCGCCACCGTCCGCATGATCGCCGAGCGGGCCGGCGTCGATCCCGCGATGGTCCACCACTGGTTCGGCGGCAAGGACGCCCTGTTCACCGCGTCCCTGGAGGTGCCGGCGGACCCGGCCGAGATCGTCGCCGCGGTCGTTCCCGGCGATCCGGAGCGGCTCGGCGAGCGGATCGTCCTGCGGTTCCTGCACGTGTGGGACGCGGCGGCCGGCGGGCGGCTCGCCGCGATCGTGCAGAGCGTCGCCGGCCACGACGACGCCGCGCGGATGCTGCGCGAGTTCTTCGGGGAGGTCCTGGTCGGACGGATCGTCGCGGCTGTCGCGCCGGACCGTCCGCAGCTCCGGGCCGGGCTGTGCGGATCGCAGCTCATCGGCCTGGGCATGATGCGGTACGTGATCAAGCTGGAGCCGCTGGCGTCGGCCGACCACGCCACCGTCGTCGCCGTGGTCGCCCCCACGCTGCAGCGCTACCTGACCGGGCCGCTGCCCTGAACGCCCGTGGCGGTCAACCCGCGTCCGCGACCGGCAGGACATCTGCGTCGAAACACGTGCGCGTGCCCGTGTGGCAGGCGGGGCCGGTCTGGTCGACGGTGACGAGGACGGCGTCGCCGTCACAGTCCAGGCGGACCCCGAGGACGCGTTGGGCGTGACCGGAACTCTCGCCCTTCACCCAGTAGTCCTCGCGGGAGCGCGACCAGTAGGTGGCGCGGCCGGTCGTCAGGGTGCGGTGCAGCGCCTCGTCGTCCATCCACGCGACCATCAGCACCTCGCCCGTGTCCCGCTGCTGGGCGATGGCACACACGAGACCGTCGGCGTTGCGCTTGAGCCGGGCGGCGATGGCCGGGTCCAGCCGCGAGACCTCGACGCGTGCGCTCACCTGACCTCCACGTCGGCCGCCCGCAGGCGGGCTTTGACGTCGCTGATCCGGAAGTGTCCGAAGTGGAACACGGTGGCGGCGAGCACCGCGTCCGCACCGGCCCGCACCGCCGGCACGAAGTGCTCGACGTCCCCCGCGCCGCCGCTGGCGATCACCGGGACGTCCACCGCGGCCCGGACCGCGGTGATCATCGCGAGGTCGAACCCGGCCCGCGTGCCGTCGGCGTCCATCGAGTTGAGCAGGATCTCGCCGACCCCGAGCTCCTGGCCGCGGGCCGCCCACTCGACGGCGTCGATGCCGGTGCCGCGGCGACCGCCGTGGGTGGTGACCTCCCACCCCGACGGCGTCGGCCGCCCGCCCTCGGGCACGGTGCGCGCGTCGACGGAGAGCACGATGCACTGCGCGCCGAACCGGCGGCCGGCCTCGTGCAGCAGTTCCGGGCGCGCGATCGCCGCCGTGTTGATGCCGACCTTGTCGGCCCCCGCGCGCAGCAGGGTGTCGACGTCGTCGGTACTGCGGACGCCCCCGCCGACGGTGAGCGGGATGAACACCTGCTCGGCGGTGCGACGGACGACGTCGAGCATGGTGGCCCGCTCGCCCGAGGACGCGGTGACGTCGAGGAACGTCAGCTCGTCGGCCCCTTCGGCGTCGTAGACGCGCGCCATCTCGACGGGGTCCCCCGCGTCGCGCAGGTCCGCGAAGTTGACGCCCTTGACGACCCGACCGGCGTCGACGTCGAGGCAGGGGATGACGCGGACCGCGACACCCATCAGCCGGCTGCCTGCTGCGCCGCCGTGACCGCCCGGACCGCCGCGAGAGCCTCGGGCAGTGTGAACCGGCCGGCGTAGAGCGCCTTGCCGACGATCGACCCCTCGATCGCGACGCCGCCGGGCTCCACCTCGGCCAGCGCGACCAGGTCGGACACCTCGGCGATGCCGCCGGACGCGATCACCGGTGCCGGTGTGGCGGCGACGACGGCACGCAGCAGGGCGATGTTGGGGCCGCGCAGCGTGCCGTCCTTGCTGACGTCGGTGACCACGTAGCGCGCGCACCCGTCGCGGTCCAGGCGTTCGAGGGTCTCCCAGAGGTCGCCGCCGTCGGTCGTCCAGCCACGTGCGGCGAGGCGGTGCCCGGCGTCGGTGATGCGGACGTCGAGACCCACGGCGATCCGGTCGCCGTGGGCCGCGATCGCGCGGGCGCACCAGTCGGGGTTCTCCAACGCGGCGGTGCCGAGGTTGACCCGCGCGCAGCCCGTGGACAGTGCCCGCTCCAGCGACGCGTCGTCGCGGATGCCGCCCGACAGCTCGACGGCCACGTCGAGCCTGCCGATCACACCGGCCAGCAGGTCGGCGTGGGAACCGCGCCCGAACGCCGCGTCGAGGTCCACGAGGTGGATCCACTCGGCCCCGTCGCGCTGCCACGCGAGGGCGGCCTCCAGCGGGTCGCCGTAGCCGGTTTCGGTGCCGGCCTCACCCCGGACGAGGCGAACGGCCTGGCCGTCGGCGACGTCGACGGCGGGCAGCAACGTGAAAGTCACGCCGTGGAGCGTAGCGACGGCACGACCGTGTTCCGGTGCGGCCCGGCGACGACCGCCGCGGGCCCACCAGACAACGGGCCGACACCGCGCGGAGCCCGGCGACCGACCCTAGGGTGACCGCCATGGAGTTCAGCGGGACACGGACATTGGTCGCGGGAGCGACGGGCGCCCTGGGCAGTGGCATCGTCCGCGCACTGCACCGGGAGGGCGCGCACCTGGCGCTCGCCGGGCGCGACGCGACCAGGCTCGACGCCCTCGCGGCCGAGGTGGGTGACGCCCACTCCAGCACGTTCGAGGCGCTGGACCTCGAACGCTGCGCCGCCGTCGTCGACGAGGCGACCGACGCACTGGGCGGGCTGGACCTGCTGGTGGTCGCGTTCGGCGTCGCCGCCTTCGGTCCCGGTGAGGACACCGACGACGTCGTCACCGAGCACCTGCTGACGGTGAACACGATGGCGCCGATGGCGATGGTCCGCCAGGCCGTGCGGCGGATGGAGGGCAACGGCACGGTCGCCGTGCTCAGCGCGATCCTCGCCGATTACCCGACCGCCGGCATGGCCGCCTACACCGCCAGCAAGGCCGGGCTGAGCGCGTGGCTCACCGCACTGCGCCAGGAACAGCGCCGGAAGGGCGTCACGATCTTCGACGTCAGGCCGCCGCACCTCGAGACCGGCCTCGCCGAACGGGCGATCGCAGGCGAGGCCCCGCCGATGAAGGCCGGCGCCGAGGTGGACGAGGTGGTTCGTCTCGTCGTCGACGGGATCCGCGACGGGCGCCGCGAGCTGCGCTACGACCTGCAGAAGCGCGAGTTCGCCGGGCGCTGAGTTCGCCGGGCGCTCACTGGGCGACCGAACGCAGCCAGTTCTTCAGCACGGTGGCACCGGCGTCCCCGGATTTCTCGGGGTGGAACTGCGTGGCCGACAGGGCCCCGTTCTCCACCGCGGCGACGAAGTCCTCACCGTGGTGCGCCCACGTGACGAGCGGTGGCGCCAGGACGTCGGAGGGCTCCAGCTCCCAGCGCCGCACCCCGAACGAGTGCACGAAGTAGAAGCGGGTGTCGGCGTCGAGCCCGGCGAACAGGGTGGATCCGGCCGCTGCGCGCACGGTGTTCCAACCCATGTGGGGCAGCACGTCGGCCTTGATCCGCTCGACCGTGCCGGGCCACTGCCCACAGCCCCGGGTGCGCTCGCCCCACTCGACGCCGAGGTCGAACAGCACCTGCATGCCGACGCAGATCCCCAGCACCGGACGGCCGCCCGCGAGGCGCCGTTCGATGATCCGCGGCCCGCCGACCGACGACAGGCCGGACATGCAGGCGGCGAACGCCCCGACCCCGGGCACCACGAGACCGTCGGCCTCCAGTGCGGCGTCGGCGTCGGCGGTGACCGTGACGTCCGCACCGACGTGGTGCAGCGCACGCTCCGCAGAGCGCAGGTTGCCCGATCCGTAGTCCAACACGACGATCCGCGTCACGGGCCCAGCGTAACGGGCGGGACTTCCCGGCCGAGACCGGCGAGCACGCGGTAGAACCGGCTGTTGCTGAAGTACGCGGTGTGGGCCAGTGGGAACGGCGCCCGGTTGTCCACCAGCTGGTCGACGACACGTCCCGGGAACAGCGGCTGGACCATGTAGGCGAGGGCGTCGCGCCGGTCGAGCACGTTCACCCAACGCGGGAAGGTGTCGGGCAGCGGGTCGCCGAATCGCAGGCTGGGCAGCGCGTCGATCTCGTAGAGGAACCCGGCCTGGGTGGCCACCGTCACCAGCAGCTCGACCTCCGGTATCGGCTTCTCGACGAGCAGGTCGACCGTGGCGACACCACCGAGGCTGTGGGCCAGGACGGTCACCGGCGGCTCGGCGCCCGCGACGGCCGTCCGGATCGCGTCCCGGATCGACGTCCCGCGGGAGAGGTAGAGCGCGATGTCGCCGGTGAAGGCGCTGCTCGACTCCTGCAGCGAGGTGTTCAGCGACGCGCCCAACAACGACGTGCCGAGCAACGACGTGCCCAGGCGCAGCCCGCCGGGCCGGAAGTGCAGGCCTGCGGTGACCTGGGCCCAGCGGGAGGCCGGGCCGGCCGGGCCGGCCTCCCGCTCGTGCTCCTGCTCCTGCTCCTGCTCCTGCTCGGCCAGCGTCCACGCGGCCAACTCGGGGTCCGTGTCGTCGCGGCCGGGCCCGGCGCTGCCGGCGCCGATGTCGCGGAACGACGCGCCGCCCGCGTGCAGGTGGCTGCCGTGCTCCTCCCCCCACCCGCACGGGACGAGTGCGGCGGGGTGGCCGGCGGTCCGGAGGCCCTGCTCGACGGTCTGCAGCATCCGCGCATAGCGCTCGGCACGGATGCCGCTGCCGTGCACGAACACGATCGACGCCATGGTCAAAGGGTAGGCGACCGGCGTTGACCTCAACCCGGGTCGAGGTGGCAGGGTCGCGGACATGCACACGACGGCCGCCCCGGAACGGCTGCTCCGCGGTCCGTTGCGGACGCTCACCGTCGGGTCCGTGGCGCTCGTCTCACTCGCCGCCTTCGAGGCCGTCGCCGTGGCGACCGCGATGCCGACGGTCGCGGTGGCGCTCGACGGCCTGTCGGCCTATGGGCTCGCGTTCGGCCTACCGCTCGCCACGAGCGTGCTCGGCATGGTCGTTGCGGGGACGTGGAGCGACGCGCGCGGTCCCGCGTGGGCGATGCGCGTCGGCGTCGGACTGTTCGTGGTGGCGCTGCTGGTGGCCGGGTCGGCCCCGTCGATGCCGGTGTTCGCGATCGGACGGGCCGTGCAGGGCCTGGGGTCGGGCATGTTCTCGGTGGCGCTCTACGTCGTGGTCGGCCACGTCGTACCGCAGGCACAGCGCCCGAAGATCTTCGCCGCCTTCGCGGCCGCGTGGGTGCTGCCGGCCGTCGTGGGACCCCTGGTGGCGGGTTTGCTGGTGGAGCGGGTGGGCTGGCGGTGGGTGTTCCTGGTGGCCGCGGTGCTGGCGGTGCCGGCGGCACTGCTGGTGGAGCCGGCACTGCGGGGCCTGGCCCGGCGGGCTCCGGCGGCCGGGATCGGGCAGCTGCCGTGGGCGGTCGGTGCCGCGCTCGGTGCGACCGGGCTGCATCAGGCCGGCCAGCTCCCACCGGTGCCCGGGCTTCTCCTCGGCGTGGCGGCGGCCGTCGCCGTACTCGTGTCCGCGGCCCGGCTGCTCCCACGCGGCACGCTGCGCGGACGGCCCGGGATGCCGGCTGTGATCGCGCTGCGGGGGCTCATCGCCGCCGCCTTCCTCGCCGGCGAGGCATTCCTGCCGCTGCTGCTCTCCCGCGAACGGGGGCTGTCGCCGACGGCCGCCGGGCTCGTGATCACCGTCGCCGCCCTCAGCTGGGCCACCGGGTCGTGGATCCAGGGCCGCCGCCGGGCGCCGTCGCCGACCCTGCTGCTCCGGCTCGGCACGGCGTCGATCGCGTCGGGGGTGCTGGCCGCGTCGGCCGTGGTGATCCCGGCGGTGCCCGTCGTGGTGGCGGTGATCGGCTGGCTCGCCGCCGGGCTCGGCATGGGGCTGGCCTACCCGACGCTGTCGGTACTGGTCCTGGAACTGTCACCGCCCACGGAACAAGGCGCCAACAGCTCGGCGCTGCAGATCGCCGAGGCCCTGTTCAGCGCGGTCGCACTGGCCGCGTCGGGTGCGCTGTTCGCCGCGCTCGTCGGTGCCGGCCCGGTGGCGTACGCCGTGGGCTTCGCGGTGGCCGTCGTGCCCGCCGCGCTGGCGGTCTCGATCGCCGGCCGGGCGGTCGGGACGCGGAAACCGGTGAGGTGACCCCCGACGCCGACCGCTGCCGCGCCGACCTCCGGGCCATGATCAGCGTCTGTGGTGCAGGAGCGTCACCGGTGACGCTCCTGCACCACAGACGGCGATCATGGGGCGCGGACCCCCGACGTCCGTGACCGGTGCGCGTTCGCGGACACCGCGTCAGAGGATGCCCTTGGTGGACGCGATGCCGGTGATCCGATCGTCGGGCTCGACCGCCGCGCGCAGCGCCCGGGCGACGGCCTTGAACTCGGCCTCGGTGACGTGGTGGGGATCCCGCCCGTCCAGCACCCGGACGTGCAGGGCGAAGTGGCCGTGGAAGGCCAGCGACTCGAACACGTGCCGGTTGAGCACCGTCGGGTAGTGTCCACCGACGACGAAACCCGCCATGACGGCCGGCTCGCCCGTGTGCACCGTGTAGGGCCGCCCCGACACGTCGACGACGGCGTGGGCCAGTGCCTCGTCCATCGGGACGAACGCGTCACCGAAGCGGCGGATGCCCTTCTTGGCCCCCAGCGCCTGGCGGACGGCCTGACCCAGCACGATGGAGACGTCCTCGACCGTGTGGTGGACGTCGACCTCGATGTCGCCCGATGCGCGGACGGTCAGGTCGAACGCGCCGTGCTTGCCCAGCGCGTCGAGCATGTGGTCGTAGAACGGGACGCCCGTCGAGATCTCCGTGATCCCGGTGCCGTCCAGGTCGATCTCGACCAGGACCTTGGACTCCTTGGTGATCCGCTCGACGCGGCCGATCCTCGTCACGACAGCTCCGTTCCGATGACGTCCGCTGCCACCTGCAGGAACGTGTCGTTCTCCGCCGGAGTGCCGACGGTGACGCGCAGCCGCTCCGGGATCCCGACGTCCCGGATGAGCACGCCGCGGTCGAGGAACGACCTCCAGGCCCGCGGCGCGTCGACGAAACGGCCGAACAGCAGGAAGTTGGCGTCGCTGGGCACCACGTCGTAGCCGCCGGCGGCGAGCGCCGAGGCCACGCGGTCACGCTCGGCACGCACCATTGCGACGGAGCCCAGTGTGGCACCCGCATGACGCAGCGCCGCCCGCGCGGCGGCCTGGGTCAGCACCGACAGGTGGTAGGGCAACCGGACGAGCTGCAGCGCCTCGACGACGGCGGGCGCCGCGGCGAGGTAACCCAGCCGCCCGCCCGCGAACGCGAACGCCTTGCTCATCGTCCGGGACACGATCAGCTTGTGGCCGTGCGTGGCGAGCAGCGCGACGGCGCTGGGGTGGTCGGAGAACTCGGCGTAGGCCTCGTCCACGACGACGATCCCCGGCGCGGCGTCGACCAGGCGGGCCAGGTCGGCCGGACCCACGGACTGGCCGGTGGGGTTGTTCGGGCTGGTGAGGAACGTGACGTCCGGCGCTTCCGCGCGCAGCAGCGCGGCGGCCGCGTCGACGTCGATGGAGAAGTCGGCGCGGCGCGGGGCGGAGAGCCAGGCGGTGCGGGTGCCCCCGGCGATGATCGGGTGCATCGAGTACGACGGTTCGAACCCGACGGCCCGGCGCCCCGGCCCGCCGAAGGCCTGCAGGATCTGCTGGAGCACCTCGTTGGACCCGTTGGCCGCCCACACGTCGCGGCTGCTCAGCGCGACGCCGGTAGCGCGCGTCAGGTAGCCGGCCAGGTCGGTGCGCAGCGCGACGGCGTCGCGGTCGGGATAGCGGTGCAGCTCCGCGGCGACCTCGCCGACGGCCGCGACGACCTCGGCAACGAGCTCCGGCGGCGGCGGGTACGGGTTCTCGTTGGTGTTGAGCCGCACGGCCACGTCGAGCTGCGGGGCGCCGTAGGGGCTCTTGCCCCGCAGGTCCGCACGCAGCGGGAGCTGGTCCAGGGTGACCGTCATCGGGCGAACCTGGCCGTCACGGCCTGTCCGTGCGCGGGGAGGTCCTCGGCCGCGGCCAGGGTGACGACGGCGTCCAGAGACCCGCGCAACGCCTCGCGGGTGTACTCGACGACGTGCACGCCGCGCAGGAAGGTCTGCACGGACAGCCCCGAGGAGTGCCGCGCACAGCCACCGGTGGGGAGCACGTGGTTCGAGCCCGCGCAGTAGTCGCCCAGCGACACCGGTGCCCACGGCCCGACGAAGATCGCCCCGGCGTTGCGGACCCGTCGCGCGACCGCGCGGGCGTCGGCGGTCTGGATCTCCAGGTGCTCGGCGGCATAGGCGTCGACGACGGCGAGGGCGTCGGCGAGGTCGGTGACGAGCACCGTGCCCGATTGCGGGCCGGACAGCGCGGCGCGGATGCGCTCGGCGTGCTTGGTCTCGGCGACCTGGCGCTCCAGCTCGAGGTCGACCGCGTCAGCAAGCGCTGTCGACGTCGTGACCAGCACCGACGCGGCGTTCGGGTCGTGCTCGGCCTGCGAGATGAGGTCGGCCGCGACGTGTCCCGGATCGGCCGTGGCGTCAGCGAGCACCGCGATCTCGGTGGTTCCGGCCTCGGAGTCGATGCCGATCAGCCCGCGGAGAAGTCGCTTGGCGGCGGTGAGGTAGACGTTCCCGGGGCCGGTGACGACGTCGACGGGCTCCAGGTCGCCGCCGTCGGTGTCGGTGCCGCCGTGGGCGAGCAGCGAGACGGCCTGCGCGCCGCCGACCGCCCACACCTCCTCGACGCCCAGCAGCGCCGCGGCGGCCATGACCGTGGGGTGCGGCAGGCCGCCGTGCTCGGCCTGCGGCGGGGACGCCACGACCAGCGACTCGACGCCCGCGGCCTGCGCGGGGACCACGTTCATGACCACGCTCGACGGGTAGACGGCCAGCCCGCCCGGTGCGTACAGCCCGACCCTGCGGACCGGCACGAACCGCTCGGTGACGGTGCCACCGGCCACGACGTCGGTGACGATGTCGGCGCGGCGCTGGTCGGCGTGGACCGCGCGGGCGCGGGCGATCGACAGCTCCAGTGCGCTGCGGACCGCCGGGTCCAGCGCGGCCAGCGCCCCGCGCAGTGTCTGCGCCGGCACGCGGATCCGACCGGGCCGGACCTTGTCGAAGGCTTCGGAGAACTCCAGGACCGCCTCGACGCCCCGCGCGCGCACGGCCTCGACGATCGGGCGCACCCGGTGCAGGACCGCGTCCACGTCCACCTCGGAGCGGGGCAGCAGCCCGCGGAGCGCGGCGGTGCGGGGCAGGGGTTCGGCGCGCAGGTCGAGACGACGGAGCATGACATCAGCGTAATCGGGCCCACCGACAGGACGCGCGACCGCCGGACGTGCGGTGGTGACGCCGACCGGACCGTCGCGGCCTGCGCTCGTCATTCCGTCGCGCCCTCCCCGTTCCGGGCCTGAGCCGTGCGCCGTGGCCCACCCGTGCCGGGGGGCCCACCCGCGCCCGGGGGCCTACCCGTGCCGCCGGGCCCGCATCCGGAGCACGAGCAGCACGCCGCCGACGACGAGGATCGCCAGCAGCGCCGAACCGGCGATCAGCGGCAGCCCCTGCCCCGGCGCGTCGGCGGCCGGCAGCGCGGTGCTTCCCGCCGCGGCCCGTCCGACCGCGGCGGACTCGTCGGGACCCGGGTCCCCCACGGGCGGGACCGCCGCTCCGGACACGCCCGTGGACCCGCCGCCCGTGCTGCCGGTCGCGGCGAAGTCGACGTCGGAACAGGAGTAGTAGGTGTCGGTGGAGCCCGAGTTCTCCCAGACCGTGTAGATCAGGTGGCGGCCGGTCAGGCCCGTGGGCAGGTCACCCTCGAACGAGTAGGAGCCTTCGGTCTCAGGCGGGTCGGTGGCCGTCAGGAACGGCTTGCCGCCCAGGTCGGACCAGGTCAACGGCTCGCCTGGGTCATAGCCCTGGCGTGTCATGTAGAGGCGGAACGAACCCTCGTGCGGGATCGTCGCCCGGTAGTCGAACCGGAAGCTCGACCCGGCGGTCAGCGTGGTCGCGGGCCAGTCGGTACGGGGCAGGTCGAGGCCGCTGAACCGGGCGATCCCGGCGCTGCGCAACTCCCCGTCCGGGATGACCTCGCCGTCCTGGCCGCCCACGTCGGGAACCCGCACGTTGTCCCAGTCGGTGGCGAGCCGGGGGCTCTGTTCGAGAGCGGCCTGGCAGGCGTCGGACTCCTCTTCGGTGCCCGCGGCGCCGCACGCCGCCGACCGACTGTCCGGACTGGTCGGGGCGCCGTGCGCCGACGCGGGTCCGGCGGTCAGGACCACCAGCAACAGGGCGGCCGCGGTGGCGGTGGCTGCGAGTGCGAGGCGGGCGGTCACATTCTGTGACACGTGAACGACCGGCCGGTTGTTCACCGACGTCCCGAGGTCTGGGTCCGTTCACGTCGTGTCCGCTCCCGCGCCCGGCGGGTGGACCCTGCGCCTATCGCTTCACTCGAGGCCCGCATGTCGGCGCCCGCACCGGACGTCCGGCCCGTCCGAGCGGAGCACCTCGATCCACGCCACCCGGTCCCCCGGTCAGCTGCTCGGCCCGTTCCGCGACGCAGCGCAGGCAGGGCCAGCGGTCCCTGCGACAGCATCGGCAGTGCCCGAGATCATCGGCTGTGTGCTCGGCGAGGAGTCGCCGCCATACCAGCGGATCGCCCGCAGCGAGTATCTCCGCGACCGATGTCAGGTCCCGTCCTTCACGCGACCGTTCTTCCATCACACCTCCCGTGCGATGAGACGTAGTGAGACAAAGCGTGTCATGTAGAGTCTTGACGAGTCAAGACGCAGCAGCAGTAACACTGGGACTGCCGAGGTCTCGAGGAGCCATTGATGCGAGTGATCGCCGATACCTGTCCCGACGGTCCGTGTCCGAAGATCTTCGAGTTGGAGAGCGGCGAGATCGCCGTGCAGGGCTACGACGATGCCAGGAGGGTCGTACCGGGCGGACAATCACTCGTACGGATACCGGCCCACCTCATCCGGGAGGCAGCCGCCGAGCTCCGCGCCGGACCGGCCGTGTTCCAGGAGGAGCCACCCACAGGCACCGCAACGGACAGCGGCCCCGAGATCGTCGACCTGGGTACCGGCGAGGTCATGGTGCAGGGATGGGGCCGACGGCAGCGTCGTCGTCCCGAGCGGTGAGTCGCTGGTCCGGATCCCGGCTTCACTGATCCTGCAGACCGCCGACCGGCTCGACACGGGGATCCGTTCATGACGATCGACTTCAACGGCTGCTTCGACCGATTCCGTGATACTGCGTTCCGCATGGAGACGATGCAGCGATACACCGTCGACGAGGACGAACCGGCCATCGCGGCCTGGCGGTCCGGTCGTGCCCGGCCGGAGTTCTCCGTGCGGACCTCCGCATGGGCCGCTCGACTGGCCGCCACCACGATCGCGGGCAAGTCCTGGCGGCGGGTCCGAGCCGTCGATCTTCCGTTGTCGGAGTACGTCCGCTGGGAGATGGCGGCCTACACGGAGTCGTCGGTGCTGGGTGAGGAGATTCGCATCCTGACACGTACCAGCGAGGGACCCGACGAGGACTTCTGGCTCTTCGACGCCGCCGGGATCGACCCGTTCGCCATCACCATGGTCTACGACGAGAAGGGCCGGCAGGGCGAACATCGACTGGTCTCCGACGCCGACACGATCAGGTCCTACTCCGATCTGGCGGACGCGACGTGGAAGGCTGCGGTTCCGCTGAACGAGTTCGTCGCGGTGTCGCGACGGACGATCTGAGACCACCGCCTGGAGAACCGTGCCCGCCTCGTCGCGACCGCAGTGGGCGCAGTTGGGCGCGGAACTTCGTCGACTGCGGTCACTGGCCGGTCTCACCACGCGGGCCGTCGCCTCACGCACCGGGCTGAGCAACGCACGAGTGTCCCGCGTCGAGCTGGGCCAGTCGCTGCTGTCCCTGCCCGAGATCAACGACTGGGTCGCGGCCGTGTCGGCCGACGCCGCCGCGCATGAACAGCTGCGGCGGCTGGCGGCTGCCGCACACGGCACCGTCGAGCCGTTCCGGGAGTCCGTCCGGCGCCGGGCGCATCTCGAAGCCGACGCCGTCTCGCTCGAGAGCCGTGCCGGGCGCGTCGTCACCGTCGGTCCGCAGGTGGTACCCGGCCTGCTGCAGACCGCCGAGTACACCCGCCGCCTGCTCGAGCTCGTGGACCGGACGGGACGGAACACAGCCGCGGCGGTCGCGATGCGGCTCCGACGTCAGGAGATCCTCTATGAGCTCGGTACTCAGTTCGAGTTCCTGGTGACCGAGGCCGCGCTGCGCTGGCCGGCGGGCGGCGCCACGGTCATGGCGGCTCAGTACGACCGCATCATCACCGTCGCAACGCTGCAGAACGTCCGGATCGGCATCATCCCGCTGGGAGTGCCCGTGCGCACGATCCCGTGGTGCAGCATCGACCTGTACGACGACCTGCCCGACGGCGAACCCGCGGTCGTCGATGTCGAACTGCCACACGGTGAGGTCTGGGTCACCGAACCCGAGGACGTACGCGTCTACCAGGACATCGTCGACAGGCTGTGGGAGTCGGCCCTGACCGGGGACGACGCACGGACCGCGATCCGCAGACTCCCCACTGTGCCGTCGCCGTGACCGCCCAGCTCACGGTGTGAGGTCCAGCCCCAGGTCCAGCCCCAGGTCCAGCGCCGTGACCGAGTGCGTCAGGGCGCCGACGGCCAGGTAGTCGACACCCGTCTCGGCGTAGGCGCGGGCATCGGCCAGTACCAGCCCACCGGAGGATTCCAGCATCGTCGGGGACGCGCCCCGCCGGTGGACCGCCTCCCGCGTGAGCTCGACGGAGAAGTTGTCCAGCAGGACCAGCTCCGCGCCGAGGGCCAGCACGTCGTCGAGCTGCTCGAGGGAGTCGACCTCGACCTCGCACGGCAGCCCGGGCGCCTTCGAGCGGACCGCGCGCAGCGCCGCGGCCACCGACCCGGCCGAGGCGACATGATTGTCCTTGATCAGCACGGCGTCGCCGAGACCGAGGCGGTGGTTGACCCCGCCGCCGCAGAGCACCGCGTACTTCTCCAGCAGCCGCAGACCCGGCAGCGTCTTGCGGGTGTCCCGGATCCGCGTGCCGGTGCCGGCGACGGCGTCCACCCACGCCGCCGTTGCGGTGGCGACACCGGAGAGGTGACAGAGCAGGTTCAGCGCCGTGCGCTCGGCGGTCAGCAGGCCACGGACGGGCGCGCGGACGGTCAACGCCGGTTCACCCGCCGCGAGCCGGGTGCCGTCGGGCCGGGCCGAGAGCACCTCGTAGCTCCCGCCCAGCACGACGTCGAGCACCGTGAGCGCGGCCGGCAGCCCGGCCATCACCCCGGGCCCCCGCGCGGTGAACGCCCCGACGGCAACGGCGCCGGCCGCGACCGTCGCCAGGGTCGTCGCGTCCGGGCCGTAGCGCAGGTCCTCGGCCAGTGCCGTGTCGACGACGCGGCGCAGGTCCTCCCCATCGATCCCCGGGTTCGAGCCCGTCCCCGGGTTCGGACCGGTCACCGCGCCCGTCACGCTGCACCCGCCACGGCCGTCGCCCGCACCACCGGGCGCCCGGCGTCGTCGAGCGCGAGCACCGCGCTCGACCGCTGCCAGGCGTCGTCACGCTCGGGGAAGTCCGTCCGGGCGTGGCAGCCGCGGCTCTCGGTGCGGGTGCCCGCTGCCGCGAGGACGGCCTGCGCGAGCAGGGTGAGCGCCGCGTCCTCGACTCCGGCGCGGTCGACCGGCACGGCGACCGTCGTCCTGGACTCGACGGCATCCGATGCGCCCGCGAGGCCGGCACCGTCGCGGCCGATCCCCGCCGCCGCGGTCATGGCCCGCTGCACGACCGCGCGGGGGGCGATCGGCACGGCCGGCGACGGCGCGAGCACGGCCGGTCCCCGGTGGTTCCGAGCCCGGTCGATGGCCACCGCCCGCGCCGCCCGCGAGCCCATGACCAGGCCTTCGAGCAGGCTGTTGGACGCCAGCCGGTTCGCGCCGTGCAGCCCGGTTCGGGCCACCTCGCCCGCGGCGTAGAGCCCGTGGACGACTGTGCGGCCGTCCAGGTCGGTGACCACACCCCCGCACGTGTAGTGCGCCGCGGGCGTCACGGGAATCGGCTCCCGGACCGGGTCGATCCCGGCCGCTGCGCACGCCGCGTACACGGTCGGGAAACGGCGGGCGAAACCGTCCAGGGCTCGGGCGTCGAGATGGACGCAGTCGGCGCCGGTGGCCGCGAGCGTGCGGGTGATCGCGGCGGCGACGACGTCGCGCGGGGCCAGGTCGGCCAGCGGGTGCACGACGGTCATGAACCGCCGGCCGGCGCGGTCGAGCAGCACCGCGCCCTCCCCCCGGACGGCCTCGGTGACCAGCGGCCGTCGCCCGGTGGCCGGGCCGTCGAACAGCACGGTCGGGTGGAACTGCACGAACTCCAGGTCGGCGGCGGTCGCCCCGGCGCGCAGGGCCAGCGCGATGCCGTCGCCGGTGGCCGTGTCCGGGTTGGTGGTGGAGGAGTACAGGTGGCCGAAACCCCCGCTGGCCAGCAACACCGCGGGCGCCCGCAGCACTCCGGGCCGGGCGTGGTCGTCGAGCACGGCAAGGCCGGTGACGGCGCCGGCGTCGTCACGCAGGGCGTCGACGGCGACGTGGCCGGTCAGCAACGGGAGGGACCGGTCCGAGGCCGCGGTCGCCAGCGCGCGTTCGATCTCCGCACCGGTGGCGTCGCCGCCGGCGTGCACCACCCGGAACGCGGAGTGGCCACCTTCGCGGGTGCGCGCCAGCCGCCCGCCGGCACCGGGGTCGAAGACCGCACCGCGCGCACGCAGCCGCGCGACGGCGGCCGAGCCGTCGGCCAGGATCGACGCGACCGCGGCCGCGTCGCACAGGCCGGCGCCCGCGGCGAGGGTGTCGGCGACATGGGCGTGGACGGAGTCACCCCGCACATCGCCGACGACGACGGCCACCCCGCCCTGCGCCCACCGCGTCGCACCGGAGTCCACGGCGTCCTTCGTGACGACGACGACCCGCAGACCCAGTTCGGTGGCGTCCAGCGCGGCGGTCAGCCCGGCGACACCGGAGCCGACGACGACCAGATCGGCGTCGGCGGACCAGCTCATTCCGCACCTCCCGGGCGACCGATCCGGATCATGCGCTGCACCGCGGCGCGGGCGCGCTCGGCGAGCGCGGGGTCGACCTGCACCTCGTCGCGACCCTCGCGCAGGGCCCGCAGCAGCTTCTCCGGTGTGATCATCTTCATGTAGTGGCAGGACGCCCGGTCGTTCACGGCCCGGAAGTCGACGTGCGGGGCCGCCTTGCGGAGCTGGTGCAGCATCCCGACCTCGGTCGCCACGAGTACCGAGCTCGCCGTGCTGGCGCGGGCGGCGTCGAGCATCCCGCCGGTGGACAGGATCCTGACCCGCTCGGCGGGCACGGCGCCCGCACCGGCCAGGTAGAGCGCCGAGGTGGCGCAGCCGCACTCGGGGTGCACGTACAGCTCGGCGTCGGGATGGGCGTCGACCTGGGCGGTGAGCGCGGGCCCGCTGATCCCCGCGTGCACGTGGCACTCCCCCGCCCAGACGTGCATGTTCGTCCGACCGGTGATCCGGCGGACGTGCGCACCGAGGAACTGGTCGGGCAGGAACAGCACCTCCCGGTCGGCCGGGATCGACGCGACGACCTCGACGGCGTTGGACGAGGTGCAGCAGATGTCGGTCTCGGCCTTCACCGCGGCGGTGGTGTTGACGTACGACACGACGGCGGCGTCCGGGTGCTCGGCCTTCCAGGAGCGGAGCTGGTCCGCGGTGATCGAGTCGGCGAGCGAGCAGCCGGCGTTCGCGTCGGGGATGAGGACCGTCTTGTCCGGCGCGAGGATCTTCGCGGTCTCGGCCATGAAGTGCACACCGCAGAACACGATCGTCGACGCGTCGGACTCCGCTGCGATACGGGAGAGCGCGAGCGAGTCCCCGGTGTGGTCGGCAACGTCCTGCACGGCCGGGAGCTGGTAGTTGTGCGCCAGCACCACGGCGTCGCGGCGCCGGGCCAGTGCGCGCACCTCCTGCGCCCAACCCGGGCCCGGCTCCGCCCCGGTGGGCGAGGGCGCGATGTCCGACAGCGTCATGATGATCTCCCCTCGTTTTCGACTGTTAGTCGTAAACAGCTCGGATGCTAACAGCGCAGGTCCGGCTCGGGCACCCGTGCGTGACCGGGGCCTCACCCCGCCACCCCGCCCGTTCACCTCCGCCGTGACCGGTGATCATGAAGGAGGTGATCATCGACTACCCCTACGATCCGGCCATGGCCCACGAGCACGAGGTGCTGGCCGCGGTGCTGCAGATCCGCGACAGCGCGCTCCAGGTGCTGGCCTGGCGACGGGCGCAGCCTCCCGACGCCGGACGGTGGGCGCTGCCCGGCGGTTGGTTGCGTGACGACGAGGACGTCGAGACCTCGGTGCTGCGCCAGCTGTCCGAGAAGGTCGACGTCCGCGAGGTCGCCCACGTCGAGCAGATCGCCGTGTTCTCCCGACCCGACCGGGTGCCGGGCACGCGGCGCATCGCGACGGCGTTCCTCGGCCTCGTGCCGTCCGACGCCGACCCCACCATTCCGCCCGACACCGCCTGGCAGCCGCTCGGCGCGCTCCCGCCCACCGCCTTCGACCACGCCGCGATCGTGACCGCCGCCCACGAACGGCTGCGCGCCAAGCTGTCCTACACCAACGTCGGCTTCGCCCTCGCGCCGTGGCAGTTCACGATCTCCGCGCTCCGCGAGCTCTACGCCGCGGCCCTGGGCCACCCGGTGTCCGCCACCAACCTGCAGCGCGTGCTCACCCGGCGGGCCCAGCTCGAACCCACCGGCGAGGTCGCGGCGCCCGGTCCGGCGGGCGGACGTCCCGCGGCGCTGTTCCGGTTCACCGACCGGACACTGCGCGTCACCGACGCCTTCGCGGTGTTGCGGCCGCCGGGGCCACGGCCACCGGGGCCGCCGCCGTCGGGCGTGCGCCCGCCCGGCGCCGTACCGTAGGCAGGTGGCCGAGACCCTTCCGCTGTTCCCGTTGGGCACAGTACTGATGCCGGGGGCCTCGCTGCCGTTGCACATCTTCGAGCCGCGCTACCGCCAGCTCATCGTCGACCTCGTCACCGGCGCCGTTCCCGAAAAGGAGTTCGGCGTGATCGCGGTGCGTGAGGGCTGGGCCCCCGACGACGACGGCATGGCCGGGTTCTACGGGATCGGCTGCACCGCCGGGATACGGGACGTGCGCCGGCTCCCGGACGGGCGGTTCGACATCGTCACCCGCGGCGCGCGCCGGTTCCGGCTCCTGGAGGCGGACACGGAGTCCAAGCCGTACCTGATGGGGTCCGTCGAGTTCCTGCCCGACACCGCGACGCCGGCCGATGCCGGGGACATGACCCGGATGCTCATCGCCGCGGCCCGCGCGGCCCACCGCCGGTACTGCGCCACGGCGTGGAAGAGCGGGGACTGGTCCGAGCCCGACGCCGACGTCGAACCCGCCACCCTGCCGCACGTGCTCGCCGCCGACTGCCTGCTCCCGATGGACGACCGCCAGGACCTGCTGGAGCAGACGTCCCCGACGCAACGGCTGCGGATGGTGCGCACGCTGCTGGCGCGCGAGACGGGCCTGCTCGCCCACCTGCGTGCCGTACCCGCTCCCATCACCACCTACGCGGTGGAGCACGGCTTCAACTGACCCGCGAGTCGGGGTCTGCGTGCGCGCGAGTCGGGGTCTGCGTGCGCGCGAGTCGGGGTCTGCGTGCGCGCGAGTCGGGGTCTGCGTGCGCACGAGTCGGGGTCTGCGTGCGAGTCGGGACGTCCGCGCGAGTCGGGACGTCCGCGCGTCACGTCCAGCCGAAACGCCCCCGCAGCTCCCCGGCCACCCGGTCGAACCAGTCGCGGCCGAGCACGGCGCCCTCGCGACGGATGTCGTCCTCGCCCATCTCCAGCACGCGGTCGAGCCGGACGAACGACTCGCGGCCCTCGCGGTCCCACGCACCGGAACCGATGGAGACCCAGTCGCGGTCGCCCGCCCGCTCCTGCTTGCTCGACAGCATCAGGCCCAGCAGATCGCCCTCCCCGCGCCCAACGATCAGCAGCGGCCGGTCCTTGCCGCGCCCGTCGTTCTCCTCGAACGACACCCACCCCCAGACGATCTCGCCGGGGTCGGCGGCCCCGTCGGGGTTCGGCGCGTAGGCGATCGCCCGTGCTCGTTGCGCCGTGGGCGTGTTGCGGGACCCGGACGGACGCGCCGCTGCGGGCGGTGCCGATCCCGCCGTCGGTCCTGCCGTCGATCCTGACGACAGCAGGTCCCTGCCGAACTTCGCCGCCTGCCGCAGGATGCTCTTCCACATGGCCATCCCCACAGCATGTCGGACGGCCGACCCACGCCCCGAATCGCGGCACGACTGCTACGGCGCGGTGCGCTCACCGTGGCGGCTGCACCTCGCCGCCCAGCCCGCGGGAGTCACCTGGACGACCATCCGGCGGCCGCAGTCGGCGCAGAACCGGGGCGGCTCCAGCTCGCGGCGGGCAGCGCACCGCCCGTGCTCCCCCGCGGGCAGCCCGCACTGGTCGCAGAACCGGCTCGTCGCGCTCCCCCCGCGCTCCGCCGGCGGCCCGGGGACCGACGGCTCGCCGCTCACAGCGTGTCGTTCAGGGCCTTGATCGGCATCTGCAGCTCGCCGAGCAGGTCGATGTCGGACTCCGCGGGGCGTCCGAGCGTCGTCAGGTAGTTGCCGACGATCACCGCGTTGATGCCGCCGAGCAGGCCCCGGCGCGCGCCGAGATCACCGAGGGTGAGCTCGCGGCCACCGGCGAACCGCAGCACGGTGCGCGGCAGGGCGAGGCGGAACGCCGCGACCGTCCGGAGCGCGTCGGGACCCGACAGCACCTCCATGTCCCCGAACGGGGTGCCCGGGCGCGGGTTGAGGAAGTTGAGCGGCACCTCGTCGGGGGTCAGCGCCGCGAGCTGCGCGGCGAACTCCGCGCGCTGCTCCAGGCTCTCGCCCATCCCGACGATGCCACCGCAGCACACCTCCATGCCCGCCTCGCGCACCAGGCGCAGGGTCTCCCGGCGCTCCTCCCACGTGTGGGTGGTGACGACGTTCGGGAAGTGCGAGCGGGCCGTCTCGAGGTTGTGGTTGTAGCGGTGGACGCCCATCGCGGCCAGCTCGTCGACCTGCTCGGGGGTGAGCATCCCCAGCGAGCAGGCGATGTTGATGTCGACCTCGTCCTTGATCGCCGCGATGCCCGCCGCGACCTGGGCCATCAGCCGCGCGTCCGGTCCGCGGACCGCGGCGACGATGCAGAACTCCGTGGCACCGGTCTTCGCGGTCTGCTTGGCCGCCTCGACCAGGGCGGGGACGTCGAGCCACGCCGAGCGGACGGGCGACTCGAACAGCCCCGACTGCGAGCAGAAGTGGCAGTCCTCGGGGCAGCCGCCCGTCTTGAGCGACACGATGCCCTCGACCTCGACCTCCGGCCCGCACCATGCCATCCGCACCTCGTGGGCCAGCCCGAGCAACTCGTCCAGCGCCGCGTCCGGCAGCCGGAGCACCTCGAGCACCTGGGCCTCGTCGAGACCGACCCCCTGCTCCAGCACCTGGGTGCGGGCGGTGGTGAGGATGGCGGGTCCGGCGGCGGTCATCGGCGTGGTCGTCACGGGAGGGGAGTCTGCCACCCGCCGCCGAGGGTGGGTGCCGTGCTGTGACGAGCAACAGACGTGAAACGGGCGGGTCCCAGCGCGCCGGCACCGTCGGGCAGGGCGCCGAGCAGCGGAACCCCGGTGACGGCGGGCAGGTCGGCGAGGTTGCACTGCGCGGCGAGGTCCGGGGCGGCGGGCCAGGCCCCGATGACGACGCCCGCGCAGTGCAGCCCCCGGCTCCGCAGCGCCTCGACCGTCAGCGCGGTGTTGAGCGTGCCCAGCCCCGCCGTCGCGACGACGAGGACGGGCGCCCCGAGCAGCACGGCGACGTCGGCGAGGGTGCCGTCGTCGGTCATGCGGACGAGCAGGCCGCCGGCACCCTCGACGAGAACGAGGTCGTGGTCGGCCGCCAGGTCCCGGGCTGCCGCGGCCGGTGTGACGGGTGGGAGGCCGGCGCGGCGGGCGGCGGTCTTGCCGACCCCCGTCCCGGTCCCGGTGACGATCAGCACCTGCCCGTTCACCGTGTCCCTCCGCGGGGCCGGTCCACGAGGGGCGACCCGTCAACGGGCACCGGCCGGTGCGAGGACGTCCGCCAGGACCGCGCGGACGTGCGCGAGATCGGGCGCGGTCAGGGTCGCGCGCGCGGTCAGGCGCAGCCGGCTGGTGCCCTCGGGCACCGACGGCGGGCGGAAGCACCCCACCCGCACCCCCTGCTCGGCACACCTGCGTGCCGCGGCGAGCGCCGTCGCCGGCTCCCCGAGGACCACCGACACCACGGCCGAGAGCGGCGCGGGCACCGCAGCCGCTGCGGCGAGCGCGGCCGCGTTGCGCACCACCGCGCCGGCCAGCGCGGGGTCGGCGTGCAGCACCCGCAGCGCGGCGAGCGCGGCGCCCACGCAGGCCGGTGCGAGACCGGTGTCGAAGATGAACGACCGGGCGGTGTCGACGAGGTGGGCGATCACCGGGCCGGGCCCCAGCACGGCGCCGCCCTGGCTGCCGAGTGCCTTCGACAGCGTCACGGTGGCCACCACGTCGTCCGCCCCGGCCAGACCGACGTCGGCGAGCAGCCCCCGCCCGCCCGGACCGCAGACGCCGAGCCCGTGCGCCTCGTCCACCACCAGCAGCGCCCCCCGCGCCCGGCACACCGCATGCAGCTCCCGCAGCGGCGCGAGCCCGCCGCCGACACTGTCGACACTCTCGGTCACGACAAGTGCACGGGCCTGCGACCGCGCGGCGAGCACCGCGTCCACCGCGTCGACGTCGCCGTGGGCAACGACGCTCACCCGGGCGCGGGAGAGCCGGCAGGCATCGACCAGGGACGCATGGTTGGCCGCGTCGGAGACGATCAGCGCGTCCGGCCCCGACAGGGCGGTCAGCACGCCGAGGTTGGCCGCGTAGCCCGACGAGAACACGAGCGCCGCCTCCGCCCGGCAGAACGCCGCCAGCTCGTCCTCCAGCGTGACGTGCAGCGCCGTGGTGCCCGTGACCAGCCGCGATCCGGTCGAGCCCGCTCCCCAGACGCGGGCGGCGTCGACCGCTCCGGCGATCACCCGCGGGTCCGTGGCGAGCCCGAGGTAGTCGTTGCCGGCCAGATCGAGCCCGGGTTCGGCCGCCGCGCGCGGGCGCAGCTCGCGACGTAACCCTGCGGCGCGGCGGCGGGCGGCGTTCGCGTCGAGCCAGGCCAGCGGATGTTCTCCTAGAGGGCGCACATGCGAGGTTAACCCCGCGGTGCGTACGTGGCCGCTCGGCGGTGCAGGACGTAGCCGGCCCGCTCGTACACGCCCAGGGCGCCGGTCGGGTTCTGCGTGTCGACGGTGAGCGACGACCGTGCGTATCCGGCAGCGGCGGCGGCCAGCGCGTAGGCGAGCAGAGCACTCGCGACGCCCCGGCCGCGCCACGCCGCGAGGGTGCCGACCATCGCGACGTAGAGCTCCCGCACGCCGGTGCGGGCGGTGTCGGCCACGAACTCGTAGGAGATGACGTAGCCCATCACGTCACCGGACGGGTCGCAGGCGGCAGCCGAGCACTCCGGGCGGAAGTTCCGGGTGCCGGTGCGCCCGTGGGACCAGGCCTGCGCGCCGATCGTCGCGGAACCCCAGTGGTCCGCGAACGCTGCGTTGTGGGCGGCGCGCAGCGGCTCGTCCCAGCGGGCGGCGTCGTAGGACGGTCCGACCGGGTACAGGGTCAGGCCGTCGGGCATCGGCGACGCGGTCACCGGCGACGCCAGGTCGCGCACCAGCTCCGACCACCACCGGACGGGCACGAGCCCGGTGTCCCGTGCCAGCGCGACGGCGCCCGGGTTGGACTCGGCGACGTGGAGGCGCAGGCCCACGTCCAGCTCGTCGGCCCGCCGCCGCGCGGCCGCGACCAGCGCCGAGCCGATGCCCCGGCCGCGGTGGGCGGGGTGCACCGCCGCGTCGGAGGTCAGCGTCCGCTCCGCGCCCGCTTCGTCGCCCCGGCCGCGTCGGCGGAGCACCTGGTAGGCGACCGGCACGTCGCCGTCGAGTACCAGGACGGTGTCGGCCGGCAGGTCGAGATCGGGGTCGGCGAGGTCCTCGGTGCAGTCGTCGACGTCGTGGTTCTCGCCGCGCCGGTCGACCTCCTCGACGGCGGCGAGCAGCTCGGCCCACGACGCCGCGTCGTCGGGGTTCATCGGGCGCTGCCAGAGCGTGGCGGGAAGGACGGTCGTCACCCCCCGCACGCTAGCGACGGACACCGGCCGTGCGCCGCTCCTGTTCCGCCGCCCCGTCCGGAGGACCGGTGCCGCTCGCCACGGCCCGGACCACCCCGGCAGCGATGGCGGCCAGGTCGTCGGCGGTGCAGACATACGGCGGCATCGTGTAGACGAGATCGCGGAACGGGCGCAGCCACACCCCGTGATCCACGGCGGCGGCGGTGGCCGTCGCGACGTCCACCGGCCGGTTGAGCTGCACCACCCCGATCGCGCCGAGCACCCGCACGTCGACCACCCCGGGCAGGTCCCGAGCCGGCGCCAACCCGGCCCGCAGCGCCGTCCCGATCGCCGCCACCTCGCCCCGCCAGTCGCGTTCCAGCAGCAGCCGCGTCGACGCGCCCGCGACGGCCGCGGCAAGCGGGTTGCCCATGAACGTCGGGCCGTGCATGAGCACACCCGCCTCCCCCCCGGACGTGCTCCGCGAGATTGTGTGCGCGACCTCGGACGTACACAGCGCCGCCGCCATCGTCAGGTATCCGCCGGTCAGGGCTTTGCCGACGCACATCACGTCCGGCGCGACCCCCGCGTGGTCGGCCGCGAAGAGCTCACCGGTCCGGCCGAAACCGGTGGCGATCTCGTCGAACACGAGCAGCACGTCGTGGGTGAGGCACAGCTCGCGCAGCACGTGCAGGTAGCGCGGGTCGTGGAATGCCATGCCGCCCGCGCCCTGCACGACCGGCTCGACGATCACGGCGGCCAGCTCGTCGGCGTGGGTCTCGACCAGCTCGGCCAGCTCCGCGACGTAGGCCGTCTCGAACTCCCGCGGCGGGGCGGAGGCGAACACCTGCCGCGGGAGCACGTCGCGCCACAGCGAGTGCATGCCGCCGTCGGGGTCGCAGACGCTCATCGCGCCGAACGTGTCGCCGTGATAGCCGCCGCGCCAGGTCAGCAGCCGGTGCTTCTCGGGTCGCCCCCGCGCGCGCTGGAACTGCAGGCACATCTTGATCGCCACCTCCACCGACACCGAGCCGGAGTCGGCGAGGAACACGTGCGCGAGGCCCGCCGGGGTGATGTCGACCAGCAGGCGCGCGAGCTCCACCGCCGGGGCGTGGGTGAGGCCGCCGAACATGACGTGGCTCATGGAGCCGAGCTGATCGCGGACCGCCGCGTCGAGCACGGGGTGGGCGTAGCCGTGGATCGCCGACCACCACGAGGACATCCCGTCCACCAGCTCCCGGCCGTCGTCGAGCCGCAACCGGACGCCCGACGCCGACGCCACGGCGAGCGGCACGGACGTGGCGGGCATCGGGGAGTAGGGGTGCCACACGTGCTCGCGGTCGGCTCGGCGCAGCTCGTCGGGATCCACGACAGGGGAGCCTAGGTCCATCGGTGGCACGCGTGGTTTGGCCCACTACCCTGAGCGGTCATGTCCGCCGCCGAGTCCGTCAGCGCTCACCCGGCGCTGTCGCGTCGGCGCGAGCTCGGCGCCGTCAGCGCACGGTCGCTGCTGCTCACCGTGCTCGGCGAGTTCGTCCTGCCCTGGGACGAGCCGGTCTGGACCCAGGTCCTGCTCGACGTGCTCGGCGAGCTCGGGGTGGAGTCGAAGTCGGCCCGCCAGGCCCTGGCCCGCACGGCGGCCGAGGGGCTGCTCGTCTCCGACCGGTCCGGGCGCCGGGTCCGCTGGTCGCTCACCGACCAGGGCCGCATCCTGCTCACCGACGGCGCGGCCCGCATCTACGGGTTCGGTACCGCCGCGCCCGCCTGGGACGGGCGCTGGCTGGTGCTGCTGGTGAGCGTGCCCGAGGCCCGGCGCCAGCTGCGCCACCGGCTGCGCACCCGGCTCGCGTGGGCCGGGCTCGGGTCCCCCGCGCCGGGCGTGTGGCTCACCCCGGACCCGGGCAAGCAGGGCGAGGTGGCCGGCGTCGTCGCCGACCTGGGCCTCACCGGCGTCACCAGCTCCTTCGTGGGGCCGTTCGGCGCCATCGGCGGTGAGGCCTCGGTCGTCGCGCAGGCGTGGGATCTCGCCGGGGTCGAGGCCGCCTACGAGGAGTTCCTCGACGCCTTCACCGACGCCGCCCCCGCCTCTCCCGCCGAGGTGCTCGTCCACCAGATCCACCTGGTGCACTCGTGGCGCCGCTTCCCGTTCCTCGACCCCAGGCTCCCCGCGGAGCTGCTGCCGGACCGCTGGGCCGGGGCGAGGGCCGCGACCGTGTTCGACGCGCGGCACTCCGCCTGGGACCGCCGGGCCCAGCAGCACTGGGAGCGCGTGAGCAGCACGGCCCACTAGATGAGTGATTTCGTGAAGTTGGTGTTCAGCGGTCGTCGACGACCAGTGTTCGTTCTGCGGTGACGTCGAGTGCCCAGTTGCGTCTGATACCTGTGGCCAGGGCGAGGAGGCGTTGGGGCGGCTGACTCACGACTCGACACGGCGCCCGTGCTCCCCGTCCGCGGCGACACCCCCCGTCGAACGGGGGCACCGACCCGCGGCAGGGAGTACCACCGGAGAACGGGGGCATGCCAGAGGTCACCCCGGTCACGGGCGCAGGCCCGACGGGACGGGACCGGACACCCCGGCCATCCAGTCCCTGCGACGACAGGCGCACCGCGGCAGCGCATCCTTGTCCGATGACCGGCGTCGTGACAACGA
>Ga0209490_10000149_pt1 | contig 75361 bp, 49 predicted proteins | sample MAT06_FD_187209 | JGI IMG/M metagenome (GOLD analysis project Ga0209490, IMG submission 187209) | Freshwater microbial communities from Lake Fryxell liftoff mats and glacier meltwater in Antarctica - MAT-06 (SPAdes) (version 2) | ecosystem: Environmental > Aquatic > Freshwater > Ice > Liftoff...
GGGGGGGTGGGGGGGTGGGGGGGTGGGTCCGCTACGCCGATGCGGAGGACACGGGCTCGGGCGCGATCATCAAGAAGCCTCCCCCCCCCACACATCGCGGCCTATGTCGAGCGCGTGTACGCAAACGAACACGGCCCGAGCGCGTGCCCGGGCCGTGTGGGTGATGGCGTGGAGGTTGAACGTGGATCGGGCGAGCGATCAGCCGAGCCGAATGGCGATTACCGGCGGGGCGTGTTCCAACTGCCCGCCTGATACACGAAGGTGTGGTAGAGCGATCGGCCCGTCCGGGGGCCTGCCCACCGGCCGGGTCAGCAGGAACTCGATCTGCCGGTGCAGCACTTGGTTGGCCTTGAGCCGGATCGCGTACAGGTACCCCTCCGCTTCCAGCAGTTCGTAGAGTTTCGGAACGGCAAAGGCCGCCTATTGCGTCTTCCAGTTGAATCTCTCGCGCGCGTGTCCCGTCCGGCGATGATTGTTATCTGGAATCGGCTCCCGATCCCCTTTCTTCCGAGCGGCCTGCCCGTTCGTTTTGATCGCCAGCGGATTTCAGAAGCCCGGTGAGGTCTGAAAAGTAGCGCTGGTGTGTCCGATGTAAATCTTCTTTGCTCGCCGCATCCAGCAGTACCACTTCGTGGTCTTCCTGTTTGCAATTGACATCCAACTCGATTTCGAGCCGCGCGTCCTCGGCCTCCTGCCGTTGCGAGTCGTCGAATTCTCGAAAGGTGACGATGTTGCCTTCACTACGGTTGTATTCGATTAGAAAAATCATTGCTTCTCCCCCTTTCGTTCATCTAACCACGAGATCGCCTTGTTCAGAAGGTCGGCGGTCTCATTCCAAGCGGACAACACCTCTTCAGCAAGGTCTTTAATCCTGAGTCTCGATGCTTCCATCTCTTCCACTATTTCTTGTACCTTGTGCTCGGGTAGGCGGTGCTCAAGCAGTTCCGCGGCAGCATTCTCGAGCACCTCGTGTGCAGTCACGGCCTCGGAATGGATCTTCTCGAGCACCTCGTAAGCCGCCACCGACTGGGAACCTTTGTCGAGGAAGTTTCGCCACTTGACGGGGCCACCCCCGTACTTGATCTTTGGACTAAGGACGTCGGAGGATTTTTCCGAGAGGTTCGCCCACATATGCTGCAAAGAAGTCCGAACCTGGATCTCGATCGGCTTCCCGAACATCTCGGCGACGATATGAACCGCTCGATAGCCGTAGCTTGGCTCCTCACGGCGGTCTCTAACCGACGCCCCATGGAAGGCGGCGGCCAGGGTCTCAACGACTTGTTCTTGTTCTATAACATCCGTCACGACTATCCTGCACCCCGCGATGTCCTGGATTTGGGAGAGTCGGATGCTCTCGCGTTTGAGCTTGTCCACCACCGAGGGCGTGGACTTGGCTAGCCTTCCCGTAGGAGACTGGCCTCGTTCACGTATGATTCGGACAACCTCTTGGTACGCATCACCAAACGACCGGCGATAGTCTTCGAGCAAACGAAGATCGATCTCCTCGTGCGAGCCGCCCTTCAATCGATCCCCAAGCCGGTCGATTTGTGTTTTGCTAAGTGGGTTCTTTGACATAGCGGTCTCGGTCTGACGAGCAGAAGTTCAGAGGCCAGGCGGCCGCCGAACCATCGCTCGAATAATGCGGACCGTGTCGCCCGCCCGGTGCTGGACAAAACCCCAACAAGGGCTCATCACGCAACTGTAGCCCAATGCACCCCCCCCCCCGATGTCAAGGGGCTTTTCAGGCAGATTGCGATAAGGCTGCGCAGTGTGAAACTGGGCATTCTGGGGCTTCCTTGGCGTAGGACAACGGCGAAGAGTCGGCGCGGCTCCCACGCTCTCCGTCTTTGCTCCCGCGCTCGCGGCCTTTGCTCTGCCGGTCTCCATTTTCTCCTTCCCGGTCGCGATCTTTGTCGCGGCGGTCTCTATTTTTTCCTTGCTGGTCTCCATGTTTGCTCTTCCGGTCTCCAACTTTGTGCCGCCGGTCTCCATGTCTTTGTTCGTTGCGGCATAGTCGCGGCTCAAGTCGCCGTCCTTTCTCGCCGAAACCGAGAGTGGAAGCGGCGTTGGGGCGTTCTCAACGCGGTTTTCGAGTCTCGGCGAGGCCGCCGTTCTTGTTTCTGCATCGCGTGCAGGCGGGGACAATGCCATGATGCGTTGGTCTGACGATGAGTCGGCCTGCGCGTCTGCGACCTCTGCCCCAACTGCCGCGGTCGCGGCGGAGGTTTGCACTATGGCGACGTATCCGACGAATCGGGCTGATTTTCTGAAGTGGGCCGAGGCCCACATCTCTGTCTTTGAAAGCAACGCGGCGGCGATCGGGCTGACCGTCGCGCAGGCGTTGGCGTTCAAGACGCAGGTGGGTACGCTGCGGACGCGCACGACGGCGCAGCAGGCCGCGCGCGATGCCGCCAAGGCCGCAACGCTGGCGGCGGTGGATAGCGATTCGGCGACGCGCGAGCTGACGAGCGATCTGGTTCGCTCCATTCGCGCGTTTGCGACCAACGCCAACAACCCGAATGTGTACGTGCTGGCCCAGATCCCCGCGCCGAATCCCGGCGCGCCCGTGCCCCCGCCCGGGCAGGCGACCGACTTCAAGGTCGAGCTGAACTCGAACGGGTCGATCACTTTGAAGTGGAAAGCGAAACACCCCGAGGGCTCGGACCGCGTGGTGTATTTCGTGCAACGCAAACTCATCTCGGAGACCGCGTTCGCGCTCATCGGCGGCAGCGGCGAGAAGTCGTATCAAGACGACACGCTGCCGATCGGCATCGACGGCGCGACGTACATCGTGACGGCCCAGCGCGGGAATGTGCAGGGGCAGCCCTCGCGGCAGTTGACGGTGACGTTTGGCTCTGGTGGGCCGGGGGCGATGCGCTTCGGTTTCGCCGAGAACACCGGAGGGGGGGCGGTGAGCAAGAAGGCCGCGTAAGGGACGGTCGATTCAGCGTGAAACCGTCGCTGGGGCGTGGGGCTTTGCCCCGTCCTCCCATGCCTCATCCCCCGTCGATACAAAGACGGCCCCGGAGCGATCCGGGGCCGTCGTATGTATGCAAAAGAGACTGTGCCGCCGCGAGGGCAACGTGGTTGCCAGCCGATCAGTTACGACGACGACGGGCGGCCATCAGACCGCCGAGGCCGAGCAGCGCGGCGGCGGAGGGTGTCGGCACGAAGTTCATGGTCGTGTCGATGCCGCCGGTTACGGCGAAGTCAACATGATCGGAATAGCCGATGAACGTACCGACGCTGGAGCCGACACCCAGGGAGATGCCGGTGATGAAGGTTGTCGCCGGAAGGTTGGCGAGGAGCGCGGCGAAGGACTGGGCGGAATCGGACCCGCCAATCAGCGTGTTAGCGCCGTCGAACAGGCCGCGGCCGGATCCGGCGGTGAAGGGGTAGACGCGCGCGGCGGAGGCACCGAAGAAGTTGCCGCTGTAGATGGTGTTGAGCGTGCCCGCGCCGTTCACGAAGACCTGATCGGCAAGGTTCTGCTCGCCATCTTCCCAGACGATCTCAATGCGGCGGCTGTTGGTGGGATCGCGAAGCACCACGCGGAGCGCTGGAGCCTGAGCCGAGAGAACGGTGGCGCCCTGCTGCGTGACGAGGAAGTCGAAACTGAAGCGAGCGAGATTGGACGCGAGGCCCAGGCTGGAGGTTGCGTTGCTGTTGAAGATGTTTCCGTTGCCGAAGCGGGTGCGGTCGCCCTGGATCATCGCGGAGCCATCGGCATCGATGCCGGTGAAGCCGGTGATTCCGCTGAAGCCGCCGCCGCTGCTGCCGGTCTCGTACCAAACGGTGCCGAGGGGCGTAACGGTGGTGGGGGCGACGTCAATGTTGGAAGCAACGGCGGACGAAGCGGCAACGAGCATGGACGCAGTGAAAATAAAACGGTTCATCAATCTCTCTCTTTCGGGCTTTCGCCCAACGATCGGCACACCACGACCCACAAGGGCCAGCGGTAAACCAAGTAGGGCAAAATACTCCCCCCCGCCCCGGATGTCAAGGGGCATTGCAGGCATATTGCGCTTATGTTCCGCAGCGTGAACTTGGGCAATCTGGGGCTTCCTTGGCGTATGGCTGGGGTAAAGAAGCGGCGCGGCTCCCGGCCCCCCGCGCTCTCCATCTTTGCCCCTGCGTTCGCGGCATCTCTCCACCGGGCAATCAAGCGGCAGAGTGGCGGAGTGGTCAAGTGCAAGCCCATCACTGCGAAACGTGGCCGCAGGTACCGCGTCGATCAGACTGCATGCGCTGTTCACTTGGCCACTTCCAACTCCGGCTCCGGCCCCGGCTCCGGCTCCGGCCCCGGCTCCGGCGATACCCTTCCCCGAAGGATTCCCCACCGTGCCCACACCCGACCAACCAACCCCGCCCGTCGATTCGCCGGGTCAGGTCACGCGGCTGCTGACCGCCGCCGCGCAGGGCGAGGCCAACGCCACTGAGCAGCTTCTTCCGCTCATCTACAACGAACTCCGCCAGCTTGCCGGGTCGATGATGCGTTCCGAGCGTGTGGGCCATACGTTGCAACCCACCGCGCTCGTCCACGAGGCCTATCTCCGTCTGCTTGGCCCGAGCAACCTCTCGTGGGAGAATCGGGCGCACTTCTTTGGCGCTGCGGCCCAGGCCATGCGGCGCATCCTGATCGATAGAGCGCGGCACATCAAGTCCACGCGGGTCGAGAAGAACGCTCTGCCGCTGGGCACCGCCCTGCTCGAATCCACCCCGCCCGCGGGCGGGCCGGAGATCGACCCTGATCGTGATGCCGATGAGTTGATCCACCTCGACGCGGCGCTCGATGCGCTCCGTGCCAAGGATGAACGCCAGCACGAGGTCGTCATGCTCCGATCATTCGCCGGGCTCACCATCGAACAGACGGCCCTCGCCATGGGCCTGAGCGCGGGCACCATCAAAAATGAATGGGCATTCGCTCGCGCCTGGCTGATGCGCGAGATCGAGCGACGCGCCGCATCATCATGATCGATGCGTGGGCATCAGCGCGCTGGCAACTCGGCCGGGCTGCTGAAGTCAAAGACCATGCAATAGCCCCCACGCCAGACCGGGAAGATCGACTCGCACCGATACCCGATGAACTGTTCGCTCTCCCAACCCACGCGCTCAAAGAGGTGCGCGGTCAGTTCGGCGTGTCTTGCATACGAGTCGGTCTGCGACCCACGCAAGCCCGGCCCGAGCAGCCCGAGCCGCGGTCCACCGGGAAAGCGCGTTGACCAGCGGCTCGATGCGTGCGCCCCGGTCTGCGGCGTCCAAAGGTGCAGTTCGAGCGACGGAATGCACCGGCAGGCGATATCGCGATGCAGATAGACATCAAAGATCAGCCGACGGGCCGGGAAGTTCATCAGCGCCCACACCTCGCCGACCGCGGGGTCGAGTGTCGCGGGATGGACATCCTCATTCGGCTCACGATCGGCAATCACAATGTCGGTGTTGTTCGTCTCGCCCGGCAGCGGCGGGTCGATCACGTGGACGATGCGCGACCCCGCCGTGTGCGAGACCATTCGCGGCAGCGGGGTCGAGCAGAACGGCTCAATCAATATTCCCGGTGTGCGCCAGTGCGGCGTGTTCGGATCGTGGCCCGGGCTGGGCGCGAGCACCTGCGTCGGCGAAGTGTGCCCGATCTCGAGCGCGACCGCGTCGGCCCGCGCATGATGACCAATGAGCGCTCGCAGCTTGACGGTCTGTGTTCGTGAGGGATCGCTCGGCACGGGGCGGATGACCGAGATGGCGATTGATGACTCCGACCAGCGGCCGGTCACCGCCGCGCCCGCACGGAAAAGCGATTCGCGAACCACCGGGTCGTTGCTCGCGCCGGTTGAGGAGATGAAGCCCCCCGGTCCTCCCGCGCGCTCTGAGGCAAGCCGAGCCTTGAGCTTGCGCTGACTCCCACCAAGCTCGTGGATCAGCACCTCAAACCGATCGACCGCCGCCGAGGCCGCGGCCAGTTGTTCGATGGCCCCATGGCCAAGTTGGGCGCATCGCTTCTCAACCGACTCGATGAACTGACGAAGGCCCATGACCCCGGGCAGTTGCACAAGTGTTTCGACACCCGAGTCTGGGCGCGCGGTCGCCGCGACAAGTCGCTGGCAAGTCGCGCGATCAAGTTCAAGAGCTCGCGCCATCGCGCTGCCGCCCCGATCGTGCTCGGGCAGCAAACCGATCACGCCGCGCAGCTCGCCGTACAGCCGACGCGCCGTCTGCTCGGCTTCGGCCCGCTCGATCTCGGTCAGGCGCGACATCGCTCGCCCTTCGGGATCAGGCAGGCGAGGTGGTGAGCTGAGGTGGTTGATGGACACGGTATGTATAAAGGATACAAGGAATCCAAGTGCAAGGCGCGAAGCCACGAAATCGATAAAGTGATCTCAGATCTGATTATCTGTTCTTAAGATCGACGATCCGTCAACGAATCCGGCGGGCGCAGGATGAACGCCCTCCATCGTCTCAACCACCACGAGACACGGGGGAGGGAAGGCACGCTGCCGGTGTGCGCACGCTCGGTGCTGCACGGGGTGACCGCCCGATCAAGCACGGATCACGCCGTCAAACGATGCTTCTCTGCGAGAATGTATGGTACGAAGCGATGAAGTCGGTTTTCTTGATCCGCCGCAAGGCGGGCCAGTGCGGCTCGCCGCGGGTCATCTGGAGAATGTCGGTTTGATCTGAACCAGAGCGCCAACGCCCTGCGGTGGGGCCCTATGTACAACTACCGATTCCGCACACAATCGACCGCGGAGAGGCCGAAAAACGGTCAATCGGACGGGGCGTGGTGGGACCCGGGGGCGGGGATCTGGGCAGCTCCGGATAGAGAAAGTGCATCGCTCCTCATAATTCTCTGCGTGAGCCGTTTGCAGCTGTCGCCTTAGTCTGTAGAGTGGCATTGCTTGCCCGGCAGGAAACACGCAGTTCAAAGGACATCAGACACATGGAAACACGGCTACATCTCGGCTGGGTTCGTCAACTGTTGGTGGCGGCATTGGTGGGGGCGGTGGTGTGGAGCGGCCCGGCTCTGGCCCAGCCGCCGGCACCGAGGCTGAAGAGCATTATTCCCAACGTCCCTTCGTGGATTTCCATGGAGCGGCTGCGCCTGGATGGCGGTGGGACAACAATCGTTGGCGTCGTCAACGTTGTTGGGGGGGGTTCCCGGGTTGTGGCGTGGGACGAGGCGGGCAATCCCGGGCTGACGGGATCGGTGATACCGGGGTATGTACTGTCGTTCAGTGACAACGGCGAGGTCGTGGCGTGGAGAGACATCCAAGTCGGCGGGTTGGAGCGCGTCAAGATTCGCAAGCCGGATGGAACCGATACCGACATCGGGGTGCTTTCAGGATACGAGGATACCCTAGCGCCCGTCGTCAGCGGCGATGGGCAGGTGGTATTTGCGTTCTGCCGCCGGGTGATAAGCCAGGGGCCACCGGTGGAGGTCGAGGATTCTCCAGTGATGTGGACATCGCCGGACGGCCTCGTATTGCGACCGACGCCCGGAGGTGGCCCCGTGCAGCTTTCCAGCCGAACGGGCAGGAGGGTGACGGGTGTTTCGACTATCAACCAGGCGGGCATGCGGTATGTGCTCATAACCAATCCGCTGGGTGGTACGAGTTCATTCTTCCTTTCGCAGGATGTCTTCGTTGTCAGGTGCATGACTCCGTCTGGTCGATTCCTCGGCGGCTGGGAGAGATTCGCCATAGATCCTCCGCACTATGCACCCGCACTCTGGAATTCCATCGGCGCTATCGAGCTGCTGCCGCGCCCGACCAGTGCTGCAGGGTTGGCAGCAGTGACCGCTGTCGCGGCCGAAGGCGACTTGGCGATCGTCGTTGACCAATATCAGTCGTACATCTGGAAGCGAGGCGACGGGTACCTGGGTGAAACGACCGCCTACCTGCAGAGCCGCGGCGTGAACACCGCTGGCTGGAGCAACCTAGTCGCTCTCGACATCTCGGATGATGGCCAGACGATCCTCGGATCAGGCACAATCCAAGATCCGTTGGGCACGCTTTCGCTGCACTGGATCATCCGATTCGGTTCCGGGGGCTCTTCATCCTCCCCCGGCGATGGCGATAGTGACCTCGATGGGCTGATGGATGATTGGGAAATCAACGGAGTTCCGTACCATGACGGCGAGGGGCAGTTCTACAGGTACCCTCTGCCCGGAGCAAACCCGCTCCGCAAGGACATTTACGTGGAGATCGACGCGATGGAGGGGCAGGCTCCCATCGGCAATGCCCTTGCCCGGGTTGTCGCGGCGTTCGATCAGGCTCCCGTGCCGGCGGTGCCTGGGCTGGCCGGTGGGCTTCCAGGGGTCACCCTTCACTGCCAGCTTGATCAGACTTTGCTTGCCCTGGTCTCCTGGGAGAACGCCGATTTCAGCGGTCACTCTTCCTTTTATCCCACCAAGAACACCTATTTTGGGACGATCTCGGAGCGTTTCGATCTTCCCGCAGGCTGGCCTGCTGTTCGCGCGGCGAAGGCACAGGCGTACCGCTACGGCATCTTCGCGTGGAAACTTCCCCGCGGCATACTGGGATATGGAGAGAACGACGACAGCCAGACTCCGGCCCGCGGCGGGGACGACTTCTGGCTGGGTCTGAATGGCGATCAGGCCAATGAAGATTCGCACGCCGCGACGTTCATGCACGAACTCGGCCACAACCTCGGACTGCGGCACGGCGGCGGTGATGACCAGCACTGCAAACCGAACTATTACAGCGTTATGAACTACGCGTGGGCTTTGCCAGGTCAGCTTGGCCTTGCCGGGGGTGCGGCGCTCAACCTGGATTACTCCAGATCCACGCTTGACGCGCTGGATGAGCGCATGCTGAACGAGTCGGCGGGGGTCGGGCACACCAGTCCGACGCCGCGATTTCCCTTCATCGTCCGGACTTCCTCGGCGCCCGCGCTCATTTGCAACGTCGAGCCCCTCCCTTTCACTACCGGCGGCGAGTGCCAAGGAGACCACAGCGCGCATGTGCCTCACACCTGCATGAACTATGGGCCACTCTCCGGCGGGGTGGATTGGAACAACGACGGCATCATCTCTCCCGGAACGTCGCTGGTGTGCGCCGACATCAACCAGTTCAAGATGGAAGCCGAGACAGGGCTCACGATCCTCCCAGGCCACAACGACTGGCCGACCCTTCGGTACAATCATCGATTGTCAGACGCTTTCAACCCCAATGCGTTCTATCGCGGGGGGGAATGCATCACCTATGGCCAGGTGGCGTACTTCCGATCGCTCCCTGCACCCGTCGTTCCCTGCCCGGCGCCTCCCCCGGTGCTGGCCACACCGTCGATTGATCCGCCGTCACTATGCGTCGGTTCTGACCTCGTTCTGAGCGTGGAGCACCCCGGAACCGGGCCGCTCAAGGCTCAATGGGAGATTCAGCAAATCGGCGCCGATCCGGAATGGATCGAGCTCGATGACGGCACGATGGATTACGGGACGCAGATCAATGGGGCGTACGCCCTGACGCTCTCGATGACCAGCGTGAACACCTACGACTTCAACTCCCACTCCAGTCCGTTCGCCCGCTTCCGCCTGCGGGCCGAGGATCAGTGCGGGCAGGTGGCCTATAGCCCGGAGGTTTCGCTGCGGGTTCTGCCCAGCCTGACGAACACCACGCCGCTGGTGGCCGCGGCGTGCCCGGGCGGGAGCGTCGTGCTCTCGGTGATTGCCGAAGGGGTGGGGCCGTTCACCTATGAGTGGCGGTGGCACGCAGGGGAGTGCTCCGGGACGTTCGTTGATGAGACCATGAGTGCGGGAACGGTTGTTTCTGGCTCGGGCTCCCCGACACTCACGCTCTCGAGCCTTTCGCAGGCTGACTTCTGCGGGGACAACCCCTCCTCGGGCAGTTCGGGCAACCCATATCTCACCTGCACGGTCTACGACGCGTGCGGGGCGGGGTGGCAGGCGAAGTCCATTGACGTCAACATCGGCGGGCCGGCCTTCGCCTCCTCGCCGACGACGATCGATCTTTCGTGCGCCGGGGGCGGCGATGGGGTGTTCGCGGTGCAGGCGGTTGGCGATGCGCCGCTGACGTACCGCTGGCAGCGGAACGGTGTGGATGTGCAGGACGGCGGGCCGATCTCGGGCGCGGACACGGCGACGCTGACGATCAGCAATGTTTTCCCCACCGATGCGGCGCTCTTCACCTGCGCGGTGAGCAACGGGTGCGGGACGTCGGTGACCTATCCCGCGGCCTTGAACGTCGGCCCGCCGCAGGTGGCGGTGCAGCCGACACCGATCGTCGCGTGCGCCGGCCCAGACGGGTACGGGGTGACGAGCGTGACAGCGGTGGGGACGCAGCCGCTGGCGTATCAGTGGATGCGCAACGGCGTGGACCTTGTGGATGGCCCCGCGATTGGCGGCGCGCAGTCGCCGGAACTCACGGTGGGGAATCAGCCCGGCGGCGGGCCGGGGGTGTATGCGTGCCGCATGACCAACTCGTGCGGGACGGCCGTAAGCCAAGGCGTCACCGCGGAGTTTGTGAATCTCACGGTTTCTGTCCCGGCATCGGTCTCGGTGTGCCGCGGCGGGACGGTGACGCTCGAGGTGGCACCCAACTACGCGGGCTCGGTCGGCGGGTTTATCTATAACTGGGAGGTGCGGAACCCGGACCTGACGTGGGAGCCGCTGCCGTACAACTTCTTCTTCCCGTACGGTGCGTGCGGCGGGATCTCGGGGATCGACAGCAGACAGCCGACGCTCGATGTGACGTGGATGGGAGGACCCGGGTGCCCCGCGTCGCTTCTGTTCCGCTGCATTGTGCGCGATGACTGCACGCAGGTGACAACCGCGCCAATCCAACTCATCCCATGCCTTGGCGACTTCAACTGCTCGGCAACCGTAAGTGTGCAGGACATCTTCGACTTCCTCGCCGCGTACTTCGTCAACGACCCCCGCGCTGACATCAACACCTCCGGCTCGATCACTGTGCAGGACATCTTTGACTTTCTGAGCGTGTATTTCGGCGGGTGCAACTGACCGCCAACGACCCACGGACAAACCACCACGACCGCTCGCGCTTGCGCGGGCGGTCGCTTTTGCTTTGCTGAACACCCGAAGTGCCGATTCGCATTGCTCGGGGCCGGAGAGCCAACAACGAACTCTCGAGCATTCGGTGCGAGCCAATCACCCCGTCAAACAATGCGTATCTGCGAAGATTTACTGCCGCGGAGCGGTGAAATCGGGTACCTTAAACGGCGGCGAGGCGGGCCAGTGCGGCTCGCCGCAGATCTTCTGGACAAAGTCGGCCTGAATTGAGTTCGGGATTGTGAGCATCTGGAGAGATTCTCGACCGTTTACGGCTTTTGATGTCCGCGCTTCGCGCTGACGTGCGCTTTGGAGCAAGGCGTGCATGCAGTGCGACTTCATGGTGATCGCCCTCGTCTCTTTTGGTTGTTTCCAGGAGCCTGCTTATGTTGACCTCACTTGGATGGTCCGGCCTGTCCAATCCCGCCGATGCTGGCAGAAAGCGGCGGCTCTGGCTGACGGTGCTGGCCGCGTGCGCGGCGTGTGCACTGGCCGTGCCGGGTTTCGCCCAGACCGGCGCGTGCTGTGTCGGGACCGCGTGCTCGCTGAAAACATTCGCGGCCTGCGAATTCGTTTTTGGCGACTGGCGCGGCCCGGGTACGAACTGCGCTTCCAACCCCTGCGCCGTGCCCGGGCGGTGTTGCAGCCTGGGCAACTGCACGTTTGTGGCGGACGCTTCGTGCTCCGGGGTGTGGACCACAGGCGGGTCGTGCTCGCCCAACCCCTGCCCGCCGGCGACCGGCACCTGCTGCAATAACGGCTTGTGTACCGTCGTCACCCAGGCGCAGTGCGGTGTCTCGGGCTCGACGTGGACCATCAGCGGCTTCTGCCCGCCCAACCCGTGCCCGTCGCCCGCGTGCGACATCGGCATCCCGGACCGGTCTGGCGGGCGTGTCAGCGCGGTCATGCCCGGCTTCGGCAACGCCTTGCTTGTCGGGCGCGGGACGGTGCTGGAACTCTATGACAAGACCAACCCCAACGCCCCGGTGCCGTTCTTCCCGCCGCGGAGGCTCGTGTTGAGCGCCCCAGCGGTGAAGATCGCGTACACGCCGGGCTGGACCCGCGCGTTCGTGCTTATGGAGAACGGCGATGTGACCTATGTGACGCTCAGTTCGACGCCGACCATCTCGGATCCTCAAACCATTCCTTCCAGCGGGGTGGACATCGAGGCCAACCTCGACCGTGTGTACATCGTGAAGGGCACGACGCAATCTTCCTCGGAGGTCTCTATCTGGGAACGCGGGAGCAGCGGCACGCCGGTCTTTCTGGAGCGTTTTACCCCGGCATTGAATGGTTTCATTTTCGACCGCGTCACTCGCATCGGTAGCACGCTGTGGCTCGGCCTGCGATCCGATGTTTTCGCTTTTTACGGCATCGAGGGGTGGGACGTCGCTACACCCTCGGCCCCAATCCACATCGCCACCAGCGTTCAGGACAGCCTCCAAGCCCCCTTGACCAGTGCGGCTTGCAGCAACATCAGAGCTCTCCACGCTATTGGCAACAAGCTGCTCGTGGGTTTTTACAGCTGCAACGGGAATCCAGGTTCACCCGGTACGGATAGCTTTCGAGTGGCCGACGTGACGAACCCCGCGCTCGCCGTGTGGCACGCGCCCGTCAGTTTACCCGACAACCTTATTGCGTCTGCGACCACCGGCAACCACCTACGCGTGGCGCTGCAGAGCCGCGGCGTGCTCACCTACGACACGACCAACTCGTCAAGCCTCGCCCTGCTGGGCTCATACCTCGACCCGTTCCTCGTGGTCGGCCAGATAGCCGCCGGTTCCTTTACTGACTATTGGGCGGGGGGCGCGGCGGGCCTGATGACGATGAACACCACGAACCCGGCTTCGGTCTCGATCCGGACGACGCTCCCTACAGCGCCCGCGAATGCCTACATCGTTCGCCGGTTCGGCAACACCACCGCGGTCATCGACAACGACACCCGGCAACTGCGGATCTTTGATTTCACGATGCTGGAGTCGCAGCAGCTCCGCGCCTCGTTCGCTCTGGGCGATACCGCGGGATCGCTGGAGTTGATGAAACTGAACGCCGCCGCGCCCCTGCTGGCCTGCATCGGCATGGGCGGAAACGGCGTCAAGGTGATCGACATCACCACGCCCACGGCCCCCGCCCTCCGCTCGACCATCCCGGTCTACGCGACGCTGATGGCCACGCTCGGCTCGCGGCTTTACATGTTTGCTCCGGGCGAGGGACTCAGGGTTTACACGCTGACTACGCCGACCAGCCCCGGCCTGCTCAGCACGACGCCCTTCGGCGGAATCTCCAGCGACTACACCTGCATGACGGCCTGGACCAACGGATCCGGCGATGTCGTCGGGCTCGGTACCCGCGATTTCGGGCTCTGGCTTATTGACGCTGCAAACGCGAACGCGCCGTTTGTCTCGGCCGTCTACAACCCGGTCCCCGGCTACTCGGTGCATTCGGTTGCCAAGGGCGGCCAGAAACTCTTTGTCAGTGCGACCCAGTCGGTCCCCGGATCGTCTACACCCGCTGGCAGGCTGGAATCGCTCAACGTCAACTCCATCACCAATCCTCTCTCCAACTATGTTTCCGCGCCGGGCGTGGGCGCCGGGCCGAAGGGTCCGTACGACTCGCTGAACTTCGTGTCGAACGGCGGCAACCGCTTCCTGCTCGGGGTGGTCGTCGCAGGCTCAGTCTACGTGGTCGACGGCACCCTGACGGTCTTCGCCGCCGACGCGAGCGAATCCAAACTCTACTCGATCTTCGATGATCTTTTCTTCGGTCTGCAGAGCGGCCTCGCCGTCAGCACCGACGGCTCGCGCATCACGCTCGCCGGGGGGCCCGCGGGCCTCTTCCACGTCTCGCCGCCGCAGTCCTGGGCCCCGGGCTTCAGCTCGCCCGCCTTCGGTGCATCCCAGACCTTCTGCCTGCCGCTGCCGAACACCGCGACGCTCTCCGTGGATGCGCTCGCGGGCCCGAGCCTGCCTGTCACGTACCGATGGTTCCGGTCCGGGTCGGCCATTATTCTCGCCGACGGGATTACGGCCTGGGGATCGACCATCTCCGGCGCCGGCAGCGACCGTTTGGGCATTGCTCAACTCCGGCCGCAGGATGCCGGGCATTACTTCTGCGAGGTCACCAGCAACTGCGGCGCTCGAATCTCACAGTTCATCGAGCTGGTCATCTGCCTCGCCGACTACAACTGCACCGGCACCATCACTGTGCAGGACATCTTTGACTTCCTCGCCGACTATTTTGCGGGGGCGCCCAAGGCCGATGTCAACGGTTCGGGCACCCTCACGGTGCAGGACATCTTTGACTTTCTGAGCGTGTATTTCGGCGGGTGCAACTGACCGCCAACGACCCACGGACAAACCACCACGACCGCTCGCGCTTGCGCGGGCGGTCGCTTTTGCTTTGCTGAACACCCGAAGTGCCGATTCTCCAGTGCGACGGGCCGGAGAGCCGACGATGAACTCCTGCGCGTTCGGTGCGCGCCAATCACGCTCAGGCTCTCAGGCCGGGCATGGCTTCATCGCACAGGGGTTCAACAATGCCGCACCATCCGTTCGCCAGAAGTCGCCCGTCACGAGTGAACGGCATGGCCGGGCAACCCATCGCCGAGCACCTCGAATCGCGGGTGTTGTTCGACTCGGCACCGGTCGTCAAGATCTCGGTCGAGAATCCGCGTGCGGCCGAGTTTCCGCGCGAGATCGGTGAGTTCATCATCCGTCGGACCGGTTCGATCGATGCGCCGCTCACGGTGCGCTACTTGATCGGCGGGCGTGCCGAGAGCGGTACCGACTTCACCCCGCTTGATACTGAAGTGACGATCCCCGCAGGACGGCGATCAACCACGCTGCCGATCATCCCGATCGACGATCTCACGGTCGAGGGCGATGAGGAGGTGGTGATCACCCTGCTGAACGATCCGGCGTACGACCTTGATGCGACGGGCCAGAATCGCTCGGCCGCGCTCACGATCATTGATAACGACACGGTGCCGCGTGTGACCATTCTTACTCCGGATGCACTGGCCACCGAGGGCGGGCAGACGACGGCGAGGTTTGTGATCGAGCGCACAGGCGCGACCGATCTGCCGCTCACGGTCAGCCTGACGATTGCAGGCTCTGCCGCGCCGGGCGAGGATTATCTGACCCTGCCTACAACCGTCACGATCCGTGCGGGGCGCAGCCGCGCGTCGCTGTATGTGCGGCCGATCAACGATGCCTTGTTCGAGGGAAACGAGACCGTGCGTGTCACGCTTCAGCCGAACGCGCAGTTCACGCTCAGCCAGACGCGCCCGCGGCGCGTGAGCACGTGGGTGACGATCCGCGACAAGCCCGCGGTTTCGATCACCGTGACCGATCCCGTGGCGACCACGCACCCCTCGGACACCGCAACGTTTCTGATCACGCGCAGCGGGCCGGTCGATGGCGCGCTGCGAATCGCGTATTCGCTGGGCGGGACGGCCGCGCCGGGCATGGATTATGTTCGGCCCGCCAACCTGCTCACCATTCCCGCCGGGCAGACCTCGCTGGTGGTGACGATTCGCGGGCGTGACACGCAGTTTACCGATGCGCGGTTCAAGACCATCCGACTCACGCTGGAACCACTCGCCGGGTACAACCTGGACGACTCGAACCGCGAGAGCTATAGCCGCTATTTGAGGATCTGGGACGATACGCAGGGCGCACCGTACACCATCCCGACGGATTTCTAGCCCGTGCGGGAGGCTGTCACGCGAGAGTTCTCGGGAAGTGCTTTGCCTGTTCGGCATTCCTATCATTCTCTTCGCACCACCGGAGAGCCTGATTCATGCCGCACATCATCGCGGAGCCCTGCATCGGAACCAAAGACACCTCGTGCGTCGAGGTCTGTCCTGTTGACTGCATTCACCCGACCAAGAACGAGGCGGACTTCGGCAAGTTCGATCAGCTCTATATTGACCCGGACACCTGCATCGATTGCGGCCTGTGCGTGGACGAATGTCCGGTGAAGGCGATCTTCCCTGAAGAGGACCTACCGGCCGAATGGAACCGGTACGTTCAGGTCAATCTCGACTTCTTCAAAGCGAAGTGACGCGGCTTTGCGCCAGGTCGCCGGCGATTTTGCCGGGGCGGGTTCGGCCCGAGACATTGCGTTCATGCTCAGCCGTTTTCGTGTTGATTGGCCCTTTCCCGAGCAGCCGCGCGGGCGCCTATGCGTAAGGCATTGGGTCTCGCTCGCGCGTGTATCATTTCCTCGTAGCCCTCAAAGACGTGAGCGCCTCGACATCGGGGCGATCCGCCAGCATCGTTGGACTTTCGAGGATCCGTCCTATGAACGCTCCTTTGCTCAGCACCCGTGCGACCGTCGCGGCCATGATCCTGTGCGCCGGTTCGAGCGCGTCGGGAGACGAGTGCCCGAATGTGCATCCGCCGATCATGGTTGAGCCGGGCTTTGTCAGCACATCGAACGTACGGGTCGGTGGGTTCTCGATGGATAGCGATGGCACAACACTGGTGATTGGTGATCCATACGCCGAAGGAACTTTCGGCGTCTCCAGATCAGGCGCATTCTCCATTCATGAACACCAACTCGGTGGCGGTTGGTCACCGGTCGCTGCGTTCAGCGGCTCGTTATCACAACAAAGACTTGGCTTCAGCGTGGCGGTTCGCGGCGGGATCGTTGCGGTTGCGGGCGTAGGAGTGACCGGTAGGATTTATGAGCGCGTCGTTGCTCCGATTGGGGCGACCTGGAATCAGACCGCACTCATCAACATACCGGGAGGAACAAAGGCTGTTCGGATTGATGGCGAAACGGTCTACGCGGCAACCCGCAGCTCCGACAACTCGTCGAGGTCAAACATTTATGAGTACACGCGCACGGCCTCGGGCGCGTGGATCGGACGCGAGATCATTCACGAAGTTCGACTTGCCAGTGCGAACGGTCTTACGGGATGGGCCGTTTCAGGCGAAACCATGGTTTGCTCGTTTGCCGGCTCGAATGGATCGACCTCGCCGAGCGATGTGCGTGTCTTCCGCCGGGTCGGCGCGAACTGGGCACAAGAGGCGGTGCTCTCCGGACGCACAACCTCGGTGTTTGATGGGTTTGGAATCTTCGCAGCGATCGATGGCGACACGATCGCCATCGGCGCGAACTGGTGGCCCTATCCACTCAACAACACGGGCTATGCGCGTGTGTACAGGCGCGCGACCGATGGAACGTGGCCACTCGAGGCGGAGTTCACGCACCCCACCGCGCCTTCCGGATCGCCCAACAGTGGGTTTGGCATGAGTGTCGCCCTGCGCGGCGAGACGCTCGTCATCGGCTCCATGCTTGACGACCATGGGGGCATCGACTCTGGCACGCTGTACTCGTGGCAGCGCATCGCCGGTCAGTGGACAAGCCGCGCATCCTTTGCCGCGGCCAATACACCCGGAGCGTGGATCGGTTGGAACGTGGTCATCACGCCCGAGGAGGTTCTTTCATCGGCCCCCGGCCTCTTTGGTGTGGGTGGCGCGATCGCGTTCGATACCTGCTCGCTCAACAGCGGTGGCGGAGCCACGCCGCGCTGCTTGCCGGGCACTCTGGGGCTCATCACCTTTGCCAACGCCTTCTTTGCCCATGATCCCTTCGCGGATTACAACCTGAGCGGCGCGATCAGCGTGCAGGATTTCTTCGACTTCATGAACGACTGGTTTGCCGGCTGCCTGTGAAGTACGCGCCAAGACACTCTGCACTGTTGATGACCCTGGCCATGCTGCTGGTCCCTGGTGTCGCATCCGACGCCCATTCGCAATCGGCACGGCTCGAACTTCGTCTTGTGGCGCAGTCGGGCATCCCGGGTCTGGGCGGTGGTGTGCCGCAGGGGTGCGTGTTTGATGATGCGCAAACCACCGTGGTCATGGTGACTCCGGCAATCGCCAAGCGGTTCGAGGTGCAGGGCCGCGTGATGGATCTTGATGCGGGCGATGGGATCGACACGCTGGGTCTTGCGGGTGTGCGACTGACGGTGCGCGCCGATCGCGATGGCCTTTGGGGGCGCGCAAGGCTCTCGCAACTTGAAGCACAGGTTGAGCCGGGCGCACCCGTGACCGGCGCGGATTGCAGCGGCGCGCCCATCAGCGCACCCATGGTCTCAGCACCGCGCGGCCTGCATGGGGCCTTTCGCGCGTGGGAATCGTCGTTGGCTGTGGGGAACGATGATGCGCGGAACGGCACGTTCGGGCCGCGACATATCAGGATGATTGATGCCGAATCGAGGAGTGCGGGGCTTGATGCGGAGCGCGCGGCGTGGGTTGGGCTCTACTCGTTTGAGTACACCATCGCACAGGGAGGATCTGGGCTCATCACGCTTCGCGCGGATGTTGAACCCATCGCGGGCGTTGCGTTTGAATGGTGGGGGCGCGGTGTGGGCACGCAGAGATGGCCGGGTACGGATGTTCGTGGTGCATCGTTGACGCTTCAAGCACCGGCGGGGCCGGCGGCGTGTTGTACGGCTGACCACTGTTTCATCGCGCTCTCGCCCACCGCCTGCTTCGGCAACGGTGGGCGCCTGGCGATCAATCCCACTTCGGGGTGTGGCGCGGCTTCGTGCTGCGCGGCCGACTACAACGGCGACGGGGTTCGGGGCTTTCAGGATGTGCTCGACTACCTCGATGCGTACCTCGGCGGCGATCCGCGGGCGGATCAGGATGGCTCGGGGAGACTCACCGTGCAGGATCTTTTCGAGTTTATCGCGGACTATTTCACGCCATGCCCGTGAGCACGGCCATTGTTGTGCTTGAGGCCGCACTTTCTTTGCACAACACGCACGAACTTGTTCGAGATACGGCTCAGCGCATGGCGGGGCGGTGAAGTTGTGCCATGCTCTGTCGGTGGCACTCGGACCAGCGCGGGCCGAGTCAGGGAGAGGGCCAGTGTGGCGGTGGATTGACCAGGAGTTCCTGCATGCCCGTACGTTCGAGCCTAGTTCATCTCGCGGCGACCATGATGATGTATGTCCTCGCGACTTCGGCCGCGGCCAACGTGCCACCCGGCACGCCGACCATCACCGAGCCCGCGACTGACAACCGCATCCTCAACTCTGAAGATGTACACATGGAGACCGGGCCGTTTGTCGATGCCGATATCGGCGACACGCACATCTGCACCGACTGGGAGATCTGGACCGTCACCCCCTTGGCGCGGGTGTGGGGCTCGCTCTGCAGCGGCGGCATCGAGCGGTTGCACACGCACCTGGGCGATGGAGTGTTTGAAGGCTCGCACGCGGGTCGCCTGTCGCTCCTGCCGCTCACGAGCTATCAGCTCCGCATCAGGCACAGAGATTCGAGCCCGGATCTTGCCACGCAGTGGAGCGCGTTCGCGGTGCGGCCCTTCAGCACCGCCGCGCTCTCGGCCGTGCTTCCCATGAACTTGCGCGATATCTCGACCACACCGACGCCCACCCTCGCCGATACCAGCGTCGCGGCGATCGTGCTTCCTGGTGGCGCGACGGCCGCTTCGATCCGTATCGAGACCGGTACGGGGCAGCTTCTGCTCGAGTTTCGCGGGCAGGACAACATGATGAACCTGGTGACCAACCCCGCCGCGCTCGCGGCCCATGGCGATGTGCGCGCCGTGATTGCCGCGGGTTCGGCACCCCTGGCCCTGCCCGATGCCAACATCACCTTCACCGATGAGAACGGAGCGATGCGGACGGTCTACCTGCCCGCCGTGAACCTCGGAATCAACACCTCGCGCATCTTCTGGGTGGCCGACAACGGCGCGACCTTTAACGGAGCAGCTGGGCAGACCACACCGACATTCGCGATTCTTGCCCGCGGCGCGGCCGCGCCGTGGACGACCCGCCAACCCGGCTTCAAGGTCGATGTCGTGGCGAGCGGGTTTCAACTTCCGGTCGCGATCGCGTTTGTGAACAACGCGGTCGCCGGTGGATCGTCGCCGCTCTGCTATGTTGCGGAGTTGTATGGCAGCATCAAGCTCGTGCGCGGTAACGGCGAGGTCTCGACGTACGCGAGCAACCTGCTCAACTTCAACCCCACCGGTTTCTTCCCCGGGACGGGCGAGCAGGGTCTGGGCGGCATCTGCATAGACCCGATCAGCGGCGATGTCTTTGCCACGATGCTTTATGACAGTGCGCCGCCCAACGGTGCGCACTACCCGAAGGTTGTACGCTTTCACTCGACCGATGGGGGACTTACGGCCGCGACGCAGACGATCATTCTTGACATGGTGGGCGCAACGCAAGGTCAGTCACACCAGATTTCCAACATCACCATCGGCCCTGATGGGAAGCTCTATGTTCATAATGGTGATGGCTTTGATGCCGCCAGCGCGCAGAACAACACCTCGTTCAAGGGCAAGATTCTGCGGATGAATCTCGATGGCACACCCGTTGTCGATAACCCGTTCACCGATGGCCCCCCCTTCACACCGATTGACTACATCTATGCCTCGGGTGTGCGCAACCCGTTCGGCGGGGCGTGGCGCTCGCTTGATGGTGCGCACTACATCGCCGAAAATGGTCCGAGCGTCGATCGTCTGAGCAAGCTCGTGCGGGCCCGCAACTATCTGTGGGATGGTTCGGATGCCAGCATGGCCAACTTTGCCATCTACAACTGGGCACCTTCGAGTGGCCCGGTTGCGATGACGTTTATTCAGTCCGCGACTTTCGGCGGGAGCGGCTTTCCGGCCACGCTCTATGGGCGTGGCTATGTCACCGAGTCGGGGGCAACATGGGCAACAGGCACCCAGACCATCGGCAAGCGCATCAGCGAGTTCAACATCGATGCCTCGGGCACGTTCCCCGGCGGCCCGCTCCCCTTTATCGAGTACAACGGTTCGGGCAAGGCGACCTGCGCCGGTCTGGCCGCGGGGCCTGATGGTCTGTACTTCACGGATCTGTATAAGGATCAGGTCTTCACCTCGCCCATCGATCCCGGGGCGAACCTGCTTCGCATCAAGTATGTGGGCTTCGCGGCGATCATCGCCTCGACCACCACCGCCGAGACGCCCCCGCTCACCGTGCAGTTTACCGATGCCTCCACGGTGCCCAGCGCGTTCAACTGGTTCTGGACCTTTGGCGATGGCGCGACCAGCACGCTGCGCAACCCTTCACACACCTACACCCAGAACGGCCAGTTCACGGTTCGTCTCACCGTGACCGGCGCGGGTGGCTCGGTCAGTGTGCAGCGCAATGCACTGATCCGTATCGGCCAGCCACCGGCCATCGCGGTCATCGGCGGCACCAATCCGCCATCAGCCACCGATCTCGCCGTTGCCAACCACCTCCGCTCGCTCGGCTACCTGGCCACCAGCTTCGATGACGAACCTGCCAATCGTCCGGGTGCCTCTCAGCTCGCCACCGATTTCGGGCTGGTGGTTGTCTCGTCGAGCATCAACAGCGGCAATGTTGCGGGCGAGTTTCGCGGCGTGAATGTGCCGATGATCTTCTGGGAGAGTGCCATGCTGCGCACCGGGCGCGAGAGCCTCAGCGATAACGGAATCACGCTCGGTACGCAGACGCAGATCACCATCACCAACAACACCCACCCTGTCACGCAGGGAGTATCGCTCGGGAACCTGACCGTCTACAACAACAACCAGACCCTCAGCATTGCCAGCGGCGCGATCGGCTCGGGCGCGATCACGCTGGCCACGCGCCTCAATACTCCGACGCAACCGTCCGTCCTTGTCGCGGAGACCGGCGCAAGCCTGGTCGGTGGATACATCGCACCGGCACGGCGCGTCTTCCTATTCTTTGATGACACCAGCTTCAGCAACTCGAATGCGGCCGCGAAGACAATCCTCAACAACTCCGTCTGCTGGGCGATGAACCTGAGCCCGCGCATCACGACGCAGCCCGCAAGCGTCGCCGTTGGGCCCGGCCTCACCGCAACACTCACCGTCACCGCCGCGGGACTCAACCCGCGCAGCTATCAGTGGCGCAAGGCCGGTGTTCCGGTTGTCAACAGCGCCCGCATCACCGGAGCCATGACCACCTCGCTCCAGATCACCAACACCCAGGCTTCCGATAGCGGCAGCTACGATGTGCTGATCACCAACTCCTGCGGCAACATCACCACCACGGCCGCCACGCTCACGGTCTCGGTCGCATGCCCGGCGGATATCAACAACTCGGGCTCGACCACCGTGCAAGACATCTTTGACTTCCTGTCCGCCTACTTTGCCAATCTGCCTTCGGGCGATTTCAACAACTCTGGTGCCATTTCCGTCCAAGATATCTTCGACTTCCTTTCCGCCTACTTCGTCGGTTGCCCCTGATCTTTGCGAGACCCTCACATGCCCCAACACCCATCGCGCAGGCAGTTCATCGTCTCTGGCATCGGCGCACTCGCGGCCGGCATGGCTGCGCACCGCGCACACGGAACCTCGGGGCTGGCCCTTGGGTTGGGGCGAGCGATTGTGCTTCCACCTCCGAGTGGCTCGTGCGCCGATACAGGTGCGCTCTCACGCTTCAACGCCGGGCCGTTCGGCGAGGTCCCCTATTCACCCTCTTCCATCACCATCGGCGGCCTTCCCTTCGCCGACCGCTGGTTTGGTGATGACTTCAACCCCAGCGACATTCCATTTCACTCTTCCGAAACGCAGTACCCCGGCGGTGTGCCGCCCGAGCCGACCGAGTCTGTTGATATCGCGGTTGTCGGTGGTGGGCTTTCGGGTCTTGCCGCCGCGTATCTGCTCAGGCATAAGAAACCCGTGCTGCTTGAGCTTCACCCGCAGGTCGGCGGCACCTCCGTCGGCGCGCGCTGGCGCGGGATCGAATATTCGCAGGGTGGTGCCTACTTCATAACGCCCGATGAAGGCTCGGACCTTCAGTGGCTCTATCGCCAACTGGGGCTTCACCGCACCGCACGCGTGAGCCCCAGCTCCGACGATCTCAACGAACTTCGCGGCCAGATCGAGCCGGGATTCTGGTCCGCCGACGGTCTGGCCGGTGACGAGCGCCTGGCTTTCGAGCAGTACCGTGCGCTCGTGCAGGAATACGTTGACAACTATCCCGAGATCCCGCTCGACGACTCACTCGACAACACATGGATACGCGATCTTGATCGGCTCTCGCTCAAGCAGCACATCCTTCAACGCCTCACGGTGCCCGTGCCCGACGCACTGCAGGCCGCGATCCAGGGATATTGCTTCTCGTCATTCAACGCGGGTTGGGACGAGATCTCGGCCGCCGCGGGCTGGAACTTCATCGCCGCCGAAGAGTTTGGACGCTGGGTACTTCCCGGTGGCAACGCGGGCTTGATCGATGCGCTGTGGCGCGAGTTGCAGGGGCTCGAATCGCGGACACCACTCAACTGCCCGCCGCGATATCTGCGCGCGGGTTGTCGCGCGGTCGATGTTCGTGTGCTTGGTCCCAAGCGCGTGCAGGTGACATACAAATGCGCTGATGGCACATTCCGCTCGCTCATCGCCAAGCGCGTGGTGGTCTGCTGCCCCAAGCACATCTGTCGGCACATTCTGCATGGGATGCGCGAGCAGGACCCGCAGCGCTATCAGGATCTCTACGAAGTTCACACCAACGCCTACGTCGTGGCCAATGTTCTGCTCACGCGGCGCATCCCGCTCGATTTTTACGACATCTTCCTGCTCAAGGATGCGCGCTTTCCCAACGGCTCGGGCGTCGGACCTTCGCCCGAAAGTTTCAGCCGTGCCACCGATGTCGTCAAGGGCGACTTTACCCGCCGCACACCGGTCGGCAACGGCGTGCTGACGCTCTATTGGCCGCTGCCGTTTCCGCGTGGCCGCTTCGACATCCTCTTCGATCACGGCTTCAACGACTTTGCAACACGCATTGCACCCGAGCTTGATACGACGCTCAACATTCTCGGCCTGCGCCGGCGCGATGTGAAGCAGATCCGCCTCTCACGCTGGGGACATTCCATGCCCATCGCGCGTCCGGGGCTCATCGCCAGTGGTCTGCTTGAACGCATCCGCGCACCATACAAGAATGACATCTTCTTCGTCAATCAGGACAACTGGTGCCTGCCCGCTGTCGAGACCTGCCTGATCGAAGCCTTTGCGATGCGCGATCCGATCCTGGATGGCCTATAAACTCCCCGTTCTCAGCCCGCTCCCACCATCCTCAACGCACATGACGACATCCCACGCATGAACCCGATCCGCATCATCGCCACCGTACTTGGCCTCTGCACGCCCACACTCGCGCTCGCGGTTGATGGCGATCCGCTGCCGCGCTCCGCGACTCCCGCCGAGCTCCTGCTCGAGTCGCTGAATCCAGCCACGCGATTCCTGCCGCGCGGGCCGACAGCCTCACCACAGGGCTCGGTCATCTGCCCAGGCGAATACGCGCCGATGGATGGCATCGTGCTCTCCTATCACCCGAACTACAGCCCGAGCATTCTGAGCATTGTGCGCCAGATGGCGGCCCAGATCACCACCACCGGCCGCGCCAAGGCGTACGTCGTGTTCGACCCCGCGCCCTCCGCGGCGACCCTCTCGCTCTTTCAGACGGCCGGCGCGGACATGACCAAGATCATCCCCATCACACGCACGCTCGACAGCATCTGGATGCGCGACTACGGACCGCGATACATCTACGAGGGCGGCGATGCCGCGGGCAATGGCGCTTGCCGCGCGATCATCGACCATACCTACAACCGCTCGCTCAGAATGCTCGACAACACCTTCCCCATCTCGTTCGCAGGCAACCGTCGCCACGCCCTCTACACGATTCCGCTCGTCCATGGCGGCGGCAACCACCATCTCGATTCTCTCGGGCGCGCGTACGCCACGCGCCTGATCGCCAACGAGAACCCGCAACTCGGCGCGACCAGCGCCGCCCGCGAGGCCGCGGTCGTTGCGCTGTGGCACCAGTACCAGAACATCACCACGACCATCACCGACCCGTTTCCAACAAACATAGATGTCACGCAACACATCGACATGTGGGCCCAGGTCATCGGCGATGACAAGATCATGGTGAGCCAGTGGCCGACGGCTCTGCCCGGGGCACCGCTCTATGAGCCCTTTCGAATCACCGAGGCGTTCGCCGCATCATCCGCAGCGCCGGCAGGACCATACACCGTTTACCGCGTTCCCGCCCGCAGCATCGGCGGTGTGCATTACACCTATACCAACGTGGTGATGTGCAACGATCTGGTGCTCGTTCCTTCATACACCAACGCGACCATGGTGCCGCTCAACGCCGAGGCCGTCGCCGCGTATCAGGCGGCGTTGCCAGGCAAGACCGTCGTACCGATCAACTGCCAGTCGCTGGTCACGCTCGCGGGTGTCATGCACTGCATCGTGATGCACATGCCGCGGCACATGGGCAACGACAACGGCTCGGGCAACCTCGCACCCACCGCCTACCTGCGATCGCCCAACGGGGGCGAAACTTTCACACCCGATCAGACAATCAACGCCTGCTGGATTTCCGATGACGACACGCTGGTCTCCAATGTGGATCTTGAACTGAGCTTTGACTCCGGCACAACCTGGCCGCTGTCGATCGCCCTCATGACCGCCGATGACGGACAGCAGAGTTTCGTGCTCCCCAACTACTTCTCGCGGCACGCACGATTGCGTGTCACCGCCCGTGATTCCGGATCGCCGGCCCGCACCGGCGCGGATATCTCCGACGCGGATTTTTCGCTCGATGGCACTTGCCGGGCCGACGTCAACAACTCCCTGACGCTGACGGCGCAGGACATCTTCGACTTTCTCGCCGCCTACTTCGCCAGCGCAGTCACCAGCGACTTCAACGATTCAGGCGCGATCAGCGTGCAGGACATCTTCGACTTCCTTGATGCCTACTTTGCTGGCTGCTGAGCTTCCGCCGCGGCGATGCCAAACACCCACACCCACGTCGGCTGCTCCGCCTTCAGGTCATTGTCGCTCGTCACGATCAGCGCCCGCTTTCCGTCCTTCAACTTTGGCCCCCAGCAGAGCCCCTCGACCTTCTCCGGCATTTTTTCGCCCGTCAGTCCATACGCCGGGTTCATCAGATCAATCAGCAACTTCTTGCTCATCGCTTTCGCACCCACCGGCAACCCGTGCGCGGGCAGCCGGTCGATCTCCGACACATCCGTCGCTTCCGTGATGTCGCACACATACACCGCCCGCGCACGCGCCTTCGCTCCCGGCTTTCCATCACGCTCCAGCACCAACAATCGTCCATCCTCCGCGCCCAGAATCTCGCTCACCCCGTGGCTCGCATCTTCCAGCACATACACCAGTTCACGCGTGCCGCTGGTCTTCACATCCACCTCAAGCACGCGCACGTTCACGCCCGTGCGCTTCCCTTTCTCGTTCGATGCCCCATCCTGAATCAGCGGGCTTTGCAGGATCGCCCACAGCTTCGAGCCATCCGCGCTGCGCGCAAGCCCTTCAAACCCGCGGTTGGCCTGCCGCCCCTTGGTGTTGCGCGCCAGTTCGCTGATCGCATCCCCATCTGGCGCTTCCACCATGAACTTTGACGGGGGCACAACCCGCTGCGTGCGCTTTCCATCCGCGCCATACCGCTCGATCCACGGCCCATACTCCTCGCTGATCCAGAATGCGCCACCCGCACCATCCACCCGCACACCCTCCGGGTCAACACGCACACCGGCGACCTGATCGCTGGTGTCATACCCGCCCGTGTATCCCCACACCGCCTCGCCACGCTCATCGCTCAGCAGCGTCGTGCCCAACAGCTCAACCTTCACCACCTCGCCATCCGTGCCCGCCGCCTCATCAATCGTGATCGTCAGCCTCTGCACCCGCGGCCGAAACGCACTCGCCCCATCACCCGGCCCGCGATCATTGCACGCAAGGTACACATCGTCCTTCCCCGTCCAGTCGATCCCCGACCCAAAGCTCCCCAGCCGATTGTGCGGCACCTTGTCGCCGATCACGTTCTCAAGCCCCGAGCGATCCAGCAGATCGCCCGCGATCGACGCCTTGCCGATCAATCTCACACCGACCTCTTGCGCGCTCACCACGCCCGCACACAACAGGTACACAACCATCACGCTCAAGCTGCTGGTCTTCATGCTGAACCGTACAGACCCTCGCCCCTGGTCTCCGCACCTTCATCGTTTCTTTACATGATCTTGACATTCCAACGCCTCTGGCGCGTGTGCAGTTTGGCTAGCCTCTGCGCTTCACACCGCTGTCCAGACGTCGCATGTGTTGACCAATCCGCCTCACCCGCTCGACCCAAGGGCCGACCTTGCCACGCCATCACCCCCGAAACCTCAGCAAGGATCACCATCTACACGCCACTTTCCGCCGCGCCGCCTTCACGTTAATTGAGCTGCTGGTGGTGGTGGCGATCATCGCGCTCCTGATCTCGCTCCTGCTCCCCGCGCTCTCCGGGGCGCGCGAGGTTGCCCGGCTGGCGGTCTGCTCATCCAACGTCCACCAGCTCGCGCTCGCCGCCAACACCCACGCCAACGACTACAAAGGTCAGTACAGCACCGGCCCATTCGACGATCGCTCAAACCGCGGGTATGGCCCGCTGCACAAGTCCGGCTGGGTCGCCGATTATGTTCTTGGTGAATACGCCAAGGTCGGTCAGGTCCTCTGCCCATCGAGCCCCTCGCGCGCCAGCCAGTCGCTCTCGCTGGCACGCCTCGAAGCGATCGATCCCGATCGCCCCAACACCGCCGCGGGTGTCTCAAAGCTGCTCACCGATGGCTTCAACACCAACTATTGCCAATCGTGGTTCATGGCCTTCACCGCGCCAAAGAACTACGCCAACACCAGCGCGGATATGAAAAACCCCGCCAACGTCGTCGGCCCGCTCAATGAGCGTTTCATCGGTGCCCAGGCCCAGCCCGAGCGCGTCCCGCTCTTCGGCGATGGCACCACGCAGTTCAGCCAGAGCGACGACATCGTCTCCACCCTCGAAGGCCAGATTCGCGGCTCAAAGACCGTCACCGACGGACCCACCACCGCCTTCTTTCCCGGCCAGGGCGCTCGCTTCGGCCGGCAAAACTACACCGACCTCGGACCCGCCCACGGCAAGGGCGGATACATCGCCGGCCTCGCGGGCCACGACCGTGTGTATGGCACGATCTGCTTTGCCGATGGTCATGCCGAGACCTTCACCGAGCGCGTGCAGGACCGCGAGTGGGGCCACGAATCCGCCACGGTCAGCGGCATCAGCACCATCCGCTACCACGAGCTCGAAGGGCGCGTCTTCGGCGGCTGGCTCAACAAGCCCGGCCTGCCCTTCTGACTTCTCGGTGACGGAGTTGTTGGACGGCGATCACCATCAAGCCTCCCCATCTTCACACCTCCGAACCTTTGCGCAATCTTGACAGCGCGCACGCTGAGCCTCGACCCTCAACCGCTTAGCCTTCCCTCCGCCGCAACGCACGACGCGCCATGAACCACAGCACCGTTTTTTCAGGAGTGACCGATGACCCGACGCACCCTCTGGTCGCTGAGCGCGATCGCCGCCGCATGTTGCGGCCAGTTCGCCGCCGCACAATCCACCATCACCCGATGGAACTTCAACTCCAACCCCGGCGACGGCAACACCGCCACCGGCACATTCACCCCCGCCTTCGGCGCGGGCACCAGCCAGTGCTACAACAATCCGGGATTCGCGGCACTGACCGAATGCATCTTCGCCTCGGGCACAGGTTCAACCGACCCTGAGACCGCCGACGACTCGGGCTGGCAGACACGCGGCTACCCGACCACCGTTGCCGGTGCTGGTCAGGTCGGTGCCGAGTTCGCGGTCAACACCACCAACTACAGCAACATCATCGTCTCGTGGGATCAGCGCCACTCCAACTCTTCCAGCCGATATTCGGCCCTGTACTACTCCACCGACGGCCTGACCTTTACCCAGGTGCCCGGCCTGCCTTACGAGGGCAACCTCGGAGATGTGTGGTTCTCGCGCACCTTTGATTTCTCGGCCATTCCCGCCGTCGCCAACAATCCAAACTTCAAGTTCCGCATCTCAACAGCCCTCGACCCCGCCACCGGCAACTCCTACACCCCCAGCAACACCGGCTCCACCTTCGCTGGCACCGGCACCTACCGCTTTGATATGGTCACCGTCTCGGGCACGGCCCTCGTCTCCATCCCGCCGCAGGGTGTGGCCGTCGCCGCGCCCGCCGCGGTCTGCGCCGGTGGTGGTCAGGTGACTCTCCGCGTCACCGTGACCCCCGGCATCAACCCGGTCTCCACCGGTCTGGCCGTCGTGGCCGATCTGACAACCGTCGGCGGTCTGGCCAACACCCAGCTCTTTGACAACGCCACCAACGGCGACCTTGTCGCTGGTGACAACATCTTTACCCTCAGCTACACCGTTCCCGGCTCGGTCACCGTCGGCCTCAAGAACGCTCCCATCACCGTCTCCGATGCCGAGCCACGCTCAACCAACACCTCCCTCAGCTTCAGCGTCGCCGACTGCGCACAGAACGCCCCTTCGCAGGTCGTCATCAGCCAGGTCTATGGCGGCGGAGCCAACGCCGGTCCTCCGGTCGGCATTTACGATGCCGATTTCGTCGAGCTTTACAACCGCTCGCCCACCACCGTCGATCTGACCAACTGGTCTGTGCAATACGCCAGCGGCGGCAGCCTCTCCGGCTTCGATAACGCCCTCGACCGCGTCCAACTCTCCGGCCTCATTCGTCCCGGCCAATACCTCCTCGTTCGTATGTCAACGCCAGGCACTCTTGGCTCACCACTCCCCGCACCCGATTTCACAGGCTCGGGCGGCATGGGTAACAACGCCGGACGCGTCGCCCTTGTGCGCTCCACCACGCTCATCGGCACCAACTGTGCCGATCTCTCGGTCGAAGACCTCGCCTCATACGGTGGGGCCATCTGCTTCGAGGGCGCGGCCCCCGCGCTCGCCACCGCCAACGACTCCGGCATCACCCGCAAGCTCGGCGGCGCGCAAGACACCAACCAGAACTTCAACGACTTCTCCGTCGCCACGCCCAGCCCTCGCAATCGCGCCTCGGGCGGGTTCCTCGCCGGATACGGGTCAATAGACACCGCCGCGACCTGCGCCGGTTCGACCGTCAACTTCTCCGTCAACGTCTTCCCCGGCGCGGCCCCGCCCAGCACCATGATCCAGGTTCGCGCCGACCTCACCACCTTCGACGGCTCGGCCACCCAGTCCCTCATCGACGCTGGCGGCGGCCTGTTCACCCTCGGCTACCCAATCCCTGTCTCCGTCACCCAGGGCCTCAAGACCATTCCCCTCACCGTGACAGATGCCCAGGGTCGCACCGACTCCTCACGCCTCTTCCTCGATGTCGCCACCTGCACCAACTCGCCCGCCCGCGTGGTCATCAGCGGCTTCTTCGGCGGCGGCGGCAATACCGGCGCACCCTTCAATGCCGACCATGTTGAGATCTTCAACCGCTCGGCAGCGCCCGTTGATCTGACGGGCTGGAGCCTTCAGTACGCCAACACCAACAGCGCCGCCGGCTTCCTCATCTCACAGACCGTCCCCCTCTCCGGCACCATCAACCCCGGCACCTACCGCCTGATCCAGACCAGCGCGGTTGGTGTAAACGGCGCGGGCATCCCCACGCCCGATTTCACCGCCTTACCCTTCTTCGGGATGGATAACTCCAGCGGCCGCATCGCCCTTGTCCGTATCGCCACCCCGCTCGCGGGCGACTGTGCGAGCGTCGAGATCGAAGACCTCGTCGGCTACGGCCTCTCCGCCAGTTGCTTTGAAGGCATCGGCACAACGCCTGACATCTCCAACACCGTCGGCGGCTACCGCAAGCTCGATGGTTGCCAGGACAACAACCAGAACTCCATCGACTTCGTGATCCTCTCGCCCCTCAATCTTCCCCGCAACAGCGCGAGCCCCGCCAACCCCTGCGTCGTCATCCCGGTCAATGGTGCCTGCTGCTGCGGCTCCAACTGCTCCATCACCACCGCCGCCGCGTGCATCGGCACGAACAGGTCGTTCGCAGGTATCGGCACCGTCTGCACGCCCTTCAGCTACCAGGCCCCCTGCTGCCGCGGCGACTACAACAAGTCCGGCTCACCCACCTCGGTGCAGGACATCTTCGACTTCCTCAGCGGATACTTCTCCGCCGACTCGTGCGCTGACACCAACGACACCGGCGGTGCCAACACCGTTCAGGACATCTTCGACTTCCTCTCCGCCTACTTCGGCGGCTGCTAATCCAATAGCACGGGCGGCCCGCCCGTGACACCTTCCTAAGTCTTCCCCAAGAGCGACCCCAGCAGGGTCGCTCTTTTCAGGCGCCATCGGCGCGCAATACCAAGCAAATATATAACTAACAACCGCCCGACCTGGTGCGATCAAAACACAAACTTCACACTTTCCGATAAGAAGCTGGACAAAGTGGCCTTGATCTGTCAGACTGTGGTCAAAGCTTGGCACCAGATATGACCACCATTCGATTATCCTTCGTCGCCGCAGTCTGTGTGTGCGCTTTCAACGCGCACGCTCAGCCTCGTGTACGGGTCATTGATATCAACCGCATCGGCGCGTCGGCACTGACCACCACCGCCGATTCACCGTTCTTCGTCGCGATCGGCGGTACCGCCTACTTCACCGCCCGCGCCAACAGCAGCGGAACCGAGCTCTGGCGAACCAATGGCACGCCCAGCGGCACCACGTTGGTGAAAGACGTCTTCCCCGGCGGGGGCTCATCAAGCCCTTCACAACTCACGCAGCTTGGCCAACTTCTCATCTTTGTGGCGTACAACCCTTCAACGGGTGTCGAGCTCTGGCGCACCGATGGCACCGAGGCGGGCACCTCCCTCATCCGCGACATCGCCCCACTCAACACCCTCGCCAACCTCGGCATTCTCGCCGCCACACCCTCATTGGTCTATTTCATCGCCAAGGACGGATCGGGCAGCTCGCTCTGGCGCACCGATGGCACCTTTGATGGAACCTTTGCCATTCTTCCGCTGCCACTTGCTGGCAACGCGCTCCCCGCGCCCATCTTCTCGCCCACACCCGTCGGCGACAAGCTCTTCTTCGTCACCGATGATGGCCTGCATGGAAGCGAACTCTGGTCGACCGATGGTTCCATCGCCGGAACGCAGCTGGTGCGCGACATCGTGCCCGGCCCTGATGGGTCAAGCCCCGACGAACTCGCCGCCGCCGCCGGCAGGCTCTACTTCGCCGCCATGACACCCGAGAGCGGCATCGAACCCTGGACCAGCGACGGGACCACGCTCGGCACTGCACAAGTGGCCGATCTCGCCTCCGCCAATTCAGGCTCCGAGAGTTCCAAGCCGCAGGGCTTCATAGAAGTTAACAATCAGATTTTCTTCACCGCATCTGTCGATGATTCCGGACGCGAACTCTGGGTCTTCGACACCAGCGCGACCGGAAGTCCGCCCCATCTTGTGCTCGATATTCTGCCCGGCTCCTCGGATGGTCTCGCCACCGCCTTTGCTCGGGGCGCCGTCGGTGGTCGCCTCTTCTTCGCCGCCACCGATAACGATCACGGAAACGAACTCTGGGTGACCGATGGTTCGACCGCCAGCACACACATGGTCATCGATCTCGCTTCTGGTGCCGATGATTCCAACCCCGTCGAACTGCTTGCCCACGGAAACGACCTGGTCTTTCAAGCCACCAACTCGACCGACGGCTATCGCCTGTGGCGCATCGATGCCGACCCGCTCTCCTCAAGCCCTCCGACGCTCGTCACCACACTCGGCATTGGCGAGCCGCGCCTGACGCGCCCAGTCCTGCCCCTCGCAAACCAGTTGCTCTTCCCCGCCTTCACGCCCGAAAACGGTCTCGAGCTCTTCATCTCCGACACCTCTGCACAAGGTGCATCCCTAGTCAAGGACATCCGCACCGGCACGGTCGGTTCATCACCCACGAGCTTCGCCAAAATGGGCCGGGGTGTTGTCTTCGCGGCACGCACCAACAATGGCCTCGAACCCTTTGTATCTGATGGCTCGCCCGCTGGCACCTTCCAGCTCGCCGATATCGCTCCCGGCACCGCAAGCTCTTCACCCAATCAGCTTCTCAGCAACGCAGCCCTCACGATCTTCGCCGCTTCTCAGTCATCCTTATCCGCCGCGTGGTACCGAACCGATGGCTCGGCCTCCGGCACCCAATCTCTCAATATCACGGCGAGCGGAAGTGCCTCGACCCGTGTCGCCGCCCTCGGCGCACGCTTCATCTTCGCCGGCAGCGATCCCGCGATCGGCGCTGAACCATTCGTCACCGACGGCACCATCAGCGGCACACGCCCCCTGCGCGATCTTGATCCCGGCATCCCCGGCTCAGACCCCTTCGGCTTCACCACCTGCGGCACAAACGTCCTCTTCTTCGCCAACAACGCCCCCGGCCTGACCGAGCTCTGGCGTACCGATGGAACACCGACCGGCACCGAGCTCGTCACCATCCTCACCGCACCCAGCGGCATCACCCCCATCTCGCCCACCGTGCGGCCCGTTGCCGATACCCCCACCACCGGCGGCACCACCCGCATCTACTTCGATGCCAACGATGCTGCCGGCAACGAACTCTGGGTCTCCGATGGTACCGATGAGGGCACGTACCGCATTGCGGATATTCATCCCGGCCCTTCCGGCTCGTTCGCATCCGGTGCCTGCGCCATGGGCGGATATGTCCTCTTCTCCGCCGCCGACGATACCTCCGGCCACGAACTTTGGAGAACCGACGGGGTCCGCAACGGGCCAGGCACGCACCGCGTTCGTGACATCTGGCCCGGTCCCGGCGCCTCGCGCCCGCTCTCCATGCTCGCCAACGGAGACCGTGTCTTCTTCGCCGCCGACGATGGCGCCACCGGCTCCGAGCTCTGGTCCACAGATGGCACCGCCCCGGGCACCGTACGCCTGACTGATGTCTACCCCGGAGCTTTCGATTCGGTCTTCCGCGTGCTCGCCGCCGCGGGCGAACACATCTACTTCGAGGTCAGCGACAGCTCCGCCTCCGGGCTTTACGGGCGCATGTGGCAGACCGATCGCTCACCACTCGCCCCGCAGATCGAGCCCGTCACGCCCTCGCGCGCTTCAGTCGCCCCCTTCTTCGCGGCCATCACCGTCAACAACCGCATCTTCTTCTCCGGCTCCGATTCGACCCTCGGCACCGGCAGCGAGCTGGCCATCCTCGACCTCTGCCCCACCGATTTCAACAACTCCGGCATGATCGATATCGGCGACATTTTCGCGTTCCTCGAAGCATACTTCGCCTTCGTCGGCACCAACGGCCCTTCCTTGCCCGCCGATATGAACGACGATTCAACCATCAACCTCACCGACATCTACTCGTTCCTTCAGCAATACTTCGTCGGTTGCTGATGCTCCCGGCCCTTCACTCGCCGATGCGCTCAAGCTCCTGCGCCACGCGCCTTTGAAGCCTGCTGAACTGCTGCCGCAGTGTGGCCTCGGCAGACCCGGTTCGATCCGCAATCTGCCCCCACGCCATTCCTCCAGCACGCAGCCTGAGCAACTCCTGCTCATCGTCGCTGAGCGCCGCGATCAGCCGCCCATACGCCTCACGCCCCTGTTCCACATAACTCGCCGAGGCCTCTCTTCCCGCCGCTTGCTCACCATCACCCAGCGCAACCGTCCCCGCGCCTCCCCCACGCTTTTCCGCGGCATCATGCCGCGCCAGCATCGCCAGTTTGGTTCGCACCACCTTCCCCAGATACCCCGCCAGCGAGGCCTCGTTCTCAAACTTCACACGCCCCAGCCGGACATTCTCCGCCAGCGAGGCCGCGACCGACTGGCAGACATCCACCGACTCGCGTGCGTCCCGCAGTTTGCGGCCCATCGAAGCCCGAACAAAGATCATCGTGAGCGAGAGCAACTCGGCAAAGGCCTCGTCGCGTTCGCGCTCATCCGCCGAACCGATGCCCGCCAACGCTCTTTGAAGATCCGTTCCCATGCTTCGTCTCTTCTTCCCGCTCTGCCACCCTGAAACCACCAGTCCAACCGTACCACATCCGCGCCCGGTCACAATCGCTGTTCGACCGCACTCATGCTTTATACTGCTCTGGACCCCAACGCCACCCCCACCCTCTCACCCATGACCCGACCTTCGCCCCACATGTCCGCCACTGTCCACGCCGCTGCCAACGCCGCCGCCAACGCCGCAGATCGCGTCCGAATGGCCTGGCGCGATCCAGCCCACCCCTCTCCTCCCGACCTGGCCAGCCTCTTCACCGAGTTCGATCTTGCCAACGATGGCATCGCGGCCGAGGCCGTCATCGCCGATGCCGAGGAACGATGGACCCGCGCCCTCCCCGCGACGCTCGAGCATTACTCCGCATCACTCCCTTCGCTCGTTGCACGCCCACGCATTCGCCGCGCCCTGCTGATGTGCGAGGCCGCACGCCGAATCCATGAGCCCGAAAGCACACTCCGCTCTGCGCTCTCTTCTCGCTTCCCCACACTCAACGACGACCTCGACTCGGTGCTCTCCATCCTTTCACTCATGCGCGCTTCGGCGGATGCCGCATCACCTTCCGACCCTGCTCCCCCGCTTGCTCCTGAAACCCGCCTCGGCAAATACACACTCATCACCCCGCTCGGGCGTGGCTCGTTTGGCGAAGTCTGGCGGGCGCGCGACGAGCTGCTCAATCGGCAGGTCGCCCTCAAGGTTCTCGATCGCCCCGCCGAAAGCCCACGCGACGACGACCTGACCGACGACACCCGTCGCCTGCTCGCCGAAGCCCGCGCCGCCGCATCGCTCGACCATCCCCACATCATCCCTGTCCACGATGCCGGTGTCTTTCCCGAGATTGATCGTCTCTACATCGACTACCACCTGGCCACCGCCCATGATCCGCGCACACCCGCGCTCCCGCTCGACAGGCTCGTGACCGAAACCCGCAACGGTCGTCCATTCGATGCCCACACCGCCGCCCGCCTGATCGAACCCATCGCCCGTGCCATCGCCCACGCCCACGCACGCGGCATACTTCACCGCGATATCAAACCCTCCAACATCCTGCTCGCGCCCTCCGACGATTCAACCGCCGCGCTGCGCCCGCTCATCACCGACTTCGGTCTCGCCACCGCGATCGATGCCCACACCCCCTCCTCCCGGCTTGCCGGTACGCCCGCCTACATGTCGCCCGCGCAGGCCCGCATCTCACCCGCCACCATCACCACCCCAACACCACTCGACGATGTCTTCAGCCTCGGCGCCACGCTCATCTTCCTGCTCACCGCACGCCATCCGCGCTCACCCGGCGGGCGCTACAGCCCCGACCCCGTTCAAGATGTTCTCGAACAGGCCCGCCGCGCCGAGCTCGACCGCCCCACCTCCGCTCCATCATCCTTCAACACGCGCCCACTCCCCCACACGCTTGTCGAAATCGCTAACCGCGCCACCGCCGCCAATCCGCTCGATCGTTACCAATCCGCCGATCTCTTCGCCGCCGATCTCCGCGCCTGGCTCGATCATCGCCCCACCACCGCCCGCGCCCTCTCGCCCGTCTCAACCCTCGCGCTCTGGGCGCGCCGAAACGCACCCGTCGTCATCGTCGGACTCATCGCCCTCACCACCCTCTCGCTCGGCACCACCCTGCACCTGCGCCGCATCACCACCGAGCGCGACCTCGCCATCGCCGCACGATTCGCGGCCAACACCGCACTCGCCGACGCGCTCGCCGCCCGAGACAACGCCGCCGGCGCAACCAAGTTTCTTCAGGACATGCTCGCCGTTCCTCAACCCGCCGGACAGGTCGCCACACGCGATCTTCGCATTTCCGACGTGCTCATCGCCGCCGCCCGCAACGCCTCGAAGCTCAACGACCAGCCTCTGGTCGAGGCTTCCATCCGCCACACCATCGGCACCACCTACCTCGCCCTCACCCGAGCCGCCGATGCCGAGCCTCACCTTGCACGAGCCGTCGAGCTTCGCACCGAACTTCTCGGCCCGGAAAATGTTGACACCATCCAGTCGCGCACCAAGCTGGCCTCCGCCCTCCACCTCCGCGGCCGCACGCGCGAGGCCATTGCCGAACTGACCGCACTTCTCGATACCGCCACCACCGCGCTCGGCCCGGATCACCGCGAAACCTGCATCATCCACAACACGCTCGGCACCCTCCATCTCCTCCTCAACCAGGTCGATCTCGCCGAGTTTCACCAGCGCCGCGCGCTCGAAGGCCGCACGCGAACTCTCGGCGCCGACCATCTCGAAACCCTCGGCGCACGCCGTGCCCTCGCCTCCGTCCTCGTCGCCCGTCGCAAGTTCGCCGAAGCCTCGACCGAACTCCGCACACTGCTCGAGAATCTTGAAGCTCGCCCTTCCGATGAAGGCGGCGGACCAAACAGCTTCTTCTACGCCGTCACACTCCAGGATTTTGGTGTGACCTTGCGCCAACTCAAAGAGGTCGATGAAGCCGAGTCCATCTTCCGTCGCGCCATCGATCGCTTGCGCATCCTCGCCGGGCCTGACCAGCAAAACACCCTCACGGCCGAACACAACCTCGCGGTCCTTCTCCTTAGAGATCGCCAAGACCCCGCGTCCGCACTCCCCCTGGCACAACACTCCGCCGACTCCGCCGCCCGAGTGCTCAGCCCCGACAACACCGTCACCATCGCCTTTCGTCGAGTGCTCGGCGAGTGCTTCATCGCCCTCGGGCGCATCGAAGAGGCTCGCACCACCCTCACAGTCGCGGCCGACTCCGCCCGTCGCACCTTCGGTCCTGACCGAACCGAAACCCGCGAGCTGCAATCGCTTCTCAACAAGCTCCCCAAGAGCAAGTAGAGGCCGTTGCGCACACCACAAGTGTTTTTTAGCACACCCGTCACATCGTGCCCAATCCTGCACTTCTTTCCGTGAACCCCATTAACGGAGATGAATCATGCTTACCACCTGCATCGTTCTGGCCGCCGCATCACTCACCAGTCTTGGCGATCCCTGCAACCCCGCAATCCCCTACACCATGCCCGACCTTGACCAGTCGCGCACCGCCGCGCCCGGCATCCAGGGCCTTCCCTCCGGCGGATCAAACTACTGCGTCCCCACCGCCACCATGAACGTGATGAAGTATTTCGCCAACCATGGCTACCCCGGCCTTGTCCCCGGCCCCGGCCCATGGCTGGGCACGCCCGCCACGTACCAAAGCATGACCACCGCCCTCGGCTTCATGGGCATCTACATGAACACCCACCCCGACGACGGCACCAGCGGCACCAACGCCTTCAATGGTGTCAACCAATGGTTCAGCGATTCCGGCATCGCCGGCGATATCGTCGTCACCGCCAAGTACGTCTCCAACAACGATGCCCCCGAACTCGGTGACATCGCCTTCTGCCTCCTCGCCGGTTACCCCGTCACCATCAGCGTCGGTTGGTATCTCCAAGACCCGCAAATCATCGGTCAGCTCGACCGCAGCGGCGGCCACAGCGTCACCGTCAAGAGCCTCCCCGATTTCTGCACCAACTTCCGTAAGATTGCCATCCGCGACCCCGGCAACGGCGGCGACTCCACCACGCAGCAACCCGGCACCACCGAGACCTACGCCGTTCAGTCGCCCCTGCGAGTGCTCGTTGATAATGATGGCAACGAGTACTACTCCGGCCCACTCGAGCGCATGATCGGCTTCGGCTCCGGCTCCAAAAATGGCTATATCGATGGGTACCGCGCCTACTTGCCCACGTTCGGCATCGCGGCCTGCAACAACCCCGTCAACGGCAGTTGCGTGACGCAATACATTCCCAACCCCTCCGTCACCACCCTGCCTCAGCAGACGCACTTCGATCTGCCGCAGAACCCCGCCGTGCTCGATCTCGACATCCGCGCCGACAACATGGGCGCGTGGATGCTCGTGCAAACTCCGCGCGAGGATCCCGCGCTCCACTCCTACACCTTCGGTCCTTCCTCCGCCGGACCCGTCCCGACATCCTTCCCCGCACTCACGCCCTTCAATCCCCGCCGCATCTGCACCGGCCGCAACCACCACAGCCTCTACCTCCTCGACACCAACCCCAACCTCATCGTCGAGCTCAACACCCGCACCGGCACCGCTACCCCACGAACCATCGCCGATGCGGGCGCCGCAATCTGCTTCGACCACATCCGCAACGAACTGGTCGTCCTCTCCACCACCGCACGCCGCATCTCACGCCTCAACCCCGACACCTTCGCGCCGATCTCCGTCCGCACACTCCCCACCAGCATCGCCATCGGTTCAACCCCGCGCATCAGCATCTGCCCCAAGGGCGCGTACGTCTGGCTTACCTCGGGCACAACCACCGGCTACGGCCTCACCACCCTCGCCACATCCTCAGTCATGACCATCGCCGCCACCATCAGCGCGCCCAATCCGCTGCTTGGTGTCGATGCCGATAACAACGGGCACATCTTCACCTCATCCGGCGGCCAGATCATCGAGTTCGCCGAACCCGCCGCACCAACACCCGGCGGCCCGTGGAGCCTCATCCCCTCTTCCCGCTTCGCCCCGCTTGCCGATGGCCCGGTCTTCCGCATCGCCCGCAACCGTTCCAACATCCGCGCCGATATCCACGACACACGGCCCTGGACCATGCACGAGTTGCCCACCAGCTTCACCACCGCTGTCCCCGACTGCCGCGCCGATTTCAACAACTCTGGTGCCGTCTCCGTGCAAGACGTCTTCGACTTCCTCACCGCCTATTTCAGCCAGAACCTCGCCGCCGACTTCAACGACTCCGCCACCGTCAGCGTCCAGGACATCTTCGACTTCCTCACCGCCTACTTCGCCGGATGTTGAAACAGCAGCGTGGCACGGCCAGCTCGCCTCCCCCTGCTCATGGGCACGTCACATGAAGTTCTCTCCCCACTGGCCCCACCACCTTCCCCGTGCCATGCTCAAGTCCATCCCCACCACCCGCGCTTCTCGGAGACTTCCATGCTTCCCATTCTCCTCACCCTACCCCTCGCGCTGGTCACTCTCGGCGATCCATGCGCCTCGCAGATCCCCGGCAACATGCCCGACATCGACCAGGTTCGCCGCGCCGCCAACACCATCGATGGTTCCCCCGTCACCGGCCTTGACAACAACGGCTTCGCCTACTGCGTCCCCGCCTCGACCCTCGACATCTTCCTCTACCTCGCCAACAACGGCTACCCATCGCTCATGCCCGGACCCGGCGGGTACCTCGGTGGCAACGCCATCTACAACACCTTCACCGACCACCTTGTCGATCTCGGCCAGGCCATGAACACCGACCCCACCACCGGAACCAACCACACCAACTGGTCCGCGGCCATTTCCAGCACGCTCAGCGATGCGGGCCTTGTCGGCTCGATCATCACCTCCTCCATCTACACCACCAGCCTCGGCGCGCCCTCGCTCAACACCGTGGCCGGCGCGCTCGACCTCGGTTGGCCAACCGCCATCTGCTGCGGGTGGTACGTCCCCTCGCCCAACGAATACGTCCGCGACTCCGGCCACTGCTTCGTCGCCCGCTCAGTCTCTGATCTCTGCACTCTCGGCCAGCACAAGCTCAGCATCCGCGACCCCGCCACCGACAACACTCTCCCCAGCGGCGCGGGCGCGGGGGGCGATCCTTTCCGTCAATCACTCCCGAGCACCGAGACCTACCTCACCAATCCTTATGTAGCCACATATACATTTGCAAATACCAGCTACTCCGGCCCCATGGAACGAATGTCCGGCTACGGGTTCAGCGGCCTTCCCCAGGGCACCACCGCGTTCATCGATGCTCTTCGCCTCTTCATCCCCGCCTTCGGCCTCTCCCCCTGCTGCGGCAATCTCGGCATCGCCGCCACAGAGCCCTCACCCTCCGGCAACTCCTCGGTGGTCAACAACTTCGCGCTCCCGCCCGCACGCGCGGTGATCGACATCGCCTCCGCACCCTCACACCACCGCTTCTTCGCCATCATTGATCGACCAACCGGCGGCCTCCGCACACTCTGGCAGACCGACCGCGCCGCCCAAGTCTCCTCCCAGGTCGCCTTCCCCATCTCTCCCTTCCGCATCTGCACCGGGCGCGAAGATTCGATCCTCTACATCCTCGCCGACGATGGCTTCCTCCGCACCGCCCGCGGCACCCAGCTCAGCCTGCCCACCACACCTCCCGCGCCCATCGCCGCGATCACCTTCGACCACACCAACAACCAACTCGTCGCCTTCTCCGCAAGTGCTCGCCGCATCTTTCGCTTCAACGCTTCCACGCTCGCCCTCATCTCCAACCAGCTCATCCCCTCCGCACTCCCGCTCGGTTCCACACCGCGCATCACCATCTCACCAACCACCGCCCACCTCTGGCTCGCCTCCGGCACCAATCGCCTCGATGCCCTCTTCGGCACCGGCGCGGTCCTCTCGACCGCCGCAACCATCACCCAGCCCGACCTGATCGCCCTCGGCATCGACGCCGACGATCGCGGCCACATCTTCACCTCCAGCACCGGCCTCATCCGCGAGTTCGCCCCACCCATCGCCCCTTCAACCGCATGGACCCAACTCACCGGCGGCAAGTGGGCCACCATGCCCGCCACCAGCCCCACCGGCGCGTTCGTCATTGCCCGCAGCACGACCAACTTCATCGCCGGCACGCACGACCACCCCACCTTCACGCTCAACACCCTGCCCGACACCTTCACCACCACCATCCCCGACTGCCCACCCGACATCAACAACTCCGGCACCGTCACGGTGCAGGACATCTTCGACTTCCTCGCCCTCTACTTCGCCAACGACCCCCGCGCCGACTTCAACGACTCAGGCACCACCAGCGTGCAGGACATCTTCGACTTCCTCACCGCCTACTTCGCCGGATGCTGAAACAGCAGGGTGGTACGGGCAGCTCGCCTGCCCGTGCTCGGCCATGCTCGGCATCCAACAAGCACCACTCTTCTGGTAACCCATTTCAACGGCTACTCGATACATGTTGGCATGATCGCGGTGGTGTGCGCCCAGGCTCTGCTTTGCCGGCCAAGTCGATTGAAACCGCGGATGAACGAAAGCAACCCCGCGAGGTAGCGGGGTTGCGGCCAAGTTCACCGTTCGATTCATCGCTTCAGAGGTCAGGCCACGCCGTGGCAACGATCAGGCCGCCTCGCGCTGCCACTGGTCTTCCGGGTGACCGGGCTTGGCGTGTACGCCGCTGGGGGCATCGGCGGGCTCGCGCCAGTCTTCCGCGCCACGTAGGTTCAACTCGCTGGCCATCGTCTTGCGATAGCCGAGCTTGCGGATGACTTCGAGCACATCGGTCCACGTGGGGAAGAGCTTGCCGTTGCCGCTCTTGAAGGCCTCGATCGCCATCACAAACATGAACTGCTCGGAGGTCATCTCGCCCTCCTCGGCCGACTTCATGAAATCGGTGCGACGACGACCGGGGCCGCGGCGGCGTTCGAGACCGGTCGAGGCTTCAGACTTTTTCGACTCAGGCTGGTTCGGCGTAGGCTGGTTCGACTCAGGCTGGTTCGGCGTAGGCTGGTTCGGCGTAAGCCTGTTCAGCTCGGGCTTCGGGGCTTCATCATGCTCGCGGCCCGCCGCCAGTTTGGCCAGCAGGTCGGCGATGTCGCGCCGATCAATCCCCGTTCGGCGGTCAAGCACCGACCCGCCCCCGCCCCCAGCCAACGTGCCATCCGACGTGCTGTTCTTTGCTGACTTGCCCATGAGCCGATCCCCTTGGACGGAGTCTGAACGCGCAAGACCTTGAGACGGACCACACACACGTGCCCACTCATAGCCTTGCTGTCGATCGGACCTGTCCCGGTTCACGCATTGGGTTATCGAACCCAACCAACGGCAACCCGACCGACAACTCAGAACTCATCGTCGTCATCATCTACATCGGCATCGACATCGTCGTCTTCGTCTTCATCATCGAAGAACTCGTCCTCGTCGTCCTCAAACTCGTCCCCTTCCTCAGCTTCCTCATCTTCGGCAGCCTCATCATCAAGGCCACCCCCGGTGCTTGCGGCCTCTTCATCCTCTTCTTCCTCATCATCGCCAAACTTCTTGCCATCGTCACAGACGGGCATGGCCCCGAGCTCGCCCCACGGGGTCGCGGCAAGTCCGGTATCCCAACGCTCAGCATCCGGGCTCTCGATGCCCGTGAGCGTGCCCGTGTTCCAACTCGTGATTGATCCAAGTCCTGCGTGCTCGATCATGTGTTTCGCCATGTCAACCCCTCGCTTCGTATCGTGTGTGTGTGCGTCAAATCGTGCGTTTGATCACCGACCCGCGTCCGCGCCCGCCCTCCGGCCACTACAGTTAACACCCAAACCCTTGAAGACAAGTCCAATTCCGATCTCTTCCGCCAGATGAACGACCGGCCAGCGGCCCGTGCTACCTTGTCTGACCCGTTTCAGCGGGGGATCAAAACGGCGGTACACTACTCTCCCCCAGCACTGTGTCAATACCCGATCTCGCCTTCATCCATCTTTTTGTTGTCCACCGTCTACCCACAATTTCAGCCCGCACTTCAAACTCGCCATTCATGCCCAACCTCATCGCCGCAACTCCGGAACCATCTTCTCCTGCCCCCTTGCAGCCAATCGCGGCCGTTCTTGCCTGGGTTCTTCCTGGGGCGGGGCACTTTTTTCTTGGCCACACGCGCCGGGCACTGATGATCTTCGCGGGCATCTTCGGTCTGTTTGCGGGCGGACTTTTCATTGGTGGGGTCGATTGCATTGACCGGAAAGAGGACTTCTTCTGGTTTTTGGGTCAGTCGCTGACCGGTCCGGTGGCCCTGGGGACCGATTATCTGCATCAAAACCACTTCAAGGCCTTGAGTGACCAGTCGGTTCGCAACCTTCGCTCACCCGAAGACCTTCAGCGGGCCTATCGCGGGTCGATGTCTTCGGCTAAGGCGGATGAGAAACGCGTCTTCAAGGATGTTCAGATTACCGACCCCACCACCAAACAAACGTCCATCGTTCGTGTTCCGATGTTCGAGCCGGCCGGGCCGGGCGAGTATCCGCCGAACATCAAGGGGCTTGGGCGCGTGAATGAGTTGGGAACACTCTTCTGCACGGTCGCTGGCTTCATGAACCTTATCTGTATCCTCGATGCCTCACAACTCCATCGGCGACGAAGGTCGGCATAAGCCCGTTTGCCACTCTCCCCCCACCCCCCCACCCCCACCCACCCCACACCACACCACACCCGATACCAACCGAACGACACCCATCCATCTCCGAAATCGTTCCTGTCATCTGCACTTTTCCATGATGCCCACACCCAGCACCAACCCATCTGCACCACCACGCTCCATCCGCTTGAGGCGGGTTATCAAGGCCCTTGCCTTTGCGGGCATCGCGCTCGCGGTGGTGATGCTGATACCCGCAGCACCGGGACAGTCGGGGGGGGGCGGGGGGGGGACGGGCAGGGCGATACCGGGTGTATCGAGCACGCCTCTTCCATGGCGACCGTTTATTGATCCGATCGACATCCACTCGCACTGGTACTGGCTGCTCATCCCCATGGCCCTCGGCATATCGGTGGTCTACAAGGCCATTCGACTGCAAACGCTCGATCGGTATTGGTTTCAGGTCCTCAACATGACGGTGCAGATTGTGGTGGCGATGATCATGCTGGGCGCGGCGAGCGCGTTTATTGTGCTGAAGTTTGCACCGTTCATCCTCTCGCGATAACGCTTGCTTGCTGAATGAGCGCGGGCCGTGCCGATTGCTCAAGACCCGCGGTCATCCGATGTATTCATCCACCCGTACGCGGGCAGGCCGGTCAAGGCCGACGAGCATGTAGCGGAGCGCATCGCAGGCATGATCGAAGCCCTCCTTCTTACACGGCTCGGTTGAGTCGAGCGTGTTGTCTGGATAACGGTACCGCTGCATGCACTCGATCAGCCGCTCGCATCGTTCATGCACGAGCAATCGCGGCACACAATCCTCGGGATTCGGGCCATCATTGAGCGCGGGGGCGAGGCGTGTGCGCACGAGCGAGACCCCATCGCCAATGCGCAGTGCGCGGCAGCGGACGCGATAGCCAGCGTTGCGCAGCAGTTCGTAGTTGGACTTGGCCGTCTGATCATTTCGAGCGCGCCCTGCGGGGTCGATCGCGATCCACTCGAACCCATCGCGCTGCAGCATGTTCGGATCGGCGATCATTGTCCGTCCATCAGCGAGCCAGGCATCGATGGCCTTGATGTGGTCGGCGGTGGTGAGACCGGTGGCCACGTGTTCGCGCTCGACCAGCACGGTTCCGGCGTTGTCGATGCTCGCGAGCAGGACAACGGTCTCGGCACGGAAGCCAAAGTCCATGCCCGCGACATACGCAACCGGCGCGCGGGCACGCACGCGCGGGTGCGGATCACCCACAACGTGCACACCAACTTCAAACTCGGGATAGACCGCATCGGTGCGGCGCGGTCGAGAGCAGAGCATCTCGCTGTTCCACGTCGCAAGATCAACCCGCTTCTTCTGAGCGAGCGCATCGTCGATCATCAGGTGGCCCGCGCACTCGGGGGTGCGCTGCTTGGCTTTGCCGTTGCACTCGGGCATGAGGCCGCAGGTTGCGCACTCGCGATGGTCTGGACAGTGTTCGAGCACATCAAGCACGCACCAGCGAAAGAGCGAGCGGCGTGCGATGGTCTCGCGCGGGCGGCGCACACCTTCAACGCGCACCAGTCGCTCACCTGTGACGATCTCCCACATCAGGCCGTAGGGATGGTGCATGGTGGAGAGGGCCTCGATCGAGCCGCGAACGCTCGGCCCCCAGGGTCCGGCAACGCCCGCAAGTTCGCGCGTGGTGAGCTGCGCGGCCTTCCAGATCTCGGGGTCGAAGGTATCGACCTCATCGCATCGGACCTTCTGCACGCGCGTGCCGCGAACCGATGGCTGGCTCGCGGCGAGCAGTCTGGCGCACGAGCCGTTGAGCAACTTGATGCGGCGCGAGGTGATCTTGGATTCGAGCAGGGAGGCGAACTTCGGGCGCGAGAAGAAGCCGCGCAGATGTTCGTACATGCGCGTGCTCTGCTCGAGCGAGCCCGCGAGGATGCGCACCTCAACCCCGTGCTTGAAGACCAGATCAAGAAGCGTGGCCACCGCGCCCATGAAGGTCTTGCCCCCGCCGCGATTGGCCCACACAACGCAATCGGGGGGTGAATCGGGGAGCGCCTCGCAGGCTGTCCACGCTTCGCCGCTCTGCTGAAAGCGACCCTCGAAGAACGTATGAACAAGGTAGTCGAACGGCGCACGGTTCCCTTCGATCAGTGATCGACGCGCGATGTTGATCTCCAGATGCTCGCTGACCCAGGCGTGCAGCTCTTCGGGGTTCTGCGGCGGGCGTGCCGCATCTGTGGATGGGTCGGCGATCGGCGCGGGTGTACGCCGCTTCACCGCCTTTGTGGGCTTGTCGGCTTCATTGGTACACTTTCTGCTGTTCATCCTGTTCATCCTGTTCATCCTGTTCATGCTGTTCATGGATTTTCCCCCTGTGCGAGTTTCTCGGCAACAAACGCGGCTGGATGCGAAGCCACACGGCGCGCCGCCGCGATGGCCGCGATGATCAAGGTGCGCAAATCGGAATCGGTGATGGCCCGCGTGTCGCGGTGGGCGCTGGCGAAGGCTCGCAGCGCATGATGGAGTCTTGATGCGCGATGGGGCGTGAGCGCGCGGATCAGGCCATCGGGATCGACAAGGCGCCACACGTCGATGCCCAGCTCGTGCAGTCTGCCCCGCAGACTGATCACCCTGCGCGAGGGTGGATAGGCGACCCGCTTCATTCCGGCAACGATGAAGAGCGTTGAGGCGTTGCCCATCGCGCTGATCGCCTCGGTGCGCTCGGTCGCCGGGTGATCGAGGTATGCGCGTACCAATGCACAACCGATGCCCATGCCGCGCCAACGCGGATCGACCACCACGCGGCTGATGGTGCGGATTTCCCGGTTCAATCTTTGACACGAGCCGCGTGACGGATATTGACCCGGCCAGGCGCGCTCGCGCCACGGACCGTTGAGTGTCGGATGCGAGACGATGAGCGTGCCGATCAACTCGCCGGCGTCGGTGCGAGCCGCGTAGATACGCTCGATTGTTGCGGGTCGGGCTGAACGATAGTGAAATCGCGCCAGCGCGTGAAGGTCCGCGATCGTCCCACTGGTAATCTTCACCCCGTCCATGATTCCCCCCCCCCGCTGCCATCCAAAGCACAACTCAAGTCCCCAAGCACTCATGCCGCAACCGGTCTCCAGGCCCACGCGGGGGGAAGGTCAACCGTGAGTTCCGCATTCAAGGTTGCACGAAGCTCATGACGGTTGGTGGCGATCACCATACGAACGGTGTGCGAGCGACGCACCCATCGTGCGAGCGTGGCGGCAAGCGCATGGGCCGTGAGCAGATCGAGCGATGAGGCAAACTCATCAATGACCAGGGTGGTGTTTGTTCGAGAGCGGAGGGCACGAGTCATGGCGCGAGCGATGGCGAGCCTGGCGCGCTCGCCATCGGAGAGATGGGCGATGGGCGTGACCATCAGCCGCGCATCGGCAAGGCCCGCCGCGATGAGCAGATGTACGGCGTTCGCGGCATGAATCGCGTCGATGGCGCGTCCGCGCAGTTGGCGGACGTGTTCAGGGGTTTCGACGCGCACGAACGTTCGAGAGAGCGCGCGGAGCACGGTGGACTTTCCCGCGCCGCTCGCGCCGGTCACAAGCGCGACCTGCCCCGGGAGCAATCGTTCGGCAATCATGGTCGCCACGAGATGGGCGCGATGTTCGAGGTCGTGGCCCAGACCAACATCATCGACCGTCAAGCCGAACTGAGCGAGCACGCGGAGAGATCGAATGCTGTACATCATGGGTGTTCCCCTTGCCTTGAGACTTTGGTTTAGGCCGCGTGGCGGGCGAGCGCCTGCACGCGTGCGCGCTCACGAATGACGGTGTGAAGGGTGACGTTGAGCACGAGCGCGGCGGCGCGAACAGTGAGGCCATGAACAAAGCAGGCTCGCGCGACGGCGGCCGTCTCGTCGGTCGGAAGTTGCCAGGGTGCGAGCGCGAGGGCAAACTCGGGCGAATCGACCCGGCGAACCAGGCGGGCAAGCCGGCGACGAAAGCGCCAGGTCGGCTCGCCGCGCATCGCGGCCACGGTGGCGACGGGAAGACCGTCGGCGAAGATTGCGAGCAACATGCCGCGCTCGGGTTCGGGGAGGTGAGGGGCCAGTCGGGTGAGGCGTTTGCGGCGTTCGGCAACGAGCGACAAGCAGGAATGGCGATGGCGGTCGGACGCGATTGAATTTGTAGACAACATGAACCCCTCCATGAATTAAGACTTGACAAACCCACCGAGAGTGTGTTCACTACACTCAGAACGCTTGGCAAAGTTAACCGATCAATGAACGTCTGTCAAGTAGTTTGTTTGGTTTTTGTTGCAACTCAGCGTTTCCCTCATTGTGGTTACTCTCGGGGGTCAGGATGCCTAAGTCCTTTGTCAACAAAACTTTAGATGGGCTTTCCGAGGGCAAGGAGTTCATTCCGACCGCGTTCGGAGAGGCGATACGTCATTGGCGCACCGAACGAAAAATGAACCTTCAGCGGCTGGCGGTCGCCGCGGAGTGCGCCAAGAGTTATCTTTCGATGATCGAGAACGGGGTAAAGACCAACCCGCCGAGCGATGAGTTGATTGGGCGGTTGGAGTGGGCGTTGCGCCTGCCGCGGGGCGAGCTGCTGAAGTTGGCGCACTGGCAGACGACGCCGCCGACCATCAAGCGGCAGATGGAGGCGATGGAAGGGACGCGCCGGGCCGCGCTGGCGCAGCTTCGCGAGTTGGTGGATCGCGGCGCGCCGCGTGCGGCGGGGGCGAGCGGCGAGCGGACACCGAGCATGGTGCTCGATGAGCTGTGGCGGTCGGGCAAGCTGCAGCAACTGATCGAGCGGCTGGGTGGTGAGGGGGGCGAAGGCGCGGAAGGAACAGAGGTTGAGAAGGGGCGAGTGAAAGAGCAATCGGTCAGCGCGGCGATGCCGATGGAGGTGCCGCTGATCAACTCGGTCGCGGCCGGATATCCGCGGGACTTTTCAGATCTGGGGTATCCCGCGCGGGTGGCCGACAGCTATGTGCGTTCGCCGGATATTCACGACCCCGACGCTTTTGCCTGCCGCGTGGTGGGCGACAGCATGATGCCGGATTATAAGGAAGGTGATATTGTTATCTTCTCACCGGCCCGGGCGGTGACGAGCGGGGCGGACTGCTTTGTCCGGCTTGAACCGGACCACGACACGACGTTCAAGCGCGTCTTCTTTGAGACGGCCGATGGCGGCGCGATCGCGCCGAACACGGTTCGCGCGGCGGCGGGGGTGCCCGCGCCACCGCCGCACACACCGGTCACGCACATCCGGCTGCAACCGCTGAACAACAAGTATCCATCACGGGTGTTGGCACGCGAGGAGGTGTCGGGGTTGTATGTGGCGGTGAGTGTGACGAGGAAGTTGTGAGGGGAGGCAAAGGTGCCCGAGGGCAAACGACGGATGCGGGAGAGATCCGCGCCTTGATAGTTGAGCAATGTCGCATCATCTGGCGTTCATTGGTGCGGCACAGCTTGAATGAACCGTCATTGTGATGAGCCAAGTTGTCGGTGTTGATGCTGCGCCAGCTTGGGCACACGGCTCATGCCGGCCAACCATTTGGTAAAGCGTCTTCTTATCGAGGCTGAAGTCCGCACGATCTCACCACCCAACAACCTGCACAGGTTGCTCGCAGGGCGGATCACCTTTGTGCTCGACCATCTGGCCGCGGCGGAGTGTGTAGAGCGGGGCCTGGCGCGGGCAGTTGATGCGGAGGCCTTCGATGACGCCGTCGCCCAGGCCGCGGGAGATGGCGCAGAGGGTGTGGTTGAGGCGGATGATTCCGGCGGCAAGGTGGTGAGGCGTATCGCTTGATGTGTGCGGGGCGAAGCGTGGTGAGAGGCGGACCTGGCCGCCGTGGGTGTGGCCCGCGAGCAGGATGGGCAAGCCGGCGTTCGCTGCGGGAATGAGCGCGGTAGGCTCGTGGATGAGGGTGAGGAGCGGCGCGGGTTGCATGGCGAGCGATGGCGCGGAGAGAAAGTCTTCCGGGTGGTCGTAGCCAGCGAGCGTGAGGGGAGGCGAGCTCGGGCGCATGGCGAGCGCGAGCGGTTGGCGATCGAGCCAGTGAATGTGCGTTTTGTCGGATTGTTGCTTTGCCGAGCGGCGGAATGAGGGCGTGTCGTGGTTGCCGAAGATGCCGACGGCCGCGCCCGCAGGGGTGAGCTTCCATATCCGCGCGAGCTGGTCGAGCAGATCAAGCCCGAGCGGCTCATGGCGCGGGCTGTCGATGTAATCGCCGGTGAGGGCCACAAGATCGACAGTGACCGACGCGACGTCGGCGAGGAGCTGATCGAGCCACTTGTGGCGCGGCCCGCGCGCCGCGTCGAGCGGGAAGCGGATGTGGAAGTCGGTGAGGTGCAGGATCGTCAGACCATCGAGCCCGGGCGGAATGGCGGGGTGGGCGAGGGAGTGCGGAGAGAGGAATGTGGGCATCGGGATCGGACGGGCTTGATGGCGGGGCGGAAGTCTTTGAAGTCAGGATTGAGTGGACAGGAATGTGCTGGTGATCTTTGGCCCACCCTCTAGCCCCTTCCCTCTGGAAGGGGGACCGGATGGAATTGTTGCGCGGGGGTGTTCAGATGCGGTACGCTCAGGGTACATGGCGCGGCCGTTTCTCACAGCCCGATGGGCAAACCTGGCGATCGTCTCCTACGCGGTTCCGCCGGCGCTGCTCGCGGCGTATCTGCCCGTGGGGCCGGAGGGTGAGACGCTGGAGCTTGACACGCGCGACGATCTGGTGCAGGGGTCGCGTGAGATGCGGGCGTTTGTCTCGCTGGTGGGCTTCCAGTTTCAGCAGTGTCGCGTGATGGGTGTGGCGTGGCCGGGCCACACCGATTTTCCTGAGATCAACCTGCGGTTCTATGTGCGCACCGTCGGCTCGCGCCAGCGCGGCGTGGTGTTCATCCGGGAGTTTGTGGGCAAGCCGCTGATCGCGTGGGTGGCGAAGACGATCTATAACGAGCCGTATGTGGCCGCGGATTGCTGGGGAAAGGTGACGCAGGATGTGAGACGGGTACACGTGGAGTATGGCGTGAAGTGGCCGCCGGGCAGGGCGATAGCCGGCGCGGCGAAGACCGAGCAGGTTTTCAAGATCTCGGGGAACAAGCCCGTGGCGCGTCCTGCGGCCGGATCGGTGGACCATTGGTTCAAGGAACACTCGTGGGGGTTTGGCATGAAGCCCGCGAGGCGTGCCGGGCAGCCCGCGCGGGGCATGGCGTACGAGGTGATTCACCCGACGTGGGGCGTGTATCCGGTGGAGAGCTACGAGGTGAAGTTCGACTTTGCCTCGGTGTACGGGGTCGATTGGGGCTTTTTGTCGGGCAGCACACCGGTGAGTGTGCTGTTGGCGGTGGGGAGCGAGGTGGCGGTCTTTCCGGCGCGGAGCGGGGTTGGGGTGCGGTGGGGTGTGAAGAGGGATGAGGGGCAAGGATCATCGCATGGACCAAGATGATGGCTGTGTTCGATCAACCCCTAACGTTTCCCCCGCGTATGGAGGTTGAAGAGTGAGGCGGTGGTCGTTACCCTACCTCTTCGACTGCTGACCCGATTGCACGCTGCACCCGAACCGGAGTTTGACCCATGGCGAAGATGTTCTATTCGATCGATGAAGCCGCCGAGAGGCTCGGGAAGTCGAGCGAAGAGGTGAAGGCGCTGGCGAGTTCGGGGCAGTTGCAGGAGTTCCGTGATCGCGATCGGCTGATGTTCAAGCGCGAGCAGGTCGATCTGCTGGCGGGCGATGATACCGGCGACATTCCGCTTGCCGACAGCAAGGGTGGCTCGGGCCTGACGCTCGCGCTCGACGATTCGGCGGGCGGCGGATCGGGTGAGATCGCCATTGACGAGGCTTCGAGCAAGGAGCGATCGGGAATCTCGATCTTTGATACTGAAAGCACCGAAGAGGGCGACTCGAACGCGGTGACGCGCATCACCAATGCGGCGACCGCGCCCGAGTTGACGCTCGATTCGGTTGGCAGCGGCTCGGGCCTGCTCGACCTGACGCGCGAGGGTGATGACACGTCGCTCGGTGCCGATCTGCTTGAGGATGTCTACAAGGGCGATGAGGATGGCGCGACGGCCGATACGCAGGGCAGCTCGGGCCTTTTTGAGCCAACCAACGCGGCCTCGGATGTTTCGGCTTCGGCCGCGGGCGGCGGAACAATTGGGATGGTAATGGCCGAGCCTTATGACGGGGCGGGATCGGGGCTTGCCGGTGGCGCGGCCCTTGGCGCGGCGGTCGTCTGTGCGTTTACCCTCGTGGCGACGGTGATCGGCCTGACCGACAGCGGGCGCAACGTTGTGACCGAAATGGTGGCCGGAAACTTCGCGATGTGGATCGGCATTCTGGCGGGCGTGATCGTGCTCTGCACGATCGTCGGCTGGCTGGTGGGACGCAAGACCACGGCTTGACCCTGAGCGCGATGGTGGGTCTGCCGGGCTGATGACATCTCTAAAATACAACGGCCCCCGGATGATCCGTCGGGGGCCGTTGGCATCTTCATTCGGCATTTATAGCCGCTCTCTTCGAAGTCATGGACAGCCAGCAAAGTATGCCGCGAGGAAGTCAAAGATATCCTGCACGGTCACGGCGGAGCTGCCGTTCACATCCGCCGATTGGTAGCATGGATAGCTTGGTGGCGTTGATGCGACGAGGCGTGGTGTGAATTATGCGGCCAGAAAGTCGGAGATATCGTGCACCGTCACGCCCCCGGTGCCGTTGAAGTCGGCGACGCTGCAACTGCTTGCGCAACTTGTAAGGTTCGGGTCGCGCTGGTCTGGTATGGTGTCACCCTCGCAGTCGCCGAAGATGACAAAGCCTTATGCGGAACGGATGCCCGCCTCCCCGTCACAAATCTGGGGCCAGACGACCTATGGGTTGCCCGCAACATCGGAGCTTCGGATCGAGTTGCCCGCCTTGGGGTGGAGCATGTAGATGCCGGGTGCCACACGAAAGCCGACCTTCGGCAAAAGGGTGATGGCCCGCCGCAGAATCGAATCCGTCTCCGTCTCGCTCGGGCCAAAGACATCAAACGCGGAAGTCACGTCCGTCCAAGAGCAGGGAGAAACGCTCCATGGGGCGTTCGGATCAGGCGAAGGAAATGGACGGGCCTTGATCGTGACGTGCTGAGCCCAGATCAGTGATGGGTTGTTCCTCTTGATCGGACCATAAAACCGTGCCGCTACACGTACGCCGCTATGAAACAGCACTTCGGAAAGTCCATCATCAACTCCGGCACCATCGTGCGGCGGAAAGCAATCGGTCTGGTAGAGGTGGAAGGGGGCGAGGTCGACTGCGCCGCCGCCGAGATCATCTGAGAATCTCTCGTAGTGGGGAGCAATGTCCAAGGAATCTGGCGCGGCGTGTGGGTCCAACGAAATGGCCGTTACGGGCGGCGGAAGCTGATCCGCGCCGACAACGACGCGGCCTTCCCATCCGCCGGTCGTGAGGGTGTTGTTGGCGTTGATGACGATCTGGCCGGCGAGGCTCTGCTGATCGAGCATGAAAATGCCGGCGCGTTCCGCGCTCACAGTTTCGCCCGCGAATGTCCGCCGACCTCGGGGTGATTGCTCGTCGGAGGCGCACCATGACAATCCGATTGGATCGCAAATGTCACCCATGGTACCGAGGCGTCCACCGATAACGATCTTCTCAAGTGTCGACAGCTTGCGAAGGTGCATTTCCCCGCCCAGGTTTGCATCGATCGTGGCGAGTGAACAGTTCTGAAACCAGAGATCCGACTGCGGCGCGACGCACCCGATACGCAGCGCACCTATCGAGGCGTAGTTGTTCTCGATGTCGTCGGCAACCTCACCATTCACAAAGTCGAGCTGACCCGACCAGACAACCCCGGTTTCCATCGCTCCATGTACTCGGAGTGTACCGATCTCGGGTGCTTCGATTCGTGGACGTGAGCACTTTCCGCCGGTTGTGTGGTTCAGCGACATCGAAGCTGTTTCCAGGCTTTCAATACGCACTTCTGCGCGGATCACCGAGTCAAGTGTGCCGCCATCACCCGACCCAGGATAAAACCACGGGTTGTTCGGTGCAATGGTGTAAGGATAATCTGCAGGATCAATGTTATGAGGTGCTCTCGCACCACCGCTGACGCCAATGCAGCCGCGCTGGAAGTTGGCATTTGCATTCGCATTTGCGTACGGCTCCGCTGGGGCGCCGGTTCCGAAGACATCCGGGCCGGGAGGCGCATCCAAGCCGATGCGAATACTCGCGATGGTTCCGGCGGGATCATTCGGATTTTGCGGATCGGGTCTTCCGTAGGCGACAATCGAGCCCTTGAGCTGCCTGCCGATGATGATCGGCTGCGTGATTGAACGACCGACAATGTCGGCGTAGTTCTGCATGTAGTCCACAGTGATCGGTGCGTTGATGTCGCCCCGAACAAGAGTTCCGAAGTGCGCGTTCTGCATGTAGCTTGTCGCCAGATTGGTAGCCCGCACGATGCCGTTGAGGTCGCCGCCAGTCTCGAGCAGCCGAAGCGAGCCATCCTGTTCCGGGCCAAGGGGCGACTCGTTGAGGGATGGCGAGGTGCCCGACCTGACATCGACGTAGAGGTTCCGATCCAGCGGTACCGTCAAGGCACTCTCATCCACGATCCGGACCTGATCAATGCCGTCGGCGGCCCAGATTTTGACCTGATCGGTTGGTGTGCCGATCGGGCGCGTGGAGAAGATGGTTCGGATGGTGCCGCGCTGACAGATGATGTCACCCGTGATCGCCTCGCCGCTGGCGGGTGTGCCGGGGTCGAGGACACGCACGGCGAAAATGTCGCCGCCGACCGCGATGATGTTGCCAGCGACGCTCTTGCCCGCGCGGATCTGGCCCACGGCATCGATGAAACTGCCGACGAACGGGCCGGTGGCAACGGCATGGATGTTGCCGTTGATCTCATTGTCTGATTGAACACGAACGATCTGGTTGACCTCGACATCCGGAGCGGCGGGGTCGCTGCCGCGGTGTTCGATGGCACCCGTGACGGAAATGGAAGCGCGGGTCTTACCGCGGGTAGCCGAGTCGGTGATGAGCAGGCCGCCGAAGTTGACGCAGGCCGGGTCGAGGTCTTCGCCACTTGAACTGAGAGAGGTTGGATCTTCAGAAGCGCCGACAACTGCCACGAACAACGAAGCCTCGCTTGCCAATTCGCCCGTGATCGTCACGCGGCCGATGTTCCCCAGCGGTGAGCCGCAATGGCTGATGAACAGGATGTTGTCGCCCGACCATCCAGAAATGTCGAACGAAAAATCCGTGTTCGCCTGTTCACAGCGGACGATCGTCGGTGTTCCCTCCGAAATCGATCGAAACAACCTGACCGGGCCGCTGCCCGAGGTGCAGGTGGTATTGCAGTCATCCGCGAGCGTGAGCGGCCCGAGGCAGACGGCGAGTGCTACGGCGGGCAGAAGTTTCCTGAAAAAGTACATAATGCTGGTCTCCGTTGTTTGCGACGAGCACACGAAAGGAAAACCAAACACAACCCGACGGCGCTTGTGCCGGGCGCAGGAATGGACGATGCGATGCGAAAGCCAAACCCGAGCGTAGGAATGTGCGGGAACTCATCCCCCTTTATTCGGAGCCAATCAACTAGCTCTGCTTGACCAGAGTCCTGTCCCCAAAACGACCCATCGAAAACCCGGAATCTCTGACCGGAGCTGGAAACCGTGATCGTCTCCGTCCACTCCGTCGTCCCCCCGGCGACATCGAGCAATCCCCAAGGGCTTTGCACCGTCGGATACGACCCGAGCGGCACGGCGTATTGCGATACACCCGGATAGTTTCGGTTATCCCACCCCGCGTTGGCCTCGGAGGGCCGCCCGTTTACAAGCACACCCGGCGGGCCGTAGACTGGCGCGGTGTCGCGGCTGATGTTGTAGTTCCACCAGCGTGGCTCATCGGGTCCGTTGCCGTTCGGGTCAAAGTGGCTCGCCTTGAACATCTCATCGAACGTCGGTATCCAGTAGCGCGCGCCCGGCGTGTGCGATTGCTGATCCGTGAAGCGAATGTTTGGAACGCCGGTCTCAAACCCGAACGTGCTCACGTCGTACGCCCCGCTGAGGAATGCCTCGCGGTTGGTCTGCTTGTTGTTGCAGAGCCAGTTGCAATAGATCGCCGCCATCCGCCACGAGATGTCTCCGACCGGCCGCATTTCGTTGCCCGGTGGCACGCGCCACCGCTGTCCGCCGGGCGTGGTCGGCGTCGTTCCCACCGCGCCCCAGAAGTCCGGCGGGATCAGGTGTGGGATGCGATCATTGGAGGGTCGGTCGAAGGCCACGTTGAAAAACTCCGTCCACTGCGCGGTCGTGACCTCGAAGCGCCCGATCGAATACCCGTAGTTCACCCCGCCCCGGTTGTGTACGAAGGCGTTCGGATTGTCGGCCCGGTACGGCGCATTGCCCACCGCGCCGATGCGCACGAGGTCGATCCCGCTGAGCGGGTCGATATCGGCGCTTGCTGTGTGTGAAGACACCATGACCATCGCTGCTCCCAACAGGCCACGCGATATCCGTGGAGACACTCTCGCCACACGCCTGTTCAGGCGGAGGGTGGTGAACGGATGAGGCACAACGCTTGGATGGAGCATGAGCGGACCTTTCTTTCGCGCCAGCGGTTTCGAGAATCATCTCGAAGCCGCCAGCGGGATGAACACACGGGTCGCTCGCTCCGGTCACTCAGAATGTACCCGATGAAGCAGGGTGCGCGATGCGAAAGGGTCCGAGAATGCTCGCAAAAAATCGCTCTTTGACAACATTTACAATCCCACAATCCAGCGTTCGTGGTTCGTCAACCAACTCTTCAGGTGTCTGCACCGATCCCGCATGGTCACCCGCCGGTTGCCGGTTCGCGTTGGCCGAGCGCGTATGTGCGCGACTACTGGCAACCGGTGAAGTAGCTGTCAAGGAAGGTGAAGAGATAGTTGAGGGTGATGGCAAGCGTGGTGTCTGCGTCGGCGCGATCGGAGTTGGTGATGAATGCATCGATGTAGCCGAAGATGTCCTGGACCGTGAGCGCGGCATCGTTATCGAAGTCGCCGGGGCAGAGGCCGTGATCGACAGGCCACCGCGAGTAAGAAGAACAACGACCGGCGAGATAGCATCGCCTAACCCGCAACGGAAAAGTTTCCGTCGATATCCTCGCAACGTCAATCATGCTTCAGTCCTGAGCCCTTTTCAGCCAATCGCAACTCTCCCACCCACCCACTCTCGGCCTCACCGCCCACCACCCAACCATGCCTGACACCACCGCCATTGCGCAGACTGTTGATGCCGCCACCTCCGCCGCCGCCGCGGGCCTGTTTACTGCGGACAATGCCGCCGCGTTGCTCACGCTCACGGGGCTTGAGATCGTGCTGGGGATTGACAACATCGTGTTCATCGCGATTTTGTGCGGGCGGTTGCCGCCCGAGCAACGGAACCGTGCGCGGCTGATGGGGCTGAGCCTGGCGATGTTCATGCGGATCGGGCTGCTGTTCAGCATCTCGCTGATCATGCGGCTGAAGGCGGAGTTATTTTATGTCGGGAGCGTGATCGACCACCACTTCACCGGGAAGGACCTGGTGCTGTTGGTTGGCGGGCTCTTCCTGCTGGTGAAGGCGACGCTTGAGGTTCACCACAAGATCGAGGGTGAGGGGACCGATTCGGCGCATCTGCCGGGCGATGTTCATGGCAAGGGCGCGACGGGGGTGAGCGTGGCGCCTGTGAAGGCCAGGAGTGTCAGCTTCAAGTCGGTGCTCTTCCAGATCCTGCTGCTTGATCTGGTGTTCAGCCTTGACAGTGTGATCACCGCGGTGGGCATGGCCAAGAGCATCAACATCATGGTCGCGGCGGTGGTGATCTCAGTTCTGATCATGCTCGCTTTCTCAGGCTACGTGACGCGCCTGATCGAGCGTTACCCGACGCTCAAGATGCTGGCGCTGAGCTTCCTGCTGCTCATCGGCTTCACGCTCGTGGTCGAAGGGTGCGGCAAGCACATCGAGAAGGGGTACATCTACTTCGCGATGGCGTTCAGCCTGGGGGTTGAGTTGTTGAACATTTGGGTGCGGAATCGGAGTGCGCGGAAGGTGGCGTGAAGGTCGATCGGAAGTGCATGGAGACTTGCTAGATTCGCGAAGATCACTCCATGACGCGCTGTATTTCATGGGCTGCAGAAACTCGATTCTGCACGATCTGCGCGAGATCCAGTTGCGCGGGAGCTGGTCAATGTTCGGCGGTCATTTGCCCGTAGTAGTCTTGAAGCACACTGTACAGCTCCGGCAGAAACTCCCGCATTTCGCGGGCACGTTCGAAGAAGGCCTCCGTGGCGACGGCAAAGAACTCGGCGGGGTTGGTGGCGCCGTAGTAGTCGATGAGGCTGGGCGCGCCGGTCTGGGCGCGGCGGACGAGGTCGTTGAAGTGTGTACTCATCACGCGCTTCCAGCGGTCATAAGCGTCCTTGCTCTTGAGCGGTGGTGTTCCATCGACCACACCATCGAGAAAGTCGAGCTTGTGGGCGAACTCATGCAGCACGAGGTTGCGTCCGTCGGAGGCGTTGCGTCCGCCCTCGCGCGCGTGTGCCCATGAGACGATGATTGGGCCGCCGAACTGGCCCATGTAGTGCGCTTCACCAAGGTTGCTGTGGCCCTCGGTCATCACGCCGCCCGGTCCTTGCCGCGCGCTGGGGGCGACGAACCCGCTCGGATAGACAAGGATGGTCTGCACGTTGGGGAAGATGGGATCGGATGCGAGGTCGATCTCCATCCCGATGAGCAGCAGGGCGGCCTGCGCGGCGATGATCAGCTTCATCTCCTCGGTCAGCTCGAGGCCCGCGCACCCTTCCCAGTTTTTTTCACGGAGCATGATGCGGGCCAGCTTCACAAGCCGCGCTCGCTCCTCGTCGTTCAGCGCGCCCCAGAACCCGAGGTTGGTCGAGAGCGTGCGGATCTCCTGCACACTGGGTGCAAGCTCGACAACATTCTTTCGACGGTAGCGGCGCAGCATAGTCACCATGGTTGGCTCGATGTCTCCCTCGCACATCGGGGGAGTTGGGAGATTGGGTCGAGCGGCGAACAGATGCCGCGTCGATCGATAGGACAGGAGGCAAGTGGCGCGCCGCGTAAGCGGGCCGATCCATTCCCGTCCGCAGGCAGCGCGAACGAGGCCACGCGGCGATACAACGCTTCCGACGTGGCATGAGCTCGATTGTTCGTGCCGCACGACTCGGGTCACTGCCATTCCGGCATCCGTCTCACTTCCGATAAGCCGGTTGTTTACCGGGCGTGATTCAGGGCCCTTCAATTGGCAAGAGTGAAGTCCGTGAATGCGCGTCGCGTGCCTTGTGTCCAAAGGCACGCGAAAGAGCGGAAGGAATGCTCGAATCCTCGAATCGCAGATCGCGTCCAATTTTTGGAAAGACTCTGCGCCAACTGCTGGCCAGCGTTGAGGTCATGATTCAGGGCTGAATGCCCAGCGGCACGATTGTCGATCAATCTTCCAATGCCAACCTGCACATCACCTCGATACCCGTCGGCAGGGCATCGTCGTTGAAGTCGTACTCCGGCTGATGGAGGCTCGGATATTTCTGGCGATCGGGTGGCTTGACACCGAGGACAAAGAAGCAGGCCGGAACGTGGTGACCGTAGTATGAAAAGTCTTCACCACCCATCGTGGGCTCGCCGACGATCTGCACGCGATTGTCACCAAGGGCGCGCACCGCGACGCGGAAGAACTTGTCGGTCATGGCCGGGTCGTTGTGCGTGACGGGGTATCCGTCATCCCAATCGATCTCGGCGCGGCAGCCGAATGCCGCGGCCATCTGCCCGGCAATCTGGAAGAAGCGCGTGCGGCCCAGCTCGCGCGTCTCCTGGCGGATGGTGCGCATGGTGCCGATGAAGGTCAGCTCGCGTGGGATGATGTTGCTTGCTGTTCCCGCGTTGATCTGGGCCACGGTGACGACGATCGAATCCTGCGGCGCAACATTGCGACTGACGATCGACTGGAGCGCGGTGATGATGTGCGCGGCACAGACGACCGGATCGGCACTGAGGTGCGGATAGGCGGCGTGCGCCTGCTCACCAATAATCTTGACGTTGAAGTTGTCGGTGCTCGCCAGCAGTGGGCCGGGGCGCGAGCCGACAATGTTCAGGTTAAGCTGCGGCCAGCCGTGCAGGCCGAAGATCTCGCCAACAGGCGAGCCCAGGCCGCCCGCGCCCTCGCCGCGAAGCACACCTTCATCGCAGAGTCGCTTGCCACCCGCGCCGCCCTCTTCGGCGGGCTGAAAGATCAGCAGCACGGGCCGCGGGCGGTAGGCGAGCTTGCTGAGCACGCGTGCGACGCCGAGCAGGTTGGCGGTGTGACCATCGTGGCCGCAGGCGTGCATCACGCCGGGGCGCGTGCTGGTGTAGGGTGCGCCGGTCTGCTCATCGATGGGCAGTGCATCCATATCAGCGCGGAGCGCGACCGCGCTCCGCGATTCACCCGCGGCATCGGTCGCGGGAAGATAGCCGATCACACCGGTTCCGCCCGCGAGCCCCGCCTTGGTAGGGATGCCAAGGCGAACAAGCTCGGCGGCAACAACACCGGCGGTGCGCTGTTCTTCATAGGAGAGCTCGGGGTGCGCGTGCAGATCGCGCCTGATGCGGATGATGTCGGCGAGGTCTTCGCGGATCATCGAGCGGAGCTTGTCGGCGGGAATGCGGGCGGGGATGGAATCGACGGTGGGCATGGGCAATCGTAGTTTCGATTCTGGCGGCGTCATAGTCCTGTGGACAATCCTCAACTCATCGGCCCTTGAGCACTTCGCCGCAGATTTTCATGGCGGCTTCGATGTTGTCGGCGACTCTCTCAAGGTCGAGTTCGGAGAGGCTGGTTCGCTGCCTATGAAGTGGATCACGGATGGGACTGGCATCACCAGGGACAGGTCCTGCCGAGAGATCCATCGACCTCGGCATGGGCAGGGTTCTTCCCTCGCCCTTCGCCAGTATGGCCTCGCACTCTGGAGAGAGCAGAAAGTCGATCAATAAGGCGGCGTTTGCAGGGTGCCGGGCACCTTTGACCAGTGCAACGGTGTTGGGAATCTGCATGGCCCCTTCGGGGAATGGTAACTGATCGTGCAATCCGCCGAGGGTGCGCTTGTGCCAGAGCAGCGCGGGGACGTTGGAGATCGCGACAAAGTCAACAGGCCATCCATTGGCCTGAGCTTGCAGCGCATCATCTGAATCTGTCAACCCCAGCCACATCTCGCCCGAACCAACCGCACGCGCGACGGCCGCGTTCCCTTCGTACAACCTCAGTCCGTTGGCCGCAACGCTCGTGAGCCACGTGCGAAGGATGTCGTCACCCAGCGCGTGGATGGCACCCATGTGTCCGCGGGTTGTGCCAAACTCCGGGCGTGCCATGGCGATGCGGTCCTTGAACTTGGCATCGGCGAGGCCCGCGAGATCGTTCGGAACATCTTTCGCATCTATGCGTTTGGTGTTGTACGCCAGCACGCGCACACGCCGCGCAAACCCGTACCAGGTGCCGGCGCCGGCGCGCAGCTCTGTGGGCCATGGCGCAGGTTTAGAGCGTTCGATTGTGCTCGTATACCTTTCAAGCACGCCCGCGCGGGCCAGGCGAATGGTTCCGAACGGCTCGCTCGACCACCAGACATCGGCGTTGGACTGCGCACGGTCATGCTCATCAAGCAGGCGATTGACCAGCCCCGTGGTCTTGGTCGCTTCGGTGTCGAAGACGGCCCGAACTTTGACACTGGTTTTTTTCTCAAAAGCATCGAAGACGGGCTGCGCGACGGGTGCATCGGCCGAGCAGTAGACGATCACTTCCGTTGGTGATGGGCTCGACGGCGGCACGGGTTTTCGTATCGCGTAGATCGCGATTGATACGATCGGCAGGAGCAGGATCGACACACTCCATACAGATAACCCGGGCCATCTGCGACCACCTGTTATGACCATGTGCAGAGGCTCCGCTTGAAATGCACTTACTTCTTAGGACCAGCATCCTCAGCAGGTGCCGCGGCGGGTGCGGAGGGGGCAGGGGGGGCGGGGGGGGCGGGGGACTTCTTTTCATCAACCGGTGCGCTCGCTTTGCCCTTGAGCCTTCCGAAGTAGCTCTTGATCGCGTCGTGATATTCCCGTGGAATCAGGTTGTTCTCGATCGCTTCGGTCGCGTTCTGATCGGCGGCCGTCACCGCCTGGCTGAACGCGGCGCGGCTCTCACCACGAATGCTCTCGCCTTCGACGAGTTTGCTCGAAACGATCGGACCATCGCCCTTGGCCCCGATGGACTTCCTTTTCTCTGTGCTGAAATCAGCGCGTGACTCGCCGGGATTTCCGCCCTGACCGAGGCCCGGCCCGCCGCGACCGTTACCCATCGCTTCGTTCCATCCCGAACTCCACGGCTTGGTTGAGGCCGAGCCTTTGCTATCGCCTTCGCCCATGCCGTTGCACTCGCCCATGCCCTTGGTGTCGCCATCCTTGCCCATCTGCGCCATGGCGCTCTTGCACTCGCTCATCGCGGCCTCGGCCATCTCCATCTCTTGCGAGAGCGATTCCATCTGGCTGAGTTGTTCGCTCATCTGCTGTCCACCTTTTTCGCCCGGCTCGCCGGGCTCGCCACTCTTGCCAGCCTTGCTCATCTCGCTCATGGCCTCGGCCATGGCCGACATGCCATCCTTGCATTCCATGCCGCCCTCGGCCATTTTCTGCATCGCCTCTTTCTGCTCTGGCGAGAGATTCTGATTCTTCTCAAGGGCCTTCTGCATCGCCTCCTTGCTGGCGAGGGCTTCTTTGGGAATACCCGCCTGCTCCAGGACCTTTTCCATGGCCTTCTGGTCTTGAGCGAGTTGCTTCATCTGCTCGCCGAGTTTGCCGAGTTGCTCGGCCATCTTCTGCTTATCGGCGGCCGACATGTTGCTGTCAGAGGAGAGCTTGTCCTTCACCTTCTCCAGCGCGGCCTTCGCGGCGGAAAAATCGCCCTTGGCCAGAGCCTTGGTGAGTTCACTGGTCTCGGTACCGGGCTGCTTGAGCTGCTTCAACTGCGCCTGCATCGCGTCAAGCTTCTGCGCTTGCACACCCGTGCGCAGTTCTTCGAGTTGCTCGGCCTTCTTTGAGAGCAGCGCGACCGTGGCCTTGCGGACTTCCTCGGCGGTTTTGGGCTCGGGCTTATCCGAGGCCGCGCCTTCGAGTACTTTTTCTTTTTCGATGCTCGGGATCTTGGCCGTAAGCTCTTCGACTTTTTTCAAACGCTCTTCGCTTTCGCGCTTGACGTTGATGATCTCGACTTCCTTCTTTTTTTCGGCCACCGAGCTGGCAAACCAGCCCATGACATCGAGCTTGGGGAGCGCGAGGAAGATCACCGCAAAGCTCAGGCCCATCGCCACAACCACGGGCCAGAAGCGTGGTGGTTGGATGGGTACCGCTTGCCCAACATTCACGCCGCGCGCGAGGCGCGAGGCACTTTCGATGGTCGCTTTGGACCACGAGTCGGATTGTCTGGAGACATAGATCGCGGTGCTCAGGCTCTCTCGGAGGTTGGCCCCCTCATCAACCCGGCGCGCCACGGCCAAGGGCTTGGGTCGGCGGGCGATGGCCCAGACCAGCCCTGCGAGCACCGTCGCGCCCGCGCCCCATGTGCCGACCGACTTCCACATCCACGCGCTCTCGATGCCCACACCCGCATCGGTGGCGGTGCTGCCGAGACGCGTGGCCGCTGTTTGTGTGAAACCGAGCAACTGTTCAACAGTCCGCAGAATGATCGCCGCGCCGATCAGCACGCCGAGGGCGACGACCGATCCGCGGATAAAGTTGATCACCCCGATCCGCCACGCCGCCCTGCCCAGCACGCGATTGATCTCGTTCATGGCTTACCTTCGTTGCTAACCCGGAATCACTCCACCGGACACGCGGCGTAACTGACCGTGTGCCCACGACCCATCCGATACCTTATTACCAGTGATCGGCCCGACCAGACGCGGAAAGAGTCAAAGTACGGCATAATCCTATTAAATACCAAATATTTTGTCCACTGTCAAGTGATTCTGATCGTATTTCTCAAATTTAAGTATGCCGTGGACACGCCAGACACCCTTTCAGATCAACGAACTCTTCGCGTCGCAGCGAGGCGCGGACCCTGTGGGCCTGCGTCTGCACCTGTTCTTTGGGTGTGCGTACCTGTTTTTGGCCGCGTGGCCGACGACGTTTGTCGATTGGTCCGCGCTCTGCCTGCTGGTCTGCTGGGCCATCCGGATGATCTCGCACCATCGCATCCTCGGCCCACTTTGGTGGGATGGGCTGGCTCGACTGGGCATTCTCTGGACACTCTGGCTTGCGCTCTCGCTGCTTTGGACCGCGGGCACGAGACGCGACTGGCTGTTTGACATTGGCTCGATCCGCTACGCGTTGGCCATTCCGTTGCTCTACCCCATCATTGATCGGCGCGTGTGGCTGATCGGCGCGTTGGCACTCGGCTTTGTCTGCGCCGAGTTCTCGCAGCTCATCCACTTCATCGGCCTTCACTCTGGTATCCGCTCGATGACCTGGCAGCGCGACCCGGCACGCATTTCGGGCTGGCTTGATCCGGTCGTTGCCGGATCGCTGCTGTGCGCCGCGCTTGGGTTGTTTGGCGGGTTGGCGATGGCGAAGGTTGGGCGCGTGCGTGTTGTCGCGGCCATACTTGTGGGGACGACACTGCTGGCGATACTTGCGACCGGCACGCGCGGCGCGTGGATCGCCGCGGCCGCGCTCATTGGGTTTTTGTTGCTGGTTCATCTGATCCGCAATGGTGCCGCGCGAGGTTTCTCTCGCACCCGATTGGTGCTCTTCATCATCGGCACAGTGGGTGTTGTGGGCACGGGGCTGATGTTCGCACCGGGCGCGGCGAGAACTCGCTTTGATAAAGGTGTGGCCGAGGTGACCAACGCGATGCGGCGCGGTGACTACACCAGCGACACCGGCCAGCGGCTCTCGATGTGGATGTGGGCGATGCGGTGTATCCGCCAGAGCCCGATCATCGGAGTCGGAGCGGGTGGGTACAAACCATGGTGCGAGGAGCAACTGCGAATCGAGCGTGGATCCGTGGCACTCGATGGTGCAGGTTTGGTGCCGCTGCTGCCCGCACCGCACGCGCACGCGCATTCGTGGTTTTTGCACGGCGCGGCCACGCTCGGCCTTGTTGGCTTTGGGCTGCTGCTTGCCATGATCGTGCTCGCCATTCGATCGATCGTCAATCGACCGCCATCAGACGGGTTGGCGGTTCCGCTTGCGCTGTTCGGCCTCACGCTGGCGGGTCTGTTCGACACCATTCACGTCAACCAGCAGACCGCCAACCTTTTCTACATCCTTCTGGCCCTCAGCGTGACCATGCGGCCGGGAGAGCCGGAACTTTCGGGCGCGCCGCGCGCCACTTCCTGAAGTCCAGGCACGCCGAGCCATGCACATTCTTCTTGTTACTCCGCGTCTGCCCGTTGCGCCCTATTCGATCGGCCCGATGGTCGGCGCGATAGCGCACGCGCTGATCGGTCGTGGGCACCGACTCACGATCGCCGCCGACAGTATCGAAGATCCATTGATGTTCGAGGGGTGCGGGCTTTGCACGCATCGCGATTTTTCGCAGACTTCCACGGACTTTCCGCCCGGGTTCGAGCGCTGGTACACGCTCATGCGCGGGCGCATCGATCACGATGCCTCGCTCTCGTTTGCCCGCGCGTGCGCGGCCGATGTGATCTTTCCGCTCGACCCGACCCGCCGCGCGTGGCTGGCGCAGAACAGTCACACACGTTCGTTCGTCGGGTTTGCAGCGCACTTGGTTAAGCATTATGCGGTCTTCCTGCCGCACGTTCCCGATACGCGGGCGCACGCCAAGGCTCGCACGCTGGCGGCCACCGACCTGCCGCGATTCAGCCTTCTCGCACCGGCCACGGCGATGGAGCGTGATGGGTACCGCGCCTCGGTTCGTGCCGCGATGGATGTTGCTCCCGGCCGCATGGTGCTTGTGCTTTCAGCACCAGAGTCGTTCGGATCGAGACTTCAGGCTCTGCTCGGTTCGCTCGCGATCATCGCGCGCGATGATCGCGAGCGAGCACCGGTTCTGCTTGCGCTCGCGCGCGATACATTCACGCTTCGTGCGGGCGCGACGCGCGCGGGCGTGCTCGGCTCACTGCGCATCTTTACACCGACGGCCGACATCCGCCCGGCGCTTCTGGCCGCGGACTATGCACTCGCGCCGTTTGCAGCGCGGGTTCGCGAGCAACCCTTGACCGGCGCACTCGGTCGATTGGTGACCGATGCCCTGTGGCTCGGGACACCTGTCATCGCATTGGCAAGGGCCATGGGTGCGGATCTGATTGCTGCGCGCGGCGAGCGCGCGGCCACACCGGGAGTGCTGGTGCCCGAGGAGACTTGTCAAGCATGGGTTGCCGCGTTGCGCATGGCTCAGGATCCGGCGACGCACATATCGGCACGGGCCGAAGCCGAACAGGCCGCGCTGGCTTTGAGCTTTGCGGGCTTTGTGGCCGGTCTTGAGGGGGCACTGCTCGATGTCAAACGGTGATATTTGCCAGCAAAGCCCTCATCGTGCGGGTTCCAATTGAGCGCGACCCGCCCAACAATCACCCCGCATGACCGCGCTCGCACCTCCACATCATACATCCCTCCGCACGCACGCCCCGCAACCAATCCGGCACGAGGGGGTTGACGAGGTCACCGCGCGTGCCGAGCAAACGCTGACCGATGCGCTCGACGCGCTTCTGGGCAAGCTGCGCACCGATCGTGCGCCCGCCGCCGCGCCCGACTCGCTACACTGGTGCGCCGAGCTTGAAGGCGATTCGATCCTCTCTTCTGAGTATCTGCTGATGAAGCTGATCCTCGGTCACGAGAACGACGAACCACGCCTCGCGCCGATCGCGCACGTCGCCACGCATCGGGGCCACTCGAGTGCCGTGCGCCCACAACCGACCCGCACGACGCTCGAACGGATAGCCAATCACCTCAGGCTTACCCAGCGTGATGATGGAGCGTGGGGCCAGTACCCCGGCTCGCGTCACGATGTCTCGGCGTGCGTCAAGGCGTACTTTGCGCTGAAGTGTTTCGGTGATGCGCCCGATGCGCCGCACATGAAGCGGGCGCGCGAGCGCATCCTCGAGCTCGGCGGTGCGGAGCGCTGCAACACGTTCAGCACGTTCTACCTCGCCTGTCTTGGCGCGGTCTCGTGGGAGGCCTGCCCTTCCATCCCGCCCGAGCTTGTTCTCCTGCCACGGTGGTTTCCGTTTCACATGGACAGAGTCGCGGCGTGGACACGGACCATGATTCTACCGCTGGCGATCTGCTCGGCGCTCAGGCCCGTGCGCGCGTTGCCGCCCGCGATGCTGATCGACGAACTGTTCGTGGAACTGCGGAACAAATCGCGTCTGAACCAGGCTCTTGATCGCGATGAGCCGATCGGATGGAAGAACTTTTTTCTGGTGTGTGACAAGCTGCTCAAGCTCGCGCAGCGAATGAAGATCACGCCCATGCGGGCCAGCGCGCTCAAGGCCGCCGAGGAATGGATCATCGACCGTGTGCGGCCAGAGACCACCGAAGGTCTCGGCGCGATCTTTCCGCCGATGGTCTATCTGCAGATCGCGTTTCAGGCACTCGGCTACAAGCGCACCCACCCACTGATCGTGAAGGCCGAGCGCGACCTCGACGACTTCATGGTCGATGAACCCAACGATGACCCGCGCCTCGACCACGTGCGCCTTCAGCCCTGCTTCAGCCCGGTGTGGGATACAGGCATCGCGTTGTATGCCGCGACGGAGGCGGGCCTCACGGCCGCGAACGATCCGCGCATCGCCCGCGTCTGCGATTGGCTGCTCGCCCGCCAGGTCACCACGACGGGCGATTGGATTCGCAATCTGAAGCCGGAGGACCGCTCGATTCGCGTCGGCACCGGGCCTGATGATGCCGCCGCGTGGGCCTTCGAGTATCACAACGACTGGTACCCCGATGTTGACGACACGGCGATGGTCGCAAAGGCGCTGCACCGTGCCACCGACTTCGGCCCTGCGAGGGCGGTGCCCAGCAACACGAACCCTGTCGCTCAGTCGTCTGATCTTGCTCGTTACCGCCAAGCCGCACTCCGCGCGGCACGGTGGGTGCTCGCGATGCAGAACGATGATGGGGGCTGGGCCGCGTTTGACAAGACCACCGACCGACCTTGGATGGAGGCTGTTCCCTTTGCGGATCACAACGCGATGCAGGATCCCTCGTGCTCGGATATCACTGGTCGTGTGATTGAGTCGCTGGTCACCTGCGGCGTGCCCACCGACCACGGCGCGATCACTCACGCCGTTGACTATCTGCTGCGCACGCAACAGCCCGAAGGGTGCTGGTGGGGCCGATGGGGCAACAACTACATTTACGGAACGTGGCAGGCGCTTGGGGGCCTTTCGCACGCGGGCTTGCCGCGCTCGCACCCGACGATGCAGCGCGCCCTTGCATGGATCACATCCATCCAGAACTCGGATGGTGGCTTCGGGGAATCGGCGAACAGCTACCTTGACCGATCGCTCATGGGCCAAGGACCGAGCACCGCCTCGCAGACCGCGTGGGCGCTGGCGTGTCTGTTGTACTTTGTCGAACCGGTCTCACTCGAACCGGGCCGCAAGCACGCGCTTTCCATCACGTCCTCGACCATCACCCGCGCGGTTTCGTGGCTCTGTGATCATCAGTTGTGTGCCGACAAGCCACCGTTTGAGCCGGCACAATGCACAGGGGTCGAGACCTTCACACCCGGCACCAACGATCTCGCCGCGACCGACTTCATCCATGATCGCGCCGGCTCGTGGAACGAACACCACTTCACCGGCACGGGCTTTCCCAAGGTCTTCTACCTTCGCTACAACATGTACCGCCACTACTTCCCGGTCATGTCGCTGGCCCGGTTTGTCCGACTCGCTCGCACGTCTGGCTGAGCTTTCACGCTCGCCTTCCTCTCCACCAGCAATCACGATACTCGCGCATCAAAGAACCCCCGGGCCAGAAGGTCCGGGGGCTTGAGGTGGTTTTTCATGCGATCCGACTTAAGGTCGGTTCACTGTCGATACGCCAAGGCAAGCGATACGCCGCAGCAAGCAATCGCGTGCTTGCCTGCCGCGGCCATCAAACCGAGGCTTCTCTTACGGACAACCCGTGAAGAACGCCTGGAGGTAGTCGAACAGATCCTGCAGCGAGACAACGTTATCGCGATTCACGTCGGCTGCGCAGGTCGTTCCCGTGCCATCGTCCGGGGGCTGAATCTCCAACTCGGCGGGCTCGACAGCCACGAGGAACGCGAAATCACGAGCACCGTAGGAGAGGTCGGACGTTGAGCGCCAACGACCCGTCACGTACGGAGGACCCTTCACCGCGCCCGGATCGAAGTTGATCCAGCACGCGCGGTCGCAGTAGGAGTTGAAGGCGAAGAAGCCCTTGGCGTTCTGGCGGTTATCGCCCTGTGCGAACGCGCTGAACCAATAGTTGCGACCCGCTTCGAGCAGGTACCCGCGGCGACCGCCACCGATCGTGGGCTGGTTGAAGTCGAAGAAGATGGCCTTCTTCAGGCTGACTTGGGTGTTGCCAACGAACGTGGTGATCTCGGTATCAATCACGCACTGAGCATCGAAGGTGGCAAGAGGTGCCGACTCGTTGGGCAGGTGGCAATCGTTCGAGAAGAGGCTGAAGCTGATCCGTTCGCAGTTGGTCCAGACCCAGGCCTCGGCGTAGCAGAGGTAGACATCGTTGCACGGGGGCACAACGAACTGGTCGGCCGAACGCGCGACCTGCGACGTGCTGCCCGTCTGAAGGCTCGGCTCGCCGACAATGTTGCTGCGCTCAGTGGTTGGGCGGCCATTGTCCAGCAGGATCTTGCACTCTTCGCCGCTGAGGCAGAAGTTGAAATCGGTGCAGCCGCAGCAGATCTCGTCGATCGATGTCCACACCAGTTCGGTGCTGAGATCGGTCTCCGAGAAGTGGCCGGGACGACCCTTGACAACCTGGTTACCCGAGGTGAGCCAGAAGAACTGCTCGTCCGCATCGCCGGTGCCGCTGAAGCCATAGACAATCACCCAGTACGCCCCGCCTTCGAGGTGCAGCTTGTCCCAGTTGGCCTCGACATTGATGAAGCGGAAGCCATCGCTGTCGACTTCGCCCGTCTCGGTGATGGTGACCGTGCCGTACTGGCACTCGAGCGAAGGATCGACATTCGTCTGCGGCACCGACTCAGCGATCGCAACAATGTCGCGAACGTTGGGCAAACCATCGCAGTCGCGAACAATGATGATGTCGGCCTTGGGAACGATCGAGTCGGTCAAGAGCTTCGCGCTCAGGGTGTTGATGCGGTAGATGTTGCCCTCGCACAGCCAGAAATCGTCGGCCGTCACGCGCCCCACAACTCGCCAATCTTCGCCAAACCCGATCTGCGAAGTCTGGCCGTTGCGGCGGTCAATATCACCGTTATCCCACGGCTGGCAGCATTCGAGACGATTTTCCGAACAGGCGATGTTGACCTGAACCGTACCACTGTTATTGTTAACTCCGAACGTCGCAACCTCGATCAAGACGCGCTGACCGCTGCTCAAGAGCACCCTCAAGCGAGAGTGACCTGCCATGGTGGTTTGGGAAGCGCTGTCATCGTCGCACGCCAACTGCGTTCCCTCGCAGCCGGTTTGAACCGACAACACCGTATCTAGTACACCAGATCCGATCGTGTCGATCGTGTAGTTGGCCGTTACCGGGGCCACAAACTCAAACCAGATGTTTCCGTTACCAAACGTGCAGGTGCCGGTGAACCCGCCCGAGGCCTCAACGTTCGTGCCGAAGTTTGAGCCGCAGGTCGCAGTGCTCGGATCGGAGCAGAAATCATTCGGGGGCGGACCGCCGCCACCGAGCGCGACTCCGCAGGTCGCGGCCATTGTCGCGGCTGCACAACACAGCTTCATCTTGGAAAACCACATATAAACACCTCTCAAAACACTCTGGAACCCGTACGACCACCGCGGCTTGCCTCCAGGCGGCGCCGGTCATGAGGGTTCAAACACACAACTCTGACCCAGCTTGCAATAGAGCGACACACGCGGTCGTAGCCGAGCAACAATGAGAATAATCGTTTTGAGCGCGCGTGTAAAGCGAATTCCAGATGTTTTTTTATAAACCTTCAACGGGCTACGCCTGAGTTGCAACCGTCATAAGTTCTTTGTTGAAGGCGTGTTGCAAATACATGCCTGCGCTGACCATTCGCGCATTCCCGCACATGGGCCATGACCCGAGTTCTCGGGCTGGCCACCACGGATTCTGGCGCGCCGGGCGCGTTCAGGGGCAACCAAGGAACCAGGCGTTCAGAAACTCGAAGACATCCTGCAGGCTCACGGTGCCGGAGCGATCCACGTCGGCCGCGCACGAGGGGCGTCCCCCCGAGCCACCCGTTGCTGAGCCAACGCTAGGCAGTGGGCCGCGAACCGCGACCAGGAAGGCCAGGTCGCGCTCCTCACCCGCCACGGAGAGTTTCTTCCAAACACCCGTTCCCGCGCCCTGTCCGACGACCGCGGCGGGCGAGAACGTCACGCGGCATCGCCGCCCGTCGAGACCCACCCGCGCATCGCACCGCGCGGCGAACGCGAAGTAGTTCCGCTTACGGAACGCGAAGGCCGTGTCGCCCACCGCCGCCAGCCAGTAGCCGTGACCAGCGGGCAGACTCCAATCCAGATTCACCGCCTCAACGCAATACGCCGAGAGCGGTTGTCCGTCGATCACCGTCGAGTACCCGAGGTCCGTCACCCTCGCGAACGGCGCGGCGAACATCGGCACCGGCGCATCGTTGGGTCCTGATGGATCCACCGGGAGTTTGCACGCGTTCTCATAAAGTTCAAACTGCCCGCGCACGGGTGTACAGTTGCTGTAGATATAGGCACGCAGATAACAGACCGTCTCGCGAACGGCCAACAGTGTTTCAACGGGCGCACAAGGTGGTACAACAAAGTTATCCGCCGATCGCGCCGACTCCGATACGCCGGCGATCTGAGAAAGACTCCCGGCTGGCTCGGCCGCCAGATCCAACTCCCCACCGTCATAGAGCGTCTTGCATCGCTCGCCGATCAGGTCGAACGCGAAGTCGGTACACCCGCACCCGAACTCATCGACCGGAGTCCAATCCGGGAAGTCGAGCGCGCTGGAGCGGAACTGGCCGGACTTGGCGCGCACGTGCAGGTTTCCGGCGGTCGCCCAATACCACTCCTCTTCGGGCAGACCCAGCCCCACTCCCTGAACGCTGATCCAGAACGAACGCCCATCGCGCCCGGTTGAAACAAACATCCCGCCGAGCGGAAACTCGGCCTTGTACACACGCAGCCCGTTGGCGACCACGCCCGTGTCATCGACCCTGAGCGATTCATATGCGGCAAGCTGCGCCCCGGGCCTTCCGTCGCAATCGTCAAAGAGCGTCAAGCGCGCTTTCGGCAGGATCGAGTTCGTACTGAGCTTGGCCGTGATCGTGTCGAGCCTGTAGACCGAGCCCGGCTCAAGATAAAAGTCGTCCGCAGTCATCGGCGCGCCCGAATAGGCATCTGTTCTCGACACCTGCCCATCGCGCCCGTCAAAGTCTCCGTTATCCCACAGGCAATACGCGAGCTGCGCGCGGCCCGGCCCCGCCAGCGGGGCCATGCCCACCATGCCCGTCCCCCCGGGAGTTCCGCCCGCCGCCGATGGATCAAGCTCCAGCACACGCACACGTGTGCCGACACTGGCGATGTTGCGCGTGCCCGAAAAATCCGCCACAACCATCCGGCCATCCGCCGCGATCGCGAACAGACGCCCTTCACCATCAACCGTCCCATCCACGAGCTGCATTCCCGCGCCACCGACCAGCGCGGCAACATCAAGTACATGCTCGATCAGCGGCGTAGCCGGGTCGGGGTTGATCTGTACAATCTTTGTCCCGCCGAACGCGAAGAGTTTGCCGGTGTACCCATCAAGCACAATCACCCGCGCCGCCTCAAGATCGCTCACCAGCCGAGTGGTCGAGAGCGTGGCCATGTCGATCTTTCCGAGGTGGTGCCTTGTCGAACCATCGACAAGCGTCTCGATCGATGTGTAGAGCACGCGCGGCCCGCTGCCCACCGCGCCAGATGACCCGCGCACACCCTGGCACCAGACCAGCGAGTTTAGCTGCGTTTCGGGGCCGGTGAGCATTCGCGGCACGTTCGCCGTTGGTCCGGGCAGCAGCCCCACGATGCTCACCATCGACTCAGCCCCGAGGGCCCAAGCCTTGTCGGCCGAGGGATCGCACATCAGCGCCATCACCGTTGGTGCATCATTGAATCTCGAAGCGCCCCCATCCGGCGCGGTAGCGACCCGCACAGCGAAAAACTCGCCCGTGGGCACACGGGTCTTGTACAGTTTGTTCGCCGCGCCCGCCACCAGCAGATCGCCATCGGGCGCAAAGATCAGATCACCTACGCCCGGCCCGCCGCCGGAGGCATCGGGGAGCGTGGACACAAGTTCACGCTCGACGACGGATGCGCTCAGCAGATCCGCGCCGGCGATGCGTGCACGCTTGATGTGTGGCAACGCGCCATCACCCGCGGCAACGGAGTAGTAAATTTCGCGCGAGAACGGGCGCGCAGGGCTCTGCGCGCTCGCCGAGCCTGTCCACGCCATCGCGCCCACGGATGCCGCGACCGCGCACACGCGCGTCGCAACGCCCGCCAACTTCCCAACATTCGCTGTCACGCTTAGAAGATCGTCCGGAGAATGCCGTTCGACCACAAGCTATCGGAACCACCCGGTTGAATATAGGCAATTTGCCGCAATATTTGCCGTACATTGCGATGTGTTCGCCCGATAACCAACACTGTTCCAATCTGAGATTGCAGGATTGTTATCAACAGATAGGAGAAGCAAGTTGTACCGTCGAATAACCAGTGCTCGCTGAATCGAACTTGGATGTATCTAACAACGATCCAGCCGCACCGACAAACCGACGATGCCGCGCGTGGTGCTTGATCGCGAGATCGACCCGGTCCGCGTTCAGCAACCCGTGAAGTGCGCGGCGAGGAAATCGACAATGTCCTGCAGCGAGATCATGCACGGGTATGCCGATCAAAGACTTCTGTCGTATCCGTGCGATCGGCAACTATCCGTTGGCAGGATTCAGCTACGCGCTCATCGTTGATTTTGAGCGCGGATGACCCGCGTTCGGATGGGTCACGAGGCGAGGCGCGTCGGTTGAATCAACCCGCGGCACTTCCCACCAGGGCCGAGTTGGTGGGGAACCGTGTGAGGGCCGCGAGCAACTGCTCGATCTGCTGGTGCGGAGGCATGCTCAGCAGGCGACGGCGCAGCGCGGTGATGGTCTTGAGTTCCTGCTCTTCCATCAGCAGGTTTTCCTTGCGAGTGCCGCTCGCCGCGAGGTTGATGGCGGGGAAGAGCCGCTTCTCGCTGATCTTCCGGTCGAGGATGAGTTCCATGTTGCCCGTGCCCTTGAACTCCTCGAAGATGAGCTGATCACCCTGCGAGCCGGTATCGACCAGGCAACTGGCGATGATCGTGAGCGAGCCGGATTCTTCAGTGTTGCGGGCCGCGCCGAAGATCTGCTTGGGCACTTCCAGAGCGCGTGAGTCGATACCGCCGGACATGGTGCGTCCGGAACCGGCATACTTTTTGGAGCGGTTGAACGCCCGCCCTAGGCGCGTGAGCGAATCGAGCATCACGACGACGTGCTTGCCGGCCTCGACCATCCGCTTGCAGCGGTCCATGGTGAGGATCGAGATGGCGATGTGTTTCTCGGCATCGTGGTCGTTGGAACTGGCAATGACCCGCACGCGCGATGTCGCGTTTGGCTCGATCATCGCGGTGAAGTGGCGTTTGAAGTCGGTGACTTCCTCCGGCCGCTCATCAACCAGCAGAATGATCAGCTCGACATCGGCGTGGTTGCGCAGGATCGAGGTGCCAATATCCTTGAGCAGCGTCGTCTTGCCGGCCTTGGGTGGTGAGACAATCAGCCCGCGCTGGCCGCGGCCGATCGGACAGAACAGGTCGATCAATCGGCATGAGGCTGGGCACCCGGGATACTCAAGGGTGAGGCGGGGTTGCGGATCGATCGACGTGAGTTCTTCGAAGGGTTTGGATTGTGCAAAGCGGTCGGGGTCCTGCCCTTCGATCGCGATGATGTTCGAGACCACCGGTCGAATGCCGCGGCCACCCGGTCCGTTGCCGGTACCGAACTGTCCGTGTTGTCCGCCTTCAGGGGCATGAGTGTGCGAAGGTCCATCGCGGTCATCAAAGCCCTGCGCAGACCCACCTGATGGGCCACCTGTTGAGCCATTCCCGCGCCCGTTCCCACCACCCCCACCACCCCCACCACCGCCACCACCACCCCCACCACGACGCCCGCGACGGCGCG